>Ga0316232_1001850_pt1 | contig 24160 bp, 24 predicted proteins | sample TBHtaG_FD_206006 | JGI IMG/M metagenome (GOLD analysis project Ga0316232, IMG submission 206006) | Freshwater microbial communities from Trout Bog Lake, Wisconsin, USA - TBH18025_13 | ecosystem: Environmental > Aquatic > Freshwater > Lake > Hypolimnion/Profundal zone | place: USA: Wisconsin... | reverse complement strand
CGCTTCGACCAGTTCCTGGGCGGAACCGACCAGGCCGCCTTCGCCGGCTTCGTCCGGCGCGGGCTGGAGCGGCGCGAGAACCCGCCCTGCGATGTGCTCCTGCTGGGATCCGGCCCGGCCGTCCGGGTGCGCCTGCACGCCGCGACCTCCGCCGACGGCAAGGTGCTCCAGCTGGCGGCCATGGAAACCAGCCAATGGCGAGAGGGCAAGGCGGATCGGCTGGAAGAGCCGCTGGCCCGCCTGGAGGACTGCGGGCGCAGGCTGGCCGGGAATCTCGAAGCGGAACCCGAACGCCTGGTCCAGCTTGCCCGGGAGATCGAAACCGCCAGCCGGCGGATCCGGGAGTTGCTCTAGGCGCGCATCAACAATCCCACCAGCCGCCAGGCTTCGGCCAGGTAGCGGCCCGCCAGGGCATGCTGGATGGCCCGCTCCAGTCCCGGCGCGTCCGGCGGGTCCCCGTCCCGGCGCTCGGCCCGGTCCAGGTCCGGCCGTTCGGCGCAGTTGGCCAGCCGGCCAAGATCGTTGCCGGTGAGGATCGCGCTGGAGCGGATCCGTTCCGGCAGGGCGTCGAGGCCGATGGGGTGGCCCACCGGCTTGGGCAGCTCGAACAGGGCCGAACCCGAAGCCCGGGTATAGAACGAGCCGCCGTTGCGGCCCACCAGGTCCAGCTTCCCGGGGTGCAGGGCGTCGCCTTCGAAGCAGTCCTCCCGGGCGTGGAAGGCCAGCACTTCGCCCACCAGCAGCAGCCCGCTGCCGGGGCCGTCGCCCAGTTCCACCACCTGGTGCAGGCGGCACTCCATCTGGAACGCCGCCTCCGCCACCAGGTCCGGCTTCACCCGCAGGGCCGGCATCCCGGTGAACCCGGCCTTTTCGAATTCGTCCACCCCGCCCGGGTACTCGGCGCTGGCGATGTTCATCTGCTCGACCATGGCGTGGCTCACGGTGGCGATGACGAACTCCCGGGTGGCGACGGCGTTCAGGTAGGTGTGCTTGACCGTGCCATCCCGGCCCCGGCGGTTGGGGGCGAAGGCGACCATGGGCGGGTTGCTGCCGAACGCATTGAAGAAGCTGAACGGGGCCAGGTTGCGCACACCCGACGGAGAGCGGGTGCTGGCCAGGGCAATGGGCCTGGGCCCGACCCCGCCGGTGAGCAGGGCCCCGGTCTGCAGCGGGTCGAGGTTTTCCGGCAGCAGTGTCCTGAATGCCATGGCCGCTCTCCTAGTGATGGTCCATGAGCCGCGGCCCCTGGGCCACTAGGGTGAACGGCAGTTCGATGCCCTGACCCTGGACCACGGTGTTCTCCAGCCGGCCCAGACCCTCCACCTCCATGACCACCCGATCGCCCACCTTGAGCCAGAGGTCGTCGGTGACCTTGGAACCGTTGAGCTCCATCAGGCAGCCGGTGCCCACCGTGCCGCTGCCCAGGACCTCGCCGATGCTCACCCGGGTGCCGTAGGCGGTGCGCTGCAGGATCTGGGCGAAGGTCCAGTTCATGCTGGCGGCGTCGCCGTCGCTCAGCTGCCGGCCGTTCACCGCGCAGGTCATACGGGCCTTGAGCACCTGGCCCTGGGGCGAGGCCTCCAGGTTCAGCTCGTCCCTGGTGACCAGCCAGGGCCCCAGCGAGGTGGCGAAATCCTTGCCCTTGCAGGGCCCCAGGGAAAGCTTCATCTCCTCGGTCTGGAGCGCCCGGGCGCTCCAGTCGTTCATGATCATGTAGCCGAAGATGGCCGCGTCGGCCTCTTCCAGGGTGCAGTTGCAGAGCGGCCGGCCGGTGACCACGGCCACTTCCAGTTCGTAGTCGAGCCGGCGCAGGTGGTGCTCCAGCACCTCCATGGGGCCGGGGCCGATGACCGCCTGGTGGTTGGTGAAATAGGTGACCGGGAAGAGATCGAACTCCGGGACCATCTCCATGCCCCGGTTGCGCCGGGCGGTGGCCACGTGCTGGCGGAAGGCGTAGCCGTCGCGCATGGCCACCGGGCGCGGCACCGGCGCCAGCAGGGTGACGCCGGCCGGATCCAGCAGCGGGCCGGTGGCAGCCCGGGCCAGGGGCATCAGCTGGTCCTGCTCGCGGATGAGGGTGAGCATGTCCACCGCCAGGCGCGGGTCAGAGGCCCCCAGGTCGAGGATCCGGCCGTCGGCCATGACCGCGCCGACGCCCTCCCGGTCGTTGCTTCGAAAGGTCACCAGCTTCATCGGGAATCCCCCTGGGCGCGGTCCGGTTCCTGCCGCGCCGCGTGGGAGTGATGGTACTGCGGCGCTTTCCCGCTGGCCAGCGCGGGCAGACGATCAAATTGGATTTTTTGGACAGTTGCCCGTCACCAGGGCAGTTTTTCCAGATCCACGTTGCCGCCGGACAGGATCACCCCCACCCGCAGCCCGGTGAGGTCGATCCTGCGTTCCCACAGCAGCGCCACCGGCACGGCGGCGGAGGGTTCGATCACCAGCTTGGCCCGCTCCCAGACGAACTTCATGGCGGCGACGATGCCGGCTTCGCTCACCGGCACGATCCGCTCCACCCGCTCCCGGATGATCGGGAAGGTCAGCTCGCCCAGGGAGGTCAGCAGGCCGTCGGCGATGGTCTTCGGGTCGAGCGAGGGGATGATCCGGCCCGCCGCCATGGACCGGCAGGCGTCGTCGGCCGCTTCCGGTTCGGCGGCGATGATCCGGATCGCCGGCGCCAGACCCTGGGCGGCGATGGCGGTGCCGCTCAGCAGGCCGCCGCCGCCCACCGGCGCCAGGATCACGTCCAGGTCGGGATAGTCCTCCAGCAGTTCCAGCGCCGCGGTGCCCTGCCCGGCGATGACCCGGAGATCGTTGTAGGGGTGGACGATGGTCGCCCCGGTCTGCGCCACCACGGCCGCCTGGGCCGTTTCCCGGGCCTCCAGGGTCGGTTCGCAGAAGGTGATCCGGCCGCCGTAGCCGGCCACCGCCGCCTTCTTCACGGCGGGGGCGTTGCTGGGCATGATGATGTGCGCCGGCACCCCGCGCAGCCGCGCCGCCAGGGCCAGGGCCTGGGCATGGTTGCCCGAGGAGTGGCACACCACGCCGTGCGCCGCTTCCTGTTCGGTCAAGGAGAACACCGCGTTGCAGGCGCCGCGGAACTTGAAGGCGCCGACCCGCTGCAGGTTCTCGCACTTGAGGAAGACCTGGGCGCCCACGGCCCGGTCCAGGCTGGCGCAGGTCCACACCGGCGTGCGGTGCGCGAAGGGCCGGATCCGTTCAGCCGCCATGCGGATGTCTGCCAGCGTCGGAGCCATGGGCCCTCCTGGAACCAGTGTAACCAGCGGGCATGCGATAATGGGGGCAAGGAGCCGTCATGGAGGTCACCTCGCACGCCGATGGCGCAGCCGCGGAAATCGCCAACAGCATCACCCACGGCCTGGGCGCGTTGCTCAGCGTCGTGGCCCTGGTGCTGCTGACCGTTTCCAGCGCCGCGCACGGCAGCGCCCGCACCGTCGTGGGCGCCGTCATCTTCGGCTTCACCCTGGTGCTGCTCTACACCATGTCCACCCTCTACCACGCCCTGCGCAACCCGCGCGCCAAGCGGGTCTTCCACATCCTCGACCATTCCGCCATCTACCTGCTCATCGCCGGCACCTACACCCCCTTCTGCCTGTCCACCCTGCGCGGCGGCTGGGGCTGGAGCCTGTTCGGGGTGGTCTGGGGCCTGGCCGCCCTGGGGGTCGCCTTCAAGTCGGTGTTCACCGGCCGGTTCGAGATCCTCTCCACCGGCGTCTACCTGGCCATGAGCTGGATGGTGCTGATCGCGGCCCAGCCCCTGTGGCGCGCCCTGCACCGGGACGGACTGGCCTGGCTGCTGGCCGGAGGCTTCTGCTATACCCTGGGGGTGGTGTTCTATTCCTGGCACCGCCTGAAGTTCCACCATGCCGTATGGCACCTGTTCGTGCTGGCCGGCAGCCTGTGCCATGTGGTCGCCGTTCTGGGATTCGTCATCCCCCGCTAGGAGCCGCCGTGATTCCCATGGATTGCCTGCCCGGTTCGGCCCGTTGGAGCGCCTCGCTGGGCGCCCTGGCGCGGCACCCGGGGCCCCTGTGGGTGCATGGCGAGCCCGGGACCGGAGTCAGCACGGTCGCCGGCTGGATGGCCGCCCAGCGCGCCGCCGCCCTGCTGGAGGATGCCGAGCAGCTGGACCCCGCCGCCCTGGAGGCCTGGATCGCGGCCCATCCGGACGGGGTGCTGGCCTCCCACCAGGAACCCGGGGACGCCGCCGCCCGCTGCCTGCCGTTCCACCTGCTGGCCCTGCGGGACGACCCGGCCAGCGTGCCGCGCTGCCTGGCCGCCATGGCGGCGGAGGAAGGGCTCACCGGCGCCCTGCCCCCCCGGCTCGCCGCCCTGCCCTGCCCCGGCAACCTCAGGGGGCTGCGCAACCGCCTGGTGCGCTGGAAGCTCCTGGGCCAGCTCCCCGAGGATCCGGCCGCGCCGGGCCTGCCGCTGGAAACCGAGGACCTGGCCGCCAACCTGCACGTGCTGGAACGGATCCTGCTCCACCGGGCGCTGCGGCGCAGCTACGGCAACCGGGTGGAGGCCGCCAACCGGCTCGGGGTGAGCCGGCGCCAGCTCTATCTGCTCATCGCCCGCCACGGCGACCCGGTGCGCGGGGAGCTGGCCAGCAGCGCCGGCCCCAAGCGTCTGAATAAACCACGGCCAAAAATCCAGGTTCCGCCCAACCAGCCGATAAGCCTGTAGAACTGAATGATTGGAATTGAACATGGTGAATCCCCTCAGGGTAATGGTTGTGGACGATGACCCCGGCATGCGGGAAGGCATGGCCATGAGCCTGAAGCGGGCCGGCTTCGTTACCGAGCAGGCCCGGAGCGGCGAGGACGCCCTGCGCATGACCCGGCCCGGGGCCTTCGACGCGGTGGTGACCGACCTGCGCATGACCGGCATGGACGGCCTCCAGCTCACCGCCCGGCTCAAGGCCCTGGACACCAGCCTGCCGGTCCTGCTGGTCACCGCCTTCGGCAGCCTGGACACCGCCCGGGAAGCCATGCGCCTGGGCGCCTTCGACTACCTGTCCAAGCCGTTCAGCCCCGACGAGCTGGTCCAGGCCGTGCGCAAGGCCATCAGCAGCGACGGCCGGCTCAAGGCCGAGGAGCCGGGCGAAGCGCCGGTGATCCTCACCCAGGATCCGATCCTGGCGGAAACCCTGGCCCTGGCCCGGCGCGCCGCCGACAGCCGGGCCACCATCCTGATCCAGGCCGAAAGCGGCACCGGCAAGGAACTGCTGGCCAAACTGATCCATGCCGCCAGCCCCCGGCGCAAGGGCGCCTTCGTCGCCATCAACTGCGCGGCCATTCCGGAGAACCTCCTGGAATCCGAGCTGTTCGGCTTCGAGAAGGGCGCCTTCACCGGCGCCACCAGCGCCAAACCCGGCCGGTTCGAGCAGGCCGACGGCGGCACCCTGGTGCTGGATGAGATCGGCGAGCTGCCGCTGGTGCTCCAGGGCAAGCTGCTGCGGGTCATCCAGGAGCGCACCGTCGATCGCCTGGGCGGCAGCCGGCCCATCGCCGTGGATGTGCGCATCATCGCCCTCACCAACCGCGACCTGGCCACCGAAGTCAAGGAAGGCCGCTTCCGGGAGGATCTCTACTACCGTCTCAACGTGATCCCCCTGCGCCTGCCGCCCCTGCGGGAACGCACCGCCGACCTGGACCTGCTGGCCCTGCACTTCGCCGAGCGCTACGCCCGGGACAACGACCGGGCCACGCCCAAGCTGTCCGTCAGCTTCCAGGCGGCCCTCACCCGGCACCCCTGGCCGGGCAACATCCGCGAACTGGAAAACGCCATCCAGCGCTGCGTGGTGCTCAACCCGGGCAGCCTGCTGACGGCCAAGGACCTGGCCTGGCTGCTGGACCCGGCCCAGATGGAGGGGCTGCCGGCGGACCCGGCGGAGCCCGAGGCGCGCGCGGCCCTGGATCCCCAGCCCCTGCCCCCCGAGCAGCCCGCCCACGGCGCGCGCATCCATGTGGCCGATCCCAGGCTGCCGCTCCAGGAAGTGCCGCTGGGCACCCTGGTGGCCCTGCCCCTCGGCCTGAGCCTGCCCGAACTGGAGCGGTTCTGGCTGCTGTCGACCCTGTCCGCCCTGGAAGGCAACCGCACCCACTGCTCGCAGAAACTCGACATCGCCCTGCGCACGGTACGCAACAAGATCAACGAATACCGCGCCGATGGCTTCGAGATCCCCAACAGTGGCCACGGCCGGGAAGACTGACCCGGGAACCTTCACCTTCCCGGCGTCATCCTGGATTCCGGAGACCGAAATGCGGCTGATCCGGTGCCTGGTGCTGTGGAAGGTATGTCTTTGGCCGCTGGCCGGCCTGGGAGCGGCGCAGCCTCCCGCCAGGGCGAGCTCTGGAGCGATCGGCCACGGTTTCTGGCATCACCCGCCCAGGCCGGGATGCTCCCGCCTGTGCCCTGCCGCCTGGCCCGGATCCGGCCCGACTGTGCCGCACTGGCACCTGCCGACGGTCAAGGGGCCACGCAACCTGGTGCTGGAAGTGCGCCGGATCGCCCTCCAGGACGCCTTTGGGGTTCCCGTGGGCACGTTCAGATAGGTCAGTCCAGCACCGCGCTGAAAACCCCGGTGCTCTTGGCCGCGCGCGCCAGTTTCGCGTCATAGGTCACGAAGACGAACGCGTCCACCGAGGTCGCCGCGGGCTGGGCGCTGGTGGCCGCCACCAGATGCAGCGCGTCGGCCCCGCGGATCCCCAGGTCGATCGCCGCGGCGCCGGCCTGGGTGATCTGGTCCAGGCGGACCGAGATGTGGGTCGTACTGGTCAGGAACCACTCCCGGAACTTCGCCAGGAAGGCTTGGCACTGGCGTTTGCTGATCCGGCCCTGGGCGGCCGCCCGGGAAAAGACCCCGCAGACCTCCACGAAGGAAAGGTCGCTGGTGAGAATCGAAACGACCTCGGGGTCATTCACCAGGGCCAGTGCCTCATCGCTGCGCTCCTCGAGCAGGAAAAGCTTGGCGATCACGCAGGAGTCCAGGTAGATGAGTTTTTTCACCTGCGGTCCTCCAGGACCATCTCCGAAGCGGTGGGCCCGGTGCCGGACAGCCGCAGCGTGGGCCTTGGCAGTCCCGGGCGGGACTGAGCCACCTGGAACCCAGGGATGGCGGCAAGCTGCCGGAGCGCTTCCTCCGCGCCGTCCTCGACGGCCACCACGGGGACCAGGCGCACGGCGGGCACGCCGCGCAGGGAGATGGTGACCTCCACCCCCAGAAGGGCGCGGTGGATGACCCTGGAAGGATTCACGCTGAATTCCTTGACGGTATAGGTATGCTGCTCGGCCTTCACGATACGCACCTCACCATCAAGGTAAGCACTTGGCCGGAAAATGCAAGGAACCCCGATGGCTCCCGCGGCAGCCTTAATCCGCGACCGAATCCAGATCGAGCAGCCCCTCCGGCGGATCCAGGTCGATCCGCCGCGCCGCCAGGTCCACCTGGAACCAGGCCTTGATGTAGGGAATGTCCCGCTGGCCGCGCTTGCCGGACCGCAGGTCCTTCATGACGACCATATCGTAGCCCATGGGCGTCGGGTCCAGCCGGAGCACCTCGCCCACCTTGCGCCCGGCGATGAAGACTTCGCAGCCGGTCCAGTCATGGCGGTAGGATTCGCCCTCGGGCAGCGGCGCCAGGGGGTCGGTGGTCCAGAGCGCCCAGCCCTTGTAGGGTTCGGAGGCGGTGCGGTCGGGAATCTCTTCGAAGGCCACGCAGGCCCGCTCCTGGTGCAGCCGGAAGCCGCGCAGCTTGACCGGCTTCGCGGGAGGCGCAGGCTCGGCCTCGGCCTCCAGGTCCAGGGACGGTGGCGCCAGCACCAGGCATTCCAGCCCGGTGAGCTTGCCTGGATCGTCCATCAGTTCGTGCAGCAGGAACTCGCCCTTGAGCCCCTGGATCTTGGCCAGGTGTCCCAGCAGCAGCATGTCAAGACGCCTCGGGACGGACCCGCGGAGCCTCGTCGCCGTCGTACAGCTCCAGGTTCACCACGTTCAGCCCGGCCTTCTCGCCGGCGGCCTTCACCAGCAGCCGCAGCGAGGAGATCATGCGTCCGCTCTTGCCGATGATGCGGCCGCGGTCCTTGGGGTCGGCGTAGATCAGCACGTCGGCCTTGCGGCCTTCGGCTTTCACTTCCACCTTGAGGGCCTCGGGAGCGTCCAGGAGGGGGGTCAGGACATCGATCAGAAAGGCTTCAAAGTCCATGCGAGCTCCACCGGATGTTTCACGCCATGACGAACCAGACCGGACCTGGGCCCGGCCTGGAGGGAAAAAGTGCGGCTACTGCAGGATCGCGTTCTTCTTGAACAGCTCGAGCACGGTCTTGGAGGGCTGGGCGCCCTTGGCGATCCAGGCCTTGGCCTTCTCGGCGTCGATCCGGATGGTCTCGCCGGAGGTGGCGATGGGGTTCACGAAACCGAGGATCTCGATGGCGCGGCCGGTGGGGATGCGGTCGTTCTCGGAAACGACGATGTGGTAGAAGGGCCGCTTCTTGGCGCCGTTCCTGGCGAGACGGATGGAAAGCATCGAAGACTCCTTGGTGTTGAAAAAAGGGTAGACGGGGTTAGAGCGAGAAGGGGGGTTTGCCCATGCCCGGCATGTTCTGCATGCCCTGCATGCGCTTCATGAAGGACGGGTTGTTCATCTGCGACATCATCTTCTTCATTTCCAGGAACTGCTTGAGCAGCTGGTTCACCTCGTGCACCGGCCGGCCGCTGCCGGCGGCGATCCGGCGCTTGCGCTTGCCGTCCAGGAGATTGTAGTTCTGCCGCTCCCTGGGGGTCATGGAGTTCAGGATGGCCTCGAGGTGCTTGACCCGCTTGTCGGTGACCGCCGATTCGATCTGCTGCTTCATCTGGCCCATGCCGGGGAGCATCCCGAGGATCTTCTGCATGCTGCCGAGCTTCTGGATCTGCTGCATCTGCGAGCGCATGTCATCCAGCGTGAACTGGTTCTTGATCATCCGCTTGGCCATGCCCTCGGCCTGCTTCTCGTCGATCTTGTCCTTGGCCTGCTCGATCAGGGTGAGCATGTCGCCCATGCCGAGGATCCGCTGGGCCATGCGGTCGGGATGGAAGCGCTCGAAGTCGTCCAGCTTTTCGCCGTTGCCGACGAACTTGATGGGCATGCCGGTGATGTGCTTGATGCTGAAGGCGGCGCCGCCCCGGGTGTCGCCGTCGGCCTTGGTCAGGATGACCCCGGTGATGGCCAGCTTCTCGTGGAACGCCCCGGCCGAGCGCACCGCGTCCTGGCCGGTCATGGCGTCGGCCACGAACAGGATCTCGGTGGGCGCGCAGGCGGCCTTGATCCGGTCCAGCTCGTCCATCAGGCTTGCGTCCAGGTGCAGGCGCCCGGCGGTGTCCAGCAGGACCACGTCCCAGCCCTTCTGGGCGGCTTCCAGCACGGCCAGGCGGCAGATCTCCACCGGATCCCGGGATTCGGTGCGGAAGCTCGGCACCCCGGCGTCCTTGGCCACCACGTGCAGCTGCTCGATGGCCGCCGGTCGGTTCACGTCGGCGGGCACCAGCAGGGGAAAATGTCCGTTCTTCTTCAGGTACTTGGCCAGCTTGCCGCAGGTGGTGGTCTTGCCCGAGCCCTGCAGCCCGACCATCATCACCACCGTCGGGGGCTTGGCCGCCAGTTCCAGGGGCCGCTCGGGGGCCTCGCCGCCCATGATCTCGGTGAGTTCCTGGTAGACCACGTCGATGAACTGCTGGGCCGGGTTGAGCCCCTGGAGGACCTCGACGCCCAGCGCCTTCTCCTTCACCCGCTGCAGGAAGGTCCGGGCCACCTGCACGTGCACATCCGCTTCGAGCAGCGCCATGCGCACTTCCCGGAGCGCGTCCTCGATGTTGCGCTCGGTCAGCTTGGCCTGGCCCCGCAATGATTTCATCGCGCGGGTGAGTTTATCGGTGAGGGTATCGAACATGGGTCCCGGAAGCAGGCAGAGCCATCCCAGGTTGGGATGAACCCATGATCTTAACGCTAAAAATCCCAAGTCTCAATGAAAAGGAACAGAGCCTGGGTAACAATAGGTGACCAGCGGAGTCAACCATGCCCGAGCACCCGGCCAACCGCCTCATCCACAGCACCAGCCCGTACCTGCTGCAGCACGCCCACAACCCGGTGGACTGGTACCCCTGGGGGCCCGAGGCCCTGGCCCGGTCCAGGAGCGAAGACCGGCCGATCTTCCTGAGCATCGGCTACAGCGCCTGCCACTGGTGCCATGTCATGGAGCGGGAGTCGTTCGAGGACCCGGCGGTGGCCGGGATCCTCAACGCGGGCTTCGTGCCCATCAAGGTGGACCGGGAGGAACGCCCCGACCTGGACGACCTGTACATGGCGGCGGTGCAGGCCATCACCGGCCGGGGCGGCTGGCCCATGAGCGTCTGGCTCACCCCGGAGCTGAAACCCTTCTACGGCGGCACCTATTACCCCCCCACCGGGCGCTACGGCCTGCCCGGCTTCGGCCAGCTGCTGGAGGGGATTGCCCTGGCCTGGCGGGAACGGCGCGCGGAAGTGGAAGCCGACGCCGGCCAGCTGGCCGAGGGACTGGCGCGCCAGGCGGCGACGGCCCCGGGCGCGGACCTGCCAGGCGCGGAGCTGATCGAGACCGCCCTGGCCCAGCTGCGCCGGACCTTCGACCCCCGCTGGGGCGGCTTCGGCCCGGCGCCCAAGTTCCCCCAGGCCATGGCGATCGAGCTGATCCTGCGGCGCGGGACGGCGGCCGACCAGGCCATGGCCGGGCGCACCCTGGACGCCATGGCCGAGGGCGGCATGTTCGACCACCTGGGCGGCGGCTTCTCCCGCTACAGCGTCGACGAGCGCTGGCTGGTCCCGCACTTCGAAAAGATGCTCTACGACAACGCCCAGCTGGCCACCTGCTACCTGGGCGCCTTCCAGGCCACCGGCCGGACCGAGTACCAGACCACCGCCCGGGAGACCCTGGACTACCTCCTGCGCGACCTGCGCGATCCGGCCGGCGGCTTCCATTCCAGCGAGGACGCCGACAGCGAGGGCGCCGAAGGCCGCTTCTACGTGTTCACCCCCGCCGGGATCGCAGCGGCCCTGGGCAAGGAGGACGGCGACCGGTTCTGCCGGGCCTACGGGGTCACCGAGGCCGGCAATTTCGAGCACGGCGCCAGCGTGCTGCACCGGTTCGACGCGCCGCCCGGAACCGACGGCCTGGCGGAGCTGCGCGCCAGGCTGCGGGCGCACCGGGACACCCGGGTCCGTCCCGGCAAGGACGACAAGGTGCTCGCCGCCTGGAACGGCCTGGCCCTGACCGCCTTCGCCCGCGGCTTCCAGGTGCTGGGCGAGCCGCGCTACCTGGACGCCGCCCTGGCCTTGGCGGCCTTCCTGCGCCGGGAGATGGCGCCGGACGGCGGCCTGCTGCGCAGCTGGCGCCGGGGCCATGCCCACATCCCGGGCTTCCTGGAGGATTACGGAGCGGTGGCGGGCGGACTGGTGGACCTGTACGAGGCCTGTTTCGACCCGCGCTGGCTGCGCTGGGCGGGCGAACTGGCGGACACGCTGCGGGCCCGGTTCGAGGATCCCGCCCAGGGCGGCTTTTTCGGCAGCCCGGGCCCTTCGGAGGACCTCCTGTTCCGCCAGAAGCCGCTCTACGACGGCGCCCTGCCGGGCGGCAACACCCTGGCGGCCCGGGCCCTGCTGCGCCTGGCCGCGCATCTGGAGCGCCCGGACTTCCAGGACAGCGCCGAGCGGGCGCTGCGCTGCGCCGGTCCGCTCATGGAGCGGGCCCCCGGCGGGTTCCTGGGCATGCTGTCGGTGCTGGACCTGGCGCGCTCGCCCATGACCCTGGTCATCACCGGGGACCCCGGAGATCCCGCCACCCGGACCCTGCTGGCCGCCGCGCGGCGCCCGTACCTGCCCAACCTGGCCCTGTCCCTGGCCGCGGCTGACCCGTCCCTGCCCCTCCACCGGACCGGCCCGGACACCCAGGGCCGCCCCGCCGCGTTGCTTTGCCGCGACCGGGTCTGCACGCCTCCGGTGACGGCTGCCGCTGATCTGGAACGACAGCTGCGAATCTGATTTAATATTTATTATTTATTAAATCCTAAAACGAACGTCTTACCATTGGGACTGCGTGACATAAATTTTATATGTCTCATGTGAAATTTATGCCTATTCTTCTATCTATGTAAGCGAAAGCCCAGCATTTTTGATAAGCCATTTTTCTTCGAATGCACCCCTCTTCCCCGGAACCCACCTTGGTCGAATCCGTGCTTCAACCTGCCTGGCTTGAGACCCAGGGGCGCAAGGAGGGGCGGTACATCATCGGGCCCCTGCTCGGACAGGGCGGCATGGGGGAAGTGTACGAAGCCTGGGACATCGTCCTGGCCCGCCCGGTGGCGCTGAAGATCCTCCGGAACCTCGAACCCGCGGCCATGATCCGCTTCATGAACGAGGCCCAGCTCCAGGCCCGCCTGGACTACCCGAACATTTGCAAAATCTACGATATCGACGCGAGCAACGGCACACCGCGCATCGCCATGCAGCTGATCCGCGGGCCGAACCTGGAGGACGCGGCGGATGATCTGAGCCTGGAGCAGGTGGTGAGCATCCTCGCCCAGGTGGCGGAAGCCGTGCACGGCGCCCACCAGGTGAACCTGATCCACCGGGACATCAAACCCTCCAACATCCTCCTCCAGTGGAAAGAGCATCGGGGCTGGGTCCCGTTCATCTGCGATTTCGGGCTGGCCATGGCCCTGGACGGCCCCTCGGTCACCCAGCCTCTCGCCATGACCGGCACCCCCGCCTACATGGCGCCTGAACAGGTCCGGGGCGACCGGGCCCTGGTCGGTCCGCCCACGGATGTCTATGGCATCGGCAGCACCCTGTACTTCGCCCTGGTGGGCCGTCCGCCCTGCGTGACCACCACCACCGCCGAGATGCTCCAGGTCAAGCGCGAACGCCGGTTCCCCAGGCCCAGGGCCCTGGAGCCGCGCATTCCGCCGGCGCTGGAGACCATCCTGTTCAAGTGCCTGGAACCTTCCACCAAGGACCGCTACGCCACAGCCCTGGAACTGGCGGCGGCTTTGCGCGGCGTCCTGGACACCCTGTCCGCCGGGCTGGCGCCCAAGCCCAGCCTCCGGGCGCGCCTGCGGACCCTGGCCGGCAACCGCCGGCGCACCCTGCCATCGCTCGCCGTCGCGCTCGGTCTGGCCGCCACGCTGCCGTTTCTGCCCGGCTACCTCCTGCGCCAGCGACTCAAGGCTGGCGAACCGGTCCAGTTCATTTCGCTCGAGTCGAGCAACCTGGAACAGAGCATTCGCAACGAGCGGATGATGCCGGTCCATGATCTCCGGCCAGCCCGCAACCGCACCCGCACCCGCATGGCGGCCCTGAAGGCCAAGGCCGCGGCGCTCGGTGCCCGGGGCGACGGTCCAGCGTGCTTCGCCTTGGGCCGGGCGCATTTCCTCCTGGAGGACTTCAACCTCGCCAAGGTCGAGCTCGGCAAAGCCTGGTCCGCCGGTTTCGAAGTCCCCACGTCGGCGCTCATGCTGGCGCTGCTCGCGCAGCGGGAGTCCAATGCCCTGACGGCGCAAGCGGCCTTCCTGGGCCATGCCGCTCCGCCCAGGGCCGCCGAGGCCCTGGCCCTGGCCGGGCAGTACCTGGCGCAGGCGAAGCCGCAGACCAGCTACCCCAATGAGTTCATCGAGGCCCTGGAGAACCTGCTGCAAGGCAACCATTCCCTGGCCGCCGGCGCGGCCGGGGCCGCCCTGAAGGCGAACCCCTGGAGCATGGAATCGGCCGTCCTGGGCGCCGGCAGCCTCGCGCTGCTGGCGAAGGCGCGCCTCGACGCGGGCGACACCGAGGGCGCGGAACTCTCCTACCAGGAAGCCCTGGATCTGGCCAATGGCTCCCTGGCCCTCAGCCAGAGCTGTCCGCGCCTGCACCACGCCGCCTGCGCGGCCGCTCTGGGCCTGGCGGCCATCGACCTGGAAAGGGGCGACCTGACCCAGACCAGGGTGGCGAATCTGCTACGGCAGGCCGACCGAGCCCTCGAAATCGACCCGGACAACCAGCCCGCCCAGAGCGACTGGCTGCAGATGCGCACCCTGAAGGCCCTGCGCCTGCGCGGGCTCGGGCAGGATACCCGCCCGGCGCTGGACGAGGCCCTGCAGTTCTACTGGAGCCGCACGCGCGAGCCGCGCAATCTCGACCTGCGCATGGACCACATGGTGCTGTACTGGCTCCAGGCGGAACGGGATTTCGACCAGAACGGAGATCCCGGCCCATCCCTGGCCGAAGCCCTGAAGGACCCGGGCCATACCTTCACCCGCTACCGCGACTTCCTGGGCGACCTGCTGAATTTCAAGGCCCGCTGGGAAATCTCCCGGGGGCAGGATCCCCGTGGGACGCTGGAGACCGTGGCCGGCAAGTTCGAGCCTCAGGACAACCGGGAAGCCAGCGCCAGTTCCTGGGAAATCGCCGCCAAGGCCCGGCTGGTCCGCGCCGAGTGGGAGTTGCTTCATCAGATCGACCCGGCGGAAAGCCTGCGGCGTGCCCAGACCCTGCTCAAGCGCGCCTTGGAATCCAGGCCCAGCTCCGCCGCCGGCCATGCCCTGCTGGGCCAGTGCCAGGTGCTTGAAGCCGAAAGCCGGCCCGCCGAGCGCAAAGCCCTCATCGCCCAGGCCGGCGAGAACCTGCGCTCGTCCCGGCGGCTCAACCCGGAGGACCGGGATCTGAGCCGCCTGCAAAGCCTACTGCCCCGACCCTGAAAAAGACTCGAGGATCCCCTTGTGGACCCGCGCCGCAGGCCTATGCTTGGCGTTGGGTAGACAAAGCGTCTGAAGGACCCAAACCATGGGGCTACCACTGCGTGAGCCCCTTCCGCGGAGACGGGTTTTCATCATCCGTTCTCTGGCGCGACCCGAACAAACAACCGGCACCCCTTTCGGGGTGCCACTTGTTTGTATTGGAATTAAAGGGTCGCCAGCGCCTGACGCAGATCCTCGATCAGGTCGTCGGTGTCCTCCAGCCCCACGGACAGCCGGATCATGTTGTCGGTGATGCCGGTGTGCGCCTTTTCCTGGGCGGTCATGTCCGAATGGGTCATGGTGGAGGGGTGCTCGATCAGGCTTTCGATGCCGCCCAGGCTCACCGCCATCTTGATGTGCCGGATGGCGTCCAGCACGCGGAACGCCTCGGTCTCGCCGCCCTCGACGCAGAACGAGATGACGCTGCCGGTGCCGGTGCACTGCTTCTTCCAGAGCTCGGTCTGCCGGGCGCCCATGGCCGGGCTGCCGGGGTAGGCCACCCGCTGGACCTTGGGGTGCTGGGTCAGGAAGTCCACGATGCGCAGGGTGCTTTCCTGCTGCTTTTCCATGCGCAGCTGCAGGGTCCCCAGCGAACGATTGATCAGCCAGGCGGAATCCGGATCGGAATTGGAGCCCAGGATGGTGCGCATCACCTTGATCTGGCCCACCAGGGCCGCGCTGCCCATGGCCACGCCCGCCACCACGTCGGAGTGCCCGCCGAAGAACTTGGTGGCTGAGTAGACCAGGACGTGGGCGCCGTTCTGCAGCGGCTTGCTGAAGATGGGGCCCATGAAGGTGTTGTCGACGATCACCAGGATCTGCCGGTCGGCGGTGGAGTACTTGTCGGCCAGTTCCCGGGCGGCCGGCACATCCGAGATGATGTTGGTGGGGTTGGCCGGCGATTCGATGTAGATGACCTTCACCGTGGGATCGCCCGCCACCACCCGCTCCATCTGCTCCCTGGTGCTGCCGGCCGGGAAGGCGATGGTCTTGATCTTGAAGGCGGGCAGCAGGTGGCGGAACAGGTACTCGGTCCCGCCGTAGACCGGGTCGGCGAACACCAGGGTGTCGCCCGGCTTCAGGAAGGCCAGACAGGTGCCGGAGATGGCGCCCATGCCCGAGGAGAACAGCGCGGCGGCTTCGGCGCCGTCCCAGGCGGTGATCTTCTCCTCCAGCATTTCGCTGTTGGGGTTGTTCACCCGGGTGTAGATCAGCGCCGGGCTTTCGCCGGCCTTGATCGGATCCAGGCCGTAGGCGATCTCGAAAGCCCGCTTGCCTTCCGCGGCCGTCTTGAAGATGAAGGTCGACGTCCTGAATACCGGGGGAACCGCCGCGCCTTCCGATCTCTGGGGGTCATAGCCCTTGGAGAAGATGGCGGTTTGCGGCTTGATCTTGTTCGGGGTCTCGACGGACATGTTGCGCTCCAATGCTTTGAGATTGAACCAATTATCACCTTTGTCCGCTGCCGTTGGGGTGCGCTGGGTCACATCGTCGCCCAGGAAGCGACCGGCCTCACAACGAGCCGCCGTGCCGGTTCTTTCCCAGTCCACCGGGAAAACCGCTTGCATCGCCCCACGCGCCGTCGTAGCCTGTATTTTCCAAGTAACCTGGTACCAACCTGGAGGCCTCATGGCTGCTTTCGTCACCCAACCCGCTCCGGATTTCAAGGCGACCGCCCTGGTGAAAGGGCAGTTCGCCGAGAACTTCACCCTGTCCCAGTTCGCCGGCAAGAAGGTCGTGCTGTTCTTCTACCCCCTGGACTTCACCTTCGTCTGCCCGACCGAGATCATTGCCTTCTCCGACGCGATCGAGGAATTCAAGGCGCGCAACACCGAGGTGATCGGCGTTTCGGTGGATTCCCACTTCAGCCACCTGGCCTGGGCCAACACGGAGCGCAAGGAAGGCGGCATCAAGGGCGTCAGCTTCCCCCTGGTCTCCGACCTCAACAAGACCATCGCCGCCGACTACGGCGTCCTGCTGCCCGGCGGCGTGGCCCTGCGCGGCCTGTTCATCGTCAACGAAAAGGGGATCCTGAAGCACATCACCGTCAACGACAACAGCCTGGGCCGGAACGTCGAGGAAGTGCTGCGCGTGCTGGACGCCGTGGACTTCTCCGAGCAGCACGGCGAGGTCTGCCCCGCCAACTGGCACAAGGGCGAGAAGGCCATGAAGGGCAATGCCGAGGGCCTCAAGGCCTACGTGGCTTCGAAATAGGTCAGATACTCAAGGTCCTGCCCTGGAGCAGGAGGCCGGCGATCTCGTACATGTTCGAGACCCGGCCCACCGCCAGGGCATCCTTGAGCTGGTAGAACTCCAGGCAGGTGCCGCAGGCCAGGATCTCCACGCCGCGTTCGGCCAGGCGTTTCAGGTTGACCAGGGCTTCCGAGCCCTCCACGGCCAGCCGCACGCCGCCGTTCATGAAGATGATCCGCGCCGGCGCCGCCTCGGCTTCGGTGAGCGTGTACAGGAAGGCGCGCATCAGCAGGGCCGCCAGTTGTTCATCTCCGGTGCCGATCCCGGACGAGGAGATGAACACGGTGGTGTCCGGACCGGCCGGCGCCGGGATGGGCGCCGGGGCGGCGAACACCCGGGCCTCCGGCGCGGCCGGGGCGGCGACCCCGGGCCGGATCAGGATGCGGCTGACCGCTCCCTCCGCTTCCACGCCGGCGACCACGCACTTGGCGTATTCGGCGAACCGGACCACGTTCTCCTGGGAGGAGGCGTCGTCCACGAGCACTTCGAGGAGGTCGAAGCCGCCTTCGGCCAGCGCCTTGCGGGTGAGGATGACCGGCATGGGGCAAGCCTGGCCCCGGGCGTCCACGGTTCTACGGATATCGTTCATAGCTTTTCACCTTTCGGGAAGAGGGATCAGTCTGGGTGGTCGTGACCCGCCATAGCTCCTGGGCTCCGCAGCGGCGCAGCTCGATGGCGCCGTCCGCGCCGGCCTCCGCCAGCAGCAGGCAGAACCCGCAGTCGCCGCGGATCTGCCGCGGCACCGGGATCAGCTCCACCGCCATGGCCGCGCCCTTGAGGGCCTGCTCGGCCCGCAGCGCGGCCTGGCTGGAGGGGAAGGTGGCGATGAGGTCCATCAGAGGATGACCTCCACCGTCGCCGGCGGACCGCCGCTGGCCCCGACGATGCAGGCGTCCACCCCGGCGTCCCGGAGCGCGGCCAGCGCCTCCTGGGCCAAGGCATCGGGCAGGGCGGCCAGCAGGCCGCCGGAGGTCTGGGGATCGAACAGCACGTCCAGGGCCAGGGCCGGCACCGCCTGGGCGTTGCGGATGAAGCGCAGCCGCGCCCGGTTCCGGCGGCTGCCCTCGGGCACCAGGCCCTGGGCGGCGTAGTCCAGCACATCCGGCAGCAGGGGCAGGTCCCGGTAGTTCAGGCTGAGGCCGCACTGGGCGCCGGCGGCCATCTCCACCGCGTGCCCGGCCAGCCCGAACCCGGTGACGTCGGTGCAGGCCATGACCGGGAAGCGCCCCAGCACCTCCGCGGCCCGCCGGTTGAGGGTGGCCATGGAATGGTGGGCCGCCTCCTGGGCTTCCACCGAGACGCATTCGGCCCGCGCCGCCATGTTGACCAGCCCGGTGCCGATCCGCTTGGTCAGGATCAGGCTGGCCCCGGGGCGCAGGGTGTTGTTGCGCCAGGCCTTGGCCGGGTCCACCAGGCCGGTGACCGCGTAGCCCAGCTTGGGTTCCGGATCCTCGATGCTGTGCCCGCCCAGCAGGGCGCAGCCGGCCTCCACCAGGGCATCCAGCCCCCCGGCCAGCATGGCCTTGAGCGGGGCGATGCCCAGGGCCTGGAGCGGGTGGCAGACCAGGGCCAGGGCGGTGATCGGCCGGGCGCCCATGGCATAGAGATCGGACAGGGCGTTGGCCGCGGCGATCCGCCCGAACAGCCAGGGGTCGTCCACGATCGGCGGGAAGAAATCCACGGTCTGGACCAGCGCCAGGTCGGGCCCGAGCCGGAACAGCCCGGCGTCCTCGCTGCCCGCGAAATCGGCCAGCAGCTCGGGGTAGGCGGGCTGCGCCAGCCCGCACAGGGCCTCTTCCAGCACCCCGGGGCCCAGCTTGGCGCCGCAGCCGGAGAACCGGGTGAACTGGGTCAGGGCGGGTTCACTCATGTCAGCAGGGTCTCCATGGTCCTCAGCACCTCGTCGATCTCCGCCTCGGTGTTGGACCAGCCCGGGGAGAAGCGCAGGGTGCCGCCGGCTTCGAGGGTGCCGAGGCCGCGGTGCGCCGCCGGGGCGCAGTGCAGCCCGACCCGGGTGGCGATCTCCCGGCGGTCCAGCTCCAGAGCCAGCTCGCCCAGATCGCGGCCCTGGACGGTGATGGACACCACCGGAGCGCGCCGGGCGCCGGGCCCGGGGCCGGGCGCGGCCACCCCGGGCAGGGCCAGCAGCCCGCGCAGCAGGCGCTCGGTGAGGGCGGCTTCCCGGGCCTGGATGGTCCCGAGGCCGGTGGCCGCCAGCCAGGTCACCCCGGCCAGCAGTCCGCCCAGACCGGGCAGATTGGCGGTGCCGGCCTCGAAGCGGTCCGGCAGGAACTCCGGCTGGACCTCGCTGCTGGAGGCGCTGCCGGTGCCGCCCCGGATCAGCGGTTCCGGCGTGACGCCCTCCTGGGCCCAGAAGCCGCCGGTGCCGGCGGGCCCGAGCAGGCCCTTGTGCCCGGTGAAGCAGACCAGCGGCACGCCCAGTTCTTCCACCGGCAGCGGCAGGTGGCCGGCGGCCTGGGCCGCGTCCAGGCACAGCGGCACCCGCGCGGCGCGGCACTGGGCGGCGATCTCGCCCACCTCCGGCAGGCAGCCGGTGACGTTGCCGGCTGCGGTCAACAGCATCAGGTCCGGCCGGGCGCCCAGGGCCGCGCGCAGCGCTGCGGGGTCGGGCCGGCCGCAGGGGTCGAAGGGGACCACCAGGAGCCGGACGCCGCGCGCCGCCTCCAGGTGGCGCAGCGGCCGCATGACCGCGTTGTGCTCCAGCGAGCTCACCGCCACGCAGCCGCCGGGCGGCACCAGGCCCAGGATGACCAGGTTGAGCGCCTCGGTGGCGTTCTTGGTGAAGGCCAGACGCTGCGGGTCCCGGACGCCGAACAGGGCGGCGCACGCTTCCCGCGCCTGGAACAGGATCCGGCCGGCCTCCTGGGCCAGCCGGTGGCTGGCCCGGCCCGGGCTCCCGGCCCCGGTCAGGCAGCGCAGCACCGCCTCCGCCACCCCCGGCGGCTTGGGAAAGCTGGTGGCGGCATGGTCCAGGTAGATCATCGCCGCGCCCCGAGCATGAGCACGGCTTCCAGCACGCCGCCGGCGATGGCCATGGCCTTGTCCGAGATGGTGAAGCAGTGCTCCCGGCGGCCCCTGGGGTCCACGTCGGCCACCTTCAGCCCGGTCCGGGCCATGAAGCCGTCCCGGATCAGGCCGCGCAGCATGCCGTCGAACCCGGCGGCCAGCTCGGTCCGTCCTTCCGGGCCGCTCAGGGCGAGCACCGGTTCAAAGGCCCTGACCTGGTCGCCGATCTGTTTCAGGTTGGTCACCCGGCCCGCCACCGGCGCGTGCAGCACCCGCTCCCGGCCCACCCCGGCGATCAGGCCCGGGGTCCCGGTGTCCGGTTCGGCCCGGCCGCTGAGCAGCACCCGTCCGAGGTCATGGCCGCGGTTGGTCTCCACCACCGCGTCGGCGTCCACCCCCGCCTCGAACCCCGGGCCCAGGGCCACCACCACGTCGGCCATGCCGATGCGGGTGCCCAGGTTGCGCTTGGCGATGATGGCGTCCACCAGGCACAACGGCCGCAGGTGCGGCAGCACGGCGCAAAGCGGATCCTCCAGCAGCGGCACCGGCCCCCCGGGTCCGAACCGCGCCAGCGCGGCCTTGAGTTCCTCCAGCGATCCGGTCCGGATGGCCCGCACCCCCTCCACCTCGGCCTTGCCCTGGTACATCGCTTCGGACAGACACACCGTCCGGCGGATCGAACTGGGCTCGGCGGTTTCCAGGGCCGCGACCCGGAACCCGGCCCGCACCAGGCGGACGATGCAACCCGTGGCCAGGTCGCCGGCGCCGCGCACCACCACGAGGTCTCCACCGATCATCATCTCCGGGCGTCTCCAGTCCTACACTTTACTGCGGTTGGCCCCAGCGAGCCGACCAGGATCAGGTCCGCCGGCACCGGCCCCCCGGCCTGCAGTCCGTCCAGCAAGGCGGCAGGACTGAGCCCGCACAGATCCGCCTGGTTCAGCATGAGCACCCGCCGGGCGCCGGGCGGGGCGCCCTTGAACAGTCCCAGGGGCGAACGGCAGAGGGCGGCCAGGTGTTCCAGGCCGATGGGCGCGCCCGGGGCGCAGCCGGTCACCGGGCCGAAACGCTCGGGCCGGTGCACCACGGCCTCGTCCATGGGCCGGCCCAGGCAGGCCAGGCCCACCAGGCCCAGCACCAGATCGGCCGAGTCCGGCACCACCGGTTCGTGCCCGGCCGGGGCCTTCACCGGCCGGCGCTTGGACCCGTCGGCTTCGACCAGGACGAAGGTCCAGAGCCGTTTCAGTTCGGCGACCCGGTCCGGATGGATGCCCCGGAGCTTGTCCAGGCCCGGCTCCGCCCAGGCCGCGAGCACGACCCGCCGGCCCGGGCCCGGCACCGGGGCCCCCCAGGGGCCCGCCGCCTCGGCCAGGGCCGAATCCAGCACCAGCTGGTCGAAGGCCCGGCCCCGCTCCAGGCGGGGATCGTACAGATGGGTGGTGGTGGTCATGAGCACCCCGGATGGGCTGCTCCCGGCCAGCTCCGCGGCCAGGCCGAACAGGGCGCTGGTCTTGCCGCCGGCGCCCACCAGGGCGATCACCCCGCCGGCGGCCGGCAGGAGCGGCAGGAGGCTAGCGGCGAGGCCCACTCAAACGCGCCGGCCCGGCAGGGCGCGGCGCAGGTCGGCCAGGATGCCGGCACTGCGGCGCACCGCGACCAGTTCGGCGAGGATCGCCACGGCCAGCTCCGCCGGCGTCTCCGCGTCGATGTCCAGGCCGATGGGCGCCCACAGGGCCGCCACCCGGGCCGGGTCACAGCCGTCCTTGGCCAGCTGCTCGAGGATCAGCCGGGTCTTGCGCGCGCTGCCCATGAAGCCGGCGTAGCGGTACGGGCGCTTCAGCACCGCGCGCACGCAGGCCAGGTCCAGCAGATGGCCGCGGGTCATGATCACCGCGTAGGTCGCGGCGTCGAACGGGAACTCGGCCACGGCCGGTTCGAAGGCGGCCTGCAGGGTGCGCACGCCTTCGGGGAAGCGGTCCGGCCGGACGAACTCGGGCCGGTCGTCCACCACCGTGACCGTGAACCCCAGCGCCGGCGCCATGCCGGCCAGCGCCCTGGCCACGTGGCCGCCGCCCAGGATCAGCAGCTTCTCCTCCGGGAACACCGGATCGTAGAAGGTCCCGGCCGCCTCGTCGAACCAGGGCCGGCCGCCGGCCAGGGCCCGGGCCGATTCCATTCCGGCGGGCGCCCCGCAGACCGTGGCGCCGTCCTGGTCGACCAGGGCCACCGCCACCTCGGCACCGGCACCGGCCGCCCTGATGCGCTTGACCAGCAGCACCCGCTCGCCCCGGCTCAGCCGCTCCAGCGCGGCCAGGTACGGAGCCCGGTCCTCGACCAGCTCGATCAGCATGGTGTTGCTGCCGCCGCAGACCATGTCCGCGCCGGTGATGTCGTCGCCGACCATCTCCACCTTGAGCAGGGCGCTGCCGCGCCGCTCCAGGCTGTGCCGGCAGGCCTCCAGCGCCCGCGCCTCGCCCCGGCCGCCGCCGACCGTGCCCAGGGTGCCGGCCTTGGCCACCAGCATCTTGGTGCCGGGGTGGCGCGGCGAGGAGCCCTTCACCTCGATGATCGTCGCCAGGGCCACGGGTTCGCGGCCTTCGGTGATCGCCTTGAGCAGGTCCATGTCCATACGGTTCCTTGGTTACTTCTTGCGGCTGTACGGCGTCCCGAGCAGCGGCAGCTGGGTGCGGAACACGCCGTCCCGGCGGAAGTAGGCCCCCGCCACGGCCGGGGCGGTGGGGATGGTGGTGATCTCGCCCACCCCCTTGGCGCCGAAGGCGACGCCGCTCGGCGTGGTCTTCACCAGGACGCTCTCCACCGGGGGCACCTGGCTGGAACGGAACAGCCCCAGGGTGCCGTATTTGGCGGTGGGTTCGGAATCCTTCAGCGGGTAGTCCTCGGTCAGGGCGTAGCCCAGCCCCATGACCACGCCGCCTTCGATCTGCGCCTCCACGTTGGTCGGGTTCACCACCTGGCCCACGTCATGGGCGGCGATGACCCGCTCCACCTTGCCGGCCGCGTCCAGCAGCACCACCTGGGTGGCGTAGGAGTAGGCGACGTGGCTCACCGGGTTCGGCTTGTCCGAGCCGAACGGATCGGTGACGCCGGAGTACTCCCGGTAGTATTCGCGGCCTTCCAGGTCGCCCAGCGGCTGGGTGTCCAGGTCCCGTTTCAGGTCCAGGGCCGCCAGCCGCGCGGCCTCGCCGTTGAACACGGTCTGCCGGGAGGCGGTGGTGGTGCCGCCGTTGGGGGTGGTGCTGGTGTCCGGCCGGGCCACCTCGATCAGGTCCCAGGGGATGCCGGTGATCTCGCCCACGAACTGCACCAGCACCGAAGCCAGGCCTTGGCCGATGCAGGCGGCGCTGGTGTAGACCCCCACCTTGCCGCCCTCGACCTTGAGCTTGACCCGCCCCACGTCGGACAGGCCCACACCGATGCCGGCGTTCTTCATGCAGCAGGCGATGCCGGCGTCGGGACGGCTTTCGAACACCTCCTTCACGGCCAGCAGGGTCTCCTTGAGCGCGGTGTCGGGATCGGCGATCTGGCCGTTGGGCAGCACGTCCCCGGCCTCGACCGCGTTGCGGAAGCGGAATTCCCAGGGGCTGAGCCCCACCTGGGCCGCCAGGTCGTTGAGGCAGGATTCCATGCCGAAGCAGGACTGGGTCACCCCGAAGCCGCGGAACGCCCCGGCCGGCGGGTTGTTGGTGTACACCGCCCGGCCTAGGATCGACACGTTGGCGATCTTGTAGGGGCCCGCGGCATGGGTGCAGGCGCGCTGCAGCACCGGGCCGCCCAGGGAGGCGTAGGCGCCGGTATCCGCCAGCAGGGTCGCCTTCATGGCGGTCAGGCGGCCCTCGGCGTCGCAGGCCACGGTGAACTCCATCTCCATGGCATGGCGCTTGGGATGCACCCGGATGCTCTCCTGCCGGCCCAGGGTCAGCTTCACCGGCTGTTTGGCGATCCAGGCCAGCAGGGCCGCGTGGTGCTGGACCGACAGGTCCTCCTTGCCGCCGAAGCCGCCGCCCACCAGCTTGCTCACCACCTTGACCTGCTCCTTGGCCAGGCCCAGGGTGCC
>Ga0316232_1001845_pt1 | contig 24240 bp, 22 predicted proteins | sample TBHtaG_FD_206006 | JGI IMG/M metagenome (GOLD analysis project Ga0316232, IMG submission 206006) | Freshwater microbial communities from Trout Bog Lake, Wisconsin, USA - TBH18025_13 | ecosystem: Environmental > Aquatic > Freshwater > Lake > Hypolimnion/Profundal zone | place: USA: Wisconsin... | reverse complement strand
CATGCCGGCTAGGGACATCAACTGATTTTGGCCAAGGTCTATCTTTTGGTAAAATGACGTAAAATAGTCTGACCTTAAGCCGATAAAAACAACGCCGCCGAAAGATCCGTCAGGCTTGTTGATCCGTCGGGTCAGAGGAATGATAGTCTGTCCGCTGACGCTGCCTGCAAACGGCATGCCAATAGCTAAATTCTGGCTAGCGCCGTCGCGATGGATTTGAAAGTAGTCCCTGTCTGAGCGATTATCGGTGCGGAAACTCTGAATAAAGGATACGACAGTATCGCCATGCTGGTTGTAAATTGCCACAAGATTGCGGCTTGGATCCTCCGCCGCGGTCTGGGCGAAAGCGGCAAAATCCGAACTGGCAAGACCGTCACGTTCATAGGCCAGCTTAAGGTGGCGCAGATCTTTGTCAGCATCGGCAACGACTCTTTTAACATGTTCTTCAAACGCTATGGCCAGATTCATTGTTTCCTGGGACGCTTCGGCGATTGTCCTATCGTAATCGGCGTTAATTTGAAAGCAAACAAAAAGCCAGAGGCCGCCTAACAAGCAAATTCCCAGAAAGATAATGAGCCAGGAGAAACCAAACAAGGGTTTCACTGTCTCTGGCTGGTTACGGACTTCTGATTGCTGCGCTGTGATCTTGGGGAATACTCTTTTTTCAAAAAGTACACGCAAGCGGTCCATAGATCTCCCCCAATTAATTGCACAATTCGACTATGTTCGACTATATTTGACATCGTTTTCTAGAAATCCTTCATCAAGAGGAAAATGCTGTTTTGATCTCCAGACACCAAAAAAAACCGCATTAGGCAGTGGTGGCCTACCCTTTGGAGTCAGCATTTAATTATGGGAAATGAAGTAATTTATTCAATTTGCAGGATATTGTAGTGATACGTCGGAAGTTACCATATTGAAGCTTTCGTTGAGTTTGGACTTGGAGGGCGGCCAATGAGTATTAAAAAGAAACTGATATGGATTATGTTGCTAGTCAGCTTTGTGCCGCTGGTAGTATTATCAGTAGTGTCAACGCAGTATCTTGGTAAGTCGTTGGAAGAAGAAACCATCAGCCAGTGCCGGGAATTAGTAAACGCGGTCAGGCTGGAAATAGACGCCTATATCGACAAACCACTTGCCGCGATTAAGGTTGTCGCAAGCAATCCTGCGGTAAAAGCGTTTGACGTGCCTTTGAGCAAAGCCTTTCTTGTACAGGTCCAGAAAGGATATCCCGACTTTTCTTTTGTTCTTGACGACACGAAAGGCAACCAAACCGTGCGTGGCGACGATGTCGGTCTGGCCAATATTTGGGATCGCGCCTATTTTCAGTCCGCCCTAAAGGGCAAAGACGAGAATATCTCGGAAGTTGTATTCAGCAAAAATAATAAGCAATGGATTATCAATCTGGCGACGCCTGTGCATGACATGGCAAACGGATCGATAGTCGGGGTCATCCATGTATCGATGGCTCTATCAAAAATCAGTGAATTTGTGACTAAGCTGTCTACCAACGGGAATATCGCCTATGTCATCGACGAGAGCGGAAAAGTCTTGGCCCATCCGGATGAAAAGCTGGTCAATGATCGTGTGGACATGAGCGAAGTCAGTTTTGTCAAAACAGGGTTGAAAGAAAAGAGTAACGGTTTCGCAGTGATAGAGGACAAGACGGCCGGAAAAAGGCTGGTTACTTATGCGTATGACGCTATGACAGGCTGGTTGATATGCCTGGAGGTACCCTATAGCGTGATAACAGCTAAGGCCTTTCAATTGTCCCTTATTCTCGGCGGCATAACTCTGGCGGTTTCGGTTGCTGTCTGCTTTCTGGTCTTTTTCCTGGCGAAACGGTTTTCGGGTCCGATCGTCCAGATGCAAAACGTGGCAAGCCGGATATCGCAGGGGGATCTGAGCCAGAAGCTAGATATTTCTTCTAAGGATGAAATGGGCCTTCTGGCCAAGGCGCTTAATGTGATGGTGGACAACCTGAAAACCCTGATCGGACAGGTACAGCGCAACGCGGAGCAGGTAGCGGCGTCATCGCAGCAGCTTACCGCCAGTGCGGACCAGTCAGCTCAAGCCGCGAACCAGGTGGCTTCCTCGATTACCGCTGTGGCGGAGGGGGCGGACAAGCAAAGCGGGGTGGTGGATGAGGCCTCGGCCGTGGTGGCGCAAATGGCGGAAAGCATCAAGCAGGTGGCGGATAACGCCAACGCTGTGGCGGAGCAGTCCTCAAGGACAGCCCAAACGGCAAAAGAAGGCGGCAAGTCGGTAGAAATTGCTGTCCAACAAATGATCGGCCTTGAGCGGACGGTTAGCGCCTCGGCCCAGGTAGTTACTCAGCTGGGTGAGCGCTCGAAAGAAATAGGAGAGATTGTAAGTACGATTTCCGGGATTGCAGACCAGACCAACCTCCTGGCGCTGAACGCGGCTATTGAAGCAGCAAGAGCGGGTGAGCAGGGACGCGGGTTTGCGGTGGTCGCTGAGGAAGTTCGCAAACTGGCTGAACAGTCGCAGGAGGCTGCAAAGCAGATTGAACATCTGATCAGTGAAATTCAAGGTGAGACTGATAAGGCTGTGCAAGCAATGAACGAGGGAACGCGAGAAGTTAAAGCCGGGACGGGAGCTGTAAGCGCGGCCGGGCAGTCCTTCCAGGAAATCGTCGGTTTGGTAACCCGGCTTTCAGATCAAGTTGGGCAGATTTCGCGGGCCATCCAGCAATTGGCCGACGGGAGCCAACAAATTGTGTCCTCGGTTCAAGAAATTGACCAATTGACGAAAGCCGCAACCGGCGAGGCCCAGACTGTTTCTGCCGCAACGGAAGAGCAGTCGGCATCGATGGAGGAGGTCGCCTCTTCCAGTCAGGCTTTGGCCCAAATGGCGCAGGATCTTCAGGAAGCTGTCAATAAGTTTCGATTTTGAAAGCATGACAGGCGGAGCAAGATATCTATCTTTCCCAAAAGAAAATGCGACAAAGGGCGGTTCTCCCTTGTCGCATTTTCTTTTGTTATTTCCTGCTCAGCGCTTCCCCTGCAAGCTTGTCTACCAGCTCATTTCCCGCAATGCCTGAATGACCAGACACCTTGTTAAACTTCACCCAGCCTAAATGCGAGGATACAAATCTTGAGTAGCCTTGGGCGATTTTATTATTCGCCTTCCATTTGCCTGTAGCCCATTCTGATATTCCGATGTAGTCATGGTGGATTGTTATTGCGCCGACATCTTCCTTGTCAGCCCATTTAATAGCCTCCTCGGCAGCAGCTACCTCTCCGGCCACATTACGAATGACAGCTGCTTCGGAGTCTTCACCCACACCACTGGCTTGGTGCAGAATCTTTCCGTCTTCGTAAGCCGCAAAAGCCCAACTGTATCTTCCGTCCGAATAACTCCCATCAACATATATGTCATAATGTCTGGCTGATGGCCTGGGGACCTGGGTGGCCTGTGTCACAACAGCCATTCCGCAGGCATATTCTCTGGCTTCGCTTTCAGAGGGAAAGCTTTTAAATAAAGCCCCAGGATACCCTTTGACCTGCTTGTTACACTCATCCCACGTCTTGTAGATCCCCGGCTTTTTGCCAACCTTAACACCGTAATACTTGCTTGCCATAGTCCAATTCAGTCCTCCTTTCTTGGAATGCTGGAAGGGATATAGTAAACAATATGCCCATGTTGGTCATGATCTATTGTGCTCCCAGATAGCAAACAGTCACAATATCTCCGTCATGCATTTTTCTAAAAAACTGAGGCAGTGCTTTTTTCGCGTAGGCGATCACTAAATCAGTAGTCGATTCATGGGGCTCAATGTCGCAGATCACTAATTTCGACAGCGAGGTTTTCTTGCGGTTAATGCTGACACGATATTCATAAACGTTTTTAGGGTTAATCATTTTATTTCTTCCCCACCTCTTCTGCTTTTCCATGCCCGGGAAGTAGAGTCAGAACAGCGAGGTCTGTTCCAGCTCTTCTTGTTTGGGCGGCGCGGGTGACAGTGCTTCTGCCTGCGGATTCAAAAATCCTGACAGGACCGAGCGGGTCCTGCCGACAATCGTCTTGAACTCCAGCTCCCTGAAGAGCTTCTCCATCAGCGCCATATCGGGCCGGATACGATAGTCGTCGAAAGCGAAAGCGCCGGAAAAAGGCATATCGCAGATGATAGTGGCAAGCTGCTTGCTTTGAAAGGCTTCCTTTCTGTAAGTCAAGAGTTTCTGCCGGACGCTTTTGCCGATCTTGTCAACCCCGGCTGAATTGGAGTCCACTGCGAGATAGAGTTCTTCGATGGTGCCGAAATCGGTGACTAGTTTCAGGGCTGTCTTTTCTCCGATACCCGGTACTCCGGAAAAGTTATCAGAGGAGTCACCCATCAAGGCCTTCAAGTCGATAATGTGTCTAGGACGGATCACTTTGTCCGGATTGATCCTCCATTCCGCCGCGAAGGTCAGTTCATCGATAATCTTCGGGTCGGAGTAGCCCTTGACAGGTGACATTACCTTCACCTTCGGTCCGATTAGCTGCTGAAAATCGTTATCGCGGGAAGCGATAAACACGTCCGCTCCAGCGGCAGCCGCCTTTGTTGCCAGAGTGCCAATGATATCATCAGCCTCATAGCCCTGAGCATCCAGCGCGGCGATGCCGGCGGTTCGCAGAACGTCCCGGACCAGCAGAAACTGCCCGACAAGTTCTTGGGGAGAGGCCTTGCGTTGTGCCTTGTAGTTCGAATCTATTTCAGACCGGAATGTATTCCGGTCAACGTCGAAAGCCACCGCAACATAGTCCGGCTTTGTTCCCTCCAGGATTTGCAGGAGCATCGCGAGCGAGCCATGCACGGCGTTGGTGTAGACTTTTTTCGAGTTGGCCATAAGTGGGTATCCATAGAACGCCCGGTGCACCAGATTCGTTCCGTCAATAATAACAAAAGTCGGCACTTTTCCTCACCGATTTCCTCTCCAGCTATTTTGGTGGCGACGTTCAAAGAATACGGCGCCGATTTTCTGCGACCGAGGTATACCTGTCGCTAGTGTTTACTTCGTGCCGAAAGAGGCAACTACCTGTTTTTTCACAGACTATCATTCAGTATTGTCGTATAATGAATGATAGTCTGTGAAAAAAACTGAACCAATGGAGGAACCTTGTGAGAAAAGTTGTTGCTGTTTCGGATATTCATGGGAGGCTTTCAGCGCTAGAGCGGCTTATCGCCGATAGCATAAAAGGAAACTACAGTGATTATCAGCTGGTTTTTCTGGGGGATTATATTGGCTATGGCGAAGATTCAATCAAAACCTTATTAAAGATCAAGGAGTTCAAAGAAAGAACTGGCGCTGTTGTTCTTCGCGGAAACTGGGAAGAGATGCTTTTACAGGCGTTTGGGCCCAACGGGAATGAGAAGACCGACTGCGTGATGGAGTTTTACCGGAGTGGCAGTAAGGACGTGCTGCAGGAATTGAAGAAAAACCGATTTCTTTGCAGTATGGTTCTGGAATTCATTCGGACAATGCCGCTTTATCATACCTGTGGCAATGTTCTTTACGCCCATTCCGGCGTGGATTTCTCTGTCTGGGAACCAGGCATGTCCGCCCGGGACTTCGGCGAAGCGCAGGATATGAATTCACTTATTTGGAATCAGAATTTCTGGGAAGTGATCAGGAGTCCCGGCAGAGAGATTCCTGTCGATGTGGTGGTTGGGCATCTTCCGGTACAAGTCTTGCACGGAAGCAAGCAAGAGGATGGTTTTCCCGGGCCTTTTCTCTTCAAAAGGGCGCTGGGGATTGACTGCGGCGCATCAAGGAAAAGCGGGTATCTTGGCGCTGTGTGCATCACCGATTCAGTACAAGACGCCCAGTGGAACTATGTCCCTGTTTCCAACCAGAAATGAAAACAAGCAATTTTACTGACAAGGTGACCCTTCAGGACCGATATCACTGGATGTTCATTCGCCGGCGAAACTTAGAGATAGACATACCGGTGAAATCTGAGTATGATATGAATAAGGCCACAATGTTTAATTCGGCATGTTTTCACAAATTCAAACAATGAGTATCTTACATAGTACTTCAGATACTTTGCGGTTAATGATGAAAATCCAAAGGTAAGGAGAGTTTTTCTAGTGTATTTCAGGCATGATTCTCCTATTAGCAAAAAGCAACAAATTCAAACCCCTCAGACAATAGGCAATACTCCCAAGAAACCTCATCAGGGGCGTAACGCTCAAAGCAGCTCTGCCGTAAAACAAAAACAGGACAGTGTGCACCTTGGAAACCACAACGATACCCAGTCTGCAACCTATCAACATCCAAGGTTCAACAAGAATGACTAATATTCTGCAGCGGTTTAAGCCTCAAGGAGGAGCCGGACAGCCATAAATATCTTCGCTTACCTTCTAAGTCATGGGAGCAGGAAACAGCCGCCGCGATGGGAACTTCAGACAACGGATAAGCAAAAACAGGCGCAAGAAGGGCAGGCCAAAATCATGGCTGCCCTTCTTCTTTATATCTGCAGTGGTTTTGTCACCAAATTTGTGTTTATAATAGACACAAAAGGATGGATCAATGAAACCGGAGAGAATTGAGGGACAATGATGAAATCGCTTGTTCTGACTGAGAAACCGAGTGTGGCGCGGGAAATTGCCCGGGTTTTGAAATGCAATACCAAGGATAAAAGCTATATGGAGGGTCCGGCCTATGTTGTGACCTGGGCGCTGGGGCATCTGGTGACTTTGGCGGAACCGGAAGATTACAGCGCAAAATATAAGGAGTGGCGTTTGGAAGACTTGCCGATGATGCCCGCCCATCTGGAATTGAAGGTCATCAAGAAAACAGCGCATCAGTTCCATGCTATTAATCAGTTGATGAAGCGGACGGATATCAAAGAGCTGATTATTGCTACCGATGCTGGCCGCGAGGGTGAACTGGTAGCCCGCTGGATCATGGCGGCGGCGAAATGGGAAAAGCCCTTTAGGCGGTTATGGATTTCGTCCCAAACCGATGACGCGATCCGCGAGGGCTTCGCTTCCTTAAAACCCGGAACAGCCTATAACAATCTGTACGATGCGGCCGTATGCCGGGCGGAAGCGGACTGGCTGGTAGGCCTTAATGTTACCAGGGCCTTAACCTGTAAATTCAACGCCCAGCTAAACGCCGGCCGGGTGCAGACCCCGACTCTGGGGATGATTGTCAACCGCGAGGAGGAAATTCAAAAATTTGTTCCCAAGGATTACTGGACCATCAGGGTCAACTTTGGCGATTATTTTGGCGACTGGCGTGATACCGGTGGAAACAGCCGACTCTTTGATTTGGGCCAGGCGACTGCGATTGCCGATAAGCTCAAAGGTCATGCCGGAGTTGTCAAAGATATTCGGATGGAGTCCAAAAGCGAACTCCCGCCCCTTGCCTATCATTTGACAGAGCTGCAAAGAGATGCGAATAAACGACTGGGGTTCTCGGCGCAACAGACGCTCTCTGTTTTGCAGGGGCTCTATGAACACCATAAATTGGTGACCTATCCGCGTACCGATTCCCGCTATATCTCTACTGATATTGTGCCGACCCTGCCTTCCAGACTAAGGAGCATTGCTGTCGGTCCTTACGCCGAACTGGTCAAGCCACTGCTGCAAAAATCCTTGGTGACAACAAAGCGGTTTGTTGATAATAGCAAGGTATCCGACCATCACGCCATCATCCCGACCGATCAGCCGCTGCAACTGACGGTGCTAAATGCGGAAGAGAAAAGGCTGTATGATTTGATTGCCAGACAATTTATTGCGGTATTGTATCCTCCCCACCGTTATAATCAAACCACCATGGTTACCACCGTGAATGGGGAAAATTTTTACTCTGTCGGCAAGGTCATTGTTGATCAAGGCTGGCGGGCGATAACCTCACGGCAGGCGGAGAGGGATGAAGCCAGTGCCGAGGCGCTGCCGGAGCAGACGCTGGCGATCCATAAAAAAGGCGATAGTGTCAAAATAGAAAGCTGCAAGACAAACCGGGCGAAAACCAAACCGCCGGCTCGATATAACGAAGCCAGCCTGCTCACCGCCATGGAAAGTCCCGGGAAATTTATCGAAGACGAAGAACTGCGGGAATCGATCAAACAGGGCGGCTTGGGGACGGTGGCGACGCGCGCCGAAATTATCGAAAAACTGATTCATACCAGCTATATCGAGCGTCATGGCAAAGAACTGGTACCCACTTCTAAAGGAAAGCAATTAATCAGCCTTGTTTCCAGTGATTTGAAAACACCGGAATTAACCGCCCAGTGGGAGCAGGTGCTTGCCAACATTGCCAAAGGCAAAGATAGCAAGGCCGACTTTATTGCTCAGATCCGGGCGTACACCCTTGGGTTAGTCAAAGAAACGATTGCTGATACAGCCACCTATAAAGCCGATAATATTTCAAAAACCAAATGCCCGCTGTGCAGCAAATTCATGCTGCTGGTAAACGGCAAACGAGGCAAAATGCTGGCCTGTCCGGACCGGGCCTGTGGTCATCGGCAGCCGGAAAAGGAGAACGCCTTCGGCGGGCTGCGAACCTCTAAACATGAGAGTCGCAAGAACCAGCAGTTGATTTCCGAATACAGTGACAACAGTGATATTGGCAGTAATCTGGGTGAGTTGTTAAAGGCTGCATTGGGCAAGAAAGAATAGCAGCAGGGGCTTTGTTTGGCAAGAGCCTTCATGATGCTCTCAGAACATAAATGATGATTGCCTGTTGACATAGTGGGCTATGGCCGTGTTTGCTCCTTAGAGGTCTTTTAGCGATGACCAGAGAATTTATCAGGGAACATAACTAGGAGGGGTTTTACATGGATACTTCTTTTTCAAAACATCAGGTATCGGGACATGTAATCAAAAACATCAATGAAGTATTTATAAACCAATTAACCACCGGGCAACGTGTCGCCGATCTGGTAGCCAAATTAGTCGGCAGTTGGCCCTTCATCATCTGGCAAAGTTTCATTATCGTTATATGGCTGACAGTAAATGCCTATTTGGTTTATAAGGCCTCTGTAGACCCCACTTACTTTCAAGCGTGGGATCCATACCCCTTCATTTTGCTTAACCTTGTTTTGAGCTTTCAAGCCGCCTACACCGGTCCGGTGGTGATGATGTCTCAAAACAGACAGTCTGAAAAGGACCGCCTCATGGCAGAACACGATTATCAGGTGAATTTGAAAGCAGAACTGGAGATAAAAGAGCTTATGAAGCACCTAAACCATCAGGATGAGATGATGGCGAACATATTATCGCGACTGGACAAGCTGAGCAGTTCTGCGGAGAAAAAAGAATCGGATCAGGGCTGACGTTTGACTGTTGTTTGAACTCCCCGGCGCTTTATTCCATCATATACTATAGTAGCTACAGCCCTGCACAGAGGGTAAATGATGGGAGGAGTTAGATGCCGGACAACAGGAGACTAGATCGCAAGAAGGGGGTTTCACTGTCTGAGCCATACCCGAAGCCTGCGGTTGAACGGGAAAATCGCTTCTATGCCGGTCTATTATTAGAAGATTACGCCGGTGCAGCCGGTGAGATTACGGCAATCACTCAATATATTTATCATTCGATAACCTTGAAGAATGAGGACTACGATGTTGCGGAACTTGCCAGACAGGTAGCGATGACTGAGATGCGCCATTTCGCGCTGCTGGGAACTACAATACAACTACTGGGAAGCGATCCTTTCATACAGTGTCCGAAGAACAATACGACTGATTTCTGGAGCGCAAAGTGCATATATTACGGCGACGAGGTTGTCGATAAGCTGTCAGCTGATATTGCGCATGAGGCTGCTGCCATACGCAACTATCAACTGCACAAAAAGGTGATAGATGATCCTCATATCCGCGAACTTCTGGAAAGAATCATTGTGGATGAAGAGCATCATTTACGCCTATTCCAGGAGGCCAAAGCCAGGGTTTGCTGTAAATACTATTAAAAAATACCGGCCTTACAAGTGAAGTAAGGCCGGTATTTCGCAGGCTGTTGAAAAGGGCCAATCTGCGTCGTTACCGCTCCGGGAGCGCTCTCGCCGTACCCCCAGGTACTGTCTTCGAGCGCTTCCTCGCGGCGCCTAGCATCTCGTCCTTTTTGAACAGCCCGGTATTTCACTGATAACAGGCAGGAAACAGTTTGACACGCATTTCGCCATTCCGGGTGCGCTTTAGTCTAAATATTTCTGTTTCCCTTCTCTCACCACATCTCTGACTGTTTTGATGCTTGCAACCAAGGATGTGAAATGCAGCCGGATATAAAAATTAACGAAGGAGCGCTGGGTTTGGTAAATCGGAATCCTCTCCAAGGCGTAAATGTCACTGCTTCTTTGCACCCTGCCCAGGTCTACGGTGAAAGCAGCCCGATATCCGGCTTGCTGCACCAGCTTTTCAATCTGGCGGTTATTCGCTCCGCCGGGATAAGCAAAATATTTCACTGGAACGTCGAGACGCCATTCCAGGCCTTCTCGCGATTTGACAAGCTGGGCCATGATTTCCTCGGGTGGAAGCGCATCAAGGGCAACATGGCTGAGGGTGTGGGAGCCGAAAACAATGCCTTTTCCTTTTTGGCGCATTTCGATGATCTCATCCCAGCCAAGATAACCGGGATCGCGGCCGATTACGTCGCTAATCAGAAACACTGTCGCAGTAAGTCCATATTTTTTCAGGATAGGATAAGCATTAACATAGAAGTCCTGATAACCATCATCAAAGGTAATCAGGACAGGTCTGACCGGCAGCGCCTTCCCTTCAGCAATATAATCAACCAATTGATCCGGGGTTATGGCATGGAAGCCTTTATCATGCAGATAAGCCATCTGGGCGTCGAATTCTTTGATCCCCAGGGCTAACGGGGTATCGGCTCCATCCAGCACTTTATGATAATTCAGTACAGGAACCCCTGTGGCTGATTCGGGAACATAGAAGTACGCCCCCAGGCCACACATGATAATAAGTCCGGCAATTATCGCGTACAAAGTCCAACGTTTCATGGAGTATCTACCTTTCCTGCCAGTCCGCTGACCTCAAAACCCTCCTGCAAAACATCGCAGGGGGGCTATTTCTTGAGAAGTAGTCTTAGCGTAGTGTTTATTAAACATTTCTCCGGCAACAATCTTTTTCCTTGCATAAAGGGGGCTGATAGCGCAAATTGTTTGCTGGTAATTGTACAACCTGACTGAACAAACGGAAATGAACAAAAATATATTTCGCCCCGAAAAGCAAAATACAGTCAAAAAATGAAGGAATTTAGAAATATTTGGAGTAATTTGTAAACAAGTAGAAACATCCCGCTTTTGGAATATATCGCTGGAGACACTGCAGACCATCAGTTTAACGACATAATCCTAACGTATGAGCAGCAATGATAGGCTGTGCCGGTATGTCTTCCCCAGATCCGGGTGCCTGACATTATAAAAGCGAATTAATCGAAGGGGGCAGAAATTGTGTTTTTTGAGGAAAAGCGAAAAGTTACCCGTACCAGCGTCGATATCCCTATTTCCGTTAAATCTGAGAGCAATACCGAACAGGCATGGCATGTAACGGCATTAGACATCAGCCTCAATGGGATCCAGGTCCGGTCAGGACAGGATATTGCAATCGGCAGTACCATCGCTTTGCAGTTTCCGACGCAATGGAAGGGATTGACCCTTATTGCCAACGTAGTTCGCCAAGAAGGCGACTGTTTTGGCTGCCAATTCGTTGATGTAAAACCGACCGAGCAGGAAGAGCTTGACAAGGCAATCCATCATTGGGGAGGGTGGGAGTAATAACAGTCACCTGTTATGTACTTGATCAAATGGCTGCAGCGGGCCTGCAATGTGTTATGCGTAATGTGTTGACCCACTGTTTGGGGAAGGCGAGGCATCGAGCATGAATATCCGGAGTATTCAAACAAGGCTTCTTATCATTTTAGTGCCCTTCTTTATTCTGTCCTTCGGAGTGCTGTCCGGAGTCAGTTACTATCTGTCCCAGCAGTCGCTGGCCAGGAGTGCGGACGAGACGGCGATGTCCGTCGGGAGCGATTACGCCAACCGCATCCAGGCTGATATGCAGGAAATGATTGTACAGCTGGACGACCTGGCAAGTATTCAGCGTATCCGCACCGGCAGCGACAAGGCGCAGATTTTGGAAGCGATAACCGAAGCAAGCAAACGGCTTGTGAAATTTGATAATATTATCTATATCTCACCAGACGGTTCAGCCATCCGCTCTGACGGGAGCACGGGGCAACTGGACGACCGGGATTATTTTAAAAAAGTCATGGCCACCAAAAAGGCGTATATCTCCGATCCGCTGATTTCAAGATCCACAGGCAAGATGTCGGTGGTTCTGTGTGTCCCTGTGATCTACAACGGGCAGATGACCGGGCTATTGGCTGCCAACTTTTCCCTGGAGAAAGTGACCAACCTGATCAAAGACCTAAAGTTCAAAGACACCGGCTACGGCGCCATTGTCGCCAGTGCGGGGTCGCTTATCGCCCATCCCAAGATGCCTGAACTGGTGGGGAAACTCAATTATGCCGACAAAAAAATCAACCCAGAGCTTAAACTGAAAGAAACCGAGCTGGATGACAGGATAATCACCTTGTTCAAAAGAGTTGCCGAAACAGGAAAACAGGCTGAGGGTAAATACGCTTTCATTGATGGCGTTACCCGGATTGCGGTCTATACCCCCATCGAGCTGACGGGCGGCCAGCGCTGGGTGATGATTGTCGCGGCGCCGGAGGCTGAGGTTAACCGTGAGGCGGCGACACTGGCGAAAACGATGAGCGTTCTTTCTTTGGTGCTGATTATTCTGGCGATGGTCTTTATCGGCCTGATGAGCAGACGCTTCGCCAAACCGATCGGCCTGATCCGGGACGAGTGCCTTCTCTTGGCTCAGGGTGATTTTCGCCAGCGGGAAGCCAAGGTGCATTCCGAGGATGAAATCGGCCAGTTGGCGCAAGGTTTCAGAGAGATGCAGGGCAACCTGCGTGATTTGGTCACCAAAGTACAATCCCAGGCTGAACAGGTAGCTGCATCCAGCGAAGAACTGACCGCTATCGCCCAGCAGTCGGCCAATGCCGCAAACCAAGTGTCCGGGTCGATCACCGAAATCGCTCACGGGACGGAAGAACAGGCGGCTGCCGCCAATCGGATTACCCAGGTCGCGGAAGGGATGTCGGCAGGCACTGAGCAGATTTCGGCCACGGCCCGCGAGGTTTCAGGAATAGCAGGTAATACTTCGCAGGAGGCCGAGCAGGGCCGGCAGGCGGTGGAGCAGGCCATCCAGCAAATGAATCAGATCGGTCAAGGTTCGGAAGCCGTGCAAACCGCGATTACCGAGCTTGCCCAGGGCTCGCGTGAGATCAGTGAAATTGTCAACCTCATATCCAGTATCGCAGGACAGACCAACCTGCTGGCGCTCAACGCCGCCATCGAAGCCGCCAGGGCAGGCGAGCACGGACGGGGCTTCGCGGTGGTTGCGGAAGAGGTCCGGAAACTGGCGGAACAGTCGAATCAGGCCGCTCAACAGATAGAGGCGTTAATCCGCCGGAACCAGGCCAATATGGATCAGGCCGTAGCCGCTACCCAGACAGGCACGGAAGGAGTCAAAGCAGGCGTCAGTGTGGTTAACTCCGCCGGCGAAACCTTCACCCAGATTGCCGGGTCAGTCATAAAGCTGTCAGATCAGATTAAGGAAATTTCCGCGTCGATCGACCAGATGGCGACATCCAGCCAAACGCTGGTGGCATCTATTCATGAGATCGACAAGGTGAGCAAAGAGAGTGCCGCCGAGGCACAGACGGTGTCGGCCGCCACCGAAGAACAGTCGGCGTCGATGCAGGAAATCGCGTCCTCCAGTCAAGGCCTGGCAAAACTGGCTGGTGATTTGCAAGCAGCAGTGGCGAAATTTCGGGTTTAACCCCAATATATAACTATGAAGGAACAGGGAAAACTCCTGTAAAGGCTTTAAAGGCAGCCTTTGCAGGAGTTTTCAATTATTTCTCCCAGTGCGTTTTTCCCTTCAGGGCAAGAAGGAGTGAAAACAGGGAGCGGGCTTAGAGGACTATGCCGCAAGGCATTATTTAAACCATCTGATAACACTGGATGCCCAGGTTAGGCCACCGCCAAAGCCTACTAACACGAGTAGATCGCCATTTTTAATCTTACCGCTTTGGACGGCTTCATCAAGAGCGATCGGAATGGAAGCCGCCGAGGTATTGCCATATTTATCAACATTGACAATGACCTTATCCATTGGCACGCCAAGACGTTTAGCTGCCGACTGAATAATACGGATATTAGCCTGGTGCGGTACAAGATAGGTTATATCCGCCGGAGAAAGATTCGCATTTTCAAGGGCTTTTATGGCCGATGCCCCCATGACTTTGACTGCGAATTTAAACACTTCAGAACCGTCCATCTTGATGAAATGCAGACGCCCGGAGATCGTTTCCGCAGATGCGGGCTGCCTGGAACCGCCAGCAGGCACCTTCAAGAGGTCGCCGCCTGTGCCGTCCGCTCCCAGATCCATTCCCAGAATTCCAAAACCGGACGGGGCCTCGCCCAATACAGCCGCTCCCGCTCCGTCGCCAAATACGATAATTGTATTCCGGTCGGTCCGGTCGGTGATTTTCGACAGGGTTTCTGCACCAATAACTAAAATTTTACGATAAGTGCCGGTCTTGATAAACTGACTGGCGATGCCCAGGCCGTATACAAAACCCGAACACACAGCAGTGATATCAAAAGCGGCTGCATTCGTTGCTCCCAGATTACTTTGCACCAGACACGCAACAGAAGGAAAGACCATATCCGGTGTGACTGTAGCAACAATGATCAAATCGAGTTCACTGGCGCTGACCCCTGCGTCCACCAAAGCCAGCTGAGCCGCTTTGGTGGCTAAATCCGACGTGGCTTCACCCTCGCCGGCAATACGTCGTTCGCGGATGCCGGTACGGGCGATAATCCATTCGTCAGTTGTATCCACCATATTCTCCAGATCCTTATTTGTGACAACCTTTTCCGGCACATATGACCCCAGCCCTAAAATGCCTGCAAATTTTTCGCTCATGTTATTGATAAATCCCTCTTTCATTCATTATGTAACTTGAGTCAGCCCCTAGACTATTAGTATAACCGCTTTTTGCCTGTTAGAATATAGGAGTGGCATATCTTATAAAAGGAGCGAGTACAAATAATAGAGGGAAATACTATTTCATGTAGAAAAACCTCTAAACAATGAGCTTTGGACAGATCAGTTATGGTGTGTTGCCGATAACGGAAATCTATTTTACAGGATGGTGTAATGATGAGTAATAACAATGACAGACAACATCGTGCCAGTTTGCAGCGAATTGCCCATCGGGCGATGCTTGAAAGAGGATTTCTTCCGGAATTCTCGGTGCAGGCTCTTGCCCAGCTTGACAAAATTCAGGGAGATATTCCTGAAGTGGAAGCGATTCATGATCTTAGCAACCTATTGTGGTGTTCTATAGATAACGATGATTCCAACGACCTGGATCAGCTTACTGTTGCGATCCGGATGCCTGGAGAAGCCACAAAGATTCTTATTGCTATCGCTGATGTCGATGCTTTCGTGCCGAAGTCCTCAGCGCTTGATGATCATGCAAAACACAACACAACTTCGATCTATACCGCCGCACAGATATTTCCGATGTTGCCTGAGAAGCTCTCGAATGATATTACCTCTCTTAATTATGAGTCGGATCGTCTTGCCCTGGTTGTTGAAATCACCTTTGCAGGGGATGGAGCTCTATTGAGTTCCGATATTTATAAAGGAAAAGTCCGTAATCATGCCAAACTCGCTTACAACAGCGTTGCCGGCTGGCTGGAAGGCATTGAGCCGATGCCGGAACACGTCGGTTCAGTCAACGGTCTTGCTGAGAACCTCCAGCTGCAGAATCAAGTGGCTCAAAAGCTGAAAGCTCTCCGGCACACCCATGGAGCGCTTGATTTTGAAACCATAGAAGCTCGCCCTGTCTTTGACCAAGATGAGATTAAGGACCTGAAAGCCGAGAAACGGAACAGCGCCAAGGATATTATTGAAGACTTTATGATCGCGGCTAATGGTGTAACCGCGCGCTACCTGGCAGCGAAAAAGTTTCCGTCGATGCGGCGCGTTGTCCGCATACCCAAACGCTGGGACCGCATCGTCGAACTTGCTGCGGAACGAAATTTTGCGCTGCCCAAGGACGCCGATTCAAAGGCCTTAGATCAGTTTTTAGTGGCAGAGAAAGCTGCTGATCCGCTTCGCTTTCCCGATCTTTCACTGAGTGTTATCAAGTTGTTAGGACCTGGTGAATATGTCATCGAGCTTCCGGGAGGCAGTTCTGCCGGACACTTTGGTCTTGCAGTCCAGGATTATGCTCATTCTACAGCACCCAACCGCCGTTATCCGGATTTGATTACCCAGCGGCTATTGAAAGCGGCAATATCAGGAAGCCCCGTTCCTTATGGGAATGATGAACTTGTATTGCTCGCAAAGCACTGCACAGAGGCAGAGGATGCAGCGAAGAAAGTGGAACGGCAGGTGGGAAAATCCGCAGCCGCGATTCTGCTGGAATCAAGACTCGGCGAAGAGTTTGACGCCATCATCACCGGCGCGTCTGATAAAGGAACCTGGGTTCGCTTGCTGCAGCTTCCTGTCGAAGGAAGACTGGCGGGTAATTTTGAAAGCGAAGATGTCGGTAACAGACTCCGGGTTCGGTTGATCCACACCGATGTGGAGCGGGGCTATATTGATTTTAAGAAGATACAATAACCATAGCCCAAATAAATTAAAGTTGTGGGGTGCTTTCCATGAAAAAGGCGGTGCCTAACATCGAAATCAATAAAGAAGTGAAGAAGGAATTGATCCAAAGCATCAAGCATTTCTTTTTCAGGGAAAGAAATGAAGAGATCAGCGACTTCCAAGCTTCCTTTGTTCTGGATTTCATTTTGGATACTATCGCTCCGTATATCTACAACCAAGCCATAGCCGACGCTCACACCCTGATGAGCGGAAAAATCGAGGATTTGTACGGACTTGAAAAACGGCCCAGACCGCCAAAGCCAGCAACGAACGAAGTATCCGGGAAATCAGAATGAACGACCCGGCTGTTACCCCCCGACAGAACAGGTCACAGAAGGCCTGCTTGATAATAAACAATGAGTAACAAAAAAACGCGACAGGGGACGGCTTTCCCTTGTCGTGTTTTTTGATAGAAGAGCTAAGCGGGGGACAAATCGCGGCAAAACTTATTAAGGGTAATGGGCTTTACTGCCGATGAGGACCTTGCTTTACAAGGGCCCTCATCGCCTGGTGGATGCGTTCGAGTCCTTCGTGGCAGTTCTCATAGGACGCGGCGTAAGACAGCCGCAGATGGCCGATGCCGCCCGCGCCAAAGGACCCGCCGTCCACAACGGCTACTCCGGCATTGTCCAACAGATAATCCGCCACCTGGGCCGAAGTCATATCAGGCAGGGTAATCCGCGGAAAAACGTAAAAAGCGCCTTGGGGGCTGTCATCGAGGGCAAGGCCGGGAATCTGGCGGAGCAGGTCCAGAACCAGCCGCCGCCGGCGATCGAACTGGGCCATCATGTCCTGGACACAAGTCTGGGATTCGCTGAGAGCGGTCACGGCGCCATACTGGGCAAAAGTGTTCAGTGAAATCATGATATTTTGCTGCAGGCGGTGGGCGGCTTCGATAACCGGCTCGGGGGCTGCCAGGTAGCCTATGCGCCAGCCGGTCATGGCATATGTTTTGGATAGGGAGCCGCAAATGATTGTCCGCTCCTTCATTCCGGGAAAAGCAGCCGGGGAAACGAAACTTCCTTGGTATACCATGCGGTCATAAGCCTCGTCAGAGATGATAAGCAGGTGGTTTTCTGCCGCAAAAGCGACAAGTTCCTGAAGTTGCTTGTCGGTCAAGACCGCGCCGGTGGGATTGTGAGGCGAATTGACAATGATCGCTTTGGTCCGGGGTGAAAGCGCTTTTTTGGCGGCGCTCAGATCATAGGCGAAATGATTGTCGGCCTGCAGGGGGATATGAACCGGAATGCCGCCAGCCAACCGGACTATCAGAGTAAAGGGCTGAAAGCAGGGGTCCGGGATGAGGACTTCATCCCCTGGATTTAAAATGCTGAGTAAGCCCAGATAAAGGGCCTCTTGTCCACCGGCTGTCGCAATAAGCTCCTTGTCCGGATCATAGATCAGGCCTTTGTCTACCTTCAAACGCATCGCCAACGCTTCCCGCAAAACAGGAAGACCATTATTCGGCGTGTAGTGGACAAACCCCTTATCAAGCGCCGCTTTTGCGGAGGCTTTAATATGCACGGGGGTATCAAAATCGGGACGGCCGATTTCGAAATGGATGATCTTTTGACCCTGGGCTTCCAGGCGGCCGGCCTTTTCAAATACCCTGCGGATGCCGGCGAAAGGGATTTCATTCATTCTGTCTGCAACAATGCTCATGAAGGCGCCTCCTGAGAAATAATCGCGTAGTTGTCGGTGTCTTTGCTATATCTTCTCCAAAGCGGCCGGACATCCTCCCGGTATGCAACAATTGAATTGATTCTCCTCCGGCGAATCCGCCTGCAGGCAGGCAGTCTGTCATAACCGTGACTGCGGCTATTTGGGGGGTTGATGTAGAAATAGCGGCATGATATAATCAGGATGAAAATGCAAGATTAATGGAATTTTATGCGTCAGCGCTGACCATAAAGCCGGTGAAAAGAGGCTGCATGGTCATTTTTTTAGTCAATCCAAAGGTTTTAACAGGTTGCTATTCCAGGTGGGTTAGGAGGCAGATGCTGTGTTCCAGGAGCTTATCCAGCAGATTATGAACGGCTTGGTCCTGGGCAGTACATATGCTCTTATCGGCTTAGGACTGACCATTATCTATGGTATACTGGGAATCGTCAACTGGGCCCATGGCGAGCTGTATATGCTGGGGGCGTTCGCTGGCTTGTTTTTTGTCGTTAACCTCCATTTGCCTTTTGTGGTGGGGCTGGTGGCCTCGATGGCGGTTATGGCCGTCTTTGGCGTGCTGCTGGAGCGGCTGGTCTTCCGTCCGCTACGCAGCGCTCACGAAATGAATATGATTATCGGAACACTGGGGATCTCTATTTTTTTGATGAACGCGGCTATTGTTCTGTTCAGCCCCAATCCGATGCGCTTTCCCACCGAGTTCTCCAGCCAGTATCTCTCCTTTTTCGGTATTTCGATTACAACCCAGCGACTATTGGTGTTTTGTGTCACGATTTTGCTGATCGGGCTGTTTCATTATGTAATTAAGTATACATCTATCGGCAAAGCTATGCGGGCCTGCGAGCAGAATCCCGACGCCGCCCGACTGATGGGGATCAACATCAACCAGGTGGCCATGGTGACCTGCGCTATCGGCTCGGCGTTGGCGGCAGCGGCGGGGACCCTTGTGGGACCGGTTTTTCTTGTCTCGCCGCCGATGGGGCTGATGGTTATCGCCAAAGTGTTTGCGGTGGTTATTCTGGGCGGCATGGGCAATGTCGCAGGAGCCATTTGGGCGGCTTTTATTCTGGGGCTGGCCGAGAGCCTGACAGCCGGATTTGTCTCTTCTTATTATAAAGATGTGGTGACATTCGTGATCTTGATTTCGGTATTGGTTTTCAAACCACAGGGGCTGTTCGGCAAAAGCCAGATCGAGAAGGTGTAGATGGACAGTATGGGAAAGATTGTTTGGGTGAAGCGCGCCGGCGTTGCTCTGGTCATTATCTTTGCCTTGTTTTTACCGAATATGGTGCGCTCCTACTACCTACATATCGCTGTGCTCAGCCTGCTGAATGCGCTGTTGGCGCTGGGGCTGAACTGTATAGCAGGCTACGCCGGGCAATTGTCTTTGGCTCAGGCGGCTTTCTTCGGAATTGGCAGCTACACGGTGGCGCTGTGTATGCTGAATCTGAGCATGTCCTTCTGGCTGGCCGCGCCGCTGGGGATACTGCTGGCGGTTGTGGTGGCGGTCGGCTTCGGCTTGCCTACGCTGCGCCTTAAGGGGCCGTATTTTGTTATCTCTACGCTGGGTTTCGGCGAAATCGTCCGTCTTTTGTTTTTGAACTGGGAAAGCGTCACCCGGGGGGCGAACGGGCTGCCGGGAATACCGGCGCCGGACGCCATCAATATTGGGTTTGCGGTGTTGACCTTTGATACGAAAGTCGGTTGTTATTATCTGATTCTGACGGTTATGCTGCTGCTGCTGGTCATCTATCGCAATATGACCGATTCCCGGATCGGACGGGCCCTGAAAGCCATCCACAGCGACCAGGTTGCCGCTGAGGTAATGGGCATCAACCTTACCTTTTACAAGGTGTTTGCTTTCGCCTGGGCAGCCGGAATCTCCGGGTTGGCAGGCGCTCTGTACGCCGGTTATGTCCGGTTTATCAGCCCGGATACCTTCACCATCGGTGAGGCGATCAACATCCTGATCATGACCGTCCTGGGCGGCATGGGCACGATAACCGGCCCTATTCTGGGGGCGGTGGCGATTACCTATCTGCTGGAAACGATGCGGGTATTCGCCGAATATCGGATGATTATTTATGGACTGCTGATGTTTTTGATGATTGTTTATATGCCGGGGGGATTGGCGGGGGCATTTTCCCTGCTGGGCAAGGTTTTGAGGCGCCGGCTGTTTGCCGGCAAAGGCGATGGATCTGCCGGTGATACCACGCGGGAGGAGGCGTAGCGATGCTGCTGGAGTGCGAACAGGTGATCATGAAATTCGGGGGGCTTACCGCCGTTGACCAAGTGGATCTTCAGATCAGCAAAGGCGAAATCGTCGGCTTGATCGGGCCCAACGGATCCGGCAAAACAACACTGTTTAACGTGATTTCCGGTGTTTATCGTCCCACGGCGGGCCGAATCACCTTTGACGACCAGGAGATTGCCGGTCGTAAGCCTGACGCGATTGCCCGCTGCGGTATCGCCCGGACTTTTCAAAATATCCGCTTGTTCACGGAGATGACGGTATGGGATAATGTTTTGATCGGCCGGCACAGCCGCTTCCGACAGTCGGTGCTTGACGATATTTTTCATACCCGGCGTAAGGTGGAGGAAGAGAAGGCAGCTAAAGAGCGCATTACCGAGATGCTGACCTTGTTCAAAATGATCGGGTGCAAGGATGAACTGGCCAAAAATCTGCCGTACGGATTGCAGCGCAAGCTGGAGATTGTGCGGGCCATGGCCTCTGAACCAGGGCTGCTGCTGCTGGACGAACCGGCCGCCGGAATGAATGCCCGGGAAACGGCCGAACTGATGGACTTCATCATCCATCTGCGCGACAGCGGGACCACCATCTTTTTGGTCGAACATGATATGAAACTGGTGATGAATGTTTGTGACCGCATCGCGGTGCTGAACTATGGCAAAAAAATCGCCGAGGGCCAACCCGCCCAGATACAGAACAATGATGAAGTGATCAAGGCGTACCTGGGAAAGCAGGTGAAAAAGGGTGCTTAGTGTCCGGAATCTGGCTGTTTATTATGGACAAGTCCAGGGGCTGAGGGGCATATCCCTGGAGGTTGGCGAGGGAGAGATTGTCTCCCTGATCGGTGCCAACGGCGCCGGAAAAACGACAACATTGCGGGCCATTTCCGGGCTGATCCGCCCCACGACAGGGGAGATCATCTTTGAGGAACGCCCAATAACCGGCCTGGATGCCCGGGAAATCGTTATCCGAGGGATCAGCCACAGCCCAGAGGGGCGTCAGATCTTTCCGCGGATGACGGTTCTGGAAAACCTGGAACTGGGTGGGTATACCCGCAAAGACAAGCAGAATTTTTCCGCTGATTATCAGCGGATCTATGAGTATTTTCCCATCCTGGCTGAACGCAAACAGCAGTTGGCCGGCACCCTGTCCGGCGGAGAGCAGCAAATGTTGGCGATCGGCAGGGCCCTAATGGCCCGTCCCAGGCTGCTGCTGCTGGATGAACCGTCGCTGGGCCTGGCTCCGCTCCTTGTGGAGCGCATTTTCGGCATCATCCAGGCCATTAATGGGGAAGGGGTCACGGTTCTATTGATCGAGCAGAACGCATATCAGGCTTTGCAGATTGCTCACCGGGGCTATGTTTTGGAAACAGGGACGGTTGCCCTCACAGGACAGGCGGATGAACTATTGGAAAACGATCATGTCCGTAAAGCCTACCTGGGGGAATAAGCTGACAGGAACGCCAAAAGGGTTTAATAATAAGGGGGATTTAATGATGTTTACAGGAATCAAACGGTTTAAAGGGCTGCTGGCCGTAACGGCGGTTGTTCTCGCTGCCTCAATGGTGCTGGCCGGCTGCGGATCTTCCCAGGCGCCAGCCAAGAAAGAGCCGGTCAAATTCGGCATTATCGGCCCGTATACCGGCCCTAACGCCAAACCGGGCCAGAGCATGAAGCAAGGGGTCAATCTGGCGGTCGATGAAATCAATAAAGCAGGCGGCGTAAAGGGGCGCATGCTGGAGCCGCTGTTCGAGGATGACGCCTCGGTTCCGGCCCAGTCGCTTTCGGCAACCGAAAAATTGATCACTAAAGACGAAGTGGCGTTTCTTATCGGTACTTTCAACAGTGCTACAACCTTGGCGGACATGAAAATCATCGAACGGGAAAAGGTCCCCATGCTGGTGCCGATTGCTGTTGCGATTGAGATTACTGAATCAGGAAACAACTGGGTGTTCAGGAACGCCGCCACCAATCCGATGCAGGCCGATCAGTTGATGAATTATGTGTATACCAATAGCAAAGCCCGCAAGTTTGCCGTCATTCATGAAAACACCGATTACGGCAAGGGTCTGGCCAATGCTGTCAAGGCCTATATTGACGCCAAGGGCGGCGAAGTGTCCACCGAGTCCTACGGCATTGGCGATACCGATTTCTATGCCCAGTTGACCAAGATCAAGAATTATCAGCCTGAGAGTATTATCATCGCCGGTAACCTTTCAGAAGGGTCCCAGATTACCCGTCAGGTAAAAGAATTGGGCATTAAGGCCCAGCTTTACGGGTTCGGCGGGCTGTCCTCCTTCGATTACAACAAAATAGCCGCCGGTTCCAATGATGATCTGATCTGCACCAGTTATTTCGAAAGTTCTTCCCCGAATCCGCTGGCGCAGCAGTTCGTCAAAGCCTATAAGGAAAAATACGGCGTGGATCCGGACATGTTTGCTGCCGCAATCTATGAGGCGGTGTATATCGCCAAGGCCGACATGGAAAAAATGGGCGATGCCAAAGATATCGCGGCATTTCGTGTCGCCCTGCGCGATACGCTGGCAGCCACCAAAGACATGCCTGGAGTGCAGGGCCCGACCACTTTTGACGCCAAGGGCCAGGCTGATAAACAGGTTATGATCGTTCAGTGGAACGGCGGCCAGAAGAAAATACTGTTTCCGAAGTAACCAGCCAGATGCCTGTGACGGTAAAACCGTTGCAGGCATTTTTTTTGCGGAGGCTCGGCATGCGCCAACAATGCCTGCTGATTTTAGTGCGGATAACTGGGGATAAAAGCGGGGAGAACTAAGCGGTTTTTTGCCGTTGTCCTGCAGGAAATGATCACCACAGGACAGAAGTGTGACGGAAATAACGCTCAGATGATGTCTGGCTAGATGTGTTTCCTGGCTGGCCATGGATAATAAGGGGGAGAGCAGCTTGAATGAGGTTTTGGCTGACAAGGTGTGGCCGGATAAGGTGACGATCTGTGAAGTCGGTTTGCGGGACGGGCTGCAAAATGAGAAGAAAATCCTCAGTGTGGAGGAAAAGCTTGAACTGTTGGCTATGGTGGTTGAGTCAGGCATCAAAATCATTGAAGTCGGCTCTTTCGTTCACCCGAAAGCCGTTCCTCAGATGGCCGACACTGAAGAAGTTGTCCGACGGATGAAACGCGTGGATGGCGTGGAGTATCGCGCGCTGGTCCCTAATCTTAAAGGCCTGGAACGCGCCTATGCCGCCGGTTTGACCAAAGCAAAACTGACAGTATCGGTCAGCGAGTCCCACTGTATCAACAACTTCAATCAGACTCCGCTGGAAATGATGGCCGGTTTCGCGCCCTGTGTGGAGTATGCCGCAAAACACAATATCAACGTGTCCGGTGCACTGTCTTCCGCCTGGGGATGCGCGTTTGAAGGCCGGGTACCTGCAGCGCAAATCGAGAAAATCGTCCGCGAATACCTGAAGCTCGGTATAACCGAATTATCCCTGTCCGATGCCACCGGTATGGGCAATCCCCGGCAGGTATATGAAATCGGCAGCTATATGGTCAAGACT
>Ga0316232_1001840_pt1 | contig 24272 bp, 25 predicted proteins | sample TBHtaG_FD_206006 | JGI IMG/M metagenome (GOLD analysis project Ga0316232, IMG submission 206006) | Freshwater microbial communities from Trout Bog Lake, Wisconsin, USA - TBH18025_13 | ecosystem: Environmental > Aquatic > Freshwater > Lake > Hypolimnion/Profundal zone | place: USA: Wisconsin... | reverse complement strand
TCCTCGCCTTCGGACTGCTCGAATTCGCTGGAGGCGCTTTCCTGCTCCTCGGCGGTGTCGTCCTGCTCGCCCTCGGCGCTGGCGTCATCGTCCTGGTCGGACTGCTCGTCGCTGTTGCGGTCGCTGTCGGTTTCGTCGCCCAGCATCAGTTCGCGCAAGATGGTGCGGGTCAGCTTCGCGAAGGCGGCCTGGTCGCGCAGGGCGCCCTGCAGTTTCGCCAGATCCTTGCCGGCGCGCTGCTCAATCTGGGGCCGCCAGAATTCCACAGCCTGCCGGACGGATTCCGGCGGCTTCTCGCCGGTCAGGGCTTCGCGCACCAGCAGGCCCATCACTTCGGGCAGGGGGGCATCTTCCTTGCTGTGGGCGCGCGCCAGCCCGCGCTGCAGCAGCTTCTGCTCCAGCCCCGCCGCCAGGTTGGCGGCGACGCCCTTCATTGCAAGCGAACCAATGGCTTCGACACGGGCCTGTTCGGCGGCCTCGAAGATGGCGGCGCCGTCCGGTGAGGCGGGCCGGAAGCGGTCATGCACCTTGTCTTCGTGATAGGCCTTGCGCAGGGCATAGGCATCGCCGACGCCGCGCACCAATGCGACTTCGTGCGGCTGCAAGGTGCGGGTGGGGGCGGGCAGGCGGGCTTTCAGACCCTTGAGCTGCGAGGGTTCGGAGGAGAAGGCGACTTCCAGTTCCGGCTCACCCGCCAGCGACCGCACCGCCGTGGCGACAGCCCGCTTGAAAGGTTCGGAAGGCGATTCGGGTTTCGACACTTCAATCCCAACTTGTCATGGCCCACCTTGGTGTGGGCCCTCCAGGTGGGATAACGCGATGCCGGAAATTCCGGCGCAGACGTCACCTGGGTGGCCCGCATTCGCGGGCCATGACATTCAATACTAGGCCACCAGTACCTTGGCGGCGCTCTCCGGCAGTTCCTCGCCGAAGCAGCGCTGGTAGAATTCCGCCACGCTGGCACGTTCCAGCTCGTCGCACTTGTTGAGGAACGAGAGGCGGAAGGCGAAGCCGACATCGCCGAAGATTTCCGCATTCTGCGCCCAGGTAATGACGGTGCGCGGGCTCATCACGGTGGAAAGGTCGCCATTGATGAAGGCGTTGCGGGTCATGTCGGCGAGCCGCACCATGGCGGAGACGGTCTTGCGGTCATAACCGGGCACCTTGGCCAGCACGATCTCCTCCTCGGCGTCATGCGCCAGGTAGTTGAGCGTGGTGACGATGTTCCAGCGGTCCATCTGGCCCTGGTTGATCTGCTGCGTGCCGTGATAGAGGCCGGTGGTGTCGCCAAGACCAATCGTGTTGGTGGTCGAGAACAGGCGGAAGGCCGGATGGGCCTGGATCACCTTGTTCTGGTCGAGCAATGTCAGGCGGCCGCTGGCTTCCAGCACGCGCTGGATCACGAACATCACATCGGGGCGGCCGGCGTCATATTCGTCGAACACCAGCGCCACCGGGTGCTGCAACGCCCACGGCAGCAGACCCTCGCGGAATTCGGTGACCTGTTTGCCGTCCTTCAGGACGATGGCGTCCTTGCCGATCAGGTCGATGCGGCTGACATGGCTGTCCAGGTTGATGCGGATGCAGGGCCAGTTCAGCCGCGCCGCCACCTGCTCGATATGCGTGGACTTGCCGGTGCCGTGATAGCCCTGAACCATGACGCGGCGGTTGAAGGCGAATCCGGCTAGGATCGCCAGCGTGGTCTCGCGGTCGAAGCGGTAGGCCGGGTCACGCTCGGGCACATGCTCGTTCGCCTGGGTGAAGGCGGGCACCTGCATCGTGGTCTTGATGCCGAAAAGCGCCGCCGCATCGACGGTCGTGTCGGGCACCATGGCCGCGTTCAGGGATTGGGGTTCGCTCATTTTTACGTCTCGGACGTCTATTGTTCAGACGGGGGGCGCGGGGCGCCCGGCTAGGTCAAAAGGCCCGATTGCTTCAGGACGCCATAGGCCTTGATAACCTGCTTCAGACGCTCTTCGGCGCCCCGGTCGCCGCCATTCGCGTCGGGGTGGAACCGTTTCACAAGTTCCTTATACCGCGCCTTAATCTCGATCAAGGTGGCGTTGTGCGACAGCTGCAGCGTGTCCATGGCCATGATCTGCAGGCGAGTCAGCTGCCGTTCCGGGCGGCGCACCTTGATTTCGTCGCCATCCCCGTCGAACAGCGCATGGCTGTCCTTCGCGCTGATCGGGCCTTGGCCAGTACGGGCGCGGGCCGAGCGCTTGCCCAGCTGCCAGGTCGGGCGATGGCCGGTGATCGCATCCAGGCGGAACTTTTGGATCTCGTCGTCGTCCATGCCCTTGAAGTAATCCCAGTTCTCGTTGTGCAGGCGGGCATGGGGCGCGCAGTACCAGAGGTATTCGGTCAGGTTCTGCGGCGATTTCGCGACCCGGCAGTTGCCGGGGCCGACACAGCCGGGAGCTTCGCACAGCCGTTCTTCCGGCTTGGGCGCGGCGGCGGGATTCTTCTCGGGTTTGATGCGCATATCGCTCTTGAAGCGGGCGCGCGGACCAGTGGGTGCCATGGACCGATTATGGGGCGGCAGAGGTGAAAAACAAGGAAAGGTATTTCTTGACTTTAACTGGCCGCACAACGACCTTTGCCCGCATGCGCGTAGCCGACGCCATCCGTCACAAGCTGACCGGCGCCTTCGCGCCTTTCACCCTCGAAGTCACGGATGAAAGCGCCCGGCATGCCGGCCATGCCGGCGCGTCGCGGCCCGATGGCGGCATCGGCGAAACCCATTTTCACGTCCGCATGGTGACCGCCGCGTTCGCGGGCGTCTCCCGCGTCGAACGCCAGCGACGCGTCCATGCCGTGCTGGCGGAGGAACTGGCCGGTTCCGTCCATGCCCTGTCAGTGAAGCTGCAGACGCCCGACGAGGCGGCGTCCTAAGCTACTCGCCGCCACCCGCCGGTGCCGCGCCGCGGCCGCCGCGGCCACCCAGCCTGATGGGCGGCGTATTGGTGGCGATCGTCCAGCGCATCAATCCCGGCGGACGCACCGAACTGGTGTATATGCGGCCATCCTTGTCGGCCGTCACACCTTCGGGACTGAGGGTGCCGCCTGGCTGCCACGCGGTCGAATTGCCCAGCGGATCGGGAATGAAGGCGGTGACGATGCCGGTGCGGGCGCTGCCGATATGCACGCCCTTTTCGAAGGCATTGCCGTTGCCATTGCCCGATTCTGAATCCGCGGAATAAAGAATGTTGTTCTTGTCGACATACAGGCCGGAGGACTTGCCCCAGTTCGCCCATTCGGCCAGCAGCTTGCCGTCGGTATCGAAGATGTCCAGCAGGTTGTTGCCGCGATTGGCGACGATCAGGCGCTGGTCCTGGTCGATATAGATCGAATGGCTGCAATCAATCTGGCGTTCCTGCCAGGGCTGGCAGGTCATCCAGGACTTGATGTAATTGCCGGTCTTGTCGAACTTGACGATGCGGTTGTTGGCCGGGGCGCTGTCATGGCCATCGGCGACGTAGATATTGCCGGCATCGTCGGTGACGACGTCGGACGGCTGGCTGAAATGGCTTTCATCATTGCCATAGACGCTGGGCACGCCCAGCCGCAGCAACAGCTTTCCCTTGGGGCTGAACTTCAGCACCTGGGCGCCGCGCGGATGGGCCTTGTTGAAAGCGCTGCCCGTGCCGCCCCGTCCTGCGCCCGGAACAGTGCAAGTCTTGCACGAGGCATCGTTGTCGGATTCGGTGTCGGTGACCCAGATGTTATCGTCCTTGTCGATGTACATGCCATGCGGGTAGGCGATCATGTCGTGGCCGAACATGGCCAGGACCTTGCCGTCGGCGCTGAAATGAATGATCGGGTCGACATGGGAATCGCCGCAGGCGCCGCCGGTGCCGCAACGTTCGGCGACCCAGAGCGAGCGGCCATCGCGGTCGATCTCGATGGCGCTGGCGCCGCCGATGAAACGGCCCTTGGGCATGGTGTACCAGGCCTGGTTCACGACATAGGGATTGGGCAGCGCCTTGTCGAAGTCCGAGCGGCGCGAGACGTTGTAGTCGCCGGCCTGGCCGCCGCCACGCGCCGACCTGGCCAGGATCTCAGCCGGGGTCAGCGGCGCCATGGGCGCGTGCAGGGCTGTCGGTCCCGACGGCACCTTCTCGGGCTGTGCCGCCGGCTGGCCGAGACTGGCCAGCGGTATGGCGGCGACGATGGCGGTGGTCGCCAGGAAAAGCTTGGTGGAACGGCGCAAATTGGACATGGCGGACATTCCTCAAGAACAGGTCAGTGATAGAGGAAGCTGGTCGATCCCAATATAGACGCACCTCATGCCGCAGCGCACATATTCTCACGGCATGAGAGCGCGTCAGGTGCTATCCGTCTTCGCCGCCGGCGGCGTCACTTTCAGCGCCGTAATCTGGTTGCGCTGCCGCCGCAGGATCTCGAAGGTGAAGCCGAAAAAGGCGAAACGCTGCCCCGGCTCGGGAATGGTGCCGGTCTGCTGGATCACCAGCCCGGCGATGGTTGTGGCGTCGTCTTCCGGCAGGTCCCACTCATACTCGCGGTTGAGTTCGCGCACCGGCACCGAGCCGTCCACCAGCCAGGTGCCGTCGGGACGCCGCCGCACATCGGGACGGCGCTGCGGATTCTCGTCGGGCAACTCGCCGAAGACTTCCGCCAGTATGTCCTCCAGGGTCACCAGTCCCTGCAGGGTGCCGTATTCGTCCACCACCAGGGCGAAATGGCTGCGCCGTTCGCGGAAGGCGGCAAGCTGTTCCTCCAGCGTGGTGGTGTCGGGCACGAACCAGGGCGCCGTCACCAGGGCATCGATGTCGATGGAATCCAGGTTGCCGCGATGCTCCAGCAGGGCTTGCGCCAGCGGTTTGGCATTGAGGACGCCGACGATATTGTCCGGCTCGCCGCGCCACAGCGGCGTGCGGGTATGCTCACCTTCCGTCACCGTCTGCACGATCTCGCGGACGGGGCGGTCGATGTCGATGCTGGTGATCTGCTTGCGGTGCTGCATGACATCGCTGACCCGCAATTCGCGCAGGTCGAGAATGCCGCCGATCATGTCGCGATGCTCGCGCTCGACATTGCCTTCCTGGTGATGCAAGGCGACGGCGCCGCGGATTTCCTCATGCGCCGCCTCGGTCGTTTCCTCGCGGTTCTCGGCGCGCACCCCGAACACCCAGAGCAGCCGCCACACCAGCCATTGCACCGCGCCGAGGATGGGCGCCAGCAGGGTCACGACCAGTTGCAGCGGCGTCGCCAGCGCCAGCGCCACGCGGTCGGTGCGGGCGATGGCCAGGGTTTTGGGGAGCACCTCCACAAAGATCAGGATCACGGCCGTCATGAAGGCGGTGGTGACGGCGACGGCGTGCTTGCCCAGATGATCCTCCAACAGCGCCGTGGTCAGCGACGAGGCCAGGATGTTGATGAAGGTGTTGCCCAGCAGCACGGCGCCGATCATGCGTTCGCGGTTGGCGACCAGGCGGTTGACCCGCCGGGCGGCGCGGCTGCCATCCTGCTCCAACTGATGCATGCGGCCGCGGGACACCGCGGTGAGCGAGGTCTCTGCGGCCGAGAAGAAGGCCGAGATCGCCAGCAGCAGGGCGATGGGCGCGAAGGCGTAGAGGATGAGCATGGAATCCACCTTGAAGGGTAAGGGCGGCTTTGAGCGAAGGGTCCGGTGGACCTTTCGGCCGCCCGAACGCCGCAGCGGCGCGCATCCAAGCGCGCCGCGAGGCTGGGATCACAATGCCAGTTTTCAGGCCGCCAGGATATCGCGCACCGCATCCACCGGCACATCGCTGGTGACGAAAGCCCGGCCGATTCCGCGCAGCAGGATGAACGTCAGACGGCCATCGGCCACTTTTTTGTCATGCGCCATGTGGCCCAGCAGTTCCTCTGCCGTGGGGCAGGGGCCCGGAATGTCGGAAATCGCTGCCGGAAGTCCCATGGCTTTGAGGTGGCGGGCGAATCGCTCCGCGTCCTGGCCGGGACACAGGCCCAGCTTCTGGCTGAGCCGGAACGCCAGCGCCATGCCGATGGCGACGCCTTCGCCATGCAACAGGCGGTCCGAGAATCCTGTCGCCGCTTCCAGCGCATGACCAAAGGTGTGGCCGAGATTGAGCAGGGCGCGCTCGCCGGTTTCGCGCTCGTCGCGGGCGACGATGGCGGCCTTCATGCGGCAGGATTGCGCCACCGCATGGGTGAGCGCGGCCTCATCGCCGCCCAGCGCCGCCGCGGCGCTGCTTTCCAGCCAGTCGAAAAAGTCGGCATCGCCCAGGGCGCCGTATTTCACCACCTCGGCATAGCCAGCCAGCAATTCGCGGCGGGGCAAGGTGGCAAGCAGTCCGACATCGGCGATAACGATGCGCGGCTGGTGGAACAGGCCGACCAGGTTCTTGCCCTGCCGGGCATTGATCGCGGTCTTGCCGCCGACCGAGGAGTCCACTTGCGCCAGCAAGGTGGTCGGCACCTGCGCAAACGCCACGCCGCGCTTGAGCACGCCCGCCGCGAAGCCGGTGAGGTCGCCGATGACGCCGCCGCCCAGCGCGACGACCAGCCCGCCGCGATCGATCCCCATATCCAGCAATTCGCCGCACAGCCGTTCCAGCCCGGCAAAGCTCTTGGTGGCTTCGCCCGGCGGCAGGATGATCGGCTTGCCGGTCAATCCCGCGCCGCGCAAACTGTCCAGCAGCGTGCCCAGATGCAGCTTGGCGACATGTTCGTCGGTGACGACGGGCAGGGTGGTCGCCCGCGTGAATGGTTTCAGCAGACCGCCGGCACGATGCAGCATGCTGACGCCGGCATGAATCTCATAGGCGCGTGAACCCAGGCCAACAGAAATTATATCGCTCATGTCGTCGCTTCTTCCTCGGCCAGCCCGCGGGCTTTCAGTTCCGCCAGCACCTGGTCCACGGCGGTGGTATGCGGCCCGTCAACGCTATCCAGAATGAAATCGGCTTCGGCATAGGTGCCTTCGCGCTCTGCCAGCAGGCGCTCCAGCGTGCCGCGCGGATCGGGATTGTTCAGCAATGGCCGGTGTGGCCGCTTGCCGACGCGCGCCAGCAGCAGATCGACCGGGGCCCGCAGCCAGATGGTGAAGGCTTTTTCCTTCATGGCGGCGCGGGTGACGGGTGCCATATAGGCACCGCCGCCGGTCGCCAGGACATGCGGCGGTTCGGTCAGCAGGCGGGCGATGACGCGGCGTTCTCCGGCGCGGAATTCCGGCTCGCCGTGCTTTTCGAAAATCTCGGCCACGGTGAGGCCCGCCGCCGCCTCGATCTCGTGGTCGGCGTCCTTGAAGGGCACGCCCAGCCGCGCGGCCAGGCGCTTGCCGACGGAGGTCTTGCCGGCCCCCATCATGCCCACCAGCGCCACGGTGCGGTTCAAGCTCATGGGCCGTCCCATACAGGAAAGCGGCGTCGTGCTAAAGCTTTGCCATGAGTCCGAAGCGCAAGGTCCAGTCCGGGCACCTGATCGAGGCCTTTCTCGACATGATGAGCGCTGAGCGCGGGGCAGGGGCCAACACCCTGGCGGCCTATGGCCGCGACCTGGCGGATTTTTCGGCGACCCTTGGTTTGAAGGGGGCCGACCCTGCCAGGGCCAGCCGCGCCGAGATCCAGGCGTTCCTGGCCGGGCTGGCGGCAACCGCCGCCCCCAGCACCCAGGCGCGCAAGCTTTCGGCCCTGCGGCAGTTCTATGGCTTTCTCTATGCGGAAAGCATCCGCACCGACGATCCCACCCTGACCCTGGCGGCGCCCCGGCCGCAGCGCCCGCTGCCCAAGATACTCAGCGGCGAGGATGTGGACCGCCTGCTGGCCGCGGCGGCGGGCGAGACGCCGGAAGCAGCCCGTCTCAGCCTCATTGTCGAGATGCTTTACGGCGGTGGCCTGCGCGTCACCGAATTGGCGGGACTGCCGCTGGCGGCGGCGCGGGCCCGCGACGGCTTTATCCGCGTCGTCGGCAAGGGCAACAAGGAACGTTTTGCGCCCATCAGCGACGCCGCCCGCGTGGCGTTGCTGGCCTATCTGGATGTGCGCGCCGCATTCGTGCCGAAAGGCGAACGCGCCAAGAAGGCCGAGCGCTATCTTTTCTGTTCGCGCAGCGCCGAGGGCTATCTGACCCGGCGCCGCCTGCACCAGATGCTGAAGGAACTGGCGCTGAAGGCGGGGCTCGATCCGGCGAAACTGTCGCCGCATGTGCTGCGCCACGCCTTCGCCACCCATCTGGTGGAAGGGGGGGCCGACTTGCGGAGCGTTCAAACACTGCTGGGCCATGCCGACATCGCCACCACCCAGATCTACACCCATGTCGCCCGGGATCACCTGACCCGGGTCATGAAGTCGGCCCATCCCTTGGCAAAGCCCCGGAAGCCTTAACAAAATACACCTAAGTCTTTGGAAATATTAGAGTTCCAAATCATTGTCCTTGGGTAGGCTTCTGTGGCACTTTCCGCCCGAATCCGGAGCCGTCATGCATTATCTGGACTTTGAACGTCCCATCGCCGAACTCGAGGGCAAGATCGTCGAGCTGCAGAAGCTTGCCGAGGACGATCCCAATCTGGACGTCGGCGACGAAGTCACGCGCCTGAACAGCCGCGCCGCCGTGATGGTGAAGGACACCTATGCCCGGTTGTCGCCCTGGCAGAAGGTCCAGGTGGCGCGCCATCCCGAGCGGCCGCACTTCCTCGATTATGCCCGGATGCTGTTCGACGACATGACGCCGCTGGCGGGTGACCGTTCCTTCGGCGAGGATGAAGCCATTATCGCCGGCCTGGCGCGTTTCCGTGGCCGTCCCGTCGCTTTCCTGGGCCAGGAACGCGGCAACGACACCGCCTCGCGCATCAAGCACAATTTCGGGTCTGCCCAGCCGGAAGGCTATCGCAAGGCCATCCGCCTGTTCCAGCTGGCCGGCCGCTTCGGCCTGCCGGTGCTGAGCTTCGTCGATACGGCGGGCGCCTTTCCCGGCATCACCGCCGAGGAACGCGGCCAGGCCGAAGCCATCGCTCGCTCCATCGAGGCGGGGCTGAACGTGCCCACGCCCTTCATCGCCACCGTGATCGGCGAAGGCGGTTCGGGCGGCGCCATCGCCATCGCCGCCGCCGACCGTGTCTACATGCTGGAACATTCGGTCTATTCGGTGATCTCGCCGGAAGGCGCCGCCTCGATCCTGTGGCGCGACGCCGCCAAGGCATCGGAAGCCGCCGCCGCGCTCAAGATCACCGCCCAGGACCTGATCGCGCTGAAGCTGATCGACGCCATCATCCAGGAGCCGGTGGGCGGCGCCCATCGCGCCCCGCGCGAAGCCATCGACGCCGCCAGCGACATGATCGCCCGCGGTCTGACCGAACTGGACGGCAAGAGCGGGCCTGAGCTGATCAAGCAGCGTAGAGCGAAGTACCTTGCCATGGGGCGTGGGCTCTAGTCTCAGCGCACCCGATGAAAGAAAAGGCCCGCGCGGCGCGCGGGCCTTTTTCAGAATGTCTGTCGTGTGGCCTATTTGGCGTTTCCGACCGCCGTCTGCGGCACCCAGCCCTTGTTGCCGACTTCGTCGCTGACTTCCACCCAGACGCCGTCCTTGTTGCCGGTGGGATAAAGCGCCATGCCGGGATCGAGCTGACGCACGACCTTGCTCTTCTCCGAAGCCGTCGCGTAAAGCCGCCCCGGGCGCGACATGGTTAGGGTCTGGGAAGGGGCCGCCGCAGCGGCGCCGCCCGGTGCCTGGGCCGAAAGGCCGCCCATCTGGTCCACCAGCTTGGTATAGGCGTCGATATAGGCCAGCACCACGACCTGGCCGATGGCCGTCTTGGCGTAGCTGGAGGCGCCGACGCCCGCGAAGCCGCCCCAGAAGCCGCCCACGCCGCCGCCAAAGCCGAGATCGGTCTTGCTGCCATGGCCCTGGGTCATGGCTTCCTGCTCGGTGGTGCGGACATTGGTCAGCGCCAGCGTCACATCGGCCGTGCTGGAATTGATGCTGATATTCGCGACGATGGCGCCGGCAAAACCGCCCAGCAAACCGCCCACCAGGCCGCCGACGTTGGTACCGCCGGCATTGGCGTTCTTGTTGACGATATCCGGCACCAGAATGTAATCGGCGGCGCGGATCTGGCCGCCGCCGATATTGGCGCCGCCCTGCAACTGGCCGCCCGAGGCCAGGGCGCGTTCCTGCTGCGCCATTTCAAAGCCCGCGCCGCGGTCGACCAGGGTGAAGCAGCCGGACTGCTGCACCAGAATCTTGATGACGGCCTCTGGCGATTCCAGTCCCAGGCCGGCCCACCAGTTGTTCTGCGGCTGTCGCACGGCCAGCGCGCCCAATCTGCGGCTGCAGGTGGGAATCTGGGCCTGCGCCTCGTTGGTCTTGCGCTGGATGGAAGATTGCGCGGTGGCCGGCGACACCAGCGCGGTGGTGGACGTGGCGAAGGCAAGGATTGCCGCGACGGCGGCGTGCAGCGGTTTCCCGTGACGCATGGAATTCCCCTTGTAAATGCAATACTTGAAAATAATGGCCCCAGCGTGGTTCAGCCGGGCCCGGCATGACACGCGCACCGCAAAACTAGCGCAGAATGACAAAATCGCAATAGTTTGCCGCGCTTGCATCAAACGCCACGGGCCGTTCGGGCGGGCGGCAGGCCGCTACCACCAGCCTCTGTGTTTAAACCAGCCCAAAGGCACCAAGGCGCTGATCACGATGGTGGCTATGGCCATGGGATAGCCCAGCGGCCATGACAGTTCGGGCATGACATGGAAATTCATGCCCCAGATGCCGGCGAACAGGACCGGGGGGATGCCGGCGACGGACCAGATCGTCATCACCTTGAACAGGTCGTTCTGCTCGGTGGAGATGAAGCCCAGCGCCGCGTCGAGCAGGAACTGGATCTTGTCGGTGAGATGGACCTCATAGTCGTTGAGCGACTGGACGTCGGCGCCCGCCATCTTCAGCCGCGCCTTGAGGGGTGCCTCCAGCCAGGCATCGCCATGTTCGCTGACGAACGGCACCGCCCGCTGCAGCACCAGCAGCGTTTCGCGGACATGGGACAGCCGCTCGCCCATGTCGCCGATTTCCACCAGCGTGTCGCGCAGCATGGAACTGGTGGCGGAAACCTTCTGGCGCTGCAGGGACTGCATCTGTTTGTGGAAGATGCGATGGGAAATCGCCAGCGCCCCGCCGCGCAGATCCTCCAGCCGGTCGGCGCTGTAGTCGATCATCGCTTCCACGATCACCAGGAAGATGTCCGGCGGGCTGCGCTTGCGCCGCCGCACCCGCTCCTGGATCGCCTGGAAGGTATGAAGATGGGCGAAACGGACGGTGACGAGAATGTCCTTCGTCAGCACGAAGCCCAGCGGCGAGGTCTCGTCCTCGCCTTCGCCCGGCTTGTTGTGGGGCGTCACCGGCACGGAGATCGTGAAGGTCGCATCCTCATATTGCAGGCGGCTGGAGAATTCGATTTCCTCCAGTTGCGCGCGGGGCGGAATCTGCAGCCCATACTGGTCGCAGGCCCGGGCGATCTCCTCCGGACTGGGATCGTGCAGGTCGACCCACAAAGGCTGGCCGGTTTCCGGATAGACCGTGATCACGGTCGCGCGTTCCCATGCTTCGGCAAACTCAGCATGAAGATGTCCTCGCTTTCCTCACCCTGAGCGTGCCGAAGGGTGAGGCCGTGCATTCAGAGCGCCCCGTGACAATGCTTGTACTTGCGACCGCTGCCGCACGGGCAGGTCGCGTTGCGCTGGGTGCGGCCCCAGGTGGCCGGATTGTTGGGGTCGACGGGCAGGGCCTGATCGGCGTGAAGCGCCATCTCGTCCTCGCCGGTGAGCGGGTCGATATGACTTTCGCGCATCTGCGGCAGCGGGCGCGGCTCCAGCACCGGCGGCGGCTCGCCGGTGGAAACCTGCACATGCATCAGCTGCTGCACCACCTCGGACCGCAGGCTGGCCAGCAGGGCCTCGAACAGCTCGAAGGCTTCGCTCTTGTATTCGTTGAGCGGATCGCGCTGGCCGTAGGAGCGCAGGCCGACATACTGGCGCAGATGGTCCAGGTTGACGATGTGTTCGCGCCAATTGGAATCCAGCGTCTGCAGCAGGATCGCCTTCTCGATGTAGCGCATCAGGTCGACGCCGAAATTGGCGGTGCGTTCGGCGGCGCGGGATTCCACCGCCTTGATGACGCGTTCGTGCACTTCCTCCTCGGCGATGCCTTCTTCCTTGGCCCATTGCGTCACCGGCAGGGCGATGCCGAACAGGCGGGCGATCTCCGCTTCCAGGCCCGGCGCATCCCAGGCTTCGGCATAGGCTTTTTCGGGGATGTGGCGAGTGACCAGGCTCTCGACCACTTCCGCGCGGAAATCGGCGATCTGGGCGGAGACGTCGTCCGCCGACATGATCTCCTTGCGCTGCTCGAAGATCACCTTGCGCTGGTCGTTGAGGACGTTGTCGTATTTCAGGATGTTCTTGCGAATCTCGAAGTTGCGGGCTTCGACCTTCTGCTGCGCCTTTTCCAGCGCCTTGTTGACCCAGGGGTGGGCGATGGCCTCGCCATGCTCCAGGCCCAGGGTCGAGAGCATGTTGTCCAGCCGGTCCGAGCCGAAAATGCGCATCAGGTCGTCCTGCAGCGATAGGAAGAACTTGCTGCCGCCGGGATCGCCCTGTCGTCCGGCGCGGCCGCGCAGCTGGTTGTCGATGCGCCGGCTTTCGTGGCGCTCGGTGCCGATGATGTAGAGACCGCCCGCCGCCAGAACCTTCTTCTTGTTCTCGGCCACTTCGGCCTTGATGCGCGCGATCTCGCGCTCGCGGCCTTCCGCCTCGGTGATGCCGTCCAGTTCATGCGCGATGCGCATATCGACATTGCCGCCCAGCTGAATGTCGGTGCCGCGGCCGGCCATGTTGGTGGCGATGGTGACGGCCCCGGGCACGCCGGCCTGGGAAACGATGAAGGCTTCCTGCTCGTGATAGCGGGCGTTCAGCACGGTGTGCGGGATCGGCACTGCCTGCCGGGACAGCTCCACCAGATAAGCGCCCAGGTCGCGGTCGCGCTTGGCCTGGGCCTTGGCCTCCGCATTGGCCTTCTCGTCCTTCTCCACCGCTTCGGCGCGGGCAATCAGTTCCTTGCCGGTACTCTGGATATAGGCCTTGTCGCTCAGCTTGCGGTCGATGGTCTCGGACTTTTCGATCGAGGCGGTGCCGACCAGAACCGGCTGGCCGCGGCGATGGCAGCTGGCGATCTGCACGACGATGGCGCGGTGCTTCTCGTCCTCGGTGCGGTAAACCTCGTCATCGGCATCCTTGCGCGCCACCGGCACGTTGGTGGGAATGTCGAGAACGTCCAGTTCGTAGATGTCCATGAACTCGGCGGCCTCGGTCAGGGCCGTGCCGGTCATGCCGCCCAGCTTCTCATAGAGGCGGAAATAGTTCTGGAAAGTGATGGAGGCGAGGGTGACGTTCTCGGGCTGGACCTGGACGTTTTCCTTGGCTTCCAGCGCCTGGTGCAGACCTTCCGAAAAGCGGCGGCCTTCCATCATGCGGCCAGTGAACTCGTCGATGATCATCACCTGACCATTCTTGACGATATAGTCCTTGTCCTTCTGGAACAGCAGATGTGCCTTCAACGCCTGGTTCACATGGTGCAGGGCGGTGATGTTCTCGGTGTCGTAGAGATCGCCCGACGGCAGCAGGCCGGTCGAGCGCAGCAGCTGCGCCATATGCTCGTTGCCGGCCTCGGTCAGCGTCACCTGGCGCTGCTTCTCGTCGACCTCATAATCGCCCTTCTCCTCGACGACTTCCTCAATCTCGGCTTCGCCGTCCTTCTTGCCCTTCTTCGCCACCTTGACCTTGCGCGGCGCCACCAGGCTGGGCAGCAGGGCGTTGACGGCGCGGTACATCTCGGTCTGGTCCTCGGTGGGACCGGAGATGATCAGCGGCGTGCGGGCTTCGTCGATCAGGATGGAGTCGACTTCGTCGACGATGGCGAAGGCATGGCCACGCTGCACCATGGTATCAAGCGTGTACTTCATGTTGTCGCGCAGATAGTCGAAACCGAACTCGTTGTTGGTGCCGTAGGTGATGTCGGCGGCATAGGCGTCGCGGCGTTCCTCGTCGGTCAGGCCGTGGACGATGCAGCCGACGGTGAGGCCGAGGAAGCGGTAGACCTGGCCCATCCAGTCGCTGTCGCGCTTGGCCAGATAGTCGTTGACGGTCACGACGTGCACGCCCTGTCCGGCCAGGGCGTTGAGATAGGTCGCCAGGGTGGCGACCAGGGTCTTGCCTTCGCCGGTCCGCATCTCGGCGATGTTGCCGCCATGCAGGACCATGCCGCCCACCAGCTGGACGTCGAAATGACGCTGGCCCAGCGTGCGCTTGGCCGCCTCGCGGACCACCGCGAAGGCTTCCGGCAGGAGGTCGTCCAGGTCCTCGCCCTTGGCCAGGCGCTCCTTGAACAGGGCGGTCTGGCCGCGCAGTTCTTCGTCCGACAGCGACTGGAAGCGCGGCTCCAGGGCGTTGATCTTGGCCACGGTCGGCCAATGCGGCTTGATCTTGCGCTCATTGGCGGAGCCGAAGAGGCTTTTCAGGAAATTGGTAAGCGGGCTGATACCCAGCATGAAATCCTCAGAAATTACAGGCCTGTAAGGGAGACCGGGACGGGCGACAGGCGCCGAACCGGGTGGCAGCCGCGCGGGAGAAATAAGAACGCGCTACTCTCTTGTCAAACCGGGGGTTTTTTACATTATCCCCAGCCAAACCGGGGGATTTCATGGCCAAAGCCGCAAAACAGTCCGTCAAGACCAAAGTGGCGGCCAAAGCCCCGGCCCAGGCCGCCAAAAAGACGGCGCCCAAGATTTCCCCCCTGGCCCCCAAAAACCACCCCAAACTGCCGCCCCTGGCGGGGGTGCGGCTGGCCACGGTGGCGGCCGGGGTGCGGTACCAGCAGCGCACCGACGTCCTGTTGGCGCTGCTGGCCCCCGGAACCCAGGTGGCGGGCGTCTTTACCACATCCAAAACGGCCAGCGCCCCGGTGCAATGGTGCCAGCAGCACCTGAAGCAGGGCGGTGCCCGCTGCCTGGTGGTCAACAGCGGCAATGCCAACGCCTTTACAGGCAAGGCCGGCTTTGATGGCGTCAATGAAATCGCCGCCAGCGCCGCGGCCATTGTCGGCTGCCGCCCGTCCGAGGTCTTCATGGCCTCCACCGGCGTGATCGGCGAACCATTGCCCAGCGCCAAGATCACCGCCGTGCTGGCGGGGCTGGTGGAGCAGGGAGCGGCGGGCAACTGGCGCAACGCCGCCGACGCCATCATGACCACCGACACCTATCCCAAGGCCGCCACCGCCACGGCGACCATCGACGGCGTCAAGGTCACCATCAACGGCATCGCCAAGGGTTCGGGCATGATCGCGCCCGACATGGCGACCATGCTGAGCTTCGTCTTTACCGACGCCAGCATTCCCGCGTCGGTGCTGCAGGAATGCCTCAGCGCCGGCGTCGGCCCCAGCTTCAACGCCATCACGGTGGATTCCGATACCTCCACCAGCGACACGCTGATGCTGTTCGCCACGGGCAAGGGCGCCCGTCATGCCGCCATCACGAAAGCCTCCGACAAGAATCTGGTCGATTTCCGCCGCAAGCTCGACGCCCTGCTGCTCGACCTGGCGCTGCAGGTGGTTCGGGACGGAGAGGGGGCGCAGAAGCTGATCCGCGTCGATGTGACGGGGGCGGAGAGCGATGCCGCCGCCAAGCGCATCGCGCTCTCCATCGCCAATTCGCCGCTGGTCAAGACCGCCATCGCCGGCAACGACGCCAATTGGGGCCGTATCGTCATGGCGGTGGGCAAGGCGGGCGAAAAGGCCGACCGCGACCTGCTGAAGATTTCCATCGGCGGCCAGGTGCTGGCCGAAAAGGGCGCGCGCGCCGCCAGGTACAATGAAGCGGCGGCGACCAAAGCCGTGTCGGGACGCGAGGTCGAGATCGCCGTCGATCTGGGCATCGGCAAAGGCGCGGCCCGCATCTGGACCTGCGACCTCACCCACGGGTATATCGATATTAACGGCAGCTATCGGAGCTGACTTTCGGCTAAGGCCAGTTCCCAACCGGTGTCACTCATCCACGAACGCGAAATGCGAAGGGCTGAGAACATTGGCGTAATGGCCGGTATTCTTCGGCTCGCCCGTCTTGGGATCGAGCTTGAACACCGCGACGCTGTCATTGTTCTGGCCGCCCGCCAGCAGGAACTGCCCGGTGGGGTCCAGCACCAGGCCGCGCGGCACGCTGGTGCCGGTAGGCGTATCGCTGACCCAGGTGAGGGTGCCATCGGGCTTCACCCGGAAATGGGCGATGGAGTCATGGAAGCGGCTGGAGGCATAGAGATGCTGGCCGTCCTTCGACAGCAATATCTCCGCCGCCGACGCGGTGCCGCCAAAGTCCGGCGGCAGCAGCGACAGGCGCTGGCGTTCGGTCAGCGCACCGGTGGCCGGATCGAAGCCATGCACCGACACCATCAGGTCCTGCTCGAAGACGGTGTAGAGGTTGCGGCCCTTGGCATCCCACACCGAATGGCGCGGCGTCGAGCCGGGCAACTGCGGATAGGAATTCACTTGTCTCAGTTTGCCGTCGCCATAGGTGAAGATGCTGATGACATCGAGCCCGGCATCGTCCAGCGCCACAAACTTGCCGCCGGGATGGAAGGCGACACCATGGATGCGGGCCTGAGCATGGCTGCTGGGTTGCTGGTTGCCGCGCGGCTGGTCGGCGGCCTGGTCGGGATGGCGCGGGCCCGTCGCCTTGAAGACGTCCGCCGCCGTGCCCACCGTGCCGTCCGCGCCCACAGGCAGCAGGCTGGCGACGCCGTCGGACCAGCTGGCCGCGATCAGCCAGCGGCCGGACGGATCGAGCTTGAAATTGGTGGAACCCGCCACCGCCACCGGCGGCAGCGGTGTCAGGTTGCCCGTCGCCTTGTCGGTGCGGAAGGCCGAGATGCTGCCGGTGCTGGTGCCGCTCTTGGGATCGGCGAAGCCGCTATACTCGTTGACGGCATAGAGAAGGCCGCGCGCCTTGTCATAGACCAGCCAGCTGGGGGAGGGCGTCTTCGCCACCAGCCGCGGCGTTGTCAGCTTGCCGGTGACGGTATCGAGGTCGGTGACGTAGATGCCTTCGGCGCGGTTGCCAGTCGTCCCCGGACGTCCTGGCGGCGCAGTGAAGGTGCCGACATAGGCACGCTCAAGTTTCGCCTCGGCGGCGTGGCTCAGGAACGTCGTTGCGGCCAAGGCGATGGCGAATGCCGAAATGGCGCGCATGTCATTCTCCCCGTCGTTTTTTGTCGTCACGGCCCGGCTCGCATTCGCGTGGCCGGGCCATGACAGTGGTATTTTCTTAAACCAGCGAAGCGTCCAGCGTGATCTCGGCGCCCTTGAACAGTTTCGATACGGGGCAGCCCGCCTTGGCCTTTGCGGCGAGGTCCTGGAAGGTGGCGTTGTCGGTTCCGGGAAGCTGCGCCTTCAGCGTCAGGTGAATCTTCTTGATGGAAAAGCCGTCGCCGTCTTTTTCCAGCGTGACGTCGGCCTTGGTGTCCATCTGCGTCGCGGTCAGGCCGGCTTCGCCCAGAATGGCCGACAGCGCCATGGTGAAGCAGCCGGCATGGGCGGCGCCCAGCAGCTCTTCCGGATTGGTGCCGGGGCCGCCTTCAAAGCGCGCCTTGAAACCATAGGGGGCTTGGCTGAGAACGCCGCTCTTGGTCGAAAGCGCGCCGATGCCGTCCTTGAGGCCGCCCTGCCATCTGGCGGTGCCGTAAGTGCTCATGTTACCTCTCTCCTGTAGGCCGTTTCCCGGCCGGCTTCTGGAAGAATGCCCGTTCAACAATACCCTGCTGGGATGACAGGCTCGCCGCAAATCTGCTTTATGGCAAGCATCCGTTAACCTCATCTCTTAACCGAGCACCAACCCCAAAGGCGGCAAGATGACCCAGACGCAACCTCTCGTCCTTGTGGCGGCGGCGGCGTTGCTGGATTCCGACGGACGGGTGCTGATCGCACAACGGCCGCCGGGCAAAGCCATGGCAGGGTTATGGGAATTTCCGGGCGGCAAGATCGAGGCGCAAGAATCGCCGGAAGACGCCCTGGTGCGCGAGCTCCGGGAAGAGCTGGACATTGCCGTGAAGCCGCCCTGTCTCGCGCCGTTCACCTTTGCCTCGCATACATACGAGAACTTTCGCCTTTTGATGCCGCTCTATGTCTGCCGCCGGTGGGATGGGACGCCGCGTCCGGTGGTGCATGCGGCGCTCAAATGGGTCCGACCGCGCGAGTTGATGACGCGCCGGGACGAGTTTCCCATGCCCGCCGCCGATCTGCCACTGCTGCCGATGCTGCGCGATCTTTTGTGAACGATTCCTCGGGCGGCACCGCCATCGAATATGCGATGATCGGCTGCCTCATCTCGATCGTCATCGTGGGTTCGCTGACCACGATCGGGCCCATCGTGAAGAACTTCTTCGCGGCCATCCTCGCCGGTCTTTAGACTGTGATTTCGGTCGCGCGGCCGGACGGAAAATTGTCCGGTCGTTGCTGAACGCGACGCCCTCATGTTTTTCCGGGCCGGCGCTCCAAAGGATTCTCCGTCGTTCCCAGCGCATCCGCCAGCCGCGCCCTGGCGCTGCCAGGCCGCAAGGGCTGCTGCTGGCTTTCATGGGGCGACCAGGCGGTGAGAAAGACCGTCTCGAACGTCGCCGCCAGCCGCCCATCCGTGCCATGCGCCTGCGCATAATGATCGAGCGCCGCCGCCAGCGTGTCGCGCCGCAGGGGCGCACGCGACCGTTCGCGCAGCACATTGGTGAAGCCATGGGCCCGCAGGTCGTGGACAAGGGAGAAAAAATCGCCATAGCGCACCGTCAGCCGCTCGACATCGGCCACGGGCAGGGCAAAGCCGGCCCGCGACAGCAGCGCGCCCAGTTCGCGCACATCGGCGAAAGGCGAAACCCGCGGGCTGATGCCGCCGCGGGTCAGGCTTTCGCCCTCCGCCAGCGCCTCGCGCAATTCCTTCAGCGTGTCGCCGCCCAGCAATGCCGCCAGGATCAGGCCATCCGGGTTCAGGGCGCGGCGCAGCTGCGCCAGCGCGCCGGGCAGGTCGTTGATCGCCTGCAAGGAATAAAGGCTGATGGCGAGGTCGTGCGCCCCGGGCGCGGCCAAAAGCTGTTCGGCCGCGTCGAAGCGGCCAAGGCTCCAGCGTGCCGCGAACGGCTTGAGCATTTCGGGCACGCTGTCCCCAACCCAAAGCCCATGGGAGAATTTGCGCGTCACCGCCCCCAGCCGGTCGGCCAGCCCTTCGGCGGCGGCGGCGAACAGGAAGGTGTCGCCCTGCAGGCGGCGGGCGCGTTCCTGTGCACGGTTGGTGGCGGTGAAATCGAAAAGCGGTGTCATCCGCGCTAGGCTAGACCACATGACGGCAGCTTGGAAAAGCATCGGCAGCGGAGCGCTTGATCTGCTCTTCCCGCCGCTTTGCCTGTCCTGCCGCGCCCCGGTGGGCAGCGAAGGCGGCTTCTGCGCCGATTGCTGGGGTGTGCTCGCCTTCCTCGACGGCCCCGCCTGCGACTGTTGCGGCACGCCGTTTCCGGTCGATCCGGGGCCCGGCAGTCTGTGTGCCGCCTGCCTGGCCAAGCCGCCCGCCTTCACCAAGGCTCGCGCCATCCTCGCCTATGACGATGAAAGCCGGGGCGCCATCCTGGCCCTGAAGCATGCCGACCGGCTGGAACTGGTGCCGGGTTTTGCCCGCTGGCTGGGGCGGGTAGGGCGCCCCTTGCTGGACGAAGCCGATCTGATCGTTCCGGTGCCGTTGCATCGCAGCCGGCTCTGGTCGCGGCGCTACAACCAGTCCGCCGAACTGGCCCGCCGCCTGGCGCGGGACTGCAACCGGATATTCGACCCGTTGGCGCTGGTCAGGAACCGCCGCACCCTCAGCCAGGGCGCCATGCCGTCGGCCCGGGCGCGGCGCAAGAATGTCCTGTCCGCCTTCAAGGTTCCAGATCCGGCGCGGGTGACGGGGCGGCATATCCTGCTGGTGGACGATGTCCTCACCACCGGGGCCACGGCGGAAGCCTGTTCGCGTGCCTTAAAAAGGGCGGGCGCCGCCGGCATAACCGTTCTGACCCTGGCGCGCGTTGTGAAGGCGTCGGAAGCGCATATATAGAAGCAGTCATGAAAAAGATTCGCGTCTACACCAGCCAGATCTGCCCCTATTGCGTGCGGGCCAAATCGCTTCTGAAGAAGAAGGGGGTGGCGTTCGAGGAGATCGACATTTCGATGGACGCCAAGGCGCGGGACGAGATGTTGGCGGCCTCGGGCGGCGCCCGCACCGTGCCGCAGATATTCATCGGCGACACTCATGTCGGCGGTTGCGACGAGCTTTACGCCCTGGACCGCGAGGGCAAGCTCGACCCGATGCTGGCATAGGTGGTTGCGAGTGCGAAAGCGGCGGTTTTTTGACGCTGCCGCGAAATTCGCCGTCTGGACAATTCCTCTCCGCCCCGTGAAACTGCGGAAAACAACTGGAGGAATGTCCATGAAGAAGATTTTGATCACCGCTGCTTTGCTGGCCGCCGCGCCTGCTTTCGCGCAGCCCATCGTCACCATCCAGCCCAACCCCACCAATCCGGAAGCCCAGGCGCCGCGCCCCGCCCGCGCCCACGGCATCCCGACCGCCCTCGCCATCGAGGCGGCGCAGATTGCCAATGCCACCTGCCTGGCCAACGGCACCAAGGTCACCACCGTCGTTGTCGACAGCGTCGGCGAGCCGATCGTGATCATCTCGGGTGACGGCGCCGCCACCATCACCCAGCGCATCGCCATGGGCAAAGCCCAGATCGCACTGAAGACCAAGGGCGCTTCCGACCCTGCCGTTAGCGGCAAGGCCGACCCGGCCCTGCTGGCCGGTCTGGGTGTCGCCCGTCCGGGCGGCGAACTCCTGATGGCCGGGAGCGAGGTCGTCGGCGCCATCGCCGCATCGGGTTCACCCAGCGGCGCCGCCGACGATGTCTGCGTCAAGGCCGCCATCGCCAAGATCCAGGACCGCATCAAGTAGTGACTGCGTTTCGCGCCGCCTGCGTCCAGCTCCGTTCGGGAGAAGATGTGGCGCAGAATGTCGGGGCCGCCTCTGCGCTGATCCGCGAGGCGGCCGCGGGCGGCGCCGCTTTCATTGCCACGCCCGAGAACACGACACTGATGGCGGCGGATGCCGGCGCCAAGCTGGCATCCGCCTTTTCCACGGCCGACGATCCGGCACTGCCCGTCTTCGCCGCTCTGGCAAAGGAGCTGGGCGTGCATCTGCTGATCGGCTCTCTTGCCATCAAGGTCAGCGAAACCAAAACCGCCAACCGCTCGATCCTGTTCAAGCCAGATGGGCGGGTGGGCGCGCGCTATGACAAGATCCACCTCTTCGATGTCTCGCTGGATGGCGGCGAGCGTTACGCCGAATCCGCCACCGTGGCGGGCGGAGGGCAGGCCGTGCTGGCGCCGACGCCCTGGGGCAGGATCGGCATGACCGTGTGCTATGATGTCCGCTTCCCGCATCTGTATCGCGCGCTGGCACAGGGCGGGGCGTTCGCTTTCACCGTGCCGTCCGCCTTCACGGTGCCAACCGGTGAGGCGCATTGGCAAATCCTGCTGCGGGCCCGCGCCATCGAGAATGGCGCCTTCGTCATCGCTCCGGCGCAGGGCGGCAACCACGCCAATGGCCGCAAGACTTATGGCCATAGCCTGATCGTGGGGCCATGGGGTGAGGTGTTGGCGGAAGCCGGGACGGATCCCGGCGTCATTTATGCCGAGATTGATCCGTCGGCGTCGGCGGTCGCGCGCGCCAAGCTGCCGAACCTGCGCCATGGCCGCGACTTTACAGGGCCTTGAAAACACCCTGATTGCAGCGCCATTTTAAACCCATGATTGCCTATCAGCTGCAATGCCGGAACGGCCACGCCTTTGAAGGCTGGTTCAAGGACAGCGTCGCCTTCGACGCGCAAGCGGCGGAGGGCAAGCTGATCTGCCCGGCTTGCAATTCCAAAAAGGTCGAGAAGGCGGTGATGGCCCCTGCCATCGCCGGCAAGGCGCGCGAGCAGGCCGAAGCCCGTCAGGCCATGCGTGCCCTGCGCCAGAAGGTCATCGCCGATGCCGAGGATGTCGGCGGCGCATTCCCCGAAGAGGCGCGCAAGATCCATTACGGCGAGGCGGATGCGCGCGCCATTTATGGCGAGGCCTCGGGCGACGAGGTCAAGTCGCTGCTGGAAGAGGGGGTTCCGGTGGCGCCCCTGCCGCCCGATCCCGACGCGGCGAACTAGCGCTTCGCCACGATCATGTAGTTGACGTCCACATCGGATGACAAATGCCAATCCCAGGCCAGCGGGTTGAACGAAACTCCCTGGGTTTTGCATATGCTTAGCCCGGCCTCCTCCAGCGCCATGCGAAGCTCTGCCGGCGGGATGAAGCGGTTCCAGTCGTGGGTGCCGCGCGGCAGCCAGCCCAGCACATATTCGGCCCCGATCTTGGCCAGGGCGAGCGACTTCAGGGTCTTGTTCATGGTGGCGACAATGGTAATGCCGCCCGGTTTCACCAGCCGGGCGCAGGCGCCCAGATAGGCGGCGACGTCGGCGACATGTTCGACCACTTCCATGTTGAGGACGACGTCAAAAGTCAGGCCTTCGGCTTCCAGTGCCTCGGCGGTCGTGGCGCGGTAGTCGATCGCAAGCCCCGACTGGCCGGCGTGGGCCCTGGCGGTGCCGATGTTCCGCTCCGAGGCATCGGCCCCGGTGACGGCGAAGCCCAGCCGCGCCATGGGCTCCGACAGCAGGCCGCCGCCGCAACCGATGTCAAGCAGGGAGAGACCTTCGAATGGGCGCAGGGCGCGAGTGTCGCGGCCGAAGTGTCCGGCGGCTTCCGCCTTGATGAAGGACAGCCGCACCGGGTTGAACTTGTGCAGGGGCGCGAACTTGCCGGTCGGGTCCCACCATTCGGCGGCGATGGCGGAGAATTTGGCGACCTCAGCCGCGTCGATGGACGTTGCCTGGGTCATTGCGCGTCCTGCTCGTACCAGACCTGATAGGTCATTGGGGTCGCGGTTTTGGGGTCCGCCTCGCGCGTCTCGGTGCGCACCACCCTGACGCCGGTTTCCCCGGCCAGCCAGTCATTCACGCACCGGATGATGGCGGGCGGCCCGTCGCCTTGGAAGGTCTTGGATTTCATGTCGAAATTCCGGTTTCCGGGCCCGGATTCTTTCGGGTTGAGCCGGGGTGCAACAGGCTCTATGTAGGCCGCCGCACAGGGCAGGGCAAATCCAGGCCCACTTAGGAAATAGAAGAAGTGGCGAAGATCACGATGAAATTCGGCGGCACTTCGGTGGCCGACATCGAACGCATCCGCCATGTCGCCGGGCTGGTGAAGCGCGAGGTCGAGCGCGGCAACCAGGTCGCCGTTGTCGTCTCCGCCATGGCGGGCGAAACCAACAAGCTGGTGGGCTGGACCAACGAAGCGGCGCGTCCGCCGGTGGAGGGCATCGAGGGCAAGGTGATGCAGGCCATCCCCGACCAGCGCGAATATGACGTCGTCGTCGCCGCCGGCGAACAGATCACCTCCGGCCTGCTGGCGATCACCCTCAACGCCATGGGCGTGAAGGCCCGCTCCTGGCTGGGCTGGCAGGTGCCGATCCAGACCAGCGCCGTGCATGGCTCGGCCCGTATCGAAGGGGTGCCGGCCACCGAAATGGCGAAGGCCATGGAAGCGGGCGAAGTGGCGGTGGTCGCCGGGTTCCAGGGCGTCGCGCCGGGCACCCGCATCTCGACCCTGGGGCGGGGCGGCTCCGACACCAGCGCCGTCGCCGTGGCGGCGGGCATCCATGCCGAGCGCTGCGACATCTACACCGACGTCGATGGCGTCTACACCACCGATCCGCGCATCGTTCCCAAGGCGCGGCGGCTGGACAAGATCGCCTTCGAGGAAATGCTCGAAATGGCCTCGCTGGGCGCCAAGGTGCTGCAGACACGCTCGGTCGAAATCGCCATGCTGCACCGGGTGCCCACCCGCGTGCTCTCCACCTTCACGCCCGACACGGGCGGCACCCTGCTTTGCGACGAGGAAGACATCGTGGAAAAGAAGCCCGTGACCGGCATCGCCTATAGCCGCGACGAAGCCAAGATCACCCTGCACAAGATTCCGGATCGCCCCGGCATCGCCTCGGCCATTTTCGGGCCGCTGGCCGAGGGCGGCGTCAATGTCGATATGATCGTGCAGAACGTCTCCGAGGACGGCAAGAAGACCGATCTCACTTTCACGTGCGCCCGCAGCGA
>Ga0316232_1001838_pt1 | contig 24279 bp, 28 predicted proteins | sample TBHtaG_FD_206006 | JGI IMG/M metagenome (GOLD analysis project Ga0316232, IMG submission 206006) | Freshwater microbial communities from Trout Bog Lake, Wisconsin, USA - TBH18025_13 | ecosystem: Environmental > Aquatic > Freshwater > Lake > Hypolimnion/Profundal zone | place: USA: Wisconsin... | reverse complement strand
GGTAATCATAAACACCAGCATAGCCATAATGAACTGGAAATTACCGATAAGCGGAACCTGCTGGCCGAATTGTGGGTCAAATACGTTGACAACACCAAATCCGACCTGTAAATCCAATAAATTGCCCGCCATCTGCACGGCGTGAAAAATGAGGTAGCTGACATAGCCGAAAAGAAGACCAAACAAAAATTCGCTGGCAACTAAGGCAATATACGCCCAAAAGGTTTCAGGGATGACGATTCGCGGATTAAAAACGATTGGCAGCAGGATATAGGAGAACATTAAGGCGGCGCCGGCCTTGCAGTAAGGTGGAATATTGGTATTGCTGAAAATGGGTGCCGAGGTAAAGATGCCGCTAACCCGGGCGAAGATTAATAAAAAAATATTGGTCTGATTCAGTAAGACCGACAAAATATCCAAAACTCATTCCACCCCTGTTATCTTATCATTTGCGGCAAGGTCAGAAAGAGTTCTCTGGTATAATCGACCATGATTGTGATGATCCATGGTCCGAAGACCAGTACAGCAACGAAAACGGCAATGATTTTCGGAATAAAGGCCAGGGTTTGTTCCTGGATCTGGGTTGTGGCCTGAAACACACTGACAAGCACCCCTACCAAGAGCCCTAAACCAAGCATTGGCGCAGATACGAGCATAACCATGAATAGTGCGTCGCGACCAATTTGAACCGCAAGATCGCTTGACATGATGACCCTCCTAGTTGAAGCTTGTGATTAAAGATCGGACAATCAGATGCCAGCCGTCCACCAAAATAAACAGCAAGACCTTGAAAGGCAAGGAAATCATGACCGGAGGAACCATCATCATCCCCATTGACATGAGGGTGCTGGCCACCACCATATCGATAACGATAAAGGGTATATAGATCATGAACCCGATCTGAAATGCCGTTTTTAACTCACTGATGATAAAAGCCGGGATAATCGTGGTGGTAGGAATGTCCTCAGGAGAATTCGGGCGGGCGTTTTCCGACAGGTTGACAAACAGGGCCAGGTCATTTTCGCGGGTCTGCTTCAGCATAAACTCGCGGAGCGGTTTCAATGCGCTTGTTAAAGCGGTTTCCTGGGTTATTGTCCCTGTCATGTAAGGCTGAACGGCGTTGGCGTTGATTTGATCGATATAAGGCGACATAGTGAAGAAAGTCAAAAACAAAGACAAGCCAATAAGAACTTGATTAGGTGGCATCTGAGGAGTTGCCAGGGCGCTGCGGACAAAACCCAATATGATGACAATCCGGGTGAAAGAAGTCATCATTATTAAAATTGACGGTGCCAAAGTAAGCACTGTCAAAGCAAATAAAACTTGCAAACTGAGCGCAACATCCTTGGGGCTGTTAGCCGCTTCAACGCCGATGTTGATATTCGGCAAGGGAATAAGCGGAGCGCCATGCGCCTTTTGCGATATGAAAAATGCACCAACTAATAAACAAAGGAAGGTTAAGGTGAAGATTCGCTTTGACAAGAACTTACCTCTTCTCGCGATCATTTTCATTGTTACTCCGGTTGTTTCCGCTAAACACACCCGGGAACCGATGTGACATCTGTTGCAAAGAAGCAAGGTGGCGCTGGAAAACCGCATCAAAGGGGACAGCAGGCAGCTGCTGATTGAGGGTTCGCAGGTTTTCGATCTGCTCGGGATCGGTGATTTCTTGCAATAAATTGATATTATGTTCAGTCACACCAAGGATTAGGTATTTGCCGGCAATTTCGGCTACAGACACGCCCCGGTTGGGTCCGAGGGGTAATGTAAAAACAATCTTATTATCTCCGGCGACTGCCGTTTTTCCCATCCGTTGCCCGAGAAAGCGGGACGTGAAATAAGCCAGCCCAATGACAAGTGCGAAGGTGAACGCAACTGAAAACAGATACGCCACAGTCGAGAGCCATGATGACCCACTGGGTTTCGGTTCTTGATAGTTTAGGTAATCCCCCTGCTGGTCGGCGGCAAAAGCCGGAAAGGCATGAGGAATTACCACTGCTACGGCGATAATCAGGATTATGGGCCAAAAAAATCGAGTTTTCATACTAACCGGCGGCTTTGCGCAGAGCTTCAAGCACCCGGTCCGGCTGGAATGGTTTGACGATAAAATCACGGGCTCCGGATTGAATGGCTTCAATAACCATGGCTTGCTGCCCCATGGCGCTGCACATGATTACCTTGGCGTTGGGATCTATTTTTTTGATCTGTTTCACAGCTGAGATGCCATCCATTTCGGGCATGGTAATATCCATTGTTGTGAGATCAGGGCGCAATTCCTGGAACTTCTCAACAGCTTTTACCCCATTTTCGGCTTCGCCAATCACTTCGAAACCGTTTTTGGTCAGGATATCTTTGATCATCATCCGCATAAACGCCGCATCGTCAACAATCAGCACCTTAATAGCCATTCGTCTATCTCCCTTATCAATAGTTTTTATTGCGTCATTGTAAATTTGCCCGGTCAAGCTGCCCAATAATTTCGGTGATTCTTACTCCAAAATTTTCATCAATAACTACTACTTCACCTTTGGCGATGAGCTTACCATTGGCCAAAATATCGACCGGTTCACCTGCAAGCTTGTCTAGTTCGACGACCGATCCGGGACCAAGTTCTAAAATTTCACGAATAAGTTTGCGAGTACGCCCCAGTTCAACAGTCACTTGCAAGGGAACATCCATGATCAAGCCAATATTAGCATCAAAGCCGGGTATCGACGCAGCGGTTAATGGGGTAAATTGGACCGGCTGCACAGTGGCGTTGAGCGGTGGTTGAGCATATTGAGCCATCATTGGCGCTGCAGCCATAGGCTGCTGCTGATAAGACATGTTCGGTTGCGGTGCTGCGGCCATGGGCTGAGGGGCCTGGGGTGCTGCGGCTGCCGCCGCTTTCGGAGGTGCTGGTGGTGCTGCCGGAGGCTGAACTGAGTTTAAGAGGTTGGCGACAAGATCCTTAGCTACCGAGATGGAAACTAATTGCATGATCTCGCTGTCGATCAGATCCTCCACCTCCATCCGGAAAGCAACCTGGACGATGGAATCATCGGGATTTTCTAAACTTCCGATACTGCCCTCTGAGGCAAAATCAAGCAGGTTGCAGGTCGGCGGTGCAATATCGATTTTCTTCCGGAAAACCGTCGACATCGAAGTGGCGACTGCTCCCATCATCTGATTCATAGCTTCAGACACGGCGCTCATGTACAATTCATTGAGTTCGGCGGGGGGGTTTGCACCATCGCCGCCCATCATCAGGTCGGAAATGATCAGCGCATCCTGATCACGAATGGCTAACAAGTTAGAACCGGACAGACCATGAGTGTAGCCGACTTCAATCACTAAAAAAGGCAGCGGATATTCTTGCTTGATCTTATTGACGCTGGAAATGCTTACCCGAGGGGTGGTAATGGAAACCCGCCTGCTCAGCAAAATCGACAGAGTTGTCGCTGCGCTGCCCATGCTGATATTACCAATTTCACCCATAGCGTCTTTCTCAATATCGCTTAGGACTTCCCCTTTGTCTGTTGAGGATGCGGCAGATTCACCCCGCAATAAAGCATCTATTTCTTCCTGAGAGAGAAAACCGTCATTCATCACCATCTTCTCCTTTTGCAATGATTTCCGTTATTTGCACTGCAAGTCTTTTACCGGAAATACCGGGTTTGCATTTGAATTTTTCATTGGTGCCGATAACAACACTTAATTCGCTGTCGACCTTTGTCTCCAGTTGCAGAACATCGCCCCGACTGAGCCCCAGCAGATCATGAACATTGACACCCAGCGCGCCGAGCTGCACAACGACCGGAATCAGGGTCTTTTCGAGCTTGCGCTGCAAAGCGCTGATGTTCTCTTCTGAGGATTGTCTGGCGACTGATGAAGCCACCCAGTAAGTTGTCGAAAGTTTCGACATAATTGGTTCCAGAACGAGGTATGGGATGCAGACATTGAGCAATCCTTCGGCTTGGCCTATTTTGGTCTGCAGGGTAATGATGACAACCATGTCATTGGGCGGTACGATCTGCGTGAATTGAGGATTGGTTTCAATAGCCTCCAGCTTGGGTTCCAGGAGAATAACCTGTTTCCATGCTTCCTGGAAGCTTTCCAGGGTTTTGGTAAGGACTCGTTTTACGATGGCCTCTTCAATGTCGGTCAGGGGGCGAGGTTTCGCCGGTGGGTTGCCCGGACCGCCGAACAGCCGGTCAATGATGGCGAACACAATATTAGGATTTACTTCCAGCAGCACATTGCCCTTAAGGGGACGCATCTGGAAGATGCTGATGACACTGGGGTTTGGAAGAGAGCGAATAAACTCTTCGTAAGTCAACTGGTCAACAGAGGCAACATTGATATGGACAAAGGACCGCAAGAGTGCAGCCAGGTAAGTATTTAGAAGACGGGCAAAATTCTCATGCAGCATATACAAAGTGCGGATCTGGTCTTTAGAGAACTTATCTGGACGCTTAAAGTCATAAATCTTGACCTTCCGCTGAGCTTGTTCGATCTTCATATCGTCAGCGGAAACAATCCCTGTTGATATGGCTGACAAAAGTTCGTCTATTTCAGATTGGGATAATACGTCAGGACCCGCTACCAATGCCTATCCCTCCTTTCGTGGTTATGCATTAATTTATGACAATTATTGCAAAACGAAGTTAGTGATGTAAACGTCATAGACCCGGTCCTCGCCAAGAGCCTTATTGACCTCGTTTTTAATCAATTCTTTCAGGCGTTCTTGCTTGCTTGGATCAAAATCTTCAATTTTCTGGGAGCGCAAAATATAGACAATTGTGTCGACTATCTTTATTTCCTCAGGAGAGATCGATTTTCCTTCTCCCTCTTTCGCTTTCTTATTTGGTTTCATTTCCAATGTCATACTGATTTTAAGATAACGTCCGCTGCTGACACCGCCGATGTTAATGACAAGGCCGTCTTTGGGATCCCCTACCTTCACAAAAACACTGGCTTCACGTCCGGACTGCTTGGTATCGGTTTTGTCAGCAACGATTTTGGTGGCAATAAAGTAGGACATACCACCTGCGATCAGTAAGCCAACAACTATCAAACCGACAATCATTCCAATTGAAAGCTTTCTCTCGGCCATACCGGCACCCCCCTGGTTTGTCATTCTAGTAGAAAATGGTTATTCTTCTTGTTGGCCCTTGGCTTTTTGACGTTGTTGCGGCGGCAGGAATGCTTCCAGTTTTTCCTCGACAATGCGTGGGTTGTCGCCTGCCTGCACCGAAAGGATTCCTTCCAGAGCAACTTCATACACAAGCACTTGGTGGGAACTGCGGTTTTTCAGCTTGCCGGATATCGGCAGGAAAAAAATATTGGCGCTGAAGATACCGTAGAATGTTGCAAGAAACGCAACGGCAATGGCGGGTCCGAGTGAGTCGGTATCTTTCAGATTGGCAAGAACGTGTACTAGGCCCATGACTGTGCCGACAATACCCATTGTCGGCGCGTAGCCGCCGGCGGTCTCAAATATACTGGCGCCCTTATGGTGGCGTTCCTGGATAAAAGCCAGTTCGGTCTCCATAATACTGCGCACCAGTTCGGCATCCGTGCCGTCAATAACCAGCTGCATTCCTTTGCGCAGGAATTTGTCTTCAATAACCGATAAATCGTCTTCCAAGGCGAGTAGGCCCTCGCGACGGGCTTTTTCGGCAAACCCGACCAGAGTGGAGATAAGTTGAGCAATATTGTGGCTTTCTTCTGTAAACGCGATCCGCATCAACACTGGTATAGTTTTCAGCTCTTCCAGCGTAAAACCGATGGCGGTGGCGCCGAAGGTTCCGCCAGCGATGACGACAAAAGCGGGGATGCTGACCAAACTGGATAAGTGGCCGCCTTCCAGAAGCACTGAACCGAGTACGGCACCGATGCCGATGATTAATCCCAAAAGGGTGGTTAAGTCCATATCATCACCTCAGTTATCGCATATTCCTGGATAACGACCTGCGGTATTCCATTACCCGGCGCACCACTTCATCCATCGATTCCTCGACAAGAAGTTTTTTGTTGGTGGTCAGGGTAATTACCGTGTCGGGGGTTTCCTCGATGGTTTCGATGAGCTCGGCATTCAGCACGAACTCGTGGTCAGTGGTTTTGAACCTTGTAAGCTTTATCATTGCGTAAGACCTCCAGCTATTGATAATGGAAAGAGACCAGGGGGGCTACCGCCCCCCCATTCTTATCCTTGCTTCAAGTTGGTCAGGGTTTGGAGCATCTCGTCTGAGGTTGTGATAATTTTGGAATTCGCCTGGAAGGCGCGTTCGGTGATGATCATGTTGCTGAATTCTGTGGCCAGATCGACGTTGGAGGCCTCCAGCTCGCTGGCGCTGATGGTGCCCCGTCCGCCGGTGTTGGCTGTGCCGACGTTGGCGTCACCAGAGTTGTTGGATACTGAGAACATGGTATTGCCATCTTTGACCAGGCCTGACGGGTTATTAAAGGTGGCCAGAGCCACCTGGCCCAGGTCCATGGTCATGCCGTTGTCGAAAGTGCCGACAATGACCCCTGAAGAATCGAAGGTGGTGCCTGTCAATGTGCCTGAGGCATAGCCGTCGGTGGTGGGCGGAATGGCGTTGGATGTGGTCTGGTAACCGGTCAGGGCGTTGAAATTCAGGGCCACGGTCATAGCGCCGGCGCCGGTGGGAGTAAAGGCCAGCGGGGCTGCCGCAGCAAGGCCAACGTATGCCGGGGTATTTTGGGCGACAAATCCGCCGGTAGCCGGAGCAGTCGAAACTGTGGCTGTCATTGTAATACCTGCAGCCGGGAAATTGGTCGGTACCATTTGAGTTCCTGCTGCCGGAAGTCCGGTATAAGCCGCTCCCGTCCAGGTGAGGGTGCCGCCGCTGATGCTGGAAGTGGCGTCGGTCTTGTCGGCGACCGTATAGCTCCAGGTCGCGCCGGCCGCAGTGTTCCCTGCAGTAGTCGGGGTAAAGGTGAACTGCAGGTCATGCATTTTGCCATTGTTGTCGAAAACAGCGTAATCTTGGTAGGTAGTATTGGTGGCATCCATCTGCATTTTGGGCATAACAAGAGCAGACGTCGCGACCGCCGGAGGGGTGACCGACTGAACGCTGCTGAATTTACCGCTGGCGTCCATGGTGATCTTGTAATATTTCTCTAGACCCTGGTCGGGAATATTTACGTCGGCCAGCCAGGTAGTTGTAACCGGGCCAGGAACGGCAGGCGTGGTTGACTCTTTGTAGTAGGTGGTATAAACCATATGGGAGTTGCCCAGGGAATCATACACATTGCCCGAAGTCTGGGTGGAATCGCCGAGATTGGCGGCCGCGGACAGGTTGCCGGTGAGAGTCTGCTCGGTGGAGACCTTGGGGGCCATGGTGACTCCCTTGGGCACGGTGATATCGGTAGTTGGGGCGTTGGTGTCTATCTGGCCGGTGATGGGATTACGCATCCAGCCCTGAACCTGATATCCGGTTCCCGGATCTACCAGGTTGCCGACGCTGTCATAGATAAAGGCCCCGGCGCGGGTGTAAAGCTTGTCGCTGCCGTTGGAGACCTGGAAGAAGCCGTCGTTGTTGATGGCCAGGTCGGTGTTGACCCCTGTGGACTGGAAGCTGCCGGGGGTGAAGACGGTGGTGATGCTGGATACCTTGACACCCAGGCCCACCTGCATTGGGTTTGTGCCGCCCTGGTTGCTCTGAGGAGCCGAGGCTCCTTGGAGAGTCTGGTTCAGAATATCCTGAAAGTTTACTTGACTGTCTTTAAAGCCTGCTGTGTTGACGTTGGCAATGTTATTGCCTATGACGTCCATCGCGGTCTGTTGGGCCTGCAGGCCCGACACACCGGAGAACATGGAACGCATCATAATCGATGACCTCCCTTTTATTTTTGTTGTGCGGCGTTTATTAGACGCTGGCCGTATCTGTCATTCAACGGCCGGGGCTTTCCTTAAGAGGTCCAGCCCGTTATACGATAACCGCACTGTCGATGTTGGTGAACACATTGGATTTCATGTTGGCGCCATCCATGGCTGTTATCACTGTCCGGTTCTTTACGCTTACCACCAGCGCAAGATTGTTCATCAGAATGAGCGAATCACTGGACCCTTTTTGCGCCGCCGCATCGACCGCGCCGCTGATCTTGTCAAGATCGGTCGGACTCAGCTGGATATTGCGGCTTTGCAGACGCTGCAGGGCGTGCTGGGAAAACTTTAGTCCGGTCAGTTGCTGCTCCAGTACCTTATCGAAGGTTGGGCCGGAGCCTGCGGCAGGTTTGATGGATGGCTGATTTGTCGGTTGTGTGACAGGCCGTGTTACCGGCAGGATGCTTTGCTGAGGGTAATAAATGCGACTGTCAGCCATAAAACTTGCCTCCTTACAAAGATGCCGTGTTATTCTGGTTAGATGCCGCTAAGGTCGGAGCCACCGAGGTGACTGTGCTCATATCGACTGTATAGCTGCTGGTTGAATTGCTGACATTAAGGCTGACAGTGCCGTTGGCGATGGCCACAGACTGCACTACACCGCTCAAGGCGTTGCCGTTGGCGTCGCTCCAGCCTACGGTGGTGCCGATCATTGTGGTGGCCTGCAGGGCGGTCATGGAGGAATTCATGTTCTGCATCTGTTCCAGGCTGGAGAACTGGGCCATCTGGGAAATGAACTCAGTGTTGTCCATGGGTTTCAGGGGGTCCTGGTTCTGCAGCTGGGTTACAAGCAGTTTGAGAAAATCATCTTTGCCGAGAACCGAACTGGGACTAGAGACGGTTGCTGGCTGATTGGTCGGGGTTGTTGTCGATGCTGGGGATATTGGCGTTGTTGACATGCTTTCACTTCCTTTCTCTTATACCCGGTAATCAATACCGGAGGTAGTCGTTAGTCCCGCGGCAGCGGCTGAGGATACGGCTTCCGCCGCTTCGATGGCCTCCTGTCCGTCCCGGGACTGTGGGTTGATTTTTACTTCTTGTTGCTGGAAAAAGCTGCGCTGCTGGTTGCCGGAAAACTGGTCCAGGGAGGCGTAAATGCCGACATGGTTGATCTTGATTCCCTGGTTGGACATATCCTGCCTGAACTGGGTCTGGGAAGCTTCTAGCGCGGCCCGTACGTCGGGATTGGAGGAATGAAACGCGGCGCTTACGGTTCCGTTTTCGACCACGATCCTCATGGTCAGATCGCCCAGGTGCTCAGGCTTGAGGCGTATGATCATCTCCGAGTTTTGCGGCCTGGTGATCAGTTTGGCTTGTTCCACAATCTGACCGGCGATGTCGTAGGGGTCGGGCCGGGCTGCTTGCGGCGTCTCGGTTGCCGGGGCTGTAGACTGATTGGCATGACTGATTTGCTGGTCGAGGATGCCGACAAATGAGGTCGACATATTTGTTGATGTCTCTGGTTTATCGCCCGCGGTGTCGGTGACGAACAGATTGCCGGCTGACAGTGCGTCGTCGTTGTTGCCTGGCTTGGAATCCTGGGTGGCGGCGACTGTCTGGGCTGCACTGTGCAGGCTAACCGGGGCGGTGGCGGCGGTTTGATCCGGGCCGGTCGGTGCGGGAATGGTCGGCGCAAGGTTCTGAATGTGGGTGGGAATGACCTTGCCGATGGTCACTGGTTGGGTCTGGCTGCCCGGCTGACTGCTTGTTACCAACGCGGCGGGAGGTTGCCCGGCGATTTCGACTGCAGCTTGCTGCGGCGTTGCAGCAGCAGCAGTGGTAAGAGTCGGGTCGGTAGTCGATGTTGTTGCTACTACTGGTGATAAGCCAACATTTTGCTGGCTGGCCGGCAGTGGCTGTTGGACCAGAATCGCCGAAGTCAGTTTTGGATCAGTCGGGAGCGGCGTCTGGACTGGAATAATCGGACCCGGTGTTGTTTGAGTTGCCGTGGACTGTTGATTGGCGTTCAGCAGGGCCGCAGACACAAGAGTCTGGGCATCGGTTGCGGAAAGGTTGGCACCGGGAGTTTGCGCCGTTGTGAGCGGGCTTGTCAGCGTTTGAGATGAGGCTTGGCTTGCCGGATCAAACGCGGCAACAACATTGACGGCACTAATGGTGTTGACTGTGCTGATTGTCTGCCCTTGTACAACTGCTCCGACAGCTTGCGGCGGAGCAGGCGGCGGGATCGGCAGCTGTATTGTCTGCTGCATCAATGCCGCAAGGTTGGTCGTATCGGCGGTAGCGGCTGTCTCTGCGGGGTTGTCTTTATCAGCAGTGTTACCGGATTTGGGCGGAGGGCCTGCTGTGTTGGTAGTCACCGCTGAGGCCAGAACGCTGTTAAAGGCACTGCCGTTCTGGGATTTGGCGTCACCGCTCGCCTTGGTTGACATTTGCTTGATTGGGATGTTGTGCTGAACTTCTGCGATAAAAGGAATTAGAGCTCCATTCATTGTTTCACCTCCTCTCTGCGTTCTTCTATACTAAAAGACTAGCCAGTTTTGCCTTTTAGAATATTCTCGGTGAGGCGGGCCGCCCGCTTGGGGTCAAGCTGGGCCATGATTTTTGAAACCTGATCCTCTTCCATTTTGTTCAAAATGGCGATAACAGTTGCGTCGTCGAGTTGGTTCAGTATCGGTACGGCTTCGTCAGGCTTCATCCCGTTATACAGCCGGGCGAGTTTGGTGATCCGTTTTGCTTCTTCCTGTTTGGCGATTTTGGCCAGCTTTTCTTTGTCAACATCGGCCTGGGCCGGACCAATGGGCGGTAATGCTGCCGGCAAAGCAGTCGTTGACAGAGTTGCCGCTGCTGTTTCTGCGGGGCTCTCTGCGAGGTCAACAGTCTCAAAGTTAGTCATAGGCCGCGGGAAATACTGTCCTATGACAGGATAGTCGTATAGCTTCAGTTGTTGGGCAAGAAAGGGTCCGTCAATGATTTTGAAATAAACTCCGGCTGCAAAGCTGGCACCTGCAATCATAAACAGCATAAAAACAATGAAAAAGGTCAGCAGTATCCGTCGCTTTTTTTTGGGCGGCGGTTGCGGCTTTAACGGTGACTTTGCTTTTGCAGTTGAGGCTGGAGTATTTGGTTTAGCCATATGTTATCTGCCTGCCTTTATCTGGAGAGTTTATTCAACAGCCAAATCAGCGGCTCAGGTCGATTACTTTGTTGACATATTCCTGGGTTTCGGGATAGGGTGGAACGCCATTATACTGCTTCACTGCTTCAGGTCCGGCGTTGTAGGCCGCCAGGGCTTTGGTGGTGTCGCCGCCGAAAGTATTGAGCAGTTGGCATAGATAGCGAATACCGCCGTCGATGTTTTCCTTCGGGTCGCAGCTGTTTTGCACACCGAGGCCCCGTGCCGTGTCAGGCATCAGTTGCATGACACCCACCGCGCCGGCCGGGGAAACTGCCTGGGGTTGAAGATTGGATTCAGTAGTGGCGACCGCCAGAGCCAGTTTCGGATCAAGATTGTATTTGGCTGCGGTGCTGCGAATGATATTTTCAACTTCGCTACGGGATCCGGTCGCTGCTGCTGTATTGGCAGCGGCCTTTGGCTGCTTGCTCTCCGCCTGCCCAAGAGTATCGGCGAAAGATGCTGCCGGCATAGCCGTCGTGCCTCCGAAACGTTGCTCGATCGTCGAGATCCGCTGCATGATTTTTTGAATTCCATCCATAGCGGCACATCCTCACTAATTGCGGGCAAAAACCTGTAGCCCCAGTTCATCCAAATGTTTCTGTTCATCATGTAACATTTCGGTTTGATACTGAAGCAAACGTTTTTCCCGCAGTTTTTTAACAAGTTTATGAGCTTTCATCGCTTGTTCCAGCACTGATAAATCTTGCTGGCGGCGCGTTGTGGCAAGCATTAATTGGAGCTGCTGGTTGATAATGTCTTTCTTAATTTTATCGTGATAATCGTACAACATCTTAAATGTCGCAACAGTTATTGGCTGTTGTTGCTTGTCGCGGATGGTCTCAATATGTGAGGCCAGGTCTTGTTGAAAGGCGTCGAGACATTCTTTTTCGCGTAGCAAGAGCGCCGTGGACTGGGCCAGTTGTATCTGGGCCTCTTCCTCTTTCATGCGGCGATATTTGAGCAGAGTATCAAGGCGAAACTGGAATGCTTGCATAATCTAATCACCTCTTGCCAACCATCAAATCCCCAAGGATAAAAGTCGCTGCCGTGTCTGTGCAAAATCAGTTTGTTCGAAGATTTCCTGGCGGAGGAATTCGCGAATAGGGGTGATTGACTGAACGGAGCGGTCAATGCCGGGATTGCTGCCGGATACATAGGCTCCGATATTGATGAGGTCCTCGGCGTCGCTATAAGTAGCCATAAGAGTGCGGAGTTGTTGCGAGGCCTGCCAGTGGTCTTTCTCAACTACTTCAAGCATCAGTCTGCTGACACTGGCAAGCACGTCAATGGCTGGGTAGTGATTTTGTTCAGCCAGCCGTCGTGATAAGACAATATGACCATCTAGGATGCTTCGGACGGTGTCGGCCACTGGTTCATTCATATCATCGCCATCCACAAGGACAGTATAGATACCGGTGATTGACCCTTTATCTGAGGCGCCGGTTCGTTCCAGCAGTTTTGGCAGTACGGCGAATACCGAAGGAGTGTATCCTCTGGTGGCCGGCGGCTCACCCACCGTTAGGCCAATCTCGCGTTGAGCTGCGGCAAACCGGGTTACCGAATCCATCATCATCATGACATTGAGCCCTTGATCGCGGAAGTATTCGGCTATAGCGGTAGCGGTCATCGCTCCTTTGAGTCGAAGCAGGGCTGGTTGATCTGAAGTTGCGACAACAACTACTGACCGTTTCAGGCCTTCCTCACCCAAGTCGCGTTCAATGAATTCGCGGACCTCACGGCCGCGTTCACCGATTAGTGCGATGACACTGACATCAGCTTCGGTGTTGCGGGCAATCATCCCCAGCAAGGTGCTTTTTCCCACGCCGCTGCCGGCCATGATACCCACCCGCTGTCCCCGCCCCATGGTCAGCGCACCGTCAATCGCCCGGACACCAACCGAGATTTTATCGACTATGCGACTGCGGCTCAGCGGTGGTGGCGGTGCGGCGTGCATGGGATATTCGCAGTCTGCGACTACCGGTCCTTTTCCATCAATGGGATTACCCAGTCCATCGAAGACCCGGCCCAGAATCTGCGGACCAACTCTTACTTTCAAGGTCCGGTTAGCAGAAACCACCACACAGCCGGGGCCGATGCCATGCATCTCGCCAAGCGGCATAAGTAAAACCTGGTTTTGACGGAACCCGACGACTTCTGCCGGCAAAGTCATATCGCCGTCAGGTGATTTAATGTAACATAGATCTCCAATATTTACCTTCGGGCCGCGGGACTCGATCAACAGGCCTATAATCTGGGTTACTTTTCCTACCTGTTGAATGGGTTTAGCGGCAGATAAAGCGTTAAGATATTTGTCAGCACAGAAGTCATTCATTGGCAGCTTCCTTCAAGGAAGATTTAACGGCTTCAAATTGAGTATCAATTCTGGCGTCAATTACACCGAAAGCTGTCTCGACAACACAGTCGCCATTTTTTAGACCCGAGTCGCTGATGACAGTCAGGTTGGCTTCTTGGGTCAGCTGGGATTGTAACTGAGGTTTGGCTTCACTGACACAGTCAAAATTTTCCGGACATACCCGGACAGTAATCGCGTCTTGGTCGCGGACCTTTTCCAAAGAGGCGGCGACAATCGGCAAAACAGTATCGAAGTTTAGCGCGATTTCACGATTGAGGATTTTGCGGGCGACGGCTAAGGCGATATCCACCATCTGACGCTCTGAGGCTAATAATGTCTCGGTAGCCTGAATCGCGCTTGCGGTTGCGAGTTTCTCGGCGCGACTTGTGGCTTCATCAATGGTCTGACGGGCCTGGTCGAGACCGGACTGATATCCTTCCCGATATCCTTGATCATAAGCGTCTAATTTCAACTGATCAGCCTGTTTGGTCGCCGAGACGATTATCTCCTCGGCCTCTTGCCGAGATGAACCGACAATATCGGCGGCTTTCTGATGGGCTTCCACCAGAGTTTCGGTGCCGATGGTGTCCATGAGAAGAGCCGCGGCTGCAGCGGACTCGGTATTATCAGGTTCTTCCGGCTCAGGATCAGGCTCTTTAGGCACAAGGTAAACAGGTGCCTTAATGATTATCGGTGTATTGCGAACAGATATCAGTTTAAAAATATTAGACAATGATCTCGTCCCCTTTACCACGGGAAACTATGATTTCACCAGACTCTTCGAGACGACGGATAACATTGACAACTTTTTGCTGGGCTTCTTCAACATCGCGAATACGGACAGGCCCCATATATTGAATTTCCTCGCGCAACATTTCCCCGGCGCGTTTTGACATGTTTTTGTAAATCTTTTCAGCCACTTCATTGGACGAAGCCTTCAATGCCAGCGACAGATCCTTGGAATCAATTTCGCGCAGAACCAGCTGCAGTGACCGGTCATCAAGCAGCACGATGTCTTCGAATACAAACATCCGTTTCTTGATTTCTTCGGCCAGTTCCGGGTTCTGGACTTCGAGGTTTTCGATGATCGTCCGCTCGGTAGTCCGGTCGACCCGGTTCAGAACTTCGACTATCGAATCCACACCGCCGGCTGCAGTGAAATCCTGGGTAACCATGGAGGAAAGTTTTCGTTCTAAAATCCGCTCTACGTCCTTGATGATGTCAGGTGAAGTGCGATCCATTAGAGCGATACGTTTGGCAACATCAACCTGGCGGTCAGGCGCCAGAGCTGAGATGATGGCAGCAGCCTGCTCAGGTTGCAGATAGGCCATGATCAGGGCAATGGTCTGAGGATGCTCGTTCTGGATAAAGTTGAGCAGCTGACCGGGATCGGTTTTGCGGGCGAAGTCAAAGGGGCGGATTTGCAGACTTGAGGTCAGCCTGTTAATAATCATTACAGCTTTTTCCGCGCCTAACGCCTTTTCGATGATCTCGCGAGCGTAATCGATACCGCCGCTGGAGATATATTCTTTGGCGAGGGCCATCTGGTGAAATTCCACCAGCACCTTGTCCTTCATCTCCTGGGTTACTTTACGCTGGTTGGCAATTTCCAGGGTGAGTTTTTCAATTTCATCTTCCCGCAGGTGCTTGAATATAGCAGCCGCGATATCCGGGCCTAAAGCGATGAGGAGTATGGCTGCCTTTTGTCTGCCATTCATGTCATTTGCCAGTACCGCCACATGCTCACCCTCCCTCCAACTATTCTTCGCTCAACCAGGTCTTAATAAGTTGGGCCACTTCATCAGGTTTGCCCTTGGCAATCTTGGAGATGGCTTCACGCTGAGCCAGTCGATCCCTGTCTTGTTGGGATGACTCGCCAGCAGCCATTTCCATGGCATGCTGCTCCTGGATTGCCTGGGTCAGTTCCATCATGTCGGCTTCATCTTCGTCGGCCTGTCGGCGGCGCATGAGACTTCTCAGCAGGAAGAAGAAACCGATGACGGCAACTGCCACTGCTCCAAGTTTCATCCACTGCAACCTGGCTTGTTGTTGTTCGAGCTCCAGCTCTTCCTTGCGTTGTTTATCAGCTGCATCGGTACTGAACGGGATGCCTTCGACTGATATGACATCGCCGCGAACCTGATTAAAGCCAAGGGCCGAGGAAATTGTCTTAGTAATGGTGTCCTGCTGAGCCTTGGTCACGTTGCCGTCAACCAGAACAGCGACCGTCAGCCGGCGAATTGATCCAGGGGTGACCACTACTTTTTCCTTGACTTCATTAATTTCATAATTGCGTGTAGATTCTTTCTTTTCGTAGGTAGACTGGGTATTGCTGCTGCTGACATAGCCGGGGATGTTGGAAGTAGTGCCAGGCACGCCGCCGGCGGGCGCGCTGCCTTTATAGTTTTCGGCAGTTTCCTGGGAGCTTCTGATAATACCTTTGTCGTCGACTACCGGCTCAAAGGTCTGACGGTCGACAGTTCGCTGATCAAAGTTTAGTTCTACGCTGACCCGCACAGCTGATTTTCCGGCACCCAATACCTGTTCAAGCATACTCTGGGCGCTTCGTTGGTAATCGTCCTGGACCTTTTTGGTCAGTTCGATTTGAGTCAGTGTAGCGGCGCTGGGCAGACCTACTGAATCAGATTGTTCATTCAATACCCGGGCAAAGCTGTCAACCACTGTGACGTTTTCAGGTTTTAATCCCTGAATACTGTGGGCTACCAGATTGACAATGCCTTTCACCTGCTCGCGGCTTAATTGGGCGGAAGGCCGCAGTTTGAGCATAATCGATGCCGTGGCTGGTTTCTCGTTTTTCTTGTACAGACTGTCTTCAGGCAAAACGATATGTACACGGGCTTTTTCGATCTCGGTCATCTGCTCGATAGTGCGGGTCAGTTCGCCCTGCAGCGCCTGCAAATAATTGACCTTGTTCTGGAATTCGGTGGCGCCGAATTTGTTTGTGTCGAAGATTTCAAATCCTTTGCTGCCGCGCGGTAACCCCTGGCTGGCTAATTCCAGACGGACGCGGTAGACATCCTTGGATGTAACCAGTATTGTTGAACCGTTATTGCCTATTTCGTAAGCAATCTTAGATTCCTTGAGCTTTGCTGCGACTTCACCGGCGTCCTTGGCGTCCATATTGGTAAACAAAGGTACATAGTCCGGACGGCTGCCCCACCAATAACTCCAGGCAAGAATCCCGAAAAAAATCACTAAAGCAGAGCCGGCAATCGAATACTTTTGTTTATTGCTGAGATTTTGCCATAAGCGCTTGGACTGTTCCCGCCATTCGGCCATCGAATCCACCTCTTTAAGCGACGAATAATTAACAGGGCGTACTTAACAACTTACACTTGCATCCTCATAACTTCTTGGTAGGACTCGACAATCTTATTTCTCACCTGCATAGTAAGTTGCAAAGCGAGGGTCGCTTTTTCAGTGGCAATGACAACCTCGGAAACGTCATTGAGTTTGCCTGTCGCCAGGTTATTGGAAGCCTGTTGGGCATTCTGCTGGAGTTTATTGACATCACCTATGGCGTCAGCCAACATGTTGCCGAAACTTTTGCCGGCGGCTGTCCCGGTCGCCTGGTCGGTGTCGCTCTGGAGTACGCGCTCTGCACCGGATTGAAATAACTTTAGCGGTTCAATACGCACTGTCATTCTCCTTTACTTACCGATTTCAAGGGCTTTAATCGCCATGCCCTTAGCGGCGTTTACGGCGGTGACGTTGGCTTCATAGGCCCGGGTAGCGGTTATCATATCCACCATTTCGGATACGATATTGATGTTGGGCATATCGACATAACCTTCGCTATTGGCGTCCGGATGCTTGGGATCATACATTTTCTTGAAAGGTGAGGTATCCTTGATAATGCCCACAACCCTAACCCCACTGCCGGCATCCATCTGATTGTTCATGATCTGGGCGAAGGATGAGTCGTCGCTGCGGGGCTGAAAGACTACCATCTGGCGGCGGTAAGCACCGCCCTCGACGGTTCGGGTGGTATTGGCGTTGGCTATATTATTGGAAATGACGTCCATGCGCAGTCGCTCGGCCGTCAAGCCTGAAGCGGAAGCATCAATCCCTCCGAACATACTCATAAGTTGATTCTCCTTTCATCATTGACCTTTAATGGCGGACATCAGGTTGGAAAAATAACTGCCCAGGGTTTGAGCAACCGATTGATAATAGAGGGTGTTTTTCGCCAGGTTGGACATCTCGATGTCGATGTCAACATTGTTGTTGTCGGTACGGACTGAGGTGTTGGGGTCGGTGATGATTTGCGGCCCGAATCCTCCGGTTGCCCGGCCCTCCAAATGGCGCATGTTGGTTCGGCTCAACTGGGAGTGTTTTGTGTTCATCGTCTCGGTAAGTACATCCTCAAAGGCAAGGTCGCTGCGTTTAAAGCCCGGAGTATTGACATTGGCTATATTGTTGCTGATTAGTTTTTGGCGGGTAGCTGAAGCCGCCAGCGCATTTTCCAGTACGGTTTCCTGAGGAGACGATAAAATTGACTTCACCACTACATAGCCCCCTTTGATATGGGAAAATTAGGTTTTGCATACTACATCTTTTGCTTCATTCTACATAATTAATCAAAATCCTTTTGCGACGATTGACAGAAAACGTAAATTTTCGCTTAAATTCTCCTGCATTCCCCAATATACAAGAAAATCACCCATCAAGAGATGGGTGATTTTGGGACTCTAGTCCTATTTTCTGGGAAATATGTTCATTTTCTGGGAATTATATTCGCTATAAAATACTTTTTCGAAAACTTTATCAGACTTTAGTCCTATTTTCTTAGTTTGTTGAGTTCGTCAAGCAGACGCTCGTTCAACACCTTGATATAGGTGCCTTTCATTCCCAGGGATTTTGATTCGATAACCCCGGCGCTTTCAAACTTTCTGAGGGCATTAACGATTACTGAACGGGTGATGCCCACCCTGTCGGCAATTTTGCTGGCAACCAAAAGACCCTCATTGCCTTCCAGTTCGTTCAGGATATGCATGACAGCCTCTAGTTCAGAGTAGGACAATGTACCCAGGGCGACTTGAACGGTGGCCTTCTTCCGGGCTTCTTCCTCGATCTTTTCACTATGGTCGCGCAGGATTTCCATTCCGACAACGGTTGCGCCGTATTCGGCCAGGATAAGATCATCATCAGTGAACTCATCTTCAAACTTGGCGACTATCAGAGTGCCGAGGCGGTCGCCGCCACCGTGGATTGGGACTATGGTGGTGAATTTGTCCCGGAAAATACATTCTGTGGCTTCGCGGAAGGCGCACTGTCCACCCTCCAGTCTGAGGTTGGGAGAGGTATCATGGATTCTCAGCAACCAGTCTACATAGCGGTCGGGAAAATGTCCCAGAGACAACACTCGTTCCAGCATGATTTCACATTCGAATTGATCCAGCAAGGCATAGCCGAGGGAAATGCCTTCTTTACTGACAATATAAGCGTTGCAGCTCATTACATTACTGAGTACAGCTGACATCTGTGAATAACCGACTTTGTCTGATTTTTGCAGCAGTTTATTTATGATACGGGTACGTTCTAGCAAAGTTAACACGATAATTTTACCTGCCTTTCCTTTGACTGAGATTTATCTATAGTATGAAATGACTGAGATCTTGATTGATTACGATGGCTTCAAGTCTCTGTTTCACGTAATCGCGAGTGATGGAGATGTTATGTTCCGGCAAATCGGGAGCATCGAAGGCGATGTCTTCCAAAAGTCTTTCCAATATGGTGTGCAGTCTGCGGGCACCGATGTTTTCGGTCTGGGCGTTGACGACACACGCAATATCGGCGAGCTCATCAATAGCTTCTTCGCTAAATTCCAGCATTATACCTTCTGTTGCCAGTAGCGCAGTATATTGTTTTATCAAAGCGTTGGCCGGTTCGGTGAGAATTTGGCGAAAATCGTCTTTCGAGAGGCTGGTCAACTCGACTCGGATGGGAAAGCGACCCTGAAGCTCTGGAATCAAGTCGGAAGGTTTCGATGTATGAAAGGCTCCTGCCGCAATGAACAAAACATGGTCGGTTTTTACCGGGCCGTATTTCGTCACAACTGTTGAACCTTCGACAATCGGCAGGATGTCGCGCTGGACCCCTTCCCGCGAAACATCTGGACCTGAGGATTGACCGCGACCGACAATTTTATCGATTTCATCGAGAAAGACGATTCCGGAATTTTCCGCCAAACTGACGGCCGCCGCTGTTACTTCGTCCATATCGATCAGCTTTTGGGCCTCTTCCTGAATAAATATTTTTCGGGCGGCTGATACGGTGACTTTGCGCTTTTTTTGTTTTTTCGGCATCAGATTACCGAGCATGTCGTTAATATTGATGCCCATCTCTTCCATGCCTGAACCGGCAAACATCCCGACCATCGGGTGATTGTTGTCTTCCACCAGGATTTCGATAAGCTCATCTTCCAGTTCTTCGTTTGCCAGACGCCGGCGCCATTCTTCGCGTTGTGAGTCATATGTGGTTTCGTCGGCTTGCGGCGGTGTTGCCTGAGGCGAAGCGAGTCCGCCGGAAAAAAGCATTTCAAAGGGGTTGCGAATCTGTTCTTTTTTTGTTGAAGGCTGGAAGTGTTCCAGGATTCGTTCATTTGCCAAAGTTTTGGCTTTGTCGGACACCTCTGCCATTTTGTCCTGCTTGACCATGCGGATGGCGGTCTCAACCAGATCCCGCACCATAGACTCCACATCGCGGCCAACATAGCCGATTTCGGTAAATTTGGTGGCTTCCACTTTAATGAATGGGGCGTTCACCAATTTGGCCAGCCGGCGGGCAATTTCAGTTTTACCAACACCGGTGGGCCCGATCATCAATATATTTTTGGGTATAATTTCGTCTTTTAAGTCGTCTGGCAACCGCCTGCTGCGCCACCTGTTGCGCAAAGCGACCGCTACCGACCGTTTCGCCTGATGTTGGCCGACAATGTACTTGTTGAGTTCGACTACAATCTGGCTGGGCTTCATTTCACTCAAGATACTCCCCCCTTCATTTTATAACTCTTCAACCGTTATATGGTCATTAGTGAAAACGCAAATTGATGAGGCGATTTCCAGTGCCTGCTGGACAATCTCGGGTGCGGTGAGGGTCGAATGGGCAATCAGGGCCCGCGCGGCTGCAAGCGCGTACGGTCCCCCTGAGCCGATGGCAGTGACACCATCGTCAGGTTCAATGACTTCCCCATTGCCGGATATGATCAATAGATGTTCGGCGTCGGTCACAATGAGAAGTGCTTCCAGGCGTCGCAGAACACGGTCGAGCCGCCATTCTTTGGCCAGTTCCACCGCGGCTCGCATCATGTTGCCGTTGAATTCATCTAGCTTTTGTTCGAACTTGGTAAAAAGTGTAAAAGCATCAGCCACTGATCCGGCAAACCCGGCAAGTACTTTGCCATGGTATAATCGGCGGACTTTTTTGGCGTTATGCTTCATGACGGTGTTGCCACCAAAAGTTACCTGACCGTCACCGGCGATGGCGATTCTTCCGTTATGGCGGACGGCGACAATGGTTGTTGCGTGAAACATCCTGATACCTCCTAGGCGCGAGGATGGGACTGCTGGTATACGGCTTTCATTCTTTCCTTGGTTACATGGGTGTACAGCTGAGTTGTCGAGAGGTTAACATGCCCCAACAGCTCCTGGACCGAGCGCAAATCAGCTCCGTTATTGAGCAGATGAGTGGCAAAGCTGTGTCTGATGGTATGAGGACTGACGTTCTTTGTAATCGCCAGTTGGTCAACATATTTGGCCAGAATCCGCCGAATACTGCGATCGGTTAATGGTCCGCCGGATTTATTGACAAAAAGAGTGTCATGGCGAGTCGTGGAGTCATTGGCGCAAAGCCTCGGCCGGGAAGCAGCCAGATAATCTTGGACGGCAGCTATTGCCTTGCGTCCCACCGGAACAACCCGCTCTTTCGAGCCTTTGCCGTATACGAGTGCGTAGCCGCTGATCAGGTCAACGTCTCTTATGGTTAGACTGGCAAGCTCGTTTACTCGTACGCCTGTCGCGTATAACAGTTCCAACAGCGCAGCGTCACGGCGGCCCAAGGTGCTGTTTTCCGGCAGATTCAAAAGATCAGCGACTTCGTGGGCATCAAGAAAAACCGGCAACCGCTTTTCCAGTTTTGGAGTATGGATGGCTTTAAACGGGTTTTCGGCCAAAACAGACTCCCGGCAGAGAAAGTGAAAAAAGGACCTTAGCGCGGCGATTCTACGCGCAATGGTGCGCCGTGCGTAATCCTCTTCTTTGAGTTTTGCCAAATATGCTCTTATCAGTAGAGGGGTCACATGTGCAAAAAGAACCTCGCCGACACAATGCTCTCTGGCAAATACGAAGAAACGATCGATATCTGCCCGGTAGTTATTGACAGTGTGCGGGGAGGCGTTCTTTTCGATCCGGAGATATAGGATAAAGTCATCCAGATGTTTGGTCAACGAGTCCATATAACCACGCTTTTTGTCGAAAATTTATTTGGGCAAATTACTAATTTATACTAGCATACAAGTTCAATTTATGCAAGATTGTTGTCAAACTTTTCACTAAATTTTTGCAGCTCGCGCAGCGCCCGCTCTGCAATGGTTCTGTTACGCTGTTTACGGTCCCGGACTTTGGCGCCCAGCGGCGGTAAAAGACCGAAAGTGATGTTCATGGGCTGGAAGTGGGCGGGATCGGCCTGGGTAACATAGCGGCACAAGGAGCCGTGGGCGGTTTCGTGAGGGAAAACCAGAAGTTCGCGCCCAAGCGCCAGGCGGGCGGCGTTGACACCGGCCACCAGGCCGGTGGCTGCTGATTCGATGTAACCCTCCACACCGGTAATCTGGCCGGCAAAGAATATGCCGGGATTATCGCGTAGCTGCAGCGTAGCCTCCAGTAGCCGGGGTGAATTGATGAAAGTGTTGCGGTGCATCACCCCAAAGCGCACGAATGAGGCCTCTTCCAGACCGGGGATCATCCGTAAAACCCGTTCCTGTTCCGGCCACTTCAGATGGGTCTGGAATCCCACCAGATTGTATAATGTAGCAGCGGCATTATCCTGGCGCAGCTGAACCACCGCGTAAGGAATCTCACCGGTGATAGGGTGCGCCAGCCCCACAGGTTTGAGCGGGCCGAACCGCAAGGTGTCAATACCGCGAGAAGCCATTTCCTCCACCGGCATGCAGCCTTCGAAAAAAATGGTTTTTTCAAATTCTTTGACAGGGGTGGTCTCAGCCGTGGTGAGGGCCTGCCAGAACCGTTCGTATTCGTCTTTGTTCATCGGGCAATTAAGGTAGTCGTCGTCACCTTTGCCGTAGCGGGAGGCGCGATAGATTTTGGTCATGTCGAGAGATTCACCGCTGACAATAGGCGCCGCTGCGTCATAAAAATAGAGATGTTCCTGACCTGTCATTGCGCCGATTGATGCTGTCAGCGCTGGGGAAGTCAACGGTCCGCTGGCAATGATCAGCGGTGTTTCTGCTGGTATGGCGGTCACTTCCCGGGAGATGACAGTGATCCGGGGATGATGGGACAGAGTTCGGGTGATTTTTTCGCTGAAACACTGCCGGTCTACCGCAAGGGCGCCGCCGGCAGGCACTTTGCAGACATCTGCCGCCTGCATGATAAGTGAATTGAGCCGTCGAAGTTCTTCTTTCAACAGTCCTGGAGCATTTTCAAGGGCCGCGGCCCGCAGTGAGTTGCTGCAGACAAGTTCAGCAAACTCGCCGGTATGATGGGCAGGGGTCATAACTTGCGGACGCATCTCATAGAGTTTGACGTCGACACCGGCCTGGGCGGCTTGCCAGGCTGCTTCACTTCCTGCCAACCCGGCGCCGATAATTACTACGCTAGCCACGTTTGCCTCCACTTACCTTTTTTGTTGCTTTTTTCTTCGTGGTTGTTTTTTTCTTCGGAGCTGCGTCTTTCGGCGTGGTTGCAGCAGCCGGAGTGGTTATTCTGGTAGTGCAAGCTTCGTTACCGCACCAAATGGTAAAGCGATCTTTCCGGAAGTTGTGCCTGACTTTGAAGGAGCCGCACTCCGGACAGGTATCCTTCAGCGGGGTATCCCAGGTGGTATAGTCGCACTTGGGATAGCTGGAACATCCAAAAAATATCTTGCCGCGTTTGGTTCGCCGTTCGACAACAGCGCTTTGGCATTTTGGACAGTTCACACCGGCTTCTTTGAGAATCGGTTTGGTGTTGCGGCACGCCGGGAAACCCGGACATGCAAGAAAATTACCGTAGCGTCCCTGTTTTACGACCATGAACTGACCGCAGTTCTCGCACTTGACGTCCGATACTTCCACCGGAAGTTCCACATGACCGATCTTCTCCTCGGCACTGGCCAAGGTTGTGGCGAAAGGCTGGTAAAAGGAGTCCAGAACCTGGTTGCGAGTCCTCTCTCCCTCGGCAATGTCATCAAGTCGGTTTTCCATTCCGGCGGTAAAATCAACATCCACGATATCCGGGAAATGTTCTTTGAGCAGATCAACCACGATAAAGCCCAGATCGGTGGGCTGGAATTTTTTCTCGACCCGGTCCACATACCCGCGGTTTACGATGGTTTCGACAATCGGCGCATAGGTGCTGGGACGGCCAATGGCTTTTTCTTCCATGATTTTGACCAGCGAAGCCTCGGTATATCGCGGCGGAGGTTCGGTAAAGTGCTGCACCGGCAAAACTTTTTGCAGTTTGAGGGTAATTCCTTCTTTCAGTTCCGGCAGAGTCAGGTCTTTTTCCTGGTCCTCTTTGCTGTCGCCGTAAACCGCCAGAAAACCCGGAAATTTAAGCAGAGAACCGTTGGCCCGCAGACCGAAGCGCCCGGCTTTGATTTCCACAGTAAGGGTATCATACACTGCAGCCGACATCTGGCTGGCGATAAACCGTTCCC
>Ga0316232_1001828_pt1 | contig 24422 bp, 25 predicted proteins | sample TBHtaG_FD_206006 | JGI IMG/M metagenome (GOLD analysis project Ga0316232, IMG submission 206006) | Freshwater microbial communities from Trout Bog Lake, Wisconsin, USA - TBH18025_13 | ecosystem: Environmental > Aquatic > Freshwater > Lake > Hypolimnion/Profundal zone | place: USA: Wisconsin... | reverse complement strand
GGCTTCCTGGTGGCCGCGGCGCTCGCCACCTACGTGCCGGCGCTGCAGGTCCCGGCCCGGTGGCTGGCCCGGGGGGCCAAGCAGGGCCTGGTGCTCACCCTCTTCCTGATCGGCTCGGCCATGACCCGGGAGGCGCTGCGCAGGGTGGGCGTCCGCCCGTTCCTGCACGGCCTCGTCCTGTGGATCATCGTGGGCTCCCTCAGCCTGGGCGCGGTGTTGGCCGGATTGTCCTGAACCCTTTGGATTCTGGTATAACTGTCAATATCAACCAAAATCCATTCGACGCCGGCAGCGGGGGGACCCAGATGTGGCCTGTCAAAGCGCTCTACCAGTTTGCCGAGCGCAAGCTGTTCAACACGCTCATGCGCAAGCTCCTTGGCTGCATGATTCCCATTCTGCTCCTGCTCCTGCTCCTGGACGGCTGCCTGCTCCAGGTGCTCAGCGCCTGCCGCGCCGGCCTCCAGGCCTCGGGCTCGCCGGCGCTGCTGGCGCTGCTGGCGCGCGCCGACACCGCGGCCCGGGCCATCCCGGTGCTCGCCCTGGTGGTCGGCGCCGTGGCCTTCCTCACCTTCCACCTGTCCGTGCTGGTGCCGCTCAGGGACCTGGCGCGGGTGATCAACGGCAATGACTTCTCCCGGGACATCAACCTGGGAACCCACGACGAGATCGGCAAGGTGGCGGACGGATTCAACCGGTTCTCCGCCAAGATCCGGGACATCCTGGACAATTCCAAGCGGCTGGGCCTCTCCATCGCCGTCGGCTCCACCCGCACCACCAAGCTGGCCGCCGATTCGGAGCGCGACGCCAGGCGCCAAGGCGAGTTCTCCGAGCACATCACCGGCACCAGCCAGGGGGTGGCCGACGCCGTCGGCGCCCTGGCCCGGGTGACCGGTCACATCAACACCACCACCCAGGACAACCTGGCCTCGGCCCGGGCCACCCGGGTCGAACTGGTGGCCGCCGAGGCCGGGATGAGCAGCACCAACACGCGCCTGGTCGGCCTGTCGGACATCGTCACCCACCTGCGCGAGCGTTCCACCCGGATCAGCGATGTGGCCCAGCTGATCGAAGGCATCTCCGACCAGACCAAGATGCTCGCCCTCAACGCCACCATCGAGGCGGCCCACGCCGGTTCGGCCGGCCGGGGATTCGCGGTGGTGGCCGAGCAGGTGCGCAAGCTTTCCGACGGAGCCCGGGAGGCCGCCCTGGAGATCTCCCAGAACCTGGGGGCCATGCTCAACGACGTGGACGCCACTTCCCGGGGACTCCAGGAACTCACCGGCGATTTCCAGGCCACCGCGGCCACCCTGGGCAAGGCTTCGGGCGACTTCGCCAAGATGATGGTCGACTTCGAAGAGAACACCCGCCAGCTCGAGGGCGCCGCCGCCTCGGTGACCAGCATTTCCAGCACCAGCGAGGTAATCCACGGCCAGGCGCGCGACATCCGCGGGCTCAGCCTGGAGGCGGAGCGGCGCCTGGGCGAGGCGGCCACCTGCGCCGGCGCCATGAACCGCGCCACCGAGCAGCTGCTGGAGCTGGTCTCCCGGTTCCGCACCGGAAGCAACGAACTGGAGGAGGTGATCGACCTGGCCCACCGCTGGCGCGACACCCTGGAGGCCCGGATCCAGACCCTGGCCGACCAGGGCGTGGACGTGTTCGACCAGGCCTACCGCAAGGTCGGGGAGACGGTGCCGCAGAAGTACCTGACCTCCTACACGGATGCCTTCGCCCGGGAATTCCAGGGCCTGGTCGACCAGGCCCGCGCGGAGCTCGGTTCCATCTATGCCCTGACCACCGACCTCAACGGCTACATCGCCGTGCACCATTCCAACGCGTCCGCCCCGATGACCGGCGATCCCGCGGTGGACCTCCCGAACAGCCGCCACCAGAAGATCTACTTCACCGTGGAAACCGAGAAGCGGCGCTCGCGCAACACCGAGCCGTTCCTGTTCCAGACCTACATGCGCGACACCGGGGAGATCCTGAACGACCTCTCGCTGCCCATCAAGGTCCAGGGCCGGCACTGGGGCGCCATGATCTGCGGCTTCAAGCCGGAGCGGTTCATCCAGGGTTGATCCGGGCGCCTCAGGTCGGCGCCTGCAGGGCGCGCGCGGTCTTGGGCAGGAGGTAGAGCATGGCCGCCAGCCGCCCGGCGACCATGGCGGCGACGGCCGCCACGGCGCCCACCCAGCCGCACAGCTGGGTGAGCGCGAACAGGGTGCCGGCGATGCCCGCCACCTCCACCCCGGTGGCCCAGGTGATCGGCCGGGTGGTGCGCTCCACCACCAGCAGCGCCCGAAGGAAGCAGGCGACGGCGGTGGTGGCCGGCAGCAGGACGATGATCCGCAGCGGCAACCGGGCGAACCGGGCCAGGTCCGGGGCCAGCCCGGCGATGCTCTCCAGCCAGACCTTCAGGAGCGGGGTGAACACCAGCAGGGCCAGGCCGCTGCAGGTGACCACCGCAAGCACCCCGGCGAACCGCCTGAGCGCCCGGTAGCTGCTCCGATCCCGGTTGAACAGGGTGATGGCCACTTCCTGGAAGGTCAGCCCGGCGGTGTTGAAGGCGAAGATCAGGCCGTTCACCACCGGCATCACCGCCAGGGATTCCAGGGGCATCCGGCTCCGGCCGAGGAAGAAGGCGATCATCGGGTTCACCCCGACGGCGAGGATCGAGGTCAGCGCCAGGGGCAGGTAGAACCGGCCGATGGCGCGGTAGCTCAGGGGGGTCGCCTGGTATTCCGGGGACGGTCCGGTGGCCAGCAGCCGGCGCACCGCCTGCCGGGCCCAGAACCGGCTGGCCGCCGCTTCCACCACCACGCCCGCCGAAAGGGCGGCGGTGCCCACCATGGCCCCGGGCAGGCCGGTGACGGCGGCCAGCAGCACCGCGATGCCGCCCATGGTCGAAAGCCGCAGCACGGTCCCGTACATGATGCGCCGGGTCAAGCCGCTGCGCACCAGGATGCCCTGGTAGAAGCGCCGGTAGCCGATGGCCGAAGGCCAGGGCAGCAGGAGCACGCAGGCCGGATGGGCCAGGCGGGTGACCTGCGGCGGCAGCCCCATGATGCCGTCGGTCACCAGGAAGAACACCGGCGGACAGACGAAGACCGCCAGGCCCAGGGTCACCGCGCCATTCAGCGTGTAGGTGAAGCGCCTCAGCTTGTGCAGCGAATCCCGGTTCTCCACCAGCGCCGTGGCCGCGCTCATGATCAGGATGATGGGAGATTCGAACAACCAGGCGAACCCGCAGGCCACCCCGAATGCCGCCAGGTTGGTGGTGGCCTCCGGCAGCCGGGCCAGGATCGCCGCCAGGAACGGCCCTTCCACCGCCATGAGCAGCCAGGCCGCCTCCAGCGGCGCCCAGAGGCGCAGGATCCGGGCTTGGGTCACTTCGCCCATGGGACGGCCTCCGGGCGGTCAGATCGCTGCGAGGACCGCCACCAGGAGTTTCCAGAAGTTGCCGACCGAGGCGATGCTCACGTGCTCGTCCGGGGTGTGCACGTCCCACATGCTGGGGCCGAACGACACCATCTCCATGCCGGGGTGGCCCTCGCCGATCAGGCCGCATTCCAGCCCGGCGTGGATGGCCATGATCGCCATCGGCTTGCCGAAGGCCGCCTGGTGCACCTGGCCCATGAGCTTGACCAGGCCGGCCTCGGGCTCCGGCTTCCAGCCCGGATAGCCGCCGAACAGGGTGTGCTGGAAGCCGGCGGCGGCGCAGGCCGCGCCGATGCGGTCCGTGAGCGCGGCCTTGGAGAGGTCGATGGAGCTGCGGGTGAGCAGGTTCACCGTAGCTTCGCCGCCGGCGGTGTCGACCACGCCCAGGTTGACCGAGGTCTGGACCAGGCCGGGGATCGCCGGGCTCATGGCCTCGACCCCGTGCGGCGCGGTGAGCAGGAGCCGGATCAGTGCCTGGGCGTCGTCACCGGCCATGACCGGTCCGGGCTGGCCCGGTTCCAGCCGGATCGCGAGATGGGGATCGAAGGCGCCCAGGGCCGCCCGCCAGTGGGCCTCGATCCCGGCCAGCGCGGCCTTGGCCGCCGGCTCCAGGGCCGGGTCGAGATACAGCTGGGCCGAGGCTTCGCGCGGGATGGCGTTGCGCTTGTTGCCACCCTTCACGGCGGCCAGTTCGAACGGCGCGCCGAGCGCGGCCAGCGCCTGGGCCAGCAGCCGGATGGCGTTGCCGCGCCCGGCGTTGATGTCGATGCCGGAATGGCCGCCCTTGAGGCCGGAGACCTTGAGCCGGTAGGGCAGGGTGCCGGCCTGGGGCGCGCCCATGGCGAGCTTGCGGGTGGCGACGCTGTCGACGCCGCCGGCGCAGCCGATGGTGAGGATGCCCTCCTCCTCGCTGTCCAGGTTGAGCAGGTACTTGGCCTTCAGCCAGCCGGGCCGGACGTTGTTGGCGCCGGTGAGGCCGGTCTCCTCGTCCACCGTGACCAGCACTTCCACCGGCCCGTGCGGGATGTTCGCATCGGCCAGCACCGCCAGGGCGGCGCAGACGCCGATGCCGTTGTCGGCGCCCAGGGTGGTGCCCTTGGCGCGGAGCAGGTCGCCGTCGCGCACCAGCTGGATCGGGTCCCGGGTGAAGTCGTGGCCGGTGCCTTCGTTCTGTTCGCAGACCATGTCGACGTGGGCCTGGAGCGCCACGGCGGGGTGCTGCTCGCGGCCCGGGGTCGCCGGTTTGCGGATCAGCACGTTGCCGACCGCGTCCTGTTCCACCGCGCAGCCCAGGGCCCGGCCCTGCGCCGCCACCCAGGCGGACGCCGCCGCCTCGGCCTTGGAGCCGCGGGGGATCCTGGAAAGCTCCGTGAAGTAATGCCACAGGGATCGGGTTTCGAGATTGGCGAGCAGGGTTTCCACGAACGGCCTCCACGGAGCGGATTCAGGTCCCTTCCCGGGTGCGCGACCCTCGGCGGCACGAACACTGGCGTCCGCTGAAGGAAGGGAACCTGGTCATTGTCCTCCGCGCCGGGGCTCTTGGCAAACCGGCGGAGGCGCCGGGCGTCGCCCGCGACCTCCATCGAAATGAAGCGACCGGTCCTTCGGGCCGGGACCAGGAATGTTTTAAACTATTGAAAATAAGCATGTTGTTATTGTGGCTCGAAACCTGCTCCCTTGCTCGTCGAGGAGCATCCCATGACAACCAAATCCCACAACGCCAAGAAGCCCAAGCTCGCCCATCTGCCCAGCAACCACAACAGCGAAGCCTCGCCCCTGCCTGGCGCTGAGCCCGAGAAGCACCATGTCTCCTTCGCCCAGCATCAGCATGAGCAGAAGGCCGACGCGAACGCGAACGTCCGGCTGCAGCAGGAACAGCCCCAGCACGAGCTCAAGTCGGACGCCCAGCAGCACCAGCAGAAATCCGGCGGACACAAGTAGCTGCGCCGCTCCGGGCCGTTACAATCGGATCATCCCGGAAAGGCGCGCCATGAACGAAGTCATCGCCCTGCTCAAAGCCCATCGCTCCATCCGCAAATACACCGCCGAGCCGGTGCCGGACGAGGTGATCGAGGAGATCGTCCGGTGCGGCCAGGCGGCGGCCACTTCCAGCAACATCCAGACCACCACGGTGATCCTGGTCCGGGACGCCTCGAAGCGGGCGCGGCTCGCCGAACTGTCCGGAGGCCAGAGCTATGTGGCCGACGCGGGCGCCTTCCTGGTGTTCTGCGCCGACCTGAACCGGGCCAGGCTGGCCTGCGCCATGCAGGGGGCGCCGTTCGACGGCGGCATGACCGAGCGCTTCCTGTCCGCCACGGTGGACGTGGCCCTGGCCGCGCAGAACTGCGCGGTGGCCGCCGAATCGCTCGGCCTCGGCATCTGCTACATCGGCGGGGTGCGCAACAACCCGCAGGCGGTCTCGGAGCTGCTGGAACTGCCGGAACTGGTCTATCCGGTGTTCGGCATGTGCCTGGGCCACCCCGGCCAGGCCCCGGAGGTGAAGCCGCGCCTGCCGCTGTCCGTGGTGCTCAAGCGGGACCGCTATGCCGATCCGGGTTCGCTGGACGGGATCAAGCAGTACGACCGGGAACTGCGCGCCTACTACCAGACCCGTTCGGGCGGCCGCAAGGACAGCTCCTGGACCGAGGAGATCAGGGCCTGGGCGGCCCGGCCCCGGCCGCACATGCGCGAGTTCCTGGCCGCGCGCGGTTTCACGCTTAAGTAAAAGAGTCGGGCATCTGCGCCGCGCTGATCCGGCCCCGGGCGGTGGCGACGCCGTCCGCCAGCAAGGTCGCCTCGACGATGACCCGCCGGCCGCGGATCTCCAGGACCCGGCCGCGGATCTCCAGCTCGCAGTCGATGGGCGTGGGGCGCAGGTAGTCCACCTGCAGCGAGGCGGTGACGAAGCGGAAGGCCGGCAGCGAGTCCATGGGCCGCTCCTCCAGCCGGTACATGGCCGCCGCCGCCGTTCCGGTGCCGTGGCAGTCCAGCAGGGAGGCGATGAGCCCGCCGTAGACATAGCCCGGCACGGCCATATGCTCCGGGCGCGGCCGGAACCGGGTGACCGATTCCTCGCCCTCCCAATGGGTGCGGATGCGCAGGCCCTGGTCGTTGAGCCGGCCGCAGCCGTAGCAGTGGGCGACCGAATCGGGGTAGAAATCCTGGAAGGCCGGCGTGTCCATGGCTATCGGTCCAGGAACGGTTCAAGGCCTTCGCGCAGGGAGGGCCACCAGAGCTCCAGCCCCAGTTCTGCCCGGGTGCGCACCCCGGACACCCTGCGGTCGGCGCCCGCGGCGGGCGCGTCCCCGGACGGGGGCGGAATGCCCAGCTTTTCGGCCACGTGCCGGACCACCTCCCGGCGGCGCATGGGCAGGGCGTCGGTGGCATGGTAGACGGCGCCGTCGCGGCCCCGGTCCAGGGCGGCGAGGATGGTTTCGACCGCATCATCCCGGTGGCAGAAATTCATCCACGCGCCGTCTCCCGGACCCAGGGCCAGGGCCCCGCCGCGCACCCGTTCGATCACCCCGGTGCGGGCCGGCCCATAGAGCCCGGAGAGCCGCACGATGCGGACCGGAAGCCCCTCGCCGGCCGCGCCCAGGAGCATGCGCTCGGCCTCGGCCAGCACGTGGGAGGTCGCGGAACCGGGCGTCGGCGCGCTGTCCTCGTCCACCTCCGAGCCGTCCCGCTGGGTGAACACGCCGGTTGAGCCTGAGTACACCAGCGCCTTCACGTCCAGCCGGCGCGCGGCCCGCAGCAGGGTATCGTTGGCCATGAGGTAGGCCCGTCGGTAGCCGACTTCGGAACCGTCCTGGGCGGACTGCAGGGCGAGGATCGCCTCCACCCCGTCCGGAATGTCCGCGTCCGGGTCGGCCAGGTCCAGGGCCAACGGCTCGACGCCCAGGGCCCGGAGCCCTTCGGCCCGTTCGGGATCGCTGCGGACCCCGGTCACCCGGTCACCCCTGCCCAGGAGCCTGGCCGCCACCGCCGTACCAATCCAACCACAGCCGGCCACCAGGATGTGCATTCCTCATCCCTCCCCTCGAACATTATACTTCCTGCTTCCGCCATCATATCCTTCACGGACCCCTACCTGGCCCATCCGGCCGAAAGGATTTCCCATGAGTGAATTCGACCACCAGGCCTGGAACTGGGACGCGGACGCGGCCAAGGTGGAGCGGGCCGAGCGGGTGGCCGAGGCCATCCGGGTCGAGGCGGGGCCCCTCGCGGGCCTGCGCGCCCTGGATTACGGCTGCGGCACCGGCCTGCTGGGCTTCGCCCTGCGGGCCCACCTGGCCCACGTCACCCTGGCCGACACGTCCCAGGGGATGCTCACCGTCCTGCGCGAAAAAATCCTCGCGGCGGGGGTGGCCAACATGACCCCCCTGGAACTGGACCTGACCACGGGCCCCGTGCCCGAAGGGCGCTACGACCTGGTCTGCACCCTGATGGCCCTGCACCACATTCCGGACATCGACGGCATCCTGGCCCGGTTCCATGATCTGCTGACCCCCGGCGGCCGGCTCTGCGTGGCCGACCTGGACACCGAGGACGGTTCCTTCCATGGCGCCCGGGCCGACGTGCACAAGGGCTTCGACCGCCAGGAGCTCGCCGCCAGCCTGCTGCGCAGCGGGTTCCGCGCCGTCCGGTTCAGCACCCCCTACGTCATTCAGCGGACCACGGACCACCGGGAGGAAAGCTTCCCCCTGTTCCTGGCGGTGGCGACCAGAGCCTGAAGAGAAATTCCCGCCGCGGGCTCCGTTCCAGGTACAAAATGGTTTCAAACCATACACAACCTGCGGCCCCACAGCCATTGGCCCATCTGGTCGGCAGCAACTGATTGCGGAGGAAAATCATGAAATCCATGTGGTGGAAGGTTCTGGGCCCCGTCCTGCTCTGGGTGCTGATCACCGCCATCCCCGTTCCGGGTGGCCTGACCCCCGCGGCCTGGCACTATTTCGCCCTGTTCGCCGCGGTCATCCTGGCCCTGATCCTGGAGCCCATTCCGGCCGCGGCCATCGGCATGATCGGCATCGCCATCGCCGGGGTGATGCGCTACGTGGACCCGGATCCGGCCAAGTCCATCAACTGGGCCCTGGCGGGCTTCTCCGACCGCACCGTCTGGCTGATCTTCGGCGCCTTCGTGTTCTCCATCGGCTACGCCAAGAGCGGCCTGGGGCGCCGGGTGGCGCTCCAACTGGTGCGGCTGCTCGGACGCAAGACCCTGGGCCTGGGCTACGCCATCATGCTGGCCGACCTGGTGCTGGCGCCCGGCACGCCTTCCAACACCGCCCGCAGCGGCGGCACCATCTTCCCGGTGATCCGGAACATCCCCGACCTCTACGGTTCCGCCCCCGGTCCCACCGCCCGGAAGATCGGCTCCTACATCATGTGGGTGGCCTTCGCCACCACCTGCGTCACCAGTTCCATGTTCGTCACCTCCCTGGCCCCCAACGCCGCGGCCCTGGCCATCGTCAAGCAGACGGCCAAGCTGGATATCACCTGGACCCAGTGGTTCATGGGCTTCCTGCCGGTGGCGCTGCCCCTGCTGCTCCTGCTGCCGCTCCTGGTCTACTGGATCTATCCTCCGGAAATCAAGGCCAGCGAGGAAGTGCCGGCCTGGGCGGCGAAAGAGCTGGTGAACATGGGCGCCGTGAAGATCCAGGAACTCGTCATGGCCGCCCTGGTGATCTGCGCGGTGTTCCTGTGGATCGTCGGCTCCAACAAAGGCATCCATCTGCCCCTGGTCGGCGCCAACTTCATCGACGCCACCGGCGTGGTGCTGCTGGTGATCGCCGGCATGATCGTCTTCAGGGTGGTGGAGTGGGACGACATCCTGGGCAACAAGGGCGCCTGGAACGTGCTGGTCTGGTTCGCCACCCTGGTGGCCCTGGCCGACGGCCTGAACAAGGTGGGCTTCGTCACCTGGGTGGCCAAGTTCGTGGCCTCGCACCTGGTGGGGATCAGCCCCATCGCGGTCATGGCGATCCTGGTGGCCTTCTTCTTCTTCATCCACTACATGTTCGCCAGCCTGGCGGCGCACACCGCCGCCGTGCTGCCGGTGATCCTGGCCTCGGGCATGGCCATCCCCGGCATGCCGGTCAAGGCCTTCGCCATGCTGCTCTGCTTCTCCCTGGGCATCATGGGCGTCATCACCCCCTACGCCACCGGCCCCGGCCCGGTGTACTACGCCGGCGGCTTCATTTCCCGCAAGGCCTTCTGGAGCCTGGGGCTGGTGTTCGGGGTGATCTTCATCGCCGCCACGCTGCTCATCGGCATCCCCTACCTCACCACCATCAGGCCGGTGGGATAGTACCCGGGTTTGGAAATCTGTTCGAACATGATGAAAATATGCCACGTCGTGGCATATTTTCAGGGGGGTGGCTGGAGGATTTTATAGCCATCCGTTTAGGTTTCAGCTTCGAATCCGGACCAGCAGCTGAACGTCACCCCGATGGTCAGCAACTGCACCAGGATCACCAGCGCCACACAGGCCGGCCAACCGCCGAAGCGCCAGAGGAAGCCGGGCAGCTCCGCGCCGACGCTGCCGCCCACGTAGTAGCAGGTGACGTACAGGCCCACCGCCAGGGCCCTGCCGTGCCGGGTGGCCAGACCGATGTAGCTGGTGGTGGCCGCCTGGGCGACGAACACGCCCGAACAGCACAGGGCCAGCCCGGCCACCACCGTCCACAGGTTCGGGATCAGGGTGAGCAGCATCCCGGCGATCCCGATGCCCATGGCCAGCGCCAGGGCGATCCGGTGGCCGTAGCGGTCGATGATCCGGCCGCAGGGCGGGGTCACGGCCGCGCCGAACAGGTAGGTGAAGAACAGCGAGCCGATCGCCAGGGGCCCCAGGTGGAACGGCGCGCCCGCCAGATGGAAGGTCACATAGGTGAAGGTGGCGACCAGGGAGAACAGCACTCCGAACCCGGCGGCGAAGGTCGCCAGCAGCCGCGGGTTGCCCAGGTGCCCGCCCATGCCTGACAGCAGCGAGGCGTTGGCCGCCCGGCCGGTGAAATGGCGTTCCGGGGGCAGCCAGGCCTGGAGCGCCAGCGCCGCCAGCGCGCCCAGGCCGCCGATGACCACGAAGGCCCAGTGCCAGTTCCAGCGGGAGGCGATCAACCCGGTGACCATCCGCCCGGTGAAGCCGCCGATGACCGTGCCGGTCACATAGATGGCCATGGCTCCGCCGGCGCCCCCTTCGGCCCACTCCTCCTGCACGTAGGCCACCGTCACCGCGAACACCCCGGGGGTGAACAGGCCCTGGAGGAAGCGCCAGAAGATCAGCGACGCCAGCCCGCCGGCGGTGGAGTCCAGCAGGGTCGCCAGGGCCAGCAGGCTGGCCGACCAGACCATGACCCGCTTGCGGCCCCAGCGGTCCGCCACCGACCCCACCAGGGGCGCTGCCATGGCCACGCCGAGGGTGGTGGCGGTCAGGGTCAGGCTCACCGTGGTCTTGTCGGCCTGGAACAGGTGCTCCAGCATCGGCAGCAGCGGCTGGGTCGCATAGAGGCCCAGGAAGGCGCAGAACCCGGCGAACGCCACCGCCCAGGTGCGCCGGCTGCGGGCCGCGCCGGATTCGGCGACCAGGGCTGTGGGTTGGGGAGTTGCTAGCAGGTTCATATTGGCCAAAGCCACACGCATTCGATTTGTAAACCTTAAAATGAAATACCCCGAGTGTTTCATTCTGCTACACCCGTTGCAGGATCCTACCTCCATGACGCGCGCCGCCGGAAAAAACAGGCGGTTCTGGTGGGTTCCGGCCTGGGTAAATTATGGCACGATTATCGCTCAGGTCTTCGGGAGCCCGCTTTACCCCGAGGAGGTCCCCATGCCTGAACTGCCCGCATTGCCACTCTGGGACATCCTTTATCTGAACGGCATCGCCCTGGTCCTGACCGGTGTCCTGGCGGCCCTGCTCGATGATGCATGCAAGCCTCCGGAAGCCTGGGACGAACTGCCCCCGCTGTCGGACCCCTACGCGGAAATCTAGATAATAACTCCTTTTAAATGACGGTATCCCTGCCCACCGCCACCACGTACTCCTCGCTGCCGGCGATGGACACCGTCTTCAGGCCTCGGGCCTCGTCCTCGGCGCGGTCGTAGCCGAGGACGGTGCCCTCCCGCAGCGTCACATGGCGGTCGAGGATGGCGTTGCGGATCCGGCAGTGCCGGCCGATGGAGGTTTCCTGCACCAGATCCCGGTGCACCTCGCCCCCGAAGATCACCGAGGATTCCACCAGCGCGTAGCTCTGCACGAAGGTTCCGGCTCCGACCACGCTGGACCGGACCAGGCCGCCGGAGATGACCACCCCCTCCGCGATGATGGAGCGCACCGCCCTGCCGGTGCGGGTCTCCTCCTCGTGCACGAACTTGGCCGGCGGGAAGAAGGTCGGGCTGCGCAGGATCGGCCAGCGTTCCCCGTACAGCGAGAAGGGCGGCTTGACCGCCACCAGGTCCAGGTTGGCCTGCCAGAAGGCGTCGAGGGTGCCCACGTCACGCCAGTAGTCGGCGTCCTCGATCCGGCACAGGGTCTTGATCCGCTGCTCGCCGCGGGACACCACGATGTAGTCCTCGATCTCGTTCAGGGTCGAGAAGTCGAAGGCGTAGACCGGCTCGCCCGCCGCCACCATGGCCGGGATGACATCGCGGCCGAAGTCGTGCAGGTCGTTGTCCAGCCATTGCCGCAGGGTGCGGCTGTCGAAGCTGTAGATGCCCATGGAGGCCAGGCAGTCGGTGGTTCCGGGAATGCATTTGGGCTGCTCCGGCTTTTCCTCGAAGCCGACGATCCGGCCGTTCGCGTCCACCTCCAGCACGCCGAACTGCCCAGCCGCCTGGGCCGCCGGCACCCGGATGACCGACACGGTGACCCGGGCGGCGCGCTCACGATGGAAGCGCAGGAGCAGGCGGTAGTCCATCTTGTAGATGTGGTCGCCGGCCAGGACCAGGACCAGGTCCGGGGCCACGTCGTCGATGAAGGCCAGGTTCTGCCGCAGGGCGTCGGCGGTGCCCTTGTACCAGTGGTTGCCCACCTGCATCTGGGCCGGCACCTCCTCGATGAATTCGTCCAGGCGCGGCGACAGGAAATTGAAGCCCAGGGCCAGGTGCCGGCTGAGCGAGTGGGACTTGTACTGGGTCAGCACCAGGATCTGGCGCAGATTGGAGTTGATGCAGTTGCTCAGGGTGAAGTCGATGATCCGGTAGATGGCGCCGAACGGCACCGCCGGTTTGGTCCGGACGTCGGTCAGCGGACGCAGGCGTTCCCCCATACCGCCGGCCATGATTACCGCGAGCGTGCGTTGTGCCATGGTTGTGCTCCCCGAGAACCTTCCGGTGGCGATCCAAGCCAATAAAAGATGCTGCTTTGCTCAAAGGATCCAACCTTTTATTTTACCGTCAAGCGCCGGGAAAAAAACCGGGGGCGGTCCGGCAGGCCGGACCGCCCCCGGCCTGTTGCCTTGGCGCTAGCGGAGACCGATCTGCTTGAGCGCGGTGGCCAGGTACTCCACCGTGCGGTCGACGTTATGCAGCTTGTCCAGCCCGAACAGGCCCAGCCGGAAGGTCATGAAGTCGGCCGGTTCGTCGCACTTGAGCGGCACGCCCGAGGCGATCTGCAGGCCCGCGGCGAGGAACTTCTTGCCGGACTGCACTTCAGGATCGGTGGTGTAGCACACCACCACGCCCGGGGCCTCGAAGCCCTTGGCGGCCACGCTGGGCAGGCCGCACTTGGCCAGCAGGGCGCGGACCTTGGCGCCCAGTTCCGCCTGCTCGACCTGCAGCTTGTCGAAGCCATAGGCTTCCATTTCCTGCATCACGGCGCAGTTGTGGGTCAGCGCGTCGGTCGGCATGGTGGCGTGGTAGGCGTGGCCGCCCTTCAGGAAGGCGTCCATGATCTGGGACCACTTCTTGAGGTCGGCGGAGAAGCTGGTGCTGGTGGTGCCTTCCATGATGCCCATGGCCTTCTCGGAGAGCATCACCATGGCGCAGCAGGGGGAGCCGCTCCAGCCCTTCTGGGGGGCGGTGACGATCACGTCCACCCCGATGGCTTCCATATCGACCCACATGCAGCCCGAGGCGACGCAATCCAGCACGAAGATGCCGCCGGCCGCGTGGGCGGCCTGCGCCACCGCCTTCAGGTAGTCGTTGGGCAGGATGATGCCGGCGGCGGTCTCCACGTGCGGGGCGATGACCACGTCGGGCTTCTCGGCGGCGATGGCGGCCACCACCTCGGCGATGGGCGTCGGCACCCAGGGCGACTGCTTGTCGGTGCCGGTGCGGACCGCCTTGAGCACCGTGTGCGAGGCGGGAATCCCGCCCGTCTCGAAGATCTGGGTCCAGCGGAAGCTGAAGAAGCCGTCGCGGATCACCAGGGCCTTCTTGCCGGTGCAGAACTGCCGGGCAATGGCCTCCATGCCGTAGGTGCCGCTGCCGGGCACCAGCACGGCGGCCTTGGCGTTGTACACCTTCCTGAGCATGCGGTTAATTTCGTTCATCACCTTCTGGAACTTCTTGGACATGTGGTTCAGCGCGCGGTCGGTGTAGACCACGGAGAATTCCATCAGGCCATCCGGATCGATGTTGGGAAGCAGTGCGTTCATGGTTGTTCTCCTCTTGGATTAGTTTAGGCCCTTGGGAAATTTACAGCCAATTGATGTCGGTGCCGGCCGGAAGGTGCGGGGTGAAGATCGACAGATACTGCATATCCTCCTCCAGGGCGCGGGTGTCATGGATGATGCCGCGCGGGCAGACGTGGACGTCGCCGGCCTTGACCGCCTTCCACTCGCCGTTCACCAGGATCTGGCCCTTGCCGCCCACCACGACGACGATCTCGTCGGATACGGTGTGGAAGTGGGTGCCGATGGTGGTGCCCTTCACGGCGGTGCGGACCATCAGCTGGGTGCGCGGGCAGTCGTAGACCACCTGGCTGTCCACCCCGGTGGCCGGCAGCGTGCGCCCGGCGTAGTGCTCCGCGAGGTTGACCAGGATGGACACATCCGGCGTGGAATCAATCAGACCTTTGAGCATGCCTGGGGTATAGGCGGTCATGTCGTAGTCCTCCATGGTTGGGATTGGTATCTATTGTAACGCTTAACCGGCAATCGGGGCGGCGGGCAGCATCCAGGGCATGACGAAAGCCTGGATGAGCACAATGACGATCACGATGATCAGCAGGTACAGAGCGTACTTGATGGTTTGCCTGAAAATGTCGGTTTCCCGGCCCACCAGGCCCACGGCGGCGCAGGCCACGGCGATGGACTGGGGCGAGATCAGCTTGCCGATGTCGGCGCCGAACAGGTTGGCGGAGGTGGTGAGGATGGGATTCATTCCCAGGCTCATCGCGGTGACCTGCTGCAGCTTGCCGAACAGGGCGGCCGACGAGGTGACCGAACCGGTGAGGAACACGCCCACCATGCCGATGATCGGCGAGAAGATGGGGAACGCCATGCCGGTGTAGGCGGCAAAGGCCAGGCCCAGGGTGAACGACATGCCCGAGTAGTTGGCCAGGAAGCCGATGCCCAGCACGGAGGCCAGGGTGATGAGGGTGAACTGGAGCTGCTTGAAGGTCTTGCCCAGCACCTTGGCGCCGGTGGCGGGCGAGATGCCCAGCACCACCATGGAGAGCAGGGAGGAGATCATCATGGCCGTGCCGGCCGCGGTGAAGAAATCCCACCGGTAGTTGGCGGCGTAGACGGTGGGCTTGGCGACGATCGGCGCGGACCTGAGCACCACGCCGTCCAGTCCCGGCCAGTGGGGGAACAGCACGAACCACTTGAGGCTCTTGTTGACGTAGTTCTTGAAGACCGGGGTGCCCCAGATGGCCATGACCACCATGAGGATGAGGAAGGGCGACCAGGCCTTGAAGATCTGTCCGGCGCTGTAGGAATGGGTGGAAGCCTTGCGCATGGCTTCGCTGTCTTCGGGGAAGTTCCAGACCGTCTTGGGCTGCCAGAACTTGATGAACGCGACCAGGCAAACCAGGGAGACGATGGAGGCCGTGATGGCGGGCAGTTCGGGGCCGAAGTAGGTGGACACCAGCACCGAGGCGATGGCGTAGCTGATGCCGGCCACCAGGCACGCCGGCACGACTTCCTTGGCGCGCTTGAAGCCGACCATCACCACCACCATGAAGAACGGGATGATCAGCGCCATGAACACCATGTCCAGGCCGATGGCGCGGGCCAGGGTCGCGGCGGGGAAGCCGGTCACGGTGGACATCATGATGGTCGGCACGCCCACGGGACCGAACGGCACCGGCGGGGTGTTGGCCACCAGGCAGATGACGGCGGCGGGCAGGGCGGGGAAGCCCAGGCCGATCAGCATGGCCGCGGCCACGGCCACCGGGGCGCCCTGTCCGGCCACGCCCTCCATGAAGGCGGAGAAGCAGAAGGCGATCAGCAGCGCCTGGATGCGCCGGTCCGGGGACAGCGCCGAGATGGAGCTCTTGATCACTTCGAACTGCCCGGAGGCCACGGTGAGGTTGAACAGGAACACGGCCGTGAGGATGATCCAGCCGATCGGGAACAGGCCGGTGACCATGCCCAGGAGGGCCGCCGAGATCGCGGCGCCGACCGGCATGTGGTAGGCCAGGACGCTGAAGACGATGGTGATCAGCAGCGTAAGCAGGCCCGCCACGTGGCCCTTCATGCGCTTGATCGCCAGGGCCCAGAACAGGAAGAGGATCGGTATGGCCACCACGAGGGCGGTCAGGAGCAGGCTCCCGTTAACTGCCGAGTAGTTGTGCGTCCATTGCATGGAACAGTCCTTTCTCTCAATTGAAATGTGGCCGCGCGAACCGCCGGCCCTCGCTGGCGAGAACGGCTTCCGCGCATGGACGTATCGCAGCCTGACCTTCAAGAGATCCCTGCGACGCATTGGAAAGATGGAATGCTTATATTTAGGGCTTTTAAGACTCTGATGTCAAGTTATAAATCAGAAAAGTTTTACCCTAAAACTAAAGTGTACTGGTCGTTCCGGCGATTCAGTTCAAATCCAGATCCCGGTGCAGGAACGGCCTTGGATTTGATCCGGAATAATCGGCCACCTGGTGCCCGTCGCCGCGCAGCAGGTAGCGGCAGGAAAGCAGCCCGTCCAGGCCCACCGGGCCGCGGGCATGGATCCGGGAAGTGCTGATGCCCACCTCGGCGCCGAAGCCGTAGCGGTAGCCATCGGCGAACCGGGTGGAGGCGTTGTGGTAGACCCCGGCGGCGTCCACCTCCGCCAGGAACCGGGCCGCCGCCGCCGGGTCTTCGGTCAGGATCGCCTCGGTGTGGCCGGAGCCGTGCGCGTGAATGTGGGCAATCGCCTGGTCCAGGTCGTCGACCACCCGGATGGCGAGGATGGGTTCGCCGTATTCGGTGTCCCAGTCCTCATCCGTGGCCGGCACCAGCCAGGGCAGGACCGCGAGCGCCCGGGGGCAGCCGCGCAGTTCCACACCGCGCGCCCGGAGATCCTCGGCCACCAGGACCAGCAGGCCGGTGGCGTCCCGGTGCACCAGGAGCGTCTCCACGGCGTTGCAGGCGGCCGGATACTGCAGCTTGGCGTCGCGCACCACGGCCACGGCCTTGGCCGGGTCGGCCCCGGCGTCCAGGTAGATGTGGCAGATCCCCTCGGCGTGGCCCAGCACCGGGATCCGGGTGTGGGCCTGGATGTGCCGCACCAGCGCGCTCGAGCCGCGCGGGATCACCAGGTCCACCAGATCGTCCAGGGCCAGCAGGGCGTCGACGTCCTCGCGCCCGCCGAGCAGCTGGATGGCGTCTTCCGGCAAGCCGGCCGCGGCCAGCCCCTCGCGCAGGATGCCGGCCAGCACCTGGTTGGTGCGCACGGCCTCGCTGCCGCCCTTGAGCAGCGCCGCGTTGCCCGACTTGATGGCGAGCGAGCCGATCTGCAGCAGGGCGTCGGGCCGGGCTTCGAAGACCACCCCGAGCACGCCCAGCGGGCAGGTCACCTGGGTGAGCTCCAGCCCCTCGTCCAGCAGCCGGCGCAGGCGCACCCGGCCGAGCGGATCGGCCAGGGCCGCCACCGCTTCCAGCCCGCGGGCCATCTCCTTCAGCTTGGCGCCGTCCACCTTCAGCCGGCTGGCGCTGGCCGGGGACAGCGAATCGGCCTGGGCGCAGTCCTCGGCGTTGGCCTGGAGCACGGCCTCGGCCCGCTCCTTGAGCCGTTCCGCGGCGGCGCGCAGGGCCTGGTCGCGCGCGCCGGCCGGGGCGGACGCCAGCCGGCGTGAGGCGGCGCGGGCCAGCCTGGCCCGGTCGCGGATCTGCTGGTCGCGCGGCTGGCTCATGCGTGCTCCAGGAGGACGAAGGTGTCCCGGCTGACCAGGACCCGGCCGTTGCCGGGCTTGCTCAGGTCGGGATCGGCCTCGCAGCGGGCCATGGTGGCGATGCCCCGGGCGAAATCATGGCCGCGCTCGTCGGCGATGGCCACCACGTCGTCCCGCTCGAAATCGCCTTCCAGCGCCACCACCCCGGCGGCCAGCAGGGAGACCCGGCCGGCCAGCAGGGCCTCCCGGGCGCCCGCGTTCACCCGGATCCGGCCGGAAAGCTGCCCGGCATGGGCGATCCAGCGCTTGCGGCCCTTGAGCCGCTGGCCCGGCTCGAACAGGGTGCCCACCTCCTGGCCGGACAGCACCTGGTCCAGGATCCCGGGGTTGCCGCCGTCGGCGATCAGCACCCGGGTGCCGGCCCGGGTGGCGACCCGCACCGCGGCCAGCTTGGAGGCCATGCCGCCCCGGCCGCGCTCGCTCTGGCCGTCGGCGCAGCGCTCCAGCTCGGCGGTGAGCTCGCCCACCCAGGGAATCAGCCGGGCCTCCGGGTCCCGGTGCGGATTCCCGGTGTAGAGACCCGCCACGTCGGAAAGGATCAGCAGGGTGTCCGCCTCCACGCCGCTGGCCACCAGGGCGGAGAGCTTGTCGTTGTCGCCGAACACCGGGGTGGTCCGGAAGCCCTCGGGCGCCTCCAGTTCGGCGGTGGAGACCGTGTCGTTCTCGTTGATGATGGGCACCACGCCGAGCTTCAGCAGGTGGTCGAGGGTGGCGCGCAGGTTCAGGTAGCGCCGGCGGTTGCTGAAATCGTATTCGGTGAGCAGCACCTGGGCCGCGACCAGCCCGAGCCGGGCGAACCCCTCCTGGTAGATGGCCATGAGCTGGCCCTGGCCCACCGCGGCGCAGGCCTGCTTCTCGGCCAGCAGCTTGGGCGCGTGGTCCAGCCCCAGCTGCTGGGCGCCCAGGCCGATGGCCCCGGAGGAGACCAGGAGGATCTCCTTGCCCTGGCGGCCCAGGGTGGCCACCGATTCGAGAATCCCGTACAGCCGTCCCAGGGCGGGCAGCCCATCGGCACGCATGATCACGTTGGTGCCCAGCTTCACCACCAGACGGCGGGTCTGGTCGAGGGTGGCGCGGGAGGATGCAGGCATCGGGGGCTCCAGGAAAGCGCGAAGGCCCCCGCGGCGGACCCGTGGCTGAGCCGCTGCGGGGGCCTACCAGTGTAGCGCGGGCAATCAGGCTTCGATCCGGGTGCCCAGGACTTTCAGGAACTTGGCGATCCAGTCCGGATGGGCGGGCCAGGCCGGGGCGGTGATCAGGTTGCCTTCCACATGGGCCTTGTCGATGGGGATGGCCTGGAACTTGCCGCCGGCTTCGGTCACTTCCGGGCCCACGGCGGGGTAGGCGCTGCAGGCCCTGCCCTCCAGCACCCCTGCCGCGGCCAGGATCTGCGGGCCGTGGCAGATGGCGGCGATGGGCTTGCCGGCCTTGGCCATGGCCCGTACCAGCTCGAGCACCTTGGGATTCAGGCGCAGGTATTCCGGCGCCCGGCCGCCCGGGATGACCAGGGCGTCGTAGTCCTCGGCCCTGGCCTCGGCGAAGGCCGCGTTCAAGGTGAACCGGTGACCGGCCTTTTCCGAATAGGTCTGGTCGCCTTCGAAATCGTGGATGGCGGTGCGCACGAACTCCCCGGCCTTCTTGTCCGGACATACGGCGTGCACGGTGTGCCCGACCATGAGGAGCATCTGGAAGGGGACCATCACTTCGTAATCCTCGACGAAATCGCCCACGAGCATCAGGATCTTTTTCGCTGCCATGGTGGCCTCCTTGGCTGACCGGTCTGGTCAGAACGCGGACAGAGTATACCAGAAGCGTCCGGGCAAGCAATTCCTTAGCAATGACCAGGGGCAGCTGGTAAAAATAAGTTGCATTTTTGGCGGAAACGGGCCGCGTGATAGGATTTTCCATCCCCTTGGAGTCCCCATGCGCATGCGCTCCGTCCTCCCCGCCGGCACCCTCGTCCTGGCCCTCGTGGGCTGCGCCGGAGAGAAGGCGCCCGTCATGGCCCCGGTGACCACCACCCAGACGCGCAACGCGCCGGCCTGGATCGACAACGAAGAGATTCCGGACGGCCTCGCCGCGGTCGGCATCGCCCAGTCCAACCCCATGGGGGACAAGGGCCTGATGCGCACCGTCGCGGTGGCCGACGCCCGCACCAAGCTGGCCGGCAAGCTGAAGGTCCGGGTCCAGAACCTGTTCAGCCAGCTCAACCAGCAGGTGACCACGGCCGCCGCCGACGGCACCAGGAAGCCGATCAAGAGCGACGTGATGAACCGGGTGATCGAGAACGTCACCCGTCAGGTGATCAACCAGGAACTGGCCGGCACCAGCACCCGCGCCACCTGGACCGACCCCGAGGACGGTTCCCTCTACATGTTCGTGGTGATGACCAGGGAATCCATGGACCAGGCCCTGGCCAGCACCGCCAAGGCGCAGATCCGCAAGGAGATCGCCCAGGGCGAGCAGAGCCTCGACAAGGCCCTGGACAAGCTGGACGCCGCCATCGCGGCCAGCAACCAGCCTGCCAGCTAGAGTCCGCAAGCGTTGAGAGATAGCCTGCTTTTGCTTCTCTCGGCGAGCCTCGGTTCCTCGGCGAGGAAAAGAAAAAGAACATTAGCCTCCCGCCAGGATTGAACGCTCTGCGGTTCTTGGTGATGTTCCGAAAGAACCCCCCGCACCAGTCGCAGTCTCGGGGAGCCCGGGCGGCTTTTAGGCCCCGGCCGAGGGGATAGGTGTCCTATAACAGGGGTGGCGGTTTCAGCTCTTCCTTGCCCTCTTTGCCAGGACCTTGGATGCGCGGTCAGTACCCTGTCTGGACCTTGACGGTTCCGGTGGTGGTGGCGTAGTGCCCGGCCTGGTTCTGCACGCGAACCTGGATCTGGACGGTTCCGGGGTTGGCGCCGGCCGTGAAGGTGATCTCGCGGGTGCCTTGGCCCGAGGTGATGGTGGCGCTGGCGGTGCCCGGCAGGCTGGTCCACAGGTAGGTCACGCCGGCCTGCTCCGGAACGCTGGCGCGCCCGGTACCCCGGACCGCCGCGGCCTGGGACAGGGTCATGGTCGAGTCGGGCGCGCGCACCACCGTGGCCTCGGCGCTGCCGGTGAGGCTGCCGCCGGTGTTGCCCACCGCCACCGAGGCGGTCAAGGTGCCCGCATCCCCGGCGGTGAAGGTGATGGCGGGCGTGCCTTGCCCGGCGGTGATGCTGCCGCCGCGCAGGGTCCAGGCATAGGTCATGTCCTTGCCCAGGTCCTTGGTGCTGGCGGCAAGGCCGGTGGTGGCCTCGGTGAGGAACGGGGCGAGGGTCACCACCGGCTTGGCAGCAGGGGCCTGGTCGTTGACCGTGAGGCTCAGGCTGACGCTGGTGCTGCCCGCGCTGTTGGAACCGGTCACCTCGTAGCTGGCCGTCGCCGCCACCGCCTCGGGCGTGCCGGTGATGACGCCGGTCGCCGGATCGAGGGCGAGGCCCGCCGGAAGGGCGGGGTTCACCCGGTACGAGGTGATCAGGCCCCCGGTGCTGTAGGGGGTGTTGGCCTGGATGGCCGCCCCGCGCGAGTAGACCACGGGGTCGGCGGGGTAGACCAGGCGGGTCGGGGGCTGGGCTGGGGACGCGGCGGCCGCCGCAGGCTCCGCCGGACCCGGCGCGGGTGCCGCCGTTTTCGAGCCGATGGAATCGCAGCCAAACCACAGGCCAATTGCCAAGGACAAACCGATACACCGGACCAGTCGCATCGTAACCTCTCAGTGGATCCTGTAAGGCTATGGTAACCGCCCGGCCGGCTCAGCGGGCCGGGTTCCCGGGGTGCGGAACGGGCTTAAAGAAATATTTCACATTTATTTGAGACTTCCGGCGGCAATGCGGTCATCCTGAAGCAGTGAACCGCTCTGTGCGGCCATCACGAACAAGCTTTGACGGCCTTTGTCTGGGGAATGTCATTGCATCGACACTTCCAGACGATATGGCAGGATAAAATCATGGCAGCACAAGGTACCGTCAAATGGTTCAACGCCGAAAAGGGTTTCGGCTTCATCACCCCCGATGGTGGTGGCGCTGATCTTTTCGTTCACCACACCGCGATCCAGGGCAGCGGCTTCAAGACCCTGGACGAGAACCAGCGCGTCAGCTTCGACACCGGCCAGGGCCAGAAAGGCCCCCAGGCCACCAACGTCACCAAGCTGTAAACCTACTGTTCAAATCAGGACGGGCGGCCCCATCGGGGCCGCCCGTTTTTCATGCGCGCAGGATCCGGTCGTGCACTTCGACGGTGAGCCCCTCGATGCGCTGGGTGAGATCCCGCACCAGCTCGGTCAACTGGGTGTTGTTCTGCAGCAGTTGCATCATCTCGGCGGATTGCTTGTCGGCGAGTTCCTGGTGACGCGCGCTGACCACGGCGATGGCTTCCCGGTGCTGGGCGTCGGCGTCGGCGTGGGCCTTGTCCCGGTCGGCCTGGCGGGTCTGGGCCAGCAGGATCAGCGGGGCGGCGTAGGCCGCCTGGAGGCTGAAGGCCAGGTTGAGCAGGATGAAGGGATATAGATCGAACTTGAAGACCCCCACCATGTTCAGGGTGATCCAGACGGCGACGACCAAGGTCTGGCTCACCAGGAACAGCGGCGTGCCGAAGAACCTGGCGAACTGTTCCGCCTTCAGGGCGAACCAATCATTGCCGAACGGGGATGACAGGTGCAGGTGCGGGGCATGGAACCGGAAATAGTGATCGTTGTGCGGGGCGGGGCTCGGCATCGTCATTCTCCATGGATGGACCATGATACCCGCGAGGCCGGTTCAGTCCGGCCATGGCCGCGCGCGCGGCCCCGCGCGGAAAACATTTGGCATGCCGGGCATCCTAGCTTATGTTTCAGAAGCCGCATTTTTTTATCCGGAGTCACCATGAGTACGATCAGGGCCATCCTCGACCGCAAGGGCAGCAACTTCTGGTTCATCGACCCCGAGGCGAGCGTGCTGGACACGGTCAAACGCCTCAATGAAAAGAAGATCGGCGCCCTGATCGTCATGGACGGCGACCATCTGGCCGGGATCTTCTCCGAGCGCGACTTCGTGCGCCTCATGGCCGAGCAGGGCACCGCCTGCCTGAACCAGCACGTGGGCGACGTGATGACCAGCCAGGTGTTCGTCGTGAAGCCGTCGACGACGGTGGACGACTGCATGGCGCTGATGTCGGAGAAGGGCATCCGCCACGTGCCGGTGATGGAAGGCAAGGATGTTCTGGGCATCGTCTCCAACCGGGATGTGGTCGTCGAAGCCATCTCCCACCGTGAGAGCCTGCTGACCGGCATCGACGTGCTCATCGCCAACCACGAGTTCCCGACCTAGGGCTCTTTGGGCAGGTCCTTCCCGCAGAACCGGCAGACCACCGCGGCCGCCTTGATGGTCTCCGCGCAGAACGGGCAGACCCGGGTGGCGCCCTGGATTTCCCCGGCGGGAGCGAGGTGCGCGGACTGGGCGTTCTCGATGAGTTCCTTGATCCGCAGGGCGTCCGCCTTGCGGTGCCCGTGGCTGAGGATGGGATCGGTGCCGCCGGTGGATTCGATGGTGATGTCGGACCAGAACAGCCCGGTCTCGATGCGCACGCTGGCGACCCGCTGCAGGTGGATGGTCATCTGCTCCAGGCTGAAGCCGTGGCGTTTGCGGCGCATGACCGAGGTGTCGGACACCTCGATCCAGGTGGGAAAGAACAGGTTCCCCCGGGTGAGGCGGCTGGTCTTGAAGGATTCGGTGGGCATGGTTTCCCTTTCACGGGCGCGGCTGGTGCCCTCCTCGATCCTACGCCCCTTGTCTTTTCCTGCTTCTAATCCAGCGACTCCATGAACAGCGTCACCACGGCCTGGGTGACGCCCTTGCGGGCGCCGAACATGAGCTTGCGCTCCACCGCGTCCAGGGGGTAGGCGTCCACCACCACCCGGCTGGACTCGCCCTCCGCCCGCACGTCGCAGGTCAGATAGGTCCGCTCGCCCAGGGTCTGGCCGAGGATCACCTTCGGGAACTTCACTTCCAGGTGGCCCTTGGCCGGATCCGAGGTGACCGTGCGGCCATCCAGTTTGGCGGCGGCGGCCAGGACGGATTGGAAGGCCGCCGGGGGAGCCTTGGCGAGCTGTTTCTCCTGGTGCTGTTCATATGGCATCGTTGACCTCCTAGACCGTTGCGAACGACACCTGGCGGACCAGATGCTCGATCCGTTCCCGGGAACCCACTTCGGTCCCGCCCTGACTTGCGGTGGCCGCGCCGCTGGCCACCCCCCACCCCAATGCCTCGCGGAGCGGGAAGTTCTCGGTCAGCCCCCAGACCAGGCCGCCGACCATGGAATCCCCGGCGCCGATGGGGTTCTTCTCCTGCACCGCAGGACTGCCGACCAGCCAGGTGCCCTGCGCGGTCTGCAGCAGGGCGCCGGCCTTGCCCATGGAGATGACCACGTTCTGGGCTCCCATGGCCCGGATCTCGGCCGCCGCCCCGGCGATCTCGGCCGTCGTCGCCATCGGCAGGCCGGTGAGGGCCGCGGCTTCCTCGGCGTTGGGCTTCACCAGGTAAGGCCGCTCGCCGCAGCCCAGGCGCAGCGATTCGCTGGTGCTGTCCAGCACGGCCCTGGCCTGGTGCCGGTTCAGCACCTGAACGATCCGGGCATAGAAATCATCGCCGACCCCGGGCGGGAGGCTGCCGGC
>Ga0316232_1001826_pt1 | contig 24474 bp, 25 predicted proteins | sample TBHtaG_FD_206006 | JGI IMG/M metagenome (GOLD analysis project Ga0316232, IMG submission 206006) | Freshwater microbial communities from Trout Bog Lake, Wisconsin, USA - TBH18025_13 | ecosystem: Environmental > Aquatic > Freshwater > Lake > Hypolimnion/Profundal zone | place: USA: Wisconsin... | reverse complement strand
CGCTCTCGCCGCCCAGAGCCATGTCGCGGCAACCCAGGGCCGCCGCCACACCTGGTTCGCAGGCGCCCATCTGGGCCACGGCTTCCATGAGGACGGCCTGGCGAGCGCCGTGGCCGTGGCGCGGGGAATGGGGATAGCCGCGCCCTGGCGGGTGACCGCGCCTTCGGATGTCCCCCGGCCGCGTCCCCTGCCCGGGCTGGTGGCGCAGCCTGCCTGGTCTTGACCTTTGCCTGGGGCCTTTTCCCCCGCTAGACTTTTCCTGTCTTTCTTTTCAGGGATGGAGCCGTGTCCTTGATCCCCGCGTCTTTTGTTGAAAAATCCTGGCGCAAGGCGCTGAGCAGGCTGGATACCGGCACGCTGGAATTCGTCGCCCCCAATGGCGAGGTGACGCTGGCCAAGGGCGCGCATCCCGGTCCGCAGGCCCGCTTCGCCATCGCGGACTGGGATGTGCTGCGCCGGATCATGGCGCGCGGCGATATCGGCCTGGGCGAGGAATATATCGCCGGCAGCTGGACCACCGACAATGTCGAGAAGCTGGTGAGCCTGTTCCTGCTCAATCTCGACCATTTCGACGATTTTTCCGACGGCAACCTGCTCAACCGCATGGGCTTTGTGATCCACAACGCCCTGGTGCGGCGCAATTCGGTCGCCGGCTCGTCCCGCAACATCAAGGCGCATTATGATGTCGGCAACGACTTCTATTCGCTGTGGCTGGACAAGAGCATGACCTATTCCTCGGCGCTGTATGCCGGCACCGACGAGCTCTACCGCGCCCAGCAGAACAAGTATGAGCGCATCCTCTCCAAATTCACCGAGAAACAGGCCGATGTGCTGGAGATCGGCTGCGGCTGGGGCGGCTTTGCCGAGCGGGCGGGCGCCGACAATCACCGCGTGACGGGGCTGACCATTTCACCGGCCCAGCATGGCTTCGCCACCGAGCGGCTTCGGGGCTCCCCGGCCGAGATCCGGCTGGAGGATTACCGCAAGTGCCGCGGCAGCTTCGACAACATCGTTTCCATCGAGATGTTCGAGGCGGTGGGCGAGCATTACTGGCCGGCCTATTTTCACACCGTGGCGCAGCGGCTGAAGCGTGGCGGCCGCGCCATCATCCAGACCATCACCATCAGGGACGAATATTTCCCCGGCTACCGCAGCCGCAGCGACTTCATCCGCCACTATGTCTTCCCGGGCGGCATGCTGCCCAGCCTGGGGCGCTTCCGCGAGGAAGCCGAGAAGGCGGGGTTGAAATTCGCCGGTGCCTTCGGCTTCGGCAAGGATTACGCCCGCACCCTGCGCGAATGGCTGGTGGCGATGCAGGCGCAGGAGCCCGCCATCAAGGCGCTGGGCCATGACGACCATTTCCTGCGCAACTGGGAGTTCTATCTGGGCATCTGCGCCGCGACCTTCGCGGTGGCGCGCACGGATGTGGTGCAGGTGGAGCTGGTGAACGCCTGATTTGAAGCCCCCCCATCCGTCGGCAGATGCTGATGGTCGCCCCGCGGCTTCGCTGCGGGGCCCGGGCCTGACCAAGGTTCGAGGCTAGCTCTTCCCGCCGAGAATATCGGAGAAACTCAGTCTCGCTTCGGCCAGCCCGCGCACCACCAGCTGGATGCGGGTGGAGACGCCGAAGCGGCGCTTGGCGTCCTCGATATGCTTGTGGACGGTGGATTCACTGATCCCCAGCAGCTTGCCGATTTCCCAGTCGCTCTTGCCCTGGGCCGCCAGCACCATGCAGTCGCGCTGGCGCGGCGTCAGGCGCGGCCGCACCGGCTGGACCCGGTCGACACGATGCGCCGCTTCCAGGGCCAGGGCGGCGACATAATGGGCGGCGGCGAAACTTTCCGCCGGCAGGACCGCGCCCTTGCGCACCAAGAAGGAACAGCAGCCGACGAAACCACGCGCTTGGGCCAGACCCGGCGGCACCACCAGCCCGGAAGAAAAGGGCGAGCCGTGCAGCGGCACCGCAAAGCCGGGCGGCGCCGCTTCCACGGCCCGCGCATCGGCGGCGGCCAGCGGCGTCAGGCGGAGAATGTCGGACCAGAGAAAAGGCGAGAGCGAGCGGGCGGCGGCGGCAAAGACGATGTCGCGCTCCGGATCGGGCCGGAAAATCCAGTTGGCAGGCAGGTCGGCGAGCAACAGCCGTGCCCCTTCACCCTGCAGCGCGAAATGGTCGAAGCCCAGCACCCGTACCGTCTGGCCAAAGGCCTGACGCAACTGGTCACGGTCTTCCACCACCCGGGAGATGCGGGAAAATTCCTCGACGGCTTCGCCGCGCGCCGCCGCACCGCCCACCGGCCAAGCCGGCAGGGCAGGCTGGAGAAGCATCTTTTCCGCTTCGGTCATTTCTTGTTCTTCTTGTTCCGGCGCATGGGGACCGTGGCGACAATAAGGTGCGTCGCGCGCCGGAAACAAGCTTTGCGTGCCGCCCCTGCGGCGGTCACATCTGGATCTGGGAAGAGAGCAGCGCCAGCGCCACCGCCTGTGCCCGCGTACGCGCACCCAGTTTGCTCAGCGCGTTCTGCACATAACCATGCGCCGTCTGCTCGGAGATGTTGAGAATCTGTGCAATCTCCCAGTCGGTTTTGCCGGCAGCGACCCAATTGAGGCATTCGCGCTCGGGCGGCGTCAGCAGGCGCGGCGTACGCGGCGCGCCCTTGGCGCGCAGGCTGGCCATCCGGGCATGTAGATAATAGGCGGCAAGCTGCAGCCCGGCCTGCTGGCGCGGCGACAGGTCATAATGCCGGGCCCCGATACTGACGGCGCCCACCGTGCCTTCGCCGTGAACCGCCAGCGCCAGGCCGTCCGTCAGGCCGAACGCGGCGGCTTCCTCCAGCACCCGCTTTCCGCTCCGGTTTGCCAGGGCATGGGTTTGCGACCAGCGAAACGGCAGCGGCGAGTGATTCAAGCGGGCGACGATGGGGTCGCGGGCGATATGGTTCTGGCTGACATAATGCCACCACCAGGAAACCGGCCAGGTGGCGCCCCAGCGGCGGTCGTCGCGCTGGACCTCCGGATGCGAGGGATCGCCGATGCAGAAGCAGTCCATGCCGTGCGCCAGGACCAACCGCTGAAAGGAGGCCAGCAGGGACGGAATGTCCTTCTGCCGTTCCAGATGGTCCACCAGTTCGAAACCGCTATCGGCAAGCAACATAAGCACAACCCCAGAGTGGTTCTTAACATGACCTGTGGCTGCCGCAACCTGTGGTTCACCCTCGCGTGTACGGTTGTGCCCGGCGCCGCACGGCGCGGTGGGTGGTGGCGTTTTGACGCAGGTGGCCGCCCACCCTGGGGCCGGCAGACAGCGGCGCCGGCTTCGTTGACGGGCGGTTGACCAAAGCCTAGTTTTTGCGCCGCACAAAAATCCGGCTGCCCTCCTGAAACGTCATGAGGCAGGCCGCGGGGAATTGACAGCGCATGAAGGTCTTGGTGCCCGTCAAACGGGTCGTCGATTATAATGTGAAGGTCCGGGTGAAAGCCGACCAGAGCGGCGTCGACCTCGCCAATGTCAAAATGTCCATGAACCCCTTCGACGAGATCGCCGTCGAGGCGGCGGTGAAGCTGAAGGAAAAAGGCGTGGCGAGCGAAGTCGTCATCGTCTCCATCGGCCCGAGCCAGGCGCAGGACACCATCCGCACCGCCCTGGCCATGGGCGGCGACCGCGGCATCCTGGTGAAGAGCGATGCGCCGGTAGAGCCGCTGGCGGTGGCCAAGCTGCTGCAGGCGATCTGCGACGAAGAAAAGCCCGGCCTGGTGATCACCGGCAAGCAGGCCATCGACAGCGACGCCAACCAGACCGGCCAGATGCTGGCCGCCCTGATGGGCTGGGGCCAGGCGACCTTCGCCCACAGCCTTGAGATCGCCGATGGCAGTGCCAAGGTCGCGCGCGAAATCGATGGCGGCCTGCAGACGGTGTCGGTGAAGCTGCCGGCGGTGATCACCACCGATCTGCGTCTCAACCAGCCGCGTTATGCCTCGCTGCCCAACATCATGAAGGCCAAGAAGAAGCCCATCGCCGAAAAGACGCCCGCCGAACTGGGCGTCGATGTCGCCCCGCGCTTCAAGGTGCTGAAAGTTTCCGAGCCCGCCAAGCGCACCGCGGGTGTCAAAGTGAAGACGGTGGCCGAACTGGTGGACAGGCTGGTGGAAGCGGGAGCGCTGAAATGACCGCCCCAAAACCGTCCCTGGTCATCGCCGAACACGACAACAAGGCCCTGAACGAGGCCACCGCCAAGACGGTGACGGCAGCCCTTGCCGTCTGCACGCCGGTGCATGTGCTGGTGGCGGGCGCCGATTGCGCTGCTGTCGCGGATGCGGCGGCGAAGATCGCGGGCGTGGAGAAAGTGCTGCTGGCCGACAGCCCGCTGTATGCCAAGCAGCTGGCCGAGCCGATGGAGGCGCTGATCCTCTCGGTCGCGGCCGGCTATGACGCCATCCTGGCCCCCGCCACCAGCGGCGGGAAGAATATCCTGCCCCGCGTGGCGGCGAAGCTGGATGTGCCGCAGGTTTCCGAGATCATCGCCGTGGTGGCGCCCGACACCTTCGAGCGCCCCATCTATGCCGGCAACGCCGTCGAGACGGTGCAGGCCCCGGCGGGCAAGCGGGTCATCACCGTGCGCACCACCGCCTTCAAGACGGCGGCGGGCGGCGGCAACGCAGCCGTGGAAAAGATCGCCGCCGCCGCCGATCCGGGGCTTTCCGGCTTTGTCGAGGAGAGCCTCTCCAAGTCGGCGCGACCCGAACTGACTTCGGCCAAGATCGTCATCTCCGGCGGCCGCGGCCTGGGCAGTCCTGAGAATTTCCATCTGCTGGACAAGATCGCCGACCGGCTGGGCGCGGCGGTGGGCGCCAGCCGCGCCGCCGTCGATGCCGGCTATGTGCCCAACGATTTCCAGGTCGGCCAGACCGGCAAGGCCGTGGCGCCGGACCTGTATCTGGCCATCGGCATTTCCGGCGCCATCCAGCACCTGGCCGGCATGAAGGATTCGCGGGTGATCGCCGCCATCAACAAGGACGCGGAAGCGCCGATCTTCCAGGTCGCCGATTTCGGGTTGGTGGAAGACCTCTTCAAGGCAATCCCCGAACTGAACGACGAACTTGAAAAGCGTGGGCTAGGGCAAAAGGCGTAACACATGGCAGTGGAAAAAATCGGCGTCATCGGCGCCGGACAGATGGGCACCGGCATCAGCCATGTCCTGTCGCTGGCGGGCTTTTCGGTCACGCTGGACGATCTGAACAAGGACGCGCTGGGCAAGGCGCTGGAGCGCATCGAGAAGAACATGCAGCGCCAGGCCGCCAAGGGCGTGATCAACGCCGATGACATTCCCGCCGCCTTGGGCCGCATCAGGACCACCCAGTCGCTGGACGACCTGAAGGACCAGGACCTGATCATCGAGGCGGCGACCGAAGACGAGCCGATCAAGAAGAAGATCTTCCAGGACCTGTGCACCCGCATCTCGGACCGCACCATCCTGGCGACCAACACCTCGTCGATCTCGGTGACGCGGCTGGCTTCGGCCACCGACCGGCCCGAGAAATTCATCGGCCTGCATTTCATGAACCCGGTGCCGCTGATGCAGCTGGTGGAAGTGATCCGCGGCATCGCCACCAACGACGCCACCTTCCAGGCGGCGCTGGAAATCGTGCGCCGTGTCGGCAAGACCGCCGCCTATGCCGAGGATTTTCCCGCCTTCATCGTCAACCGCATCCTGCTGCCGATGATCAACGAGGCGGTCTATACGCTGTATGAAGGCGTCGGCAATGTCGACGCCATCGACACCGCCATGCGGCTGGGCGCCAACCATCCCATGGGCCCGCTGCAGCTGGCGGATTTCATCGGCCTGGATACCTGCCTGTCGGTGATGCAGGTGCTGTATGAAGGGCTGGCGGATTCCAAATACCGCCCCTGCCCGCTGCTGGTAAAGTATGTCGAAGCCGGCTGGCTGGGCCGCAAGACCGGCCGCGGCTTCTACGATTATCGCGGCGAACACCCGGTGCCGACGCGGTAGAGCCGCTACTTCAGAAATATATAAAGGCACCGTTCCGGCGCGAGGAACCCACGACGCAAAAGGATCGCGCCCTTACTTCAAGCCCTTGAAGTAGGCGATTGCCGCCGGCGAGGCCCATTCCGCCGGGCCTTCGGCGCGGGCTATCACCCTGCCCTTGGGATCGATCAGCACCGTGGTCGGCATCACCGCCGCGGTGAAGCTGCGCATGAAGACCGTTTCGGTATCGACATAGGCGCCCAGGGTGGCGGCGTTGTGCGACTTCAGGAAGGCATCGGCCTTGGCCGGCGTTTCCTTTTTCCCGGTCAGGTCCACCGCCAGCACCGTCATGCCCGGCACCGCCGCCTTCAGCTTGGCCAGGGCCGGCAGTTCGGCGACGCAGGGGGCGCACCAGGTCGCCCACATGTTCAGCAGGACATATTTGCCCTGATAGTCCTTCAGGCTGTGGCGAACGCCCTTGGCGTCGGTAAACGCCACGGCGGGCGCGGCTTTGGCCGGCTTCAGCAGGGCCAGCGGCCTGGGCATGCCCCCACTTCCGTTTTGGGGCGCTGCGTTTACAGGTAAGGTACTGATCCCATATAGAACGCCCAGAGATGCACCAAGTCCGAGCAGCACGGTTTTCAGCTTGGTCATATGAGAAGTCCTGACGATGAGCAGCAACAAGATGTGGGGTGGCCGGTTTGAGTCCGGCCCCGCCGAAATCATGCGGGAGATTACCCCCTCCATCGATTTCGACAAGCGCCTGGCCAAGGAAGACCTGGCCGGAAGCCGCGCCCATGTCCGCATGCTGGGGGCCGAGGGCATCATCGGCAAGGACGATGCCAAGGCGATCCTGGAAGGCCTGACCCAGATCGAGAAGGAACTCGACAAGGGTGAATTCGTCTTCAAGCGCGAACTGGAAGACATCCATCTCAACATCGAATCCCGCTTGGCCGAACTGATCGGCCCGGCGGCAGGGCGGCTGCACACCGCCCGTTCGCGCAACGACCAGGTGGTGACGGATTTCCGCCTTTGGGTGCGCGCCGCCTGCGAGCGCGCCGACGCCGCGCTGTTCCAGCTGCAGCGGGCCCTGTTCGCCCAGGCCGAGACGCACGCGGCCACCATCATGCCCGGCTTCACCCACATGCAGGTGGCGCAGCCGGTGACCTTCGGCCATCACATGCTGGCCTATGTCGAAATGTTCGACCGCGACCGCGGCCGCTTCGAGGACGCCAAGCGGCGGCTGAATGAATCGCCCCTGGGCGCGGCGGCGCTGGCGGGCACATCTTTCATGATCGACCGCGACAACACCGCCCTGGCGCTGGGGTTCAAGCGGCCGATGCGCAACTCGATGGACGCGATCAGCGCCCGCGACTTCGCTTTGGAATATCTGGCCGCCTGCAGCATCTGCGCCGTGCACCTGTCGCGGCTGGCGGGCGAGCTGGTGCAATGGTCGACCCAGGCTTTCGGCTTCGTGAAGCTCTCGGACGCTTTCACCACCGGCTCCTCGATCATGCCGCAGAAGCGCAATCCCGACGCCGCCGAACTGATCCGCGGCAAGTCCGGCCGGGTGCTGGGCGATTTCGTCGCCCTGGCGACGGTGGTCAAGGGGCTGGTGCTGACCTATGGCACCGACCTGCAGGAAGACAAGGAACGGGTGTTCGACGCCGCCGACACGGTGGAACTGTCGCTGCGCGCCATGGCGGCGATGATCGCCGATCTCACGGCGCAGCCGGAAAAAATGCGCGCCGCCTGCGAGGCGGGTTATCCCACCGCCACCGACCTGGCCGACTGGGTGGTGCGGGTGCTGAAAAAGCCGTTCCGCGAGGCCCATCACATAGCCGGTTCCATCGTCAAGCTGGCCGAAGACAAGGGCGTGCGGCTGGACCAGCTGGCGCTGGCCGACATGCAGGGCGTCGAGCCCGCCCTCACCGAAGACGTCTTCAAGGTGCTGTCGCTGGAATCCTCGGTCAATGCGCGGATGAGTTTCGGCGGCACCGCCCCGGCGCGCGTCGCCGAACAACTCTTCATCTGGCGGGAGAAGCTCAAATGAGGAAGCTCATTCTTCTGGCGATGATCGCCTGCCTGGCCGCCTGCGGCGTCAAGAACGATCTGGTCAAGCCCGACGGCAAGCCAACGCCGCGCGGCGAGCACGATCCGTCGTTGCCGCCGAGCCCGACGACGACCGGCAAATGAACCATTTCGGCTATCGGCACGGCGTTCTCAGCGCCGAGGATGTGAGCCTTTCCGCTTTGGCGGAACGTGTTGGCACGCCCTTTTATTGCTATTCCCGCGCCACGCTGGAGCGGCACTATAAAGTCTTTGCCGGGGCGCTGCCGGAAGGCTCGCTGGTCGCCTTTTCGGTCAAGGCCAATGGCAACCTGGCCGTATTGAAGACCCTGGCGCTGCTGGGCGCGGGCGCCGATGTCGTCTCGGGCGGCGAACTGGCCAAGGCGCTGGCGGCGGGCATCCCCGCGACACGCATCGTCTTTTCCGGCGTCGGCAAGACGAAGGAAGAGATGCACCAGGCGCTGAGCGCCGGCATCTATCAGTTCAATGTCGAGAGCGAGCCGGAACTGCTGGCGCTGGATGAAGTGGCGCGCGAACTGAACAAGCGCGCCCCCATCACCTTGCGCATCAATCCCGATGTCGACGCCAGGACCCACGCCAAGATCACCACCGGCACGGCGGAAACCAAGTTCGGCATTCCCTTTGCCCATGCCCGCGAGGCCTATGCCCGGGCCGCGGCGCTGAAGAATGTCGAGATTGTCGGCATCGACGTCCATATCGGCAGCCAGCTCACCGAACTGGAGCCGTTCGAGGCCGCCTTCACCAAGGTGGCGGCGCTGGCGAAGACGCTGCGCGCCGACGGCCACAGCATCACCCGCCTGGATCTGGGCGGCGGGTTGGGTGTGCCCTATGAGAACAACAACATGCCGCCGCCCGATCCGGCCGCCTATGGCCGGGTGGTGGCGCGCGCCACCGAAGGACTGGGCTGCCGCCTGCTGTTCGAGCCGGGCCGGCTGATCGCCGCCAATGCGGGCGTGCTGGTATCGAAGGTGCTGTATGTGAAGGAAGGCGACGCCAAGACCTTCCTGATCCTGGATGCGGGCATGAACGACCTGATCCGCCCGGCCATGTACGAGGCCCATCACGAGATCGTGGCGGTGGCGGAACCGGCCCCCGGCGCCGAGCGCGTCACCTATGATGTGGTGGGGCCGGTGTGCGAAACCTCCGACCTTTTCGCCGCGGCGCGGACGATGCCGGAACTGAAATCGGGCGATTTGGTGGCAATCCTGTCGGCGGGGGCTTACGGCGCCACCATGTCCAGCAGCTACAACGCCCGCCCGCCCGCACCGGAAGTATTGGTCTCGGGCGCCGAATGGGCCATTGTAAAGCCCAGGCTGCGCTATGACGATCTTATCGGACAGGACAGACTTCCCGACTGGCTCGGCTGATCCACAGGATCGCCGCATCGCGAGTCATATTGTCTGGGCGCGCGCCGCCATCGGTTTTGAGCGCCTGTTGCCTGCGCTGTGGCCCGCCTTCGGTTTCGCCGGCCTGTATCTCGCCGCCGCCCTGTTCGGCCTGTTCAAATATATTCCCTGGGAAGCGCAATCGCTGTTGCTGGCCGCCGCCGTCACCGCCATGGCGCTGGCGCTGGTGCGCGGGCTGGAGCATTTCGCCTGGCCCGGCAGCTTTGACGGCGCCCGGCGACTGGAACGCGACAGCGGCCTGATCCACCGCCCGATCTCGGAGCGCAACGACATCCTGCCGGAGGCGCGCGATCCCTTCACCGCCGCGCTGTGGGACGCCCATCGCGCCCGGATGGCAAAGTTCAGCGCGCTGCGGGTCGCGCCCCCCATGGCCGATCTGCGCACCCGCGATCCGCAAGGCCTGCGCTGGTATCTGCTGATCGTGCTGGTGGCCGCACTGGTGGTGGCGCGCGGCGATATTGGCGACCGCCTGGCCCGCGCCTTCGACAGCGGCAATGTCGCCACCATCGATGCCTGGATCGAACCGCCCGCCTATACCGGATTGCCGCTGACGCCGGTGGCGGCGGGCGACCGCACCGTTTCGGTGCCCGCCGGTTCGGTCTTGAATCTGCGCGTCCATGGCGCCGCCCATGCGCCGGGACTTTCCGCCGGTCTCAATCCCGTCCGGCCCTTCCAGGGCGGTGATGGCGACTATGCCAGCACCACGCCCATCCGCCACGACGCGCCGGTCAGGGTGCGCGCCAGCGGACACCTGATCGCCGACTGGCGCATCCATGCCATTGCCGATGCGCCGCCGCAGATCGCCTTTGTCGGCCTGCCCCGGCGCACCGAGCGCGATGCGGTGAATTTCCATTTCAAGGGCTCGGACGATTACGGCGTCACCGGCGTCTCGGTGATCCTGGTGCCGCACAACCGTCCCGGCGCGCCCGCCATCACCGTGCCGCTGGATGGTGGCGGCAAGACTTTCGACCAGACGACCTATGTCGACCTCACCGCCAGTCCCTATGCCGGGCTCTTGGTCGATGCGCGGCTGGAAGCGCGCGACGGCGCCGGCAACAAGACGCTGAGCGCGCCCGTCACCTTTCCCCTGCCCGCCCGCATCTTCACCGACCCGCTGGCGCGGGCGCTGATCGAGCAGCGCCAGAACCTGGCCGCCGCCGCCGACCGCCCCCAGCGCATGGCCGTGGCGACGATGCTGGACGCGCTGACCCTGGCGCCTGACAAATTCTATGATGGCAAGCGCACCGTCTATCTGGCGCTGCGGTCCGCCTATCGCGGCATCCAAAGCGCCCGGGCGCCGTCCGATATCCAGCATGTCGAAGACCTGCTGTGGCAGACCTCGGTGGCGCTGGAGCAGGGCGGGTTGCTCAACGCCGCCGAGGAATTGCGCCGCCTGCAGGCGCTGCTGGCCCAGGCTATGGCCAATGGCGCGCCACAGGACCAGATCGACGCCCTGCTGCAGCGCTACAATCAGGCGATGCAGAAATACCTGGAAATGATGGCGGCCAATCCGCCGCCGCCCGGCATGCAGCAGCCCGACAACCCCGATGCGGTGCAGCTGGGCCAGCAGGATCTGCAGAAGATGATGGAGATGATCCAGAAGCTGACGGCGGCGGGCCAGCGCGAGCAGGCGGCGCAGATGCTGGCGCTGCTGCAGAACATGCTGGAAAATCTGCGCATGTCGCCCGGCGGCCAGGGCAATGGCCAGGGCAGCGCCCAGAACAAGGCGCTGAACGACGCCATGAACAAGATGGGCCAGGCCATGGGCCAGCAGCGCAGCCTGCTGGACAAGACCTTCCGCCAGCAACAGGGCAAGGGTGATCCGAAAGACGGGGGCGCCCAGGGCCTGGCCAACCAGCAGCAGAAACTGCAGCAGCAATTGCAGGACGCCATGAAAGGCACCGATCCGCAATTGTCGCAGAAGATGAAGGACGCCGCCCAGGCGATGCAGCAGTCGCAGGACGCGCTGCGCAAGGGCGATCTCGACAATGCCAGGAACGCGCAACAGAAGGCGCTGCAGTCGCTGAGCCAGGCGGCGCAGCAGCTGGCCGAGCAGGCCAAGAAGGAAGGCGGGCAAACGGCGAAGGATGGCGATCCGCTGGGCCGCGCCCAGGCCGACCCGGGCCGCAGTGTGAAAATCCCCGACGCCGACACCTTGGCCAAGGCCCGCGCCATCCTGGAAGAACTGCGCAAGCGCGCAGGCGAAATGCGCCGGCCGCAGGAAGAGCGCGATTATATCGACCGGTTGCTGAAGAGTTTCTGAGGTCGCCTATGACGGTGACAGTCGGGGCTTTGGAAGCATTAAAAGCGTGCAGGAAGCGTCCGCGATGCTGCTGACATTCATCGCTGCTTTTTCGGCGACGGCCAGCACGCCGTTCTTGTCGGACCGTTTGTCGCTTATGCCCATGCGCCGTTACCGGAACGCAGAGAGCAGATAGCCTGGGCAAACTGCTTGCGTGTCCTTCCAGGGATACCCTGAACGAACAGCGCGAACGCAGCGCTAGGCTTCGACCTTGCCGATATACGGCAGCGCCCGGTACTTGCCCGCATCGTCCATGCCGTAGCCGACGATGAAGTCCTGCACCCCGGTATAAAGCGCGTAATCGGCCACCGCGACGGCGTCGTCATGGCGTTTGTCGATCGCCACCACCGTCTTCACCGAGGCGGCGCCCGCATCCAGCAGCAGCTTGGTGGCGCGCACCACGGTGTGGCCCTTGTCCAGCACGCCGTCGATCAGAAGGACATGCTTGCCCTTCACATGGTCGGACGGCGCCGCCAGCACCGACATGGCGCTGCCGGTGCGTTCATTGCCATAGGAGCGCAGCCAGATCATCTCGGTTTCCAGATGCACGCCTTCGCGCGCCATCGCCCGCACCAGGTCGGCGGCGAAAACGAAAGCGCCCACCAGCACCGGGGCGGCCACCTGCGGCCGCTCGGGCAGCGCGGCCAGCGTCTGCACCAGCTGCGCCAGCTTCTGGGCGATGTCGTCGGCCGAATACAGCACCGTGGGCAGGCCGTTCATGGGCCATCCTTGGCGAAGGTCACCACGGCAAACCGCGCCGCGGCGGGCGGGCTGGACAGCCGGGTGCGGAACGCCAGGGTGCCGCCCGCCTGCAGGACCGGCGCGGCAGGTTTGAAGGTCCAGTGATAAAGCTCGTGGTTGTCGGCATCGTTGAGGGTGACGCGCACCGTCTGCGGGATCGGCAGTTCGCGGCTGGCCAGGTTGACGATCTGGCCCGTCACCACCAGCACCGGCTGGCCGTCCTCGCTTTCGCGCTTGTAGGTGACGCCCCGAAAGTCGATGCCGCCGGCATTCACCTTCAGGCCGAGGCCGGAATAGACGCCCGCCGATTGCGGCCAGATCGCCGCGATGTCCTGGCGGTAGCGCACCGCCGAATAGCCGATCAGCAGCACCACCGCGATCAGCCCGGCCCAGCCGGCCACCACCGCCGCGGTCTGCAGGCCCTGGCCCCTGGGCCGGTCGGGCGGCACCTGGGCAGCCGGCGCATAGGCGCGGGTGGGCGAGCCGCCGCCGAAGGGGGCATCCTCCACCGGCGCCGCCAGGTCCGGCGCCGCCGCGGCCAGCCCGGGCTCCGGCTCGGCAACGGCCGGCTCGGGCTCCGGCCCCGGCTGGTGCCAGCTATGGCCGCATTTGGCGCAGCGCACCGTACGGCCGGCGGGCGGGAATTTCGCCTCGTCGACGGTGTAGCGGGTCGTGCAGGACGGACAGGTGAGGATCATCGGCAATTCGCGATATTCGTCTGGAAAATAGGGACAAATGCCCCATGACCGCAAGCAAGCCTGTGAGTAAGGTAGCGCATGGTCCGGTTCGAAAATGTGGGTATGCGCTATGGCGGTGGTCCCGAAGTCCTGCGCGATGTCAGTTTCGAACTGACGGGCGGCTCCTTCACCTTCCTCACCGGCCTGTCGGGCGCGGGCAAGACCACGCTGCTGAAGCTGATCTCGCTGGCCGAACCGCCCAGCCGCGGGCTGATCACCCTGTTCGGCGAAGAACTGGCGACGGCACGGCGGCGCGACCTGCCTGCCTTGCGCCGCCGCATCGGGGTGGTGTTCCAGGATTTCCAGCTGCTGTCGCATCTTTCGGCCTATGACAATGTCGCCCTGCCGCTGCGGCTGGCCGGCAAGCGCGAGGCCGACTACACGCGCGATGTCCGCGAACTGCTGTCCTGGGTGGGTTTGGGGGACCGCATGACGGCGCGGCCCGCCACCCTGTCGGGCGGCGAGCAGCAGCGCGTCGCCATCGCCCGCGCCGTGGTGGCGCGGCCCGCCCTGCTGATCGCCGACGAACCCACCGGCAATGTCGATCCGGAAATGGGCGCGCGGCTGATCCGGCTGTTCGCCGAACTGAACCGGCTGGGCACGACGGTGCTGATCGCCACCCATGACCGCATGCTGGTGGAAGCGACGCGCGGCCGCGAGATCCGGCTGGTGGAAGGCCGGGTGATGGAATTGCGCAAGACCGTGGCGGGGTACGCATGAGCATGGCGGGCCAGAACAACGAAACCATCGCCGCCAGCCACATCATGCCGCGCGACAAGGGCGCGGCACCGCTGGATTTCGTCATCGCGGTGATGGCGCTGCTGGCGGCGCTGGCGCTGGGCGCCTCGCTGATCGCCTCCAGGGCCGCCGAGGGCTGGAGCCACGGGCTTTCCGACCGCGTCACGGTGCAGGTGCTGCCGCCGGAAACCGGCGACGCCGCCGCCGGGCTGGCGGCGGAAACCCGCGCCGCGCTGGCCGTGCTGAACGCCACGCCCGGCATCGCCCATGCCCGTGAACTGAGCGATGCGGAAATCGAAAAGCTGGTGGAACCCTGGATCGGCAATTCCGGCGTGGTGGCGGGCATTCCGCTGCCCCGCCTGATCGACGCCACCATCGCCCCCGGCCGGAGCATCGACACCGAGGCCGTGTCGGCGGCGCTGAAAGGCGCGGCGCCGCATGCGGTGCTGGACGATCACCGCCGCTGGATCGCGCGGCTGGAAGGACTGGCCGACACGGTGCGCTATGCGGCCTATGGCATCCTGCTGCTGATCGCGAGCGCCACTGCCGCGGTGGTGACGCTGGCGACGCGCGCCGGGCTGGACGCGCACCAGGAAATGGTGGCGCTGCTGCACCAAATGGGCGCGCGCGCCGGCTTCATCGCCCGCAGCATCGAGCGGCACTATTTCACGTCGGCGCTGGCGGCCTCCATCGCGGGCGCCGGGCTCGCGGCGCTGCTGTTCCAGGGCCTGGCGGGGCTGGAATTCGTCGGCGTCGAGGCGGTGCCGTTCCTGCCGCCCTTGTCGCTGTCGCTGGCGGAGCTGCCCTGGCTGGCGGCGGTTCCGGTGGTGATCTCCATCATTGCCTGGGCGACGGCGCGCATCTCGGTCCTTTCCGTCGTGAGAGCCATTTACTAGGCATTTGCCGCGCAGCTTGAGGATGAGGAAGCGTCACTGCTATTCTCGCGCCATGCGTGTCTTCTTTGGAATCATCCTGCTGGTCCTGGCCGTCTATGTGGCCGGGTTCCTGGTCTTTCTGGCGAACCTGCCATCGGTGCCCGAGCACCCCGTCGCCGATGGCATCGTGGCGCTGACCGGCGGCGACGCGCGCCTGGATATGGCGGTGGCGCTGCTGGAACGCGGCGCGGGCAAGCGTCTGCTGATCAGCGGCGTCGATCCGGACACCGACAAGGGGACGCTGGGCCGCATGTCCGCAGGCGGGCCGCGCTTCGCCTGCTGCGCCGACCTGGGCTATGCCGCCGAGGACACGCGCGGCAATGCCGAGGAAACCGCCGAATGGGCGCGCGAGCATGGTTTTCGCAGCGTGATCGTGGTGACGGCGCGCTATCACATGCCCCGGGCGCTGGAAGAGTTCGCCCATGTCATGCCCGGCGTGACGCTGATCGCCTATCCGGTGGAGAATGGCAGCGTCGATGTCGCGGCCTGGTGGCGGCACAAGGGCACCGCCATCCTGCTGCAGCGCGAATACATGAAATATCTCGCCAGCGTGGCCGCCCATTCGATCAGCCGCCTTGGATAAGTGTCCGGCATGATCTTCCTGCGCTCGGCGCTTTTCCTGCTCTGGTTCGCTTGTGTGACGCTGGTGCAAGGCGTGCTGGCGCTGCCGCTGCTGCTGGCGCCGCGCCGCGTCGTGGCGCGCTTCTGCCGCGTCTGGGCGAAGAGTGTGCTGTGGGGCCTGAAGGTCTTTGCCGGCGTGGACATGCGCGTCACCGGCGCGGTGCCGCAAGGGCCGGTGCTGGTCGCGTCCAAGCACATGAGCATGTGGGACACGCTGGCGATCTATGTCGTGCTGGGCGATCCCGGCACGATCCTCAAGCGCTCGCTGCTCCACGTGCCGTTCTTCGGCTGGTATCTGGGCCGCAGCACCGCCATTCCCATCGACCGCGCGGCGGGGGCTTCGGCCCTGCGCGCCATGGCCAAAGGGGCGCAGGCCGTGCTGGCCCAGAGCCGCCCGGTGGTGATCTTTCCGGAAGGCACGCGGCAGAAGCCCGGCGCCCCGCCGGCCTACAAGCCGGGGGTGGCGGGACTGTATGGCCTGCTGGATGTGCCGTGTGTGCCGGTGGCGCTGAATTCCGGACGCCACTGGCAGGGCTTCTGGAAGCGGCCCGGGACCATCACCCTGGCCTTCCTGGAACCCATCCCGCCGGGGCTGAAAAGGGCCGTTTTCATGCCCATCCTGGAAGAGCGGATCGAGACAGCGACCAACGCGCTTCTGGAACGTTAATAGAACATCCTGTACGCTGCCGGCTGCCCGGGCCCCGAGATTTCGATGACCAGCATTTCCACCCAGATCTGGGACATGAAGTACCGCTTCAAGGCCGCGGACGGCACCCCCATCGACCATGACATGGCGACAAGCTGGGCCCGCGTGGCGCTGGCTTTGGCGCAGGCGGAGAAACCGGAAGACCGGGCCGCAAAGGCGCAGGATTTCGCCGCCGCCCTGGTGGGGCACAAATTCCTGCCCGCCGGGCGCATTCTGGCGGGCGCGGGCACCGGCCGGGCCGTCACGCTGTTCAACTGTTTCGTCATGGGCACCATCGACGATTCGATGGACGGCATCTTTTGCGCCCTGCGCGAAGCGGCGCTGACGCTGCAGCAAGGCGGCGGCATCGGCTATGACTTCTCCACCCTGCGGCCGAAAGGCGCGGCGGTGAAAGGCGTCGGCGCGGATGCGTCCGGCCCCGTTTCCTTCATGGAGGTGTGGGATGCGATGTGCCGCACCATCATGAGCGCGGGATCGCGGCGCGGCGCCATGATGGCGACGCTACGGGTCGATCATCCCGACATCGAGGATTTCATCGACGCCAAGCGGACACCCGGGCGGCTGTCGAACTTCAATCTTTCCGTGCTGGTCACCGACGCCTTCATCACGGCGGTGAAGGCCGATGGTGATTGGCCGCTGGCGTTCGGCGGCACCGTTCACCGCACCGTCAAGGCGCGCGCGCTGTGGGCGCGGATCATGCGCTCCACCTATGAGTATGCCGAGCCGGGCGTGATCTTCATCGACCGCATCAACGCCCTCAACAACCTCGGCTATGTCGAGACCATCGCCGCCACCAATCCCTGCGGCGAGCAGCCCCTGCCGCCCTATGGCGCCTGCCTGCTGGGCTCGATCAACCTGGCCAGGCTGGTGAAGAATCCGTTCGAGGCCGGCGCCCGGCTCGACCTGGAAGAGCTGGAAAAGCGCACCGCCACCGCGGTGCGGATGCTGGACAACGCCATCGATGTCTCCCGCTTCCCGCTGGAGGCGCAGGCGCGCGAGGCCGCCGCCAAGCGCCGCATCGGCCTGGGGGTCACCGGCCTGGCGGACGCGCTGATCTTCTGCAAAACGCGCTATGGATCGCTGGACAGCCTGATCCTGATCAAGACCTGGCTGGCGACCCTCTCCAACGCCGCCTATCGCGCCTCCGTCGAACTGGCGAAGGAAAAAGGCGCGTTCCCGCTCTATGACAGGGACGCCTATCTGGCGCGGCCGCACATCCAGGCGCTGCCGCCGGATATCTACAACGCCATCGCCGCCCATGGCATCCGCAACGCCCTGCTGACCTCCATCGCGCCCACCGGCACGATCTCGCTGTTCGCGGAAAATGTCTCCAGCGGCATCGAGCCGGTCTTCGCCTTCGATTATACGCGGAAAGTTCTGCAGCCCGATGGCACGCGGACGCAGGAACGGGTCGAAGATTTTGCCGTGCGCGCCTTTCGCGCGAAGTTCGGCGCCGATGCCGCCCTGCCCGACTATTTCGTCACCGCCCAGACCCTCAGCCCGGCCGATCACCTGGCGGTGCAGGCGGCGGCGCAGCCTTTCATCGACAGCGCCATCTCCAAGACCATCAATGTGCCGCGCGACATCGCCTTCGAGGATTTCGCCGAGGTTTACCTGCAGGCCTATGACCAGGGTTGCAAAGGCTGCACCACCTATCGTCCCAACGACGTCACCGGCTCGGTGCTGTCTTTCGAGGAACCGAAGGACGCGATTGCCGCCGAAAGCGTGATCGCGCGCGAGAAAGAACCCGAACTGCCGCTGCCCGTGCCGGAGACCCGCCTGTCAAGTGGAAGCGGCGACGTCATCTACATGACACGGCCGCTGGACCGGCCGGAGGAACTGATCGGCCGCACCTACAAGATCAAATGGGCCGACAGCGACCACGCCTTCTACATCACCATCAACGACATCGAGCGGGATGAGCGGCGGCGGCCCTTCGAGGTCTTCATCAACTCCAAGAACATGGAAGCCTATGCCTGGGCCCTGGCGCTGACCCGCATGATCTCGGCGGTGTTCCGCCGCGGCGGCGATGTCGCCTTCGTTGTCGATGAACTGAAGGCCATCTTCGATCCGCGCGGCGGCCAATGGATGGGCGGTCGCTATGTGCCGTCGCTGCTGGCGGCGATCGGCGAAGTGCTGGAGCGGCACATGATCGAGACCGGCTTCATGGAACGGCGCATCCAGCCCTTGTCCGGCAGCCCGCCCGTCGCCCACGCCATTCCGCCCGAAGGCGCCCGCGCCCGTTTCTGCCCGCGCTGCGGCGACGCCAGCTTCGTGGCCCTGGAGGGGTGCGATTCGTGCTTGTCGTGCGGCTACAGCAAGTGTAGCTAGCCGCGACAATGACGTATTCCAGCCGCTTCTTTCTGTATGCGCCCATCGTGCTGTTCCTGGCCCTGGCCGCGGTCGTCATGGTCCATTGGTGGAGCCTGGCGGGCGACTTGGACAAGAAACTGGCGGCGATGAAGGGCCGCGAAGCGGTGCCCGGCGTGACCCTGGACTGGTCGAAGGTCACGGTCTCGGGTTTCCCCTTCCGGCTGGACCTCGCCTTTGACGGCCTGGTGGTGAAGGGCGTGGGGGCGCATGGACCTTTCGCCTGGAACGCCGAGCATTTCGCCGTGCATGCCCTGACCTATGGCGCGCAGAAGGATGTCTTCGAGGCGGCGGGCAGCCAGCACCTGGCCTGGACCGATGCGGCGGGCGAGGCGCACACGCTGGACTTCATCCCGGGCTCGCTGCACGCCAGCGCCATCCGCGACACACGCGGCCTGGCGCGCTTCGATGTCGACATCATCGAACTGGCCGGCAAGCCGGTCAGCATCGGGCGGGCGCAGTTCCACATGCGGCGTGATCCCGACGGCAAGTCCATCGATCTGATGGCCGAAGGCGTCATCGTCAAGGGGGCCGGCCCGCTGGGGGCGTCGCGCAATTTCCGCGTCTACCAGACCTTGACGCAAGGCGCGGCCTTCGCGGCGCTGTTGCGCGGAGAAAAGAGTGCGCCGCAAGCCCATGCCCTATGGCTGCTGGCGGGCGGCAAGGCCAATATCACCCAGTCGGAACTGAACGGGGCGAAGAACGCGCTGACGCCGGAACAAAGCGATGCTGCGCTCCGCCTGCTCGATCCGCTTTATTGAGCGAGAAAATCGCGCAGCGCCGTCACGGCGGCGCGGTTGGCCTCTTCGGTGCCGACGGTCAGGCGCAGGCAATCGGGCAACCCGTAAGCGCCGACGCCGCGCAGGATAACGCCGCGCGAAATCAGGAAGGCGTCGGCGGCTTTCGCGTCCTTCGCTCCGGCCGTGAAATGCACCAGCACGAAGTTGGCGACGCTGTCGTCCACCTTCAGGCCCAGCCCCCGGATTTCATCCGTCAGCCATTGGCGCCAGTGCGCGTTGTGCGCCGCCGCCCGCGCCACATGCGCGGTGTCGGCGATGGCCGCAGCCCCCGCCTGCTGCTGCAGCGGCGAGGTCGGGAAGGGTCCGCGAATGCGGTTCAGCACATCCGCGACAGCCAAGGGCACGAAAGCCCAGCCCAGCCGCAGCGCCGCCAGGCCGTGAATCTTGGAGAAGGTGCGGGTCATCACGACATTGCCATGAGCCTGCGCCAATTCCTGCCCGACGTCATAGTCCGGGGCATCGACAAACTCGCCATAGGCGGCGTCGATCACCAGCAGCACATTGGCGGGCAGGCCGGCATGCAGCCGCTTCATCTCTTCGCGGCTGAGATAGGAGCCCGTGGGATTGTTGGGATTGGCGAGATAGACGATGCGCGTCTTGGCCGTTACCGCCGCCAGCATGGCGTCGACATCGATCTTGATGCCGCGGTTGGTCGCCTTCTCGTCCACGATCACCGGGCGGGCGCTGTTGGCGCGGGTGGCGATCTCGTAAATCAGGAAGGCGTGGCGGCTGAAAATGGCCTCGTCGCCAGGCATCAGATAGGCGTTGGCCAGCAGGGTCAGGAGCGGGCCGGAGCCTTCGCCCCCCACCACGATGCGGGCGGGATCGAGGCCATAAGCCTTGCCGATGGCCTGGCGCAGCAGGCTGGAATTGCCGTCGGGATAGAGCTGCAGGTCATGGGCCGCCGCCGTCAGCGCCGCCATCGCCGCCGGGCTGGGGCCCAGCGGGCTCTCATTCGAGGACAGCTTGTAAACCTTGGCCACGCCGGGCACGGCGGACCGGCCACCGACATACAATGCGATGTCCAGGATGCCGGGTTTGGGCGTCGGGTCGGTCATGGCCGCGTCATGGTCCAAAATGCCGGGCAAGGCAACCCTGACATGCCCTTGGGCTTCGTTGACAGGGCCCGTAGCCGGTCTTAGCTAACCAGCACCATGGCGCAAGACCCACGTTTCACACGGCCAGTCACGGCTCACGAGGCCGACAAGGGCCAGGCCCTGACCTTCGACACGCTGCCGCTGGATTGCGGCCGCGCGCTGACGCCCGTCACCGTCGCCTACATCACCCATGGCACGCTCAATGCCGACAAGAGCAACGCCGTCCTGATCTGCCATGCCCTGACCGGCGACCAGTTCGTCGCCTCCACCAATCCCGTCACCGGCAAGCCGGGCTGGTGGATTTCGCTGATCGGTCCGGGCAAGCCGATCGACACCGACCGCTTCTTCGTCATTTGCGCCAATGTCATTGGCGGCTGCATGGGCTCGACCGGCCCCGCCGATCTCGACCCCGCCACCGGCAAGCCCTATGGCCTGACCTTTCCGCTGATCACCATCCGCGACATGGTGCGGGCGCAGAAGCTGCTGGTCGACGCGCTGGGAATCCGCAAGCTGTTCGCCGTGGTCGGCGGCTCGATGGGCGGCATGCAGGTGCTGCAATGGGCCGCCTCCTATCCCGAAAGCGTGCGCGCCGCCATTCCCATCGCCTGCGCCGCCCGCCATTCGGCGCAGAACATCGCCCTGCATGAAGTGGGCCGCCAGGCGATCATGGCCGATCCCGAATGGAAGAATGGCGATTACGCCAACCAGGGCACCTTCCCCTCCAAGGGCCTGGCGGTGGCGCGCATGGCCGCGCACATCACCTATCTGTCGGAGGCGGCGCTGCAGCGCAAATTCGGCCGCAACCTGCAGAACCGCGCCAGCCTGTCGTTCCAGTTCGCGCCGGATTTCCAGATCGAATCCTATCTGCATTACCAGGGCGCCAGCTTTGTCGACCGCTTCGACGCCAATTCCTATCTCTACATCACCCGCGCCATGGACTATTTCGACCTGGCCGAGGAGCATGACGGCAAGCTGGCGGACGTCTTTCGCGGCTCGCCCACCCGCTTCTGCATCATCGCATTCTCCAGCGACTGGCTGTTCCCGCCCGCCGAGAACAAGATTGTCGCCCACGCGCTCAATGCCGTGGCGGGCAATGTCAGCTTTGTCGAAATCAAGAGCGACAAGGGCCATGACGCCTTCCTGCTGGACGAGCCGGAAATGTTCGCCGCTGTCGATGGCTTCATCGATGCGGCGGCGCGCGAGGCGGGCATACCATGACGAAGTCTTGGCCATGAGCGAACTGCGCCCCGAACTGGCTGCCATCGCGGGCATGATCCGCCCCGGCACGCGGGTGCTGGATGTCGGCTGCGGCGACGGCGCCCTGCTCGATCACCTGGTGCACAACAAGGGCGTCGACGGCCGCGGCATCGAGATTTCGCAGCAGAACGTCAATGCCTGCGTCGCGCGCGGCCTGTCGGTGGTGCAGGGCGATGCCGACACCGACCTGGGCGAATATCCCGCCGGGGTCTTCGACGCGGTGATCCTGTCCCAGACCATCCAGGCGACGGAGAAACCCGCCAAGGTGCTGAAGGACATGCTGCGCATCGGCAACCGCGTGGCGGTGTCGCTGCCCAATTTCGGCTATTGGAAAGTGCGGGCCTCGCTGCTGATGCATGGCCGGATGCCGCGCACCCGCACGCTTGACCAGACTTGGTACGACACGCCCAACATTCACCTGTGTACCCTGGCCGACTTCATCGGCCTGACGCAGGAAGTGGGCGCCATGATCAGCGAGGCGCACACGCTGGACGATGCCGGCCACACGCGGCGGATCCGCCCGGGAACCGTCACCGGCGGCTTTTTCGGTCCCAACCTGATGGCGCCGGGCGCGATCTTCTTGATCAAGCAGGGCTCGGCGCGTCCGGACTGAACAGCGGCGTGCTTTCCGCCACCGGCAGCGGCGTCATGGCGTAGATCGACTTGCGCGCCTCCACCACATGCATGCCGGCAAGCGCCGGAAACAGCAGCGCCCCCACGCGTTCCCAGCCGCGGCCGTCGCGCGCCAGCAGGCGCGTCGCCAGCGGCGGCGCATACAGCGCCCGCTCCCAGCGTTCCGGTTCGAACAGCGCCTCGCGCAGCACGCGATCCAGTTCGCCGCGGGAAAAGGGACGGCCCTGGCCGAAGGGCGTGGTCTCGGCCTGGGCCCACAGGCTAGCGCGGTTGGGCGCCACCACCAGCAGCCTGCCTTCCGGCGCCAGCACCCGCCAGAGCTGGCGCAGCAGCGGACGCAGGGCGTCGGCGCGCTCCAGTCCATGCACGATCAGGATGCGGTCGAACAGCGCATCGGCAAACGGCAGCGCCTCCTCTTCGCACTGCAGGCTGGACGAAAGTCCTTCGGGCCAGCGCGGCGCGCCCATCGCCAGGGTACCGGCAGCAATGGCGCGCTCGGCCCCCAAGGCGCCGAGATAGGGCGCGGTGTAGCCGAAGCCCAGCAGGCGGCGGCCTTTCAGCGCCGGCCAGAAATCGCGCAGGCGGGCCAGCAGGACGCGCCGCGCCACCATGCCGGCCCGCGTGCCATAGAAGGCGGCAATGGCGACGGCATCCGGTTCTGTGACACGACGCTCTAACACCGGCTGCGCGCTCCTGCTAAAGTCGGCTGATGCGCATTATCACCATTCCCTGCCTTTCCGACAATTATGCCTATCTGATCGACGCCGGAACGGGCGTCGCCGTCGTCGACCCGTCCGAAGCGGGGCCGGTGAAGGCGGCGCTGGCGCGCGAAGGTCTCAGGCTGACACACATCCTCAACACCCATCACCATGGCGACCATACCGGCGGCAATCTGGACCTGAAGGCGGAATTCGGCGCCCAGGTGGTGGGGCCGGCGCGCGAGCAGGGCCGCATTCCGGGTCTGGATGTGGGTGTCAGCGAAGCCACCGGCTGGCGGTTCGCCGGGCAGGCGGTGACGGTGCTGGATGTGCCCGGCCACACGCTGGGCGCCACCACGTATGTGATCGACGGCAATGCCTTCACCGGCGACACGCTGTTCAGCGCCGGCTGCGGCCGGGTGCTGGAAGGCGATCCGGCGATGATGTGGGCCAGCCTGTCCAAGCTGATGACCTTGCCGGACGACACCAAAATCTGGTGCGGACATGAGTATACGCAGAAGAATGCCAGCTTCGCCCTGACGCTGGACCCGCAGAACCAGGCGCTGCGGATGTTCAGCCAGGTGGTGCATCAGGCGCGGGCCAAGGGCGCACCCACCATGCCCTCGACCATGAAGCTGGAAAAGATCGTCAATCCCTTCCTGCAGCCGGATTCGCCGGCGATCCGCAAGGCGCTGGGCATGGAAGATGCAAGCGATGTGGAGGTATTCGCCGAAGTGCGGCGAAGGAAAGACTCTTACTGAGCTACTTCTTCTTTTCGTCGTCGGCGCTGCAGGCGACGGTACAGATCGCACCCGCGGCGACGTCGACCATGGTGCCGACCACGGTGGTGGCGGCGCCGACCGTGGTGGAGGCGACGTCATAGACCAGGCAGCCGGACAGGGCGAAGGCGGCGGCCGCAAGTGCCGCGATGGCGGCAAGACGCATGACCAGGAATCCCTTCGTACAGGACGTCAGTTTCCCACCCAAAAGATCAAATAGCCATTAACTTCTGCGTCAGAGGCGAATCGGAACTTCCCCCAAAATGGCCACTTTTGACGCACTTTTCGTCACCCCGCTCTACCGCGCCAGTCTTGGAACCAAGCTGAACCCCGATCTGGAGGCCGCCGCCCTGGTGATCGCAGCGGAAGACAAAGCGGGCCAGCGCTGGGCGAGGGAACATGGCTACAAGGGCTACACCTCCTATGCGGCACTGGACGACCTGCCGCAGCGCGCACCCGCCTTCGCGGATTTGGTGAAGGCGCTCGACCGTCATGTCGCCGCCTTCGCGGCCCGCGCCGATTTCGACCTGAACCGGCGCAAGCTGAAACTGGATTCACTGTGGATCAATGTGATGAACAAAG
>Ga0316232_1001825_pt1 | contig 24477 bp, 19 predicted proteins | sample TBHtaG_FD_206006 | JGI IMG/M metagenome (GOLD analysis project Ga0316232, IMG submission 206006) | Freshwater microbial communities from Trout Bog Lake, Wisconsin, USA - TBH18025_13 | ecosystem: Environmental > Aquatic > Freshwater > Lake > Hypolimnion/Profundal zone | place: USA: Wisconsin... | reverse complement strand
CGCACCAGAACCGCGCCCTGTTCGCCGCGGCGGCGCGAGTCTTCGGGATAATCCAGATGGGCGTCGATCCAGGCGTCGAGCGCGCCGATCCAGGCGGAGCTGGGGTTGATGGCTGGCGGGCCGGGGACCGGCGCGGGTGCCGCCACCGTCATTGCCGTGCCGACCGGCGCGATGAGGACCGGCGCGGTGACGGAAGGGCGGGCGGCGGCGCGCGCTGGCGGCCGGCGCGGCGGTGGCTGGCGGGGCGGCGGCGCAGCGACCACCGGCGGCGGCGCGGGCGGTTCGACAGGGGAAGCCTCGGCCTGAACCGGTAGTGCCGCAGGCGGCTCGGCGGGGGAGGCGGCCTCCGGCGTGCCGGCGGCCGCCGCGAAGGCAAGCTCGACGGCGATCGGCGCCAGCGGCTCGGTGGGCGGCAGGGCCCGTCCGAGCAGCATCGCCACCACCACGCCGGCGCCGTGCAGCGCCACCGAGGCGGCGCCGGGAAGCACGAAACGGCCTAGGCGGATGGGTTCCATGTCTTTGCGAACCCGCTGTCCGTCATTGCTTCGAGAAATCCACCAGCGCCGCGAAGCCGCCCTCGGTGCCGAGCGCCAGATGCGCCCCGTCCGCGCTCCAGGCCAACGCCGAGACCGGGCCGCGGCCGGGGCCGCACACCGGCAGGATGCGGGCCGAGCCGATATCGGCCAGCACCACCAGCCCGTCGGCAAACCCGGCCGCCACCGCCTCGTGCTGCGGGTGAACGGCAACGAAGGTGCAGATGACTTCGCCGCCGCCCGCCAGTTCGGTGGGTGCCTTGCCCATCGGTCCGCCGCCGAAGAACGGCCACAACACGATGGCCTCGGCGCCCGAAGTGGCCAGCCACTTGCCGCTGCGGGTGAACCCGAGCGCCTGTGTCTTGCCCGGGTAGCCGGTCATGCGCATGTGCTGGCCATCGGTCAGCCGCCAGCCGTGCAGTGCGTTCTCCTGCATGGCAGTGACCACGTTGTCGCCGTCCGGGCTGATGGCGATGCCGGTGTGGCTGCCCTTCCATTCCAGTTTCCGGGCATTGTCCGTCTTCGATCCGACGAACCACACGCTGGCGCCGTTATAGTGCGAGGCGGCGATGCGTTTCCCCTTGGTGTCGAACACCACCCCAGTAACGCTGGACGGGTGCTCCAGCACCTTCAGCCGCTTTCCCGCGCCGTCAAACAAATGCACCTGCCGCCCGACGGTGCAGGCCAGCAGCCCGGTCTTGGCGTCGGCGAAACTGGCGACATGTTCGACCCATTTCATGCCGAAGCCGGCGACCTCCTGGGCCGTCTCCCCGGTGCGGCACAGCTTGCCGTCATCGCCGCCGGACAGGTAGCCGCCCGCTCCGGCGTCCGCCGCCAGCGCCAGCACGGCGCCGTCATGCGCTTCCACGCGGCGCCACTCCCCGCCCGCGCGCGGGGCAATGTGCAGCGTGCCGTCGCCCAGCGCGAAAGCGGCGCTGGCACCGCCGCGCGCGAAGCTCGCGGCCACCACGAAGGCGCCGAGATCGTGCGACACGCCGCGGGTCTGAAGGATGTGGTCGGCGCTGGCGCTCATCCCCTCAATCCGCCCGGCAGCTCTCGAAACCGCGCCGCAGTTGCGGGCGGTTGAGGTTGCGGCCGATGAACACGATCCGGCTGGTACGCGCCTCGCCCGCTTTCCAGGGGCCGATGAAGTCGCCGTCGGCCATCATGTGTACGGCCTGGAAGGCGAAGCGGCGGTCCTCGCCGGCGTAGGCCAGAATGCCCTTGGTGCGCAGCAGATCGCCGCCGCGCTCGGCCAGCAGGGCGCCCATCCAGGCATTGAACCGCTCGGCGTCGAGCGGCGCCTCGACCTCGAAACCCACCGAGCCGACCTCGTCGTTGTGCTCGTGCGCCTCGTCATCGAGGAAGTCCGGGTGCACGGCGAGCACGCGGGTAAGATCGAAGGCACCCTGGTCGAGCAGCTCGGCGATCGGCACGTTGGCGCGCTGGGCGTGGTGGATTTTCGCCGATCGGTTGATCTTGCGGATCGAGGCTTCCACCGCCGCGAGTTCGTCGGGCGTCACCAGGTCGGTCTTGTTGAGCACGATGACGTCGGCGAAGGCGATCTGTTCGGCCGCCTCGGTGCTGTCTTGCAGCCGTTGCGGCAGGAACTTGGCGTCCACCACGGTGATGACAGCGTCCAGCCGCGTGCGGGCGCGCACGGTGTCGTCGACGAAGAAGGTCTGCGCGACCGGGGCGGGGTTGGCCAGCCCGGTGGTCTCGATGATGATGCCGTCGAAATGGCCGCGCCGCTTCATCAGCCCGCCGACGATGCGGATCAGGTCGCCGCGCACGGTGCAGCAGATGCAGCCGTTGTTCATCTCGAACACTTCCTCGTCGGTCTCGATGACGAGGTCGTTGTCGATGCCGAGTTCGCCGAATTCGTTGACCACCACCGCGTATTTGCGGCCGTGGTTCTCGCTGAGGATGCGGTTGAGCAGGGTGGTCTTGCCGGCGCCGAGATAGCCGGTCAGCACGGTCACAGGCACCTGTTCCAACGCGGCTTCCGCCATGGTCGTTCGCTCCGAAGTCGTCCTTGAGGGCCGGTTATATAGGCGTAGCCGGCGCCCGCGACCATGCGGCCAGCGCATCGCGGCGCAGAGCGTCGAGCCGGGCGGCGGCGGCCGGGGCATCGAACAACGCTGCGCGGGCGCGTCCTTGCCGCTCCAGCACCGCCCGGCGGGAAGGGTCCAGCGCCAGCGCCACCATTGCCCGCGCCATGGCAGCCGGGTCGTCGGGGTCGATGCGGACGGCGGCTTCCGCGGTCACTTCGGCCAGCCCCCCACGGCCCGAGCAGAGCAGCGGCGCACCGCTGGCCATCGCCTCCAGCGCCGCCAGGCCGAACGGCTCGGACCAGCGGCTGGGCACCACGGCGATTCCGGCGCCGGCCAGCGCCGCCATCACCTGCCCGTGCGGCCGCCAGCCCAGCAGCGTCACCCCGGCGGCGGCGGCACGCGGGCGCAGCGCGCGCAGGAACGGCGTTTCCGGGCTGTCGGCACCGAAGCGGTCGGCGCCGATCATTTCCGCCCGCCAGCCCGGCAGTTGGGGCAGCGCCAGCGCGCAGGCGGCAACGAAACTGTCCGCTCCCTTGTCCGCCACCACCCTTCCGGCGAACAGCAGGGTGCGCCCGCGCACCACCGGCGGCGGCAGGGCGGCGAGGTCGATGCAGTTGGGCAGCATTACGGGGGGGCGCGGCGGCGCCTCCACCCCTTCCAGCAGGCGGTCGCGCAGGAAGGCGGAAACCGTGACAACGCCGGCGAGACGATCCAGCAGGGCACGGCGCTCCGAGGGGGTGCGGGCGCGGCGCATGCCCTGTGGGTCGTTGTGCAGCACCAGCAGCACCGGTGCCGGCAACCGCCGGGCCAGGGCGAGCGCCAGGGCAGGCCGGTTGTGCACCTCCACCAGCGCCGGCACGACGCCGCTCAACGCGCGAACCACCCCGGCGGCATAGCGCCCGGCGGCGCCGGCCAGCACCCAGCGCGGCCGCACCGGGCGGAAGGACACGTCGGCAAACGGCGCCGCAACCGGCGGGCCGAACACCAGCGGGTGAAATTCCGTGGGCTGCACAGCGAGCCGGTGCACCAGCAATCCGATGGCCCCGACGGCAGCGGGCGAGAACGCCTCGCGTGGCGGCAGCACGATGGCGATGGTGTCATTGCGCATGGCCGATCTGTAGCGCGGATACGCCGTGACGGCGACGCCCCACCGCCGCATAAACCTTCTTCCGCCCCACGGTCCGCCCGCGATGTCCCTGCCCCGCCTGTGCTTCTTCCTGCTGCTTGCCGCCACCGCCGCCGGGCTTTCCGCCCTGCTCGGCGCGGTGCTGGCGGCGGGCGGCTGGACGCCGGTGAAGGTTCTGATCTTCCTGTGCTTCCTCGGCGTGGCGCCGTGGCTCGGGGTGTGCGTCGGCAACGCCGTGCCGGGGTTTCTCATCCGCGTGCTGGCGAGCCGACCGGCGCGCGCGGTGCTGCCGGTGGCCGGCGATATCGACCACGCCCCGATTACCGCCCGCACCGCACTGGCGCTGACCATCCGCAACGAGGCCATGCAGATCGTGCTGCCGCCACTCGGCCGCCTGCTGGACGGGTTGGCGGCGGCGGGGCTGGCCGATCGCTTTTCCGCTTTCATTCTCTCCGATACCGCCGACCCGGCATTGGTGGCGGCCGAGCAAGCGGCGCTGGCGGCCTTCCCCCACCCGGTTCACTACCGCCGACGCATGGTGAACACCGGCTTCAAGGCCGGCAATGTGATGGACTTCCTCGACCACCACGCCGAGGGGTTCGACTTCGCCATCACGCTGGACGCCGATTCCGAAATGTCGGCCGAGGCGGTGGGGCTGCTGGTGCGCATCATGCAGGCCGCCCCGCACATGGGCCTGGTGCAGCACCTGACGGTCGGCCGCCCCGCCGAGGCTGCCTTCGCGCGCCTGTTCCAGTTCGGCATGCGTGCCGGCATGCGCATCTGGGCCACGGGGCAAGCGTTCTGGCAGGGCGATTGCGGGCCGTACTGGGGCCACAATGCCATCCTGCGCATCGCCCCGTTCCGCGACCATTGCCGGTTGGAGCCGCTGGCGGATGGCTCCGCGATCCTCTCGCACGACCAGGTGGAGGCGGCGCGGCTGCGCGCGGCGGGCTGGGGGGTGTGCCTGTGGGCCGGCGAGGAAGGCTCGACGGAAGCCAATCCGCCGGCATTGCCCGAATTCCTGCACCGCGACGCGCGCTGGCTGGCCGGCAATTTGCAATACCGCCACCTGCTGGCGCTGCCAGGGCTGCGGCCGATGGGACGGTGGCAACTGGTGCAGGCCATCCTGCTGTTCACGGGAGCGCCATTGTATGTCGTCCTGCTGGTGCTGGCGGCGCTGTTGGTGGCGACCGGCGGCGGGGCGGCGGTCGGGCGGGGGGCAGTGTTGACGTTCGCCGCCGCCTGGACGCTGGCGATCTACAGCCCGAAATTGCTGGGCTATGCCGAGGTGCTGCTGCTGCCTGGCCAGCGCGCGCGCTACGGCGGGACGCGGCGCTTTCTGGCCGGCGTGGCGGCGGAGTTCGCCTTTACCCTGCTGCTGGACGCGCTGTCGCAGGTGCACAAGACGCTCGCCATGGTCCGCCTGGCGCTGGGCGCGCGGCCCGGCTGGTTGCCGCAGAACCGTTCTGTTCGTGGCGTGGGCTGGGGCGAGGCGGCGCGGATGTTCTGGCCGCACACCGTCTTCGGCCTGGCGGTGTTTGCCGCTTTCGCCAGCGCCTCCTGGACGGCGGTGCTGGGAGCGCTGCCGTTCGCGGGCGGGTTGCTGGTGGCGATTCCCCTCTGCGTGTTCAGCGCCGACCCGGTTGTGTCTTGCTGGTTGCGCGCGCGCGGGGTGGCGGCGGTGCCGGAGGAAATCGTTGCGGCGCGCTGACCGGCGCGGCTGCCTGCTACCGAGCGGGCCGCTGACTGCGCAGCAGACCAAGGCCGGGAGGGGAAGCAGATCTTGCGGCGGTTGGTATTAGATACGATACAGTAACATTTAGGGCGTGGCTGGGCGCTGCGGGTCAGGCCAGTTTCGCGGGCGGGGTGGGGACCACGTACCAGGTGTAGCCCTGGGAGCGGAAGGCGACCTCGCCGAGCGGCTCAGATGCTGGGTGTGTGGGGCTGGCGGGGCGCGGGCGGAGGGCGAAGGCGCCGATGCCAAGCAGGCGCTCGACCGGCTTGAGGAGGCGCTTGGCGGCGGGCACCAGGGCGAGGATTGCGGCGGCGGCGGCCTCGGCGAGCAGGGCTTGCAGTTGGCTGGCATAGCCGGCGGCCTCGGAGCCGAGATCGCGGATGAGCCAGGCGCGGCCGGTGGGGAGCACGATGGCGCTCGGGTGGGGGGCACTGCGACGGCCGCCGCTGCGGCCGGGCGCGCGGGGCTTCGGCAGGGTCCCGGCGGCGAGGTGGGCCATCAGGCGCTCGAAGCGGCGGGTAGTGCGGTTGAGCCGGTTCCACAGCGGCACGATGAGGAGGGCGAGGCGCGGCTCGCGCAGGAAGCGCCGGGCAACCAGGGCGGCCAGCGCGGCCATGATGGCGCTGAACCGGCGGGCGAAGTCGGGGGCGAAGGCTTGGACCGGGGCCGGGATGGGAACGGGCTGCACGACAGCAGTGCTAACAGAATGTCCTAACGGACGCAAGGGAAATTGCTGGGTGGGCGGCATTTTCCAGCGTACCGCGGGCTAGTTTCCCCGCATTACGCTGCGCTAATGCGGGCTACGCGGGCCGCCGCAGCCAAGAAAAAGGCAAGGGATCAAAGGGCCTCTCGGCCCTTTGCGGGTCCGGGCAGAGCCCGGCCTGGCTTCACTTCAGCGCCAAAGCCGCCTCAACCGTCGCCCCGTTGTGGATAATAGCGCGGCAGGCCCGCAGCACGGCGAGGGGGTTGTCGGCCTCGAAGATGGCCCGGCCGAACAGGATGCCGGCGGCGCCGCCGTGCATCACGTCCGCCACCAGTTGCAGGGTGGCGCGGTCGGAGTTTTGGCGCGGGCCGCCGGCCATCAGCACCGGCACCGGCAGGGAAGCGGTGATGCGGCTGAGGGCGGCGGCGCTGCCCGGCCAGTCGGTTTTGATGATGTCCGCCCCCATTTCCGCGCCGATGCGGGTGTGGAAGGCGATGAAGTCGGGATCGAAGACGTCGCCGGCCAGGCCGCCGCGGGCGCCCATGGTTTCGATGATGTGCGGCATGCCGGCCGCCCGTGCCGCCGCGTTCACCGCGGCGCAATCCTCGAAGCTTTTGCTCTCAAGCGCGGGATCGTTATGGCCGAAGAACAGGTAGGTGATCACCGCGTCGGCGCCGAGGCTGACGGCGTCGGCCACGCTGGCGACCAGCCGCGTCGAGCCGTCCCGGTAGGCGAGCGGCGTGCCTTGCCGCCACATGGTGGTCTGGTCCAGCCGCAGGATCAGCGCCGGGCCGCCCCGGCGCGCCAGCAGGGGACCGACGCGCAACGCCGTGCCGAGCGACAGGATGACACCGTCCACTTTGGCCTCGGCCATCAGCTCCAGCATCGCCTCGGGATGGGCGTTGCCCTGGCTGGTGCCGAATTGCAGCGCGTGGTCGAAGGCGATGCAGAAGCCGCGCCCCGTCGTCGGGTTGATCAGGCGCGACATGCGCACCTGCTGCCCTGTTCCTGCCGGCATGATTTCGCCCTCCGTTTATACCAGATCGAAGCCGATGCCGGCCTGCCGCAGCTTTTGCGCGGTGGCCTCGTCCAGCCGATGGTCGATGAAAATCCGGTCGAACTCGGACAGTTCGCCGAAATGGTTCAATGCCCGCGCGGTGAATTTCGAACAGGTGAGCAGCAGCGCGCGGCGTTCGGCGGCCGCCATCAGCGCGCGTTTCATGCGCACGACCTCCTGGTCCTGGTGGTACAGCGACAGGCCGATCACCGAGGAGGCCGACAGGAAGGCCCAATCCGCGCGCAGCTTGCCCAGGCTCTGTTCGCAAACCAGGCCGTAGAAGGCTTGCAGCGAATTGTTGTAGCTGCCGCCAGTGAGAATCAGCTGCACGTTGGGCCGGCCGCGCAGCATTTCGCACACCGCCAGCGAGTTGCTGATGACGGTGATGAATTCGATGGTTTCCAGTTCCTCGGCGAGCAGCAGCGTGGTTGTGCTGTCGTCGATCATGATGACGCTGCCCGGCTCGATGAGCGCGCAGGCGGCGTGCGCGACGGCCCGCTTCTCCGCGCTCTCGTTTTGCAGCCGGAAATGGAAGTTGCTTTCGAACAGCAGCGAACTTTCCGCGGTCGCGCCGCCGCGCTCCTTGCGCAGCAGGCCGCGTTCCTCGAGCAGGGAGAGGTCGCGGTGGATGGTCATGCGGCTGACCCGGAGCTGGCCGACCAGCTCTTCCATCGACACGGTTTTGCGGGCCATCACCAAGGTGACGATTTCGCGCCGCCGCTCGCTCGGGGTCATTGGCGGGGTCATCGCGGACCGGCCAGCCGGAAACTCCGGAGGACACAGCGCCATGGACGGTTCAGATCATCTCTGCTACGCATATCGCACATAATCTGTGTTATATTGTGAGATAGAGGGGTTGTTGTCAAACGCTTTGCTTCGCCCCGACCGGACGCCGCCAGGAGAAATCGTATGCGCGCCATGAGCCGAATCGGCATCACGATGGGCGATCCCGCCGGGATCGGGCCGGAGGTTATTTGCAAATCCCTCGCCGCCATGTCCGCGGACGAGCGCGCCGCAACCCTCGTCATCGGCGACCGCATGTTCATGGAACGGGCGGCGCGGCTGGTGGGCGCGGACGAGCTTTTCACCGGCGCCGGCGGCGTGCGCCTGGTCGAGGAGGAGGCACCCAACCGCGACACCATCCTGCCCGGCGTGCTCTCGCCCGATGCCGGCGAGGCGGCCTGTCGCTGCGTCAAGAAGGCGGTCGAGATGGCGCAGGCCCATGAGATCGACGTTATCGTGACCGCCTCGCTGAACAAGGCGGCGCTGCGCGCGGCCGGCTACCCGCACAACGGCCATGCCGGGCTGCTGGCGCATTTCACCGGCGTGAAGCGGTCCTATGCGGTGCTGGCCTGCCCGCAACTGACCGTCATCCATGTTTCCACCCACGTCTCGCTGGCGAAGGCGCCAGGGGAGTGCCGGACCGGGCGGATACTGGAGACGATCCGCGCGGGACACGCGCACATGCTCAGCGCCGGGGTGGCGCACCCGCGCATCGCAGTCGCCGGGCTGAACCCGCATTGCGGCGAAGGCGGGCTGTACGGCACCGAAGACGACGAACAGGTGGTGCCCGCCGTGGCCGCCGCCCGCGCGGAAGGAATGGACGTGGCCGGGCCAGTGCCGGGCGACGTGGTGTTCATGCAGGCGGTGGACGGCAAATACGACCTGGTGGTGGCACAGTTCCACGACCAGGGACACATCCCGGCCAAACTGATCGGCCGGCACGCGACCGTGAACGTGACCGCGGGCCTGCCAATCCTGCGCACCTCCGTCGATCACGGCACCGCCTTCGACATTGCCTGGAAAGGTGTGGCCGATCCGGCCAACATGCAGGCCGCCATCGCCATGGCCCGCGGGATGCGGCCGGTCCCCCAGGGGCAGTAAGAGAAGGCAAGGCCAGGGCTCCGCCCCTGGACCCCGGCCAAGGGCCGGGAGGCCCTTGGAACCCATAACTTAAGTAAAGGTTGTTGAGAGGGGGGGGTTAGGAGATGTTTCAGCATTCCCTAACCCCCCTCTCTCAACAACCTTACCTAGTCGCGGGGTCAAGGGGCCTCTCGGCCCCTTGCGGGTCCAGGGGCGGAGCCCTGGCCTTACCTTCTCTACTCGCCCCGGAAGGCCGCCAGCACGCCGATCCAGGCGCAGAAGGCCGCCCATTTCGGGTTGAACCCCGCTTTCAGCGCCGCGAAGGCGTACGACCGGGCCTGTCGGTAGCGGCCGGCCCGGTACAGCGCCATGGTCATGTGCTTGAGCGAGTAGCCGCGGTGGCGGCGGGCGTAGGCGCGCACGACCTCCTGGCGCGAATCCCGGATGGCCTTGTCCAGCAGGATGATTTGCAGGGTGCGTTTCTCGATGTCCGACACCAGGGTGGACATGTTGTCTCGCCGCGCCGGGTCGGGGACGTTGTGGTGCGAGACGGTGCGCGGGACGTAGGCGATCGCCTGCGCCGCGTCGATGGCGCGCAGGTAGAAGTCGCGGTCGCACTCGTAGCGCAGCGCCTCGTCGAAGCCGCCGATGGCGGTGAAGAACTCTCGCCGCACGATGGTGGTGTTGACGTGGGAAAAGCCGTGCGCGCGCAGCAGGTCGGTGGCGGTGACGCACCAGGCGCCGCCCGGTTCCAGCCGCCCGGTTGGCGGCAGCAGGTTGGCGAGGTCCTCGATCCACACGGTGCGCTCGACCCGCTGGCCCCCGACAAAGGCGGCCTGGTCGAAATACAGCAGGTCGAACGCCGGCTCGGCGGCGGCGATGAGGCCGGCCGCGCAGGCCAGGTACTGCGGGTCGGACCATTCGTCGTCGTCGTCGAGGAAGCAGACGTAGCGCCCGTGCGCCGCCGCCGCGCCGAAATTCAGCGCGTAGCTTTGGCCGTGCCCGCGCTCGCTTGGCGGCAGGTGCAGGAAGCGCACCCGCGCGTCACAGGCGGCCTCGATGGCGGCGAGCGGGGCGGCGAAGGGGGCGGTGGTGCCGTCGTCGATGACCAGCACCTCCATTCCCTCCACCTGCTGGGCCAGCGCCGAGTCGAGCGCGTGGCGGAACAGCGCGGGACGGTTGCGGGTGGGCAGCAGGACGGAGAAGAGCATGATGTTGGTTTCCGGCGGTCAGCGCAGGATGCGTTGTAGCGCCCGCAGTTCGGTGCCGGCGAGATGGCGGGCGTTGGCGTAGAGGTCGCGCGCGGCGGCGATCGCCTGGTGGCGCCAGGAACCCTCGCTGGAGCTTTCACTGTCGCCGCGGTCCAGCACGTTGGCGGCGAAAACGGCGGTGCCGCGCGACCAGTTCAGCAACAGGGCGGCCGGGCGGGCGCTGGCGTTGCGCAGGGTGTTGCGGCTGAGTTCCAGCACCCCGGCGGGACCGGGATAGGCGTGCACCGCGGCGTTGACGCGTGCGGCGTTGGGGCCACGGCGCAGCAGATTGTCCGTCATCGCCAGGCTGCCGCCATTGGCCAGCACCACCAGCGCGTCGCGCACGCCGGCCTCGCCGTCTTCGATGCGGTTGGCGGCGAGTTCGGTGCGGTTGGCGGCAGAGAAGATGTGCGCGCCGCCGAGGCTTCCCTCGAAGCGCGAGGCTTCGACATGCAGGATGGCGATGGCGCCGACCGAGAGCGCCGGGGCTGGCGACCCGATGTCGCGCACGCCGTTGCCGCTGAAGGTGCAATCGACGACGCGCACCGTCGAGGCGGGGGCGTCGCCGCCGAGCAGGCCGATCTGGTTGTTGAGGAAGCTGCTGGATTCCACCGTCAGGCCGCGGCCCTCGGCGCGGATGCCGGCGCCGTTGCGGTCGGCCACGCGGGCGCGGGCGAAGGTGATGTTGCGGATGGTGGTGTCGTTGCCCTGGACAAGGAACAGCGCCTTGCCCTGGCAGGTGGTGTCGGTGATCACCACGCCCGGGCCGGCGCCGACGATGGTCAGGCGGTTATGGGTCCAGATGGCGCAGCTGTAGTACTCGCCGGGGTCGAGGACGATGGTGTCGCCGTCCTGCGCGGCCTGGGCGGCGGCGGCGGGGGTGGCGAAGGCGCGGGTGGGGCCGACCTCGAGGATGGCCGCGTGGGCGGGGGCGGCGAGCAGGAGGGCGAGCAGGACGGCGGCGGGACGCTTGTCTGTCATCGCGTCGCTACGGAAGGCGGCAGGCGCGGCGCGATGAGGCGGGCAAGGCCGAGCGCCAGCACCCAGAGCAACGGCAGCACCAGCAAGGTGACCAGATGGACTGGCCCGGCTTGCCTCCAGCCGGGGATGCGGCGCAGGGCGAAGTCCAGCGCATTGTGGATATCGCCGGCGGCGAAGTGGCGCAGCATGTAAGCGAGCAGACCATCGGAGAGCGGGTTCGGTGCCCCCATGGTCACCGAGGCGCAGATGACCGAGAGGACGGCGCTGAGCGCGAGCAAGGCAAACAAGGTGCCGCGGGCCGCCGGCGAGCGCAGGCTGTCCCAGAGTGGGGCCAGCGCGAAACCGGCGAAGGCCAGCGCCGGCACCAGATGGCGCGGGCCGGTCGAAGCCCCGCCGGCCCACTCGAAGTAGCCGGCATTCACGACCAGGGTGAGCAGTGGGATGATGACCAGCACGGCAACGAAGTCGTGCGGCAGGCGCCGCCAGGCCGCGCGCCAGGCCAGCGGCAGCACGCACAGCACGAGCGCGAGCCAAAACAGGCCCCGGTAGGTGCCGAACAGGAGTTGCCACGCGACCCAGAGCCGGGGCAGTGCGAATCCCATGGTTCCCTGCTTCATGGTGTCGAAGCCGACGACATATTCATAGCCGATGCTCAACGGGTTGCCGAAGGCAAGCTGGTTGTAGACCAGCAGCGGCAGTAGCGCCGCCGCCGTGCCGGCGGCCACGCCGGCAAGCACATGGCCGGCGGCGGCACGGTGGCAGCGCAGCAGGCGGTTGAGTCCGAACAGACCCACCACGATCGCGGAGAGGCCGGTGGTGTACTCGACGACGCAGGCCCAGGTCAGCAGACCACCAATGGCGGCCCCGAGCAGCACCCGGCGGCGTGGCGGCGTGGAGTCGGGGTCGCAAATGGCGGTCAGGGTGAAGCCGAGGAAAAGGCAGGCGCCGGTCATGGCGTGGCCGACGAACATGGTGGCCCAGCCGAACGCCGGGGTCGCGAGACCGTAGCCCAGGCTGCCGACCAACGCCGCCTGCCGGGTCAGGCCGAAGTGTTGGGCAAGCAGAAACGCGGCGGCGGCGGCGAGCGCCACGGCGATGCCGCTGGTGGCGATGCTGGCGAGGTAACCGGCCAGCAAGGCGAAGTCGGTGAACTGGCCGTCGCGCAGCGGCGCGCTGTCCACTCCGAGCGCCTTGGCCGCCGCGATGAGCGGCGCCACGAAGGGAACGGCCATAAGAGACAGGCCCGGCGCCTTGTCGGAATAGTAGTGGCCAGCAAAAAACGCCTTGTCAGGTGAAAAATTGGCGTACTCGTCTATATGAAGGGAGCCTTCATTGATAATTGAAAAAACCAACCCAAGCCTTGGCACGGGGTTGTTCTTTAGTACTTCATATCCAGGACCAATAAATGCGAAAGCCAACCAGAGGCCAACCGCGATTGAAATGACGGTTCGGATGTTGTTGTTACTCCTGTCCATTATTTTGCTTCCATTCGTAAACAGATCTCATTTTCGCATGAAAATGCGGCAGGCCGGAGGAAGGTCAAGCGGTATTCCGGGCGATGATGGCCGCGTACTGCGGCGCTTGCACGAGCGGGCTGCGGGCGGCGCGCAGTTTGCGGAGATTGCCGACCCATTCGTCGCGCCGGGCGGCGAATCCGGCCGGGGTCAGGGTGCGGATGAAGGTCGCCAGGTCGTCCTCCGACTCTGCCATGTAGCCGATCGCCCCGTAGCGGGCGACGATGGCATCGAGCGAGCGGTTGCGCACGCAGACCAGCGGCTTCAGGGCGGCGATCGCGTCGATGACGCTGCCGCTCGCCACATACTGGTAGTTGCGCGACAGCGGCAGGCAGACCAGGTCGATTTCAGTGAGCGCGGCCACGTAGTCGTCGCGTGGCACGGAGGCGAGGCTGGGCTTGCGGGTGAGGCTGCTGAGGTCAAGCGTGCGCACTTCCGATGAAGCGAGGCCGATCGCATGGAACTCGAGCGTCGGCCCGCGGCATTCCCGCGCGAGCCTGAGAAACAGGCCGAATCCCTTGTCGAGGCTGGAATTGCCGAGAAAGCCGATGCGCAACACCGGCGGGACGGAGCCTTCCGCCGGAGCCTCGCCCCATTCCGACTCCAGCACCGGATGCTCCAGCGTTTCCAACGCGGGGGCGGCGGCGGGCGCGACCTCGGCAATGGCGTCGCTGATGCCAAGCTCGAGCGCAACCAGGCGGACATGCGCCGGCAGCGGCTGTTGCAGGATCGCCATGAAATCGAAGGCGCGGTAGAAAGGGTTACGCGTGCGCCACTGCTGCGCCGCGGCCAGGTGGTTGTGCAGGATCATGTGCAGCGGCGCCGGCGAGAAACCCGGCCAGGCCCGGCGCAGCACGGCATAAAGATTCGCGTCCACGCCCAGCACCGCGGCCAGGCGCAGCTTTTCCTGGCCGATGCCGGCTACGACGTGTTGCCAGCAGCGCCACGCGCCGAGCCGGCCGGCGATCGGGTTGTGGCGGGACAGGCCGAACGGCACGGCAAAGGGCGGACAGGGGCGAAACTCGATGCCGTCCGTGGCGCTGAAGCGCGCCCGCAGGCGCTCAACATGGCCAGGGCACGCATGGAAAATCACGCGGTCGCCGGGGAAGGCGGCACGCAACAGGCGCAGATACGCCTCGTTGAACGGGTGGTGCATGAATTCGTGGCTGAGGAAATCGAAGACGGCAATCGTGGGCATCGGCATTCTCGCTTCTGTGGCCGTGCGTGGCCGCAACACGGTGACCTGGGCGTTCCGGGCTAAACGGATCGCAACGGGAGATGATTTAAGGTACATTGATCCTGAATTGGCGGAGCCGGACGACCATGTTTTATCGTGCCAAGCGCACAATGAAAACGCGGGCATTTGACCGCGCGATTGCCGGAATTTTCAGGACAAAACCACTCATTCTGAAGGATGCGCCTTGGTGTATCGTTAGTATGGTGGCTAATCGTGACGTTCCTATGTACCTGACGGCGATAAAATCATTTTATCCAAGAATCGGGCGGGGTAAAATCGCCGCGATCATCGATCGGAATATGCCGCAATCGCTGCGGGACATACTGTCACACCATCTTGTCGGTATTGAATTCGTTGTTCTGGAGGACATCCCGACCGCTCCATGCCAGTCTGGAGGCACATGGGAGCGGTTGCTCTATTGCCTGGACCGCTCGCAGCGCGAATACACGATTCAAATCGACAGCGATACACTGGCCGTGAGCGATGACCTGAGTGAGGTATTGGGCTGCCTGGAAGCGAACCGCGCTTTCACGATGTCGGACGGATTCGTCCGGATGAGCTTGCCCGAGGCCGCCGAACAGGGACAGGCGACGCCCAGCAACTATATCGGGATCGTCGGCGAGGCGGCCTTCGACCGTTATCCCGGCGCGGAAGCTCTGCACTATATCCGCGGCTCGTCGGGCTTCGCCGGGTTTGCGAAGGGCGGCTACACACGCGCCGCGATCTCCGCCTTCCATCAGCAGATGGAGACGCTCGTCGGCAAAGCACGCTGGCGCGAATGGGGATCGGAGCAATGCGGCTCCAATTTCGCCATCGCAAATTCGCCCGACCCGTTGGTGTTGCCCTATCCGCAATATGCCAGCTTCACCGCGCACGTGCTGCGCCACGAGGTGAAGCTGTTTCATTTCATCGGCGTGCTCCGGTTCGTGGATGGATATTTTGCCCGGCGCAGCCAGGAAGTGATCGCGGTGCTGACCCCCGGGGCCGCATCGGTGCCGCCGCCGCCGGTTGCGGGCACGCAGGTCAAGGACAGGCTCCCGCTGCTGTTCGCGCGCAGCCTGACGCGCGCCAGCATCGCCGGATACCTGCGCTGGCGGCTCTCCGGCCGGACGCAGACGGTCGTGGTCCAGATGCGGGCGCAGACCGGGTTCCGGAATTATCCCGGTCCCGGCTCCGGCGCCAGGTTCCACTTGCGCGCGCCCGGTGTCGGCAACAACGATCTTGGCGTCGCCTACGAGATTTTCATCCACCGCCTCCTCATGCCGCCTGTTTGGATCCCGCCGGAACGGGTGAAGCTGGTGGTCGATCTGGGGGCCAATGTCGGCATGTCGTGCTTGTGGTGGCTGGCGAATTACTGGCGCGCGCAGGTGATCGCCTTCGAGCCGCATCCGGGCCACGTGGCGGCGGCCCGGGCGAACATCGCGCTCAATGGCTATGAACCCCGCATCGATCTGCACCAGGCAGCGGTCGGCCCGGCGGCGGCGACCGCCCGGATCTCGGATGCGGGCGCCGCCTCCACGCTTTCGGCCACGGGTGGCAGCGGCTTCGCGGTGGAGGTCCTGGATCTATTCGCGATCCTCGCCGGCCGTCGCGTCGACATCCTGAAGATCGATATCGAGGGCAGCGAGGTCGGGCTGCTGGATGACCCCCGGTTCGCGGCACTCGACGTCGGCGCCATCGTGATGGAATGGCACCAGCCGGACGCCAGCGGACGTGGCGGCCGGGAGTGGTGCGTCGGCCGGCTCGAGGGGTTCGGGTTCCGCACCTATGTTGCGTCCGAAAACGGGGCGTTCGGGATGCTCTGGGGGTATCGGTGACGCCGCGGCGCTGAGCGGATTCAGCGCGCCCAGTGTCGCAGGGCCCCTGCAAGGAAGCGCATCACTGGGAGCCCCGGTGAGCTTCGACGGTCGCGCGGATGCTGGCGGCGAAGCGGTCGATGAAGGCGGGCATGGAAAGATCGCCGTCGATGCGCCGGCGGGCATTCTCGCCGAACCGGCGGCGTTTTGCCGGGTCCGCCTGTAGTTCCAGCACGGCCCGCCGCAGCGCGTCCGGGTCGCCCGGCGGCACCAGCAGGCCGGTCTCGCCATGGATGACGAAGTCCCGCGTGGTACCGATGTCGGTGGCAATCACCGGCTTGGCCATGGCCATGGCTTCGAACAGCGCGGTGGAGCCGGTCGGATGTTCGGCAATCCGTAGCGGCAGCACGACCATGCTGGCGCCGGCGTACAGGTCGCGCAAGGCAAGGAAGGACAGCCGCTGCGCCACCAGGCGGATGTGCGGCTGTTCCACCGGCGGCCGCCAGCGGGTTTTCAGCACCAGCTCGAGGTCGAGGCCCTGCCAGGCCGCGACCAGCGTGGGATAGTCGCGGGCGAAATCGTCGCCGACCGAGAGCGCATAGGTGCCCTCACGCGTGGGGTCGGGGCGGAAGAAATCCTCGTTGACCGGATGCAGCGTGATGTTGTCGGGCGGCGCCTGCAACCGGTAGGTGCGCCGGACGTGCTCCTCCTGGTGGCGGGTGAGCACCAGCACTTTTTCCACGCGAGGGACGACGAAGCGCAGGACAAGGTCGCGCGGCCGCCAGCCCTGGGCGGAAACTTCCCACAACAGGATGGGCGTTTTGAAACGGAACAACCAGCGCAGCAGCAGGATGAAGAAGACGTTGCTCTCAAATACCGAGACAATGGCGTCGTAGGAGCGGTCGAACAGCAGCACGCGCAGCGCGCGGATGGGGTCGAAACCGGCGAGGAAGGGTTGCTTGCGGCACCATGGATTCAGCGGCGGATCGTAAAGGTCGCGGGTTTCCTGGATGATGCCGCGTTCGCGGAACAGGTCGATCTCGCGGCGTGGGTCGGGGGCCTCTCCTGGGCGAAAGTCGCGCCAGCGTGGGGCCTGCTGGACGTTGGGCAGGAACAGCACACGCAGCGGCCGAGGATGCGGCGCTTCTGTCGTCATTTGGCATTCTTCTGCCACAGCAGCACGTCCTTCGAATTGTAGCGGCGGGGCAGCTCCGAGGAAAATGCGCCGGGATCGACCGCGACAACGGTATCCGAACCGTATTCCGGAATGATCGATATCATGTAGCCGCCGTCCTTCGCCAGCGCGGCCAGGACCTGCCCCAGGCCAACGGCTTCCGGCAGCACCTCGACGAGCAGGGTGGGCCGGTTGGCCAGGATGATATCCCGCGCCGAGGCGAGCAATTCGGCCTCGATGCCCTCGGCGTCGATCTTGATCAGGTCCCGCCCGGCGGCCAGGTCGCGGAACGGGATTCCTTGCACCTCCAGTACGCGCAGGCTGCTGCGCCCGGATACCTCGCTGCCCTCCAGCAGATGCGCCCCGACCGGCGCGCTCCGGTGTTCGTCCGGGATGTTCAGCCGCACGGTGCGGGCAATCCGATCCGGAATGGCCGCGGCCTCGAGGGTCTCGACGTTGTCGACCCGGTTGCGGGCGAGATTCGCCTTCAGGATGCCGACGAGTTCGGGCAACGGCTCGACGACGGTGTACTGGCCCGCCGTGGCGCGCGCGCCGATCGTGGTGAACAGGCCGACATTGCCGCCGACCTCCAGGATGGAGCGCGACCGCCGGCACTGCTCGACCCACACCGCGGCGACACGGCCTTCGTAGCCCTGGATGCCGAACCAGTAGACCGCATCCATGACCATCGAATCGACCGCCAGGAAACTCAGGTCCGGCGCGTCGAGCGGCCGGATTTCCGTCAGTATTTCCGCCAGCCGGCCGCGCGCGGCGCGGGCGGCCCTTTGCAGCACCATCACGCAGCCGCTGCGGATGAGGCCGCCGCGTTTGAACCGGACGACACCATGGCGGAAGGGGGCATAAAGCCACAGGGGGATCATTGGTGTCCTCGGCCTGGGGGATGAACGGCACCGGCGCTCGTTCGGGCCCACAGCCGCTTGCCGCCATGGTGCCAGGATCGCAGCCGACGAATGACAGAGAGCGGCAGGAACGAGAGCAGCCAGCAGAACACCCCGCGCGGCCGCAGGTACCCGCTTGCCAGGGCCTGCCAAAGATAGGGACGCGCTTCGCGCGGGCGGTCGTCGTCGAACAACGCCCAACCTGCCCAGAACAGGGAACTCCGACGATGCCGCCGGATTATCGCCGCCGGCAGCCGGAGCTGTCCGTGCAGCCGTTGCTCGATGCGGCGCATCGTGCGGAGATTGCCAAGCGCGGTTGTCGTGCGCAGGCCACTGAGATGATCGGTGCCGCCGGTGCCGCATTTGGCGGCGGGCACATCAAGCAACCCAACCGGCCCGGCCTGCACCAGGCGGCTGAAAAATTCGTAGTCTTCGCCTGCGTTTCCCATGCTTTGGTCGAAGCCGCCATGGGCGGCTATCAGGCGTGAGCGGAACATGACGGTCGACAGGTTGAAGAAGTTGCCAAGGAATATCTTGCTCGAGAAATCGCCGATCCTGAGCGGAATGCGCCGGGGACTGTCGTCGTTCAGGCCGTCCGGAACATCGATCTCCGTAACCATATCAAACAACTCGCCTTCCGGCATGTAGGCATAGCTGCCTCTCCAGAATCGTCTCAGGCATCGTTCGAACAGCAGTCGCCCTTCGCGGTCCACCACCATGGCATCGGTGTAGGCGAGCTGAAGTTCCGGATGCTGACGGAACGCGGCGATCTGGGCCGCCAGCTTCCAGGGCAGCCATTCGTCGTCGGAATCGAGGAAGGCGATGAACGCGCCGTCTGCCAGGGCCATGCCGGCGTTGCGTGCGGCACAAACGCCGGCGTTGGGCTGGCGGATGACACGAATGCGCGCGCCGTAGGCGGCCAGGCGCTCGGCCGTGTCGTCGGTGGAGCCGTCATCGACCACGATCACCTCGACGGCGGGATGGGTTTGCGCCAGCGCGCTGTCGATGGCCGCGCCGACCAGCCGGGAGCGATTGTAGGTGGGGATGATGACGCTGACGCGGTCGGACATGATCACCGGAAACGCTTCGACAACGGCCGGCCGAACCAACCCCGGGACAGCAACAGGCGGCGCGCCAGCCGAAGCAGGTTGGCCTCAGCACCGGCCGGCCGGCCGGCGGCCAGCCAAAGCGCCGCGAGCACGCCAGCGTAGACTGCCATGCCCAGGACCACCCCGCCCAGCAAAGCTAGTGCCGGGTTGGCGGCGCCCTGCCCGCCCAGCCCGCTCCACAGCAGCACCGCGGCCATCGCGGCGGTGGCCAGCACGCCACGCCAGAGCCGCTTCAGCAGGGCGGCCAGCGGAATGGCGAAGCCGTGCAGCGTTACCGCCAGATACAGCAGATGGTCGAACACCATCCCGAGCGCTGCCGCGACCCCGGCGCCAAGCAGGCCGAAACGCGGGATCAACAGCAACAGCAGTGTGACCCGCAGCGCCGCTCCGGCGAGGATGATGCCGAGCACCAGCCGCATTTTTCCATGCACCCGCAACAGCACCGAGCCGATGGTGCCGAACGCCGCGAGCGAGCCGGCGATGCCCAGCACCTGCACCAGCGGCACCGCCGCCATCCAGCGTTCCCCGAAGGCCAGTTGCACCAGCGGGCCGGCGATCAGCGCCAGCCCGACCCCGGCCGGGAAGGTCAGCAGCGTCAGGCCGGCGGTGATGGCGAGCCAGGTCTGGCCGGCATCCAGCCCGGTGTTGCGCGCCGTGCTGAAACCGGAGAACGCCGCCCGGCAGGCCGGCTCGACCAGCTCGGTGGTCGGCAGCGCGGCGATCTCGGCGCCAATGGAGAACAGGCCCACCGGGGAGGCGCCGAGCAGCCGGCCGAGCAGGATGGCATCGGCGCGGTCGCGCAGCAGCGAGGCCACGTTGATCGCCGATAGCCAGAGCGAATAGCCCAGCAGCTCGCGCCAGGCGGAAAGGCCGAGGCGCGGGCGGAACGGGTGCATCCAGTAGCTGAAGATCACCCGCAGCGCCCGTTGCGACAGGATGCCGACGACCAGCGCCCAGTAGCTGCGCCACAGCACGGCGGCGCCGATCGTCAGCAGGATGCTCAGCAGCCTGGGTACCAGCCAGAGCCGGACCTCGCGGTGAAAAGCGAAGTTACGGCGGAAATCGACCACGCCGACATTGATCAGGCCGTCCAACAGAAACCCCAGCCCGAGGGCGAAAATCACCGGGGCCAACCGCGGCTCGGCGAAAAACGCGGCGGCCGGCACGGCCAGGGCGGCGATCATGCCGCCGATCGCCAGCCCGCGCAGCAGGCCGAGGGTGAAAGCGGTGTCGTAGACCGCCCGCGTGGGCGCCCGCGCGCGGGTGACGGCGTCCTCGACATCGATCAGCGCCATCGCCTCGACCGCGAGGGTGAAGCTGGAGGCGAGCGCGATCAGGCCGAAATCCGCCGGCACCAGCAGGCGCACCAGCACCACCGTGCTGGTCAGCCCGAGCAGCCGTGTGGCCATGCGCCAGGCGACCAGCCATCCGGTGCCCCGCGCGGTGCGGGCAACGACCGACTCTGTTGACGTGCCTTCGGTCACGGGTGCCGGACGGCGGTTTCCGGGGCGAGAGCGGGCCGCCCCGGCGCGCCGGCGGCGAGGAACCCCTCGAATACCAGCAGCAGCCATAACGCCTGGCTGCGGTCGAAATGGCCGGCTTCGTGCTCGGCCAGCAGCCGTTCGACCGTGGCGGGGACGAACAGGCCGCTGTCCAGCAGGGTTTCGCCCAGCAACCGGGCGCGCACCCTCCCCGCCTCGCGGCGGAACAGGCCGGCGAGCGAGGGGGCGAATCCCTGTTTCGGGCGGTACAGCAACTCGTGCGGCAACTGCGGCTCCAGCGCGCGCTTGAGGATGTATTTGCCCGTGCCGCCGCGCAGTTTCAGGCGCCGCGGCAGCGCCAGGCCCCACGCCGCCAGCCCGTAGTCGAGCAGCGGCGCGCGCACTTCCAACCCATGCGCCATGCTGGTGCGGTCCACCTTCACCAGCATGCGCCCGGCCAGCCAGGTCGAGAGGTCGACATACTGCGCGGTCAGCAGCGCATCCTCGCTGCCGCATTCCTCCATCAGCGTGGCGATGCGCGCGGTCGGGTCGTAGCCGCCGAGCTGGGTCCGCAGGCCGGGTGCCAGCAGCGCGCGGCGCTGCGCCGCCTGCACCTGGGTCACCGTGCGCAGGTAGCCGAGCGTGGCGTCCAGGCTGAGCTCGGTCAGCGTGTGTTTCGCCCGCAGCCAGCGCGGGGCGCGGTCGAGCTTGGGATAGGCCCGCGCCAGCGCGCCGACGGCGGGGCCGCGCACCGAGGCGGGCAGGAAACGGCGCACGGCCTGGGTGAGCACATGCCAGCGGTAGCGGCGGTAGCCGGCGAACACCTCGTCGCCGCCGTCGCCGGATATCGCCACCGTGGCGTGCCGGCGGGCGAGCCGGCAGACACTTTCGGTCGGCACCGAGGAGGGATCGCCGAACGGCTCGCCGAACAGGCGCCCCTGCGCACGGGCGGCATCGATCATGTCCACCGCGGCGGCGCGCTCGTTGTGCTGCACCGTGCCGTAGCGCCGCGATACCAAGGCGGCGTACGGGGTTTCGTCTTCTTCGCCGTCGAAACCGATGGTGAAGGTGTCGAGCGGGGCGGTACGCAGCCGCGCGGCGGTGGCCACGACCGCGCTGGAATCGACGCCGCCCGACAGGAAGGCGCCGAGCGGCACGTCGGCGACCAGCCGCTGCGCGGTGGCGGCATCCAGTCGGGCGGTCAGCTCCGCCGCCGCGCTGGCCTCGTCCTGGTTATGGATGTGGGTCGGCGGCTGCCAGTAGCGCCGCAGCACCGGCGCGCGGCCGCGCTCGAACAGCAGGAAATGCGCCGCCGGCAGGCGGTGGACGCCGGCATAGATGGTGTCGGGATCGGGGATGTAGCCCCAGGTGAAGAAATCCTCGACGGCGGCGGGGGAGATCCGCCTGTTCAGCGCCGGCACCGCGGCCAGGGCGGCCATTTCGGAGCCGAACACGAAGCCGCCGTCCGGCAAGGTGGCGTGGTACAACGGCTTCTTGCCCAGCCGGTCGCGCGCCAGGAAAAGCTGGCCGCGGTTGCGGTCCCACAACGCCAGGGCGAACATGCCATTCAGCCGTTGCAGGCAGTCCGGCCCCCAGCTTTCCCAGGCGTGCAGGATGGTCTCGGTGTCGGAGTGGTTGCTGCTGAAGACGTGCCCCAGCGCCTGCAACTGCGGCCGCAGCTCGGCGAAGTTGTAGATCTCGCCGTTGAACACGATGACCACCGAGCCGTCTTCGTTGAACATCGGCTGATGGCCGCCAGCGATGTCGATGATGGCCAGCCGGCGATGGCCGAGGCCAACCCCCGGCTCGGTGTGGAAGCCGTCGCCGTCGGGACCGCGATGGGCCAGCGCCGTGGTCATGCGGCGCAGCAGCGCGGCGTCGATTTCGGCTCTGGCGTCCTGGTGGAAGATGCCGGCCAGCCCGCACATTGTGTTCTCCTGGGCAGCGCCCGGGCCTGCTTAGCCGTAATGATGGGCACCGAACAGCCGAAACCACGGCTAGATTGGTTCGGTCCGTGCCGGAGGTTTGTATGTTTTTCCTGCTTGCCATGCTGCTCGCTCTCGCTGGCCCGTCCGCGGCCCATGCGGCGGATTGGCCCGGCTATCAGGCGATCATCTGGCAACCCGGCACGGCGGCGCGCGACGCCGGCCTGCGGGCACTCGGCTTTGACGCCGGCGCGGTGATCGCCGACCGCGAAGGCCACGACGCCGCCAGCTTCGCGCAGCGCATCGCGCCACTGCGGGCGGCCGGCCTGCGCTGGTACATCGAGAACATCGCCACCGATTTCTATGCGCCCTATCACCGCTGGCTGCCCGACCGGCCGGTGACCTGGCTGTTCGACGAAGTGCGGCGGCTGCACCAGGCCAACCCGGCCGACCCCGCCGGCTTTATCCGTACGCCCAGCCTTTCCGATCCGGCGGGGCTGGAGCGCATCCGCCGGCGGCTGGCCGAACAGGTGCGCGTGTACGGCCACGACCGGCCTCTGTTCTACGACCTGGCCGACGAGGCCGGCATCGCCGACCTGGCGGCATTCTGGGATTTTGATCTTTCTCCGGATTCCCTGGCTGGTTTCCGGGACTGGTTGCACGCGGAGTACGGCACCCTCGCCGCGCTGAACGGCGAATGGGGCACCGGCTTCGCCACCTGGGAACAGGTGAGGCCGATGCTGACCGACGCGGCGTTGCGGCAGGCCGACGACAATTTCTCCGCCTGGTCGGACTTCAAGGCGTGGATGGACGTGGCTTTCTCCCGCGCCGTGCGGACCGGCACCGCGGCGCTGCACGCGGCCGACCCCACGGCGCTGGCCGGCCTCGAGGGCACCCAGCCGCCGGGCTGGGGCGGCTACGACTACACGCGGCTGGCCGGCGCGGTGGACGTGATGGAGTCCTACAACGGCGGGCACAGCATCGAGATCGCGCGCGCCTTCAACCCCGGCCTGATCGTGCTGACCACCTCCTTCGGCCAGGGTGCGGAGGAGGCACGGAACATCTGGCGCGCGCTGCTGCTGGGCAGCCGCGGCCTGGTGGTGTGGGACGAAGGCGGCGTGGTGGCGCCGGACGGCACCCCCGGCCCGCGCGGGCGGTTTCTCGCCGCCGTGCTGCACGACATGCACGGGGACGCCGCCGCGCGGCTGATCGCCGCCACGCCGGTGGCCGCTCCGGTGGCGATTTTGGTTTCGCCACCCAGTTTTCGGGTCAACTGGCTGCTGGAACGCCGCGCCGATGGGATCGCCTGGGAGGCACGCGACTCCGCAACCGAAGGCGGCCATGCCACCGCCGACGGCCTCGCGCTGTCACGCACGGTGGACCTGCTGACCGGGCTCGGCGTGCGGCCGCGGTTCGTCTCGCCGGCGGGCCTGGCGCGCGGCGAGCTGTGGGCGAGCGGCGTGCGTATGCTGGTGCTGCCGCAGTCGATCGCACTGTCGGAGGCGGAAGCGGCTGCCATCCGGGATTTCGCCGCCGCCGGCGGACGGGTGCTGGCAGACGGCGAGGCCGGCCGGTTCGACGGCCACGGCCGCCGCCGGGCGAGCCCGGCGCTGGCGGGGCTCGCCCGGCGGGACACGCCAGCGACGCTCGAGGCGATGGCGGCGGTGCTGCGGGAGGCCGGCGCCGCGCCCAGCTTCACCCTCACCCGCGACGACGGCCGGCTGGCCCCGGGGGTGGAAGCGCGCAGCTACCGCAGCGGCGAGACCACCATCCTGGCGTTGCTGGCGGAGAGGGAACAGACAGTGACGCTGACCCTGCCGCAACCGGCCGGGTTGCGAGACCTGCGCCAAGGCGGGCCGGCGATGCACACCGACCGCCTGCGGTTGTCGCTGCCCGCCGACGGGCCGGTGCTGCTGGAAGTCGACGAGTAAGTAAGGCCAGGGCGCTGCCCTGGACCCGCAAGGGGCCGAGAGGCCCCTTGACCCCGCGACTAGGTAAGGTTGTTGAGAGAGGGGGGCCAGGAGATGTTTCGGCATCACC
>Ga0316232_1001823_pt1 | contig 24478 bp, 28 predicted proteins | sample TBHtaG_FD_206006 | JGI IMG/M metagenome (GOLD analysis project Ga0316232, IMG submission 206006) | Freshwater microbial communities from Trout Bog Lake, Wisconsin, USA - TBH18025_13 | ecosystem: Environmental > Aquatic > Freshwater > Lake > Hypolimnion/Profundal zone | place: USA: Wisconsin... | reverse complement strand
GCTGGAGGCGTCGAAGGCGTAGCCGGCGTTGATACCGAAGTAGGCGCCCGACCAGGTGAACACCGGCACGGGGGTGAACACGGGCGGCGGGGCAGCGCGACGCGGCAGGTCGGCGGCCGAGGCGGCGGCGGTCAGGGCGGTGAAGGCAGCCAGCGAGGCGAGGAGCTTGGTCATCGGGTCAGGTCCAAATTTCTAACTGGAGCTATGGCTACCGGCTCATGAGCCAAATAGCTGTAGTTTTATGGACACACTGGTCGGCAACGCGGGGCCCGATCATAGTAAACCGACTATGAACGCGCACCAAATCGTCGCAATACATCACGCTGTACACGGACGAGCGCGACAACATCTTCGGCAGGCTTTGGTTGCACCCCGCCAGCCCATTGCCGCCCAGCTGTGGCAGGGACGCAACAGGCTGGGCGACGGCCGCTGCCTGGGTCATGCACACCGTCCCCCCGCACGTGATCGACCGGCATGCGAAGTATTTGATCGCACCTGACATCCCTCTCGATCTGCGCGAGGGTGAAGGCGTGGGCAGCGTCCTCGAATTGGACGGTGTGGAGGTCTTCGCTTGTGTGGAAATCGTAGCCGGTCTCCGCCGCCACTGCGCGCCAATGTCCGCGTGGAATTTGGGTGTGGCGGCGCATCACCCACCCGCGCCGTGAACGGCCACCGCTCGGCCCGATCCGCCGAAGCCGCCCAGCGTGAAGGTCGCCCGGGAGCCGAGGACGCCTGAAGCCGCGATGGGGCGTAGGTTCTCGAGGTTGGTCTCGATGCCCGAGACACGAGTTCGGGCGAGCGCCCGGCGCAGGGCGTCGAGGGCCGCCGACCGGTCGGGACCGGACACGATGATCTTGGCGAGCATCGGGTCGTAGAACGGCATCACCTCCGTGCCGGTCGCGATCCAGCCGTCGCAGCGGGCTCCACCGCGCAAGATGACCTCGGTCAGCAGGCCGGCGCCCGGGGCGAAGGTGGTGTAGGAAATCTCGGCACAGCGCCGCGCCGCGATCGCGGCGCCCCTCGGCTGCAGCGAGCCGACCGCCTGACGCACCACCCATTCCGCGCTCTCGGCGTCATCCGGAATGTGACATCCGACTCTTCTTTTGAGGTGGCGCAGCGTCCTCCCATTCGCGATCCAGCTCTGCCAGTCGAGCGGCTCGAGCGGCCGCCACAGACTTCGTTTCCATCGTCGACGCGTCCACAGCCACCTCGGCGGATCGAGGATCAGTCTGCCCCTCGTCAAACAGGGCGCGGGCAAGGGCCGTGACGATGCGGTCGACATCGCTGGGCATCAGGATTCCTGTGCCGAGGAGGTCGAGGCGTGAACGGGCGGCGATATCCGCGCAGGAGCCGCCGGCGATGCCGAGCGCGGCGATTTCGCCGGCATGAAACGGCAGACTGTCAACCGACCTATCGCGCAGCCGTCCGAGTCTCCGCTCCCTGGTGGCCTCGACAGCGTGCACGTCCCGTGCGCCCGGCAGCCTACGGGCGATCTCATTGAGGATGAACGTGCGCATGCTGTCGACCCGGATGGGTCCGAACTTCCTCACCTGGGTGATCGCCAGCGGTGACGTCTGCGCCAGATGACCGAGGTCGCGGTACCCGGCCTTGCGCAAGCGGGCTCGCAGGGAGGCGGTCAGGAAACCGCGGCCGAATCCCAACGCCGAGAGATGCTGAATCGCGTCCGATGGAAGCCCCTCGAACAGCGGCAGCCGGAGGCTGACCTCGCCGAAAAGGCTATCCGACTTGGGTGCGCGAGGTGATCGACCGGGCATCGCCGCCGATAGGGCGATTACCGGACGCCTGCAACGGGATGCCCTTCGACGCACCGGTCGACGCGGATGTCGGGCTCCCTGCCATCCACCCCGGTGATCGCCGGCGAATCGAGGCGGCGGTGCAACGCCGGGTGATTGGCCTGCCCGGCTCGACCCGGGGCCGGTCGCGGCCCGACCGCAGAGCTACTCAGGCGTTGCGCGCTTCCATCCGCCAGCGGAGACAACGGCGGAACCGGACGCGACGACCGAACTTGGCGTCCCGGTACCGTAACGGGCCGGGGCTCATCGGCGGGAAGGGGCGAAACTGCCATGGACGTTATCCATGACGATCCTCCGATGCCGGAGGAGATCGCGAAGGGGTTCTACCCGGCGTTCGAGGAACGCTGGCGCAAGGCGGAACTCACGGGCCGGCTCGCCATGCTCGGCTTCGTGCTGGTCTGCGCCTTCGGGCTTCTGGGGCACGGGCCATTCAGCGAGCGGAGCGTGACGAACAAGGACGGATCGATCCGCATCCGTTACGAGCCGGTCGTGCGCTTCGGCGCCCCCACGATCATTCGCTTCGATACCCGGGTTCCCCCGGGCGGCGACAAGGTGGCGGTGACCATCGCCAAGGACCTCGTCGACCAGTTCGGCCTGGAGACCATCACCCCGCGGCCGGCGACCTGGGAGGTCGCGGGCGGCGGCATCCGCTTGGTCTTTCCGGTTCAGGCCGGTGAGAGCCATGCCCTGATCCGCTTCACCGGGTCGCCGGCCTTCCGCGGTGGGGTCGATCTCACCGCGCGGCTCGATGCCGGCGAGACGCTCTCCTGGTCGCAATACGCGGTGCCTTGACCATGAACACCGTTCTCAAGGCCGCGGCCGCCTACCTCATCGTCCTGTTCGTGATCCGGCTGATCGGTCGGCGAACAGCGAGCCAGCAGGCGCCGATCGACATGGTGGTGCTGTTTCTGTTCGGCGGCCTGAGCGTCAGTGCCATCCTGGGCGACGACCACTCGTTCACGGGGGCGATGAGCGCCCTGTTCACCGTCGGGCTGATGCACGTCTCGGTGTCGTGGCTGAAGCTGCGCTTTGTCTGGTTCGAGCGCATCGTCGATGGCACGCCGATCGTGGTCTACCGCGCCGGCGACTGGGACGAGACCAACATGCGGCGCCTGCGCATGCAGCAAGCCGACGTCCGGACGGCCGCGCGCCAGCAGGGCCTGGACGACTTGGACAAGGTCGCCGTCGCCATCGTCGAGCGGGACGGCAAAGTATCTATTGTCGAGAAAAGCTGACCGCTCGAAACCGGCGTGTCGGAGCGGCGGGAGGGCACGACCGTCAATCCCACCCGGATTGGGTCTATTGATCCGTGATCGTGATGTTGATCCGGGCACTCATGACGCGACGCCCGCTCTCGTCACGTGCGCTCGCAGCGAATTCGTCGACGCCACGGTCTTCGCCCTCGTCGCGGAGGATTTCCGTCAGGGCAGTTCGCAGCAGGCAGCGAAGCGCGGCCCTGTCGGGGAGGATTGTCCCTTCCTCGTCGATCGCATCCACGTGGTCGAATGTGTCGATGAAGTAGCGCGGCACTCACGCCTCCGTGGTCGAATGCTCTGTCCGAAGCTAACCGAGGTTAGAAGGGATGGTTCGCGGCGCTTGGGGCGATGTCGATCGAGGCTGTGTAGTCTGGGCCGCGCCATTTCGGCGATGCCGCTGGACGACAAACTCGCCATCAGAACCGATTCGTCGGGAACCGCCGACACGGGGTCAATTTAACCTCAGTCAGACGTGCGCAGGGCTGTTGGGATGAGCTTGACGATCGTGAATGGCACGGACGACCTCGAACTCAAAGACGCTGTCCGTCGCGGCGTTGCTGACGGACTGGCCCGATTGCTGAGCGTGCCCGAACACCCCGACAGCGTTCAGGCGATGCTTCAAAGCGAAACCCGCACCGGGAGAAACGGCCTCGAGCCCGCTGTTCGCGCCTCGGCGGGCTCGGATCAAAGCGGCCGATGAACTGTCGCGCCCGCTTCCAGGCCTCGTCGCCCGGAAGCGGGCTGTCCCGGCCCGTCGAATAGACCGTTCGAGTGCGACGCTGGCCGGCGGCCCGCACCGCCGGCGCAACCGCAGGCGACGCTAGCCAGGTCGATGATCGGCCGTGCCGGCGATGTCGATGACAGTCCCGGTCTCATGGGGATGTTCACCCATAAAGCGATCGAAGGTCGCCCGATCCTTCGCGCGCTTCAGCTTGTCCACGAAGCTCTCAAAATCCTGGCGACGGATTTCGAGAGCGTGACGCTGTGCCTCGATACGGCTGATCTCGCCATCGCGCCACGCGTCGAAGGCGGTATTGCCGCTGGTCCGGGCTGATGTGAACCAGGACCGCTCGCGCGGCGCAGCACCACGCTCGAACGGCCGGCGCAGGTGTTCGAAGCGGGGGAGGCCGGACAGCCGGAGATCGTATCGCCCGAGCGCCTGCCGCGCTACGACGACAAGGCCTGCAAAGCCACCGACATAGAGGGCATCATGGATGAAGGGCATGATGGGCATGGAAACGCTCCTCGCGCACGTATCGGCGCCGTTGACGAGGGCAGGAGCATGCCAACGCGCCCCGGATGCAGCCTGAACCGGTTGGTTCAGGACGGGTTAAACTTTCCGGCCCTGAACCCGTAGCCGGCTGCCCGCAGGCCGAGCCGACGCGGAAGCCCATGGACCGGGGCGGCGGCGAACTGGCCGAGCACGATCATCCGGCCCCCGCGCCGGCCAGACGGATGCCCGCACAGCGGGCGTCGGTCGGTCCGTTCGGCCTCTTGGCCCGGGAATCGTCGGCCGAGGTACCGCCGCACGGTGACGCAGCCCACCCGCATCGCGGGACGCATCCCGATCCGTCAGCGTTTGCCTGCGGCCGGACGATGGTCGGGCACGGGCTGGGCAACCCCAGTGGCGATCGACGGCGAAGGGGTGACATGATGATCGACCTGAACACGGCGACCGCAGACGAACTGGACAGCGTGCCGGTCCTGAAGGGCCACGGATTCGAGATCGTGCGCTACCGCGAGGAGCGCGGCAGGTTCACCAGCCTTCGGCAACTCGATGAGGTGCCGGGTCTGAGCGGCAAGACGGATGGCATCGCGGACCACGTCACGATCGCAGCACGCTGAATGCTTACCCTTGGCAACGAAGTGTTCCGCGTCACCGGTCTGCCGATCATCGTCCGCTCATCCGAAGCCGGTGAGCCTGTCATCGTTCGAGTCGACCTCCGGCCTACCCGCAATGGCGCGGCAAGCCGCGGCGACGTCGGTCGCATCGGGATCGATGGACCATGACGGATTTGGCCACCCATGGCGCCGCGTTCGCCCGCGCCGTCTCGGGCTTCGGCCCGTATCCGCCGGTCGTCCTCTGTCATGACGATGCCGACGGCGTATCGGCGGGGGCGATCCTGGGACGTGCCCTGGAGCGCGCCGGATATGGCCCCGTCGACGTGCAAGTGATCGGTCGGGGTGCTTCGGCCTGGTCGCCTGCGACCCGGGAGGCGCTCGCGTCCCGGAAGCCGGGCGGCATCGTGGTGACCGATCTGGGGGTTCAGGCGGGGGACATCGTCCCCGGCGTGCCGACGGTGCTGGTCGATCACCATGTTCCGCGCGCCCTGCCCGATTCCGCCGGAACGATGGTCATCAGTGGCCACGCGGATCTGCCGATCCCGACATCCAGCCTCCTCGCCCATGCCTGTGCGGCGGCGCTGGGCGAGGCGAGCGATCTGGCGTGGCTCGCGGGAATCGGCCTCGTCGGCGATCTCGGCGAGCGCGGCGCCAACAGCGACTTCCCCGACATCATGGCGCCCCTGCGGAAGACTTACACCGCCAAGGCCCTCCGCGAGGCCGTGAGCCTGCTCAACGCACCCCGACGCTCGGCGTCTGGGGATGCAGGGCCGGCCCTGAGGCTGCTTCTGCGTGCGACAGGCCCCGGGGCCATCGTCGAGGGCACCGATCCGGATGCCGCGGCGTTGCGTACCGCCCGGATCGAAGTGAAGGCTGCCTTGGATGCGGCCCGCGGCGTACCCCCCCTCTTCGCCGGGCCCGTGGCTCTGATTCTCTGCCGATCCCTCTGCCAGATCCACCCGCTGCTGGCGCAATCCTGGACGGGCCGGCTGCGGCGGCAGGTGGTGATCGGTGCCAATCTGGGTTTCCGCCCCGGCCACGTGCATTTTGCCGTCCGCAGCGCGTCCGGCCAGGACCTGATCGCGTTCCTTCGCGCGCGGGCACCGGAGCTCGAGCCGGACGATCAGTTCGCCCAGGGGCATCGCCGCGCGACCGGTGGCCAGATCCGTGTGGACACGTGGAATCGCTTCGTGCGCGAACTCGGCTTTGGAACGGAGGCACAGGCTGCATGACGCGCCGCGCGCTGATTGTCGGGGCGTCGCGTGGGCTTGGCCTCGGCCTCGTTGCTCGCTTCCTTGAGCGTGGGTGGGACGTGACCGCCACGGTCCGCAAGCCGTCCCCTGCCCTCTCGGACCTCGCGGAACGGGGGCCCCTGCAGATCGCGACCGGGATCGATATCGACGATGACGCCGCCGTTCTCGGGCTTGCGAGCTCGTGTGCCGCCGGGCCGGACTTCGACCTCGTTTTCATCGTCGCGGGTGTCGCGACGCAGGCCGGTCTTCCCGCGGGGCGCATGCCCCGCGACGTCGCCACCGCGGTCTTTCAGACGAACGCCCTCAGTCCGATCCGTTTCGCCGAGGCGTTCCAACGGCGCGTGGCCGAGGATGGCCTCATCGTCCTGATGACGTCGAAGCTCGGCTCGGTCTCCCTGAACCGCGGCGGCGGGTGGGGGAGCTACAGGGCCAGCAAGGCCGCCCTGAACACTCTGGCGCGGTCCTTCGCGGGCCAACATTCCGGGGCGCGTTGGGGCGTCCTCCTCATGCACCCGGGCTGGGTGCGGACGGATCTCGGCGGCCGTCGCGCAACCCTCGATGTCGACACCAGCACCCGCGGAATGGTCGCCGTCGTCGAGGCCCGGCTCGGTCAGCGCGGCTGCGCGTTCATCGACTATACCGGCGCGACGGTGCCGTGGTAGCCGGCGCCTCGCGCCTGACGCTCAGTCAGAGACGGCAAGAGGGCCGCCACCGTCTCCTCACGCCGCGGCCGTCCAGCCGATCACTGCCGTCATAGGATCGCTGGAACCGCCCTCGGGCTTGAGGACCCGCCCTTCCATGCGCGCGAAGCCGGCCCGTCGCAGGTAGAGGCCGACGAGTTGGGCACGCCCTGCGCCATCGAGGGCATTCCAGATGGCGACAGCCTTGGTTGGAAAGCAGCGGTTCGAGAAGCTGATCACAACAGGGGCGGCGGGGCGCAGCACGCGTGCGATCTCGGACAGGACGGCCACGGGTTGCTGGAGGTACTGCACCGACACGCAGATCAGCGCGGCGTCGACCGATGCCGTATCGACGGGCAGGCGCGGATCGGCGTTGAGGTCCTGGACGAAATGCCGGGTCAGGCGCGGGTTGGCGGCGAGTTCTGCTGCATTCAAACCATGACCGGTGACACTGCCATAAGCCACCGCCTCCGGCAGGTGACTGATCCAACTCGACATCAGATCGAGGACGTCGCCGCCCGCAGGGACGATCGCCCTGTAGAGGTCGGTCACCGCTGCAATCGCGGCGGCATCGATGTGGGTTACGAAGCGCGGGTGCGCGTAGAACAGGGGATCGGGGTTGCGGTCGGACTTGAGGAATGCCTCCGGCGGAAAGTCCGGCCCTTCCTGATTCATCATCGCGTGCGTCTCCGGATCGAACAGCGCGCCGACTTCGGCAGTCCGTGCGCGTAAAGGCATGACGTCCACGCTTAGAGAGGGCCAGACCCACGCCGATGGGAGATGTCCTCGTCGCCGCATCTGCCCCGTGGGGCGCACGAGGGACCGTTCCGGGGTTGAGCAGGCGCAATGTCCGCGGTCGCAGGCAAGGCGGGGATCGTGATCGCCGGCGACGGATGGCGCTCTAGGGTCGCCTTGGTCCGATACCGGCCAGGGCGCGCTCGACCGTCGAGCGCGCCGCATCGATGGCGACGGTGGCGGCGCCGAGCGTCCGCGGTTCGGTCGGCCGGTTCAGGGCGTGGTGCGCAATACTGCCCGCGAGGTCGTCCACCTCGCCCGCCAGCATCTCCAGGCGCAGGCGGTCGGTCTCGCGCCGCGCCTCCGAGCGGAGTTCCAGCAGGCGCGCGGTGGCAACCTCGATCCTCGCCCGGCGAATGCGCCCAAGGCGCTGACGCAGCCATGCCACCGTCGAGCCAAGGCCGCCACCCAGGATGGCAATGAGATAGATCCAGCTCTCGTAGCGCTCGATAAAGGTCTCCTGCTCGCGTTCGTAATAATCGATCGCGCCCGGGTGGATGGGCAGGCGGGCGCTGGTGGCCTCAGCCGTATCCTCGTAATCCGGTTGCGACACGTCCTCGGCCGCCGGGACCGTCTCGGCCAGGACCGAGCGCATCTCGAACAGGTGTTGCGTCACCTCCGCCGCCACGCTGCGCGACAGGCCGGACCGGGCCATCAGGCGGTAGGACGAGCCCACGGTCGCGACATCCTCGGCGGGCAGCCGCGGGTCGCCGCCGTACAGCCCGGCCGGCATCGTGATCGACTGCAGGCGGGGCCAGCGCGCCATCACCGCCGCGGTATCGGAAATCCCGATGAGCGCGACCGCGCCGTCCGCTCCCGCTTCGGCCACCGACCCGATGACCCGCCGTGCGACCGGGAAGGTGGGCGTGGTGACCAGCGCCATCGCATCGATGCGTCCGCCCCTCAGGGCGTCCGCGATATCAGCCTCCTCGACCGGGATGAGTGCGACGGCCTTCTTGCCGACTGCGCCAGCCGGCGGGTCGTCCAGAAGCTCAAGCCCGTAATGGGCCAAGAGATCGCGCAGCAGCATCCGATCTGCGGTCCGGCCGGCGAGGAGCCCCAGCCGCTTGCCTGAAAGGTCCGGCATCGTCGTGATGCCGGCGGCGCCCGGCGCTGCCACGAAAGCCGCGAGCGCCCGCAGTACGGCGAGGGTGAGGCCGTTGCCGGGCAGGGCCACGTCCGGACGGACCACCGCAAGGTCGGCCTTTCCGGCCGCAAGTGCCTCCGCACTCTCGCGGACCCCGTCGAACGCCACGACGTTCAGCCGGATCCCCCGCTTCCGCCGGGCGAGTTCTTCCGCGTATGCCCGCAGCAGCGCCGGTTCGGTTCCGCCATTCGGCGCGACCGCGAGAGTCAGGGTCGTGGGCCGCGTCAGGTAGTACGTCGCGACGGCTCCGAGGACGAGCAGGGCCACCAAGCCCAGGGTGAGCACCGCTTGACGGAGACCGGGCCCTGCCACCTCACGCACCACGCTGTCCCCATCGGCTGCCGGGCCGCGACGCCCGGCCGAGCGATGCGCCACCAGTCCGACGAAGTCCGGCGTCGGATTTCCGGGAGCCTAACGACGGACGCGCGGAAACGGCTCCGCTGTCCATGTGACGGACGATCCCAAAGCGGCCAGAACGCTTCGGGATGACGCCGCACCGGAGACCCGTTCAACGCCGGACAGGCCAATGACATCGCGCCGCGCCGCCCGACGCGCACCATCCTGCCCGCGGCACGCGTCGCGGCCAGGGTCTCCCGTCCGCGACGCTTGGCTTCGATGATGCATTGCGGCGTCGCCGGATTGCTGTTGGCTCGACATTCCATGACCTACGATCTGCTGCCTCGCGTCGTCGTTCGCCCAAGGTGTGGTCATCCCCCTGCCCCGGCGGCTCAACCCCGAAAGGGGCGGGCGTGAGTGACGCGATCGATTGGGCGGAGCGCCGCCGGATCGCCGAGCAGGCGCGCGGCGAGCGGCCGTGGGCGCTCTGGGGGCCGTATGTGAGCGAGCGGCAATGGGGCACCGTGCGCGAGGATTACAGCCGCGACGGCAATGCCTGGCGCTCGCTGACCCATGACGACGCGCGCTCGCGCGCCTACCGATGGGGCGAAGATGGACTTGCCGGCCTCTGCGACGAGCGGGGCCTGCTCTGCCTCGCGCTCGGCTTGTGGAACGGCCGCGACCGTATCCTGAAGGAGCGCCTTTTCGGCCTGACCAACGAACAGGGCAATCACGGCGAGGACGTCAAGGAGCACTACCACTATCTCGACGCCGTCCCGAGCCACGCCTACCTCAAGTTCCTCTACCGCTATCCGCAGGCGGCCTACCCGTACGAAGATCTCGTGCGCGTGGGTTTGCAACGCAGTCGCGAGGTTCCGGAATACGAAATCGATGACACCGGGATCTTCGAAGGCAATCGCTTCTTCGACGTGACCGTCGAATACGCCAAGGCGGATGTCGACGATATCCACGTCGTCATCTCCGCGACGAACCGCGGCCCCGAGGCCGCCGATATCCACCTGGTTCCGCAGCTCTGGTACCGCAACATATGGTCATGGCGGGAGAACAGCCCCCGCCCGCGTCTCGCGCGTCATCCCGAGGGCGGCATCGCCTGCGAGCATCCCCGCCTCGGCCGTTATCGGCTGGCCTACGAGGGTCAGCCGGAGGTGCTGTTCTGCGAGAACGAGACGAACCGACAGCGCCACGCCGATCAGCCCGACGCCGAAGGCCCGTTCAAGGACGGTCTGCACGCGGCGATCGTGGAAGGTGACGCCGCCGCGATCCGGCGCGATGCGGGCACCAAGCTCGGCCTGCACTACGCGATCCGCCTGGGACCGAGCCAGACGACGCGGATCCGCCTGCGACTCTCGGCGGGGACGCGGGCGCGCCCGCTCGATCTGGATGGCGGCGTGCGCGACCTGCGCGTCGCTGAGGCCGATGCCTTCTATACCGACCTTCAGGACGGAATCGCTGATCCGGATGCCCGCGCGATCTTCCGCCAGGCCGCTGCGGGGCTGATCTGGTCGAAGCAACTCTATGCCTACGACGTGCAGGCCTGGCTCAAGGGCGATCCGCTGCAGCCGGTGCCGCCCCGGGAGCGCGACGGGGGTCGAAACACCCAGTGGCGGCACTTCGCGGCCTCCGACGTGCTCTCGATGCCGGACAAATGGGAATATCCGTGGTTCGCCGCGTGGGATCTCGCCTTCCACTGCCTGCCGCTGGCGTTGCTCGATCCGGATTTCGCCAAGAAGCAGCTCCTGCTGCTGACGCGCGAATGGTACATGCACCCGAATGGACAGCTTCCGGCTTACGAGTGGGAGTTTTCCGACACCAACCCTCCGGTCCACGCCTGGGCGACCTACCGGGTGTTCGAGATCGACCGCCGCCGCCGTGGCGGCCGCGGTGATCTCGCTTTCCTCGAAGGGGTCTTCCACAAGCTGCTGATCAACTTCACATGGTGGGTGAACCGCAAGGATGCGGGTGGCCGCAACGTCTTCCAGGGCGGTTTCCTCGGCCTCGACAATGTCGGCGTGTTCGACCGGTCGCGACCGCCACCGGGCTTCGGCATGGTCCATCAGGCCGACGGCACTGCCTGGATGGCGATGTATGCGCTCAACATGATGCGTATTGCCCTCGAACTCGCACTGCACAACGACGTATACGAGAGCACCGCATCGAAGTTCTTCGAGCACTTCCTTTTGATTGCCGAAGCCATGACCGATATGGGCGGCGAAGGGTTCGGACTCTGGAACGAGGACGACGAATTCTATTATGACGAGGTCGATGTTCCCGGCGCGGGCCTGCTGCCCCTGCGCGTCCGCTCCATGGTCGGACTGGTGCCGCTCTTTGCCGTCGAGGTGATCGAGCCCTCGATGCTCCAGCGCCTGCCGGACTTCGCCCGACGTCTCAACTGGTTGCTGGAGAATCGCCCGCATCTCGCCCGACTGGTCTCGCGCTGGGACGAGGGCGGCGTCAAAGACCGCAAGTTGCTGTCACTGCTGCGCGGTCATCGCATGAAGGCCTTGCTGCGGCGGATGCTCGACGAGGCGGAGTTCCTGTCGCCCTTCGGCGTCCGCTCGCTGTCGAAGGCGCATCGCGACCAACCTTATATCTTAAACGAGATTGGTGCCTCCTTCACGGTCCGCTACGATCCGGCGGACTCCACATCCAACATGTTCGGGGGCAATTCCAACTGGCGCGGGCCTGTGTGGATGCCGATGAATTACTTGATCATCGAGGCCTTGCGCCGGTTCTACACTTATTACGGCGATGACTTCCTCGTCGAATTCCCAACCGGCTCCGGGCGGATGCGTACGCTTGCCGGGATCGCCGACGCACTCCAAGATCGGTTGATCGCGCTCTTCACCAAGGACGGGACCGGCCGTCGGCCGTTCCTCGGCGACCGGGCGCCAATTCCATCGGCCACGGGAGCTGGAGAGCCTCTCCTGTTCCACGAATTCTTCGATGGCGATACCGGTCGCGGCCTCGGCGCCTCTCACCAGACGGGCTGGACAGCTCTGATCCTCAATCTCTTGGACAATCGGGCAAAGCCGAATCCGTAGGCATCCCGTTGGTCTGGGTATCGCCAGAACCGGCTGAACGTCCCGTCAGGCCCCATCCGGGTCGGTATCGTTCCGATTTGCTTCGAGGGCGGGCAGCGCGCGGGTCGGCGTTCGGACCCGGAGCCTTAGTCCGGCCGAGACCGCGGCCATTTCTCGTATCTGCCAGTTCTCGTCCACGAGCCCGGCGACACGAGTCGCCAATGTGCCCTCGGGCGCGGCGTTGGGGCAGACCTTCCCGTGGCCCCACACCCAGATCCGGGCGATCCGCGTGGCGTCGGTGATCGGCTGGCCGGTGGCCGCGTCCGTCGCCTGAAGCGGTGTCTGCGCATGTTCCTTCGGGAGGGCTTCATAATCGATGCCGGCCTCCCGGGCAGCCCCCCCGAAGCGGACGACATCGAGGTCTTCAAGCCTGCTTTTACACACGGTCCCGAGGTCACCGGATACGCGAGCGTCCGTAACCTCTCAGCCCGTGCGATGCGGTTTTGTCCCGCGCGTTTGCCCGTCCGCGGGGAAGCGAGTCCGTCGCGCCCTTAGGACCGCCCCGATACTCGCTTCTCGATCCAGCCAGAAAGCCAATCGGCGATATCGAGGCTGTTCTTGTCCTGCATCAGCATGTGCGAATTGCCATGGATGCCGATCTCCGGCAGCAGGATCAGCTCGGCTTTGCCACCTGCGGCATTGGCCGCCGCGACGAAGCCGCGGCATTGCTTGAGCCGCGGCGCCCAGCGTGGCGAGGCGTCGACGTAGTCGCCGAACAGGATCAGGATCGGCAGGTCCTTGAAGGGCGCGAGGTCGTCCTTGGCCGGGTCCGGGCAGGCCGCGGGCTCGATGGCGACGATCGCCCGGATGCCGGCGCGGTCGAGGGCGGCGGTCTGGAACGGATAGATCCCCGACTGCGAGTGCGAGACCAGCACCGACCCTTTTAGCCGCTTGGCGAGTTCCGACAGGGCCGGCACGGTCGGGTTCGGCACCGGCAGGGCGGCCGACCAGTCCGGGACCATCTGCTTCCAGAACTCCCCTTGGGCCTCCAGGGGGAACTGCATCCCCGGAAAGACCTTCGGGTATTCCGGGCCGAACCGGAAAATTGCCCAGGCCGGTTCGCGGCCGGCCGAGAACACCGCCGGCAGCGTGTTGGGCTCGTCCCGGCCCATCTTCACCGCGTCGATCTGGGCCGGGCTCGCCGCCGAGCGGCCGCGCCACGCCTGATCGATCACGTAGGTCGGGAAGCCCCGGCGGACGAAGAACTCGTCCCAGCCTATGCGGCCATCGGGGGTCGTCTCCCAGGTCTTCCCCGTGAGGCAGCAGCCGTGAATCAGGACCAGCGGCGGCCGACTCGGCCCGACCGGGAGTTGATAGCGGACATAGATCTGATCGACGCTGATCGTGCCCGAGGGCGCATAGGCGGGCAGCGTCGACAGCGTGTCGGACTGGACGTCGCGGCCGCCGACGAAGAAGCTGCCCTGCTCGGCGATCGTGAGCGGCCCGGGCGCGGCATCGGCCGCCTCGGCGCCTCCGCTCAGGAGCAGCAGGACGGCCGCCGCACGCAGGGTGGGCCATGCGCGTGAGAGGGCGGGCACCGCCAATGCTGCCATCACGCGTCCCGGCCCCCTCGATCGGGCCTGTCCGGCCCCGTCACGGACAGGGATCCTAAGCAGGCTCGCACCTATAAGCCAACGCTTTGTCCGCTGATGTCTTTCACAAAGCATCGGTTTCTGTCGCAAAACCGTGGAGGTCCCTTACGAAACCTGTTTCATGCCTCATAGGACGCGGGCCCGGGTTCCCAAAGGGCTTCGCCCTTTGGCGGGGTCTCGGGGCAGCGCCCTGAGATAGATTCAGGGCTCTGCCCTGGACCCGCGAAAGGTCCCGACCTTTCGAAACCTTTGTTTGCCCTGTGAACTCCCGTCAGACAGAGGCCCGCCGGGGATCACGCGGCGACGTCGCGCTCGATCCGATCCGCGGCGTCGGCCGGCAGATCGAGGGCCTCGGCCAGCATCTTGAGGAACTGGCGTTCCTGCAGCGTGTCGGGATCGATGGCGAGCCGCGCCGCCGCGTAGATCCGGGCCGCCGCGTCGGGGTTCGCGACGCGCTCGGCGATCTCATCGACATCGGCGGGGCTCTCCAGCTCCCGCTCCAGCCAGGTTTGCCCGTCCGCGTCGAGGCCCGCCTCGGACACGGCGGCCTGCAGGCGCTGGCGCTCCGCGGCATCGACCATGCCGTCGGCCGTGGTGGCCGCGACCATCGCCCGGAGCATCAGCCGGGCTTCATCCTCGGCCACAGCCGTGAAATCCGGCCCGCCCTTGGTCGGCGCCGGCGGCTCCGTGCCGCGCAGGGCCCGGAAGGCGAGGCCACCGATCAGCGCGAGCCCGCCGAGGGCCGCCCCCGCGGCGAGGCCGCTGCGCCGCGAGCGCACCAGCGCGTCGACCATCCGCCTGCTATCGGCCATCCAATCCTCCCGGTCACGATCCCGAATCGATTCGGAAACGGCCCGGGAGCGCTTCGGTTCAGCCGCGCTCAGGCGTCGGCTTCATCCTCGTCCTCGTCGATGTCCACGAGGAAGACGATGTCGGCCTCGTCCTCGTCCTCCTCGTCGTCCGACGCGTCGCCGGAATGGTGCGGATCCTCGACGTACTCGCCTTCCCCATCATCCTCCGCGAGGGCGTCCTCGAAGATCTCGATCTCGTCCTCGGTGGCGGGGCGGATCTTGAGCGCCGAGGTGCCGTTCCAGAGCGGCTTGCCCTCGCTCGTCATGGTGCGGATGTCTTCCTTGAAGCCCGCACAGGTGAAGAGGTCCTTGGCGGACGCCTCGTCGCTGTTGATCACCGCAACGGCGGTGCCGTCGATCTCGAGCGTGAACATGGCCGGGATCCCTCTCGTAACCGTCCTCAGGCGCGCCCGGTCAGCGGGATCGCGCGGGTGCGACGCCGGGCCCCGGGCGAAAATCCAGGGGATTCGCCCGGCGGTCCTCAGCGCCGCCAGGGGGATGCTGTAGGGGTGAAGCGCTCGGGCGCCAAGCCCGTCGCCGCGGCAGCGGCGCGATTTGGCGCAGCGATCTCGGCCAAGCCGGCCGAACCTCGGCGGACAGAAGGATCATCGCGCATGCGGATCAGGCTCGGCTGCGAGATGCGCTACGCCTTCCCCTATCCGGTGCCAATGGTGGTGATGCTCAACGTGCATCCCAGCCAGGCCGCGTCCCTCGAAGCGCCCGACACGCTGCGCACCGAGCCGCCCGTGCCGGTGGAGACCTACCGGGACGGGTTCGGCAACCTGTGCGGCCGCCTCACGGCCCCGGCGGGCAGCTTCACCCTCGGCACCGATGCGGTGATCCGGGATGGCGGCGCCCCTGATCCGTCTCATCCCGAGGCCGAGCAACACCCGATCGAGGCGTTGCCCGCGGAGACGATCGTGTTCCTCCTGCCGAGCCGCTATTGCGAATCGGACCTGCTGGCCGACGAGGCATGGCGGCTGTTCGGGCATATCGCCCCGGGCTGGGGCCGGGTTCAGGCGGTCTGTGACTTCGTTCACGACCACATCGCGTTCGGCTACGAGTTCGCCCATCGCGACCGCACCGCCATGGACGCCTATGCGGGCGGGCGCGGCGTCTGCCGGGACTTCACCCATCTCGCGGTGGCGTTCTGCCGCGCCCTCAACGTGCCGACCCGCTACTGCACCGGCTACATCAGCTTCATCGGCGAGCCCGAGCCGCACCCGGCCGGCGATTTCGCCGCCTGGATGGAGGTCTATCTCGGCGGAAGCTGGCACGTGTTCGACCCGCGCAACAACTCGCCGCGGATCGGCCGGGTGATGGTGGCCTATGGGCGCGACGCCGCGGACGTGCCGCTGACCCACACCTTCGGGCCGAACCCCCTGGTGGGCTTTCGGGTCTGGGCCGATCGGATCGACCATCTCGATCAATCCGAAGAGGCGGCGATCCTGCCGGAGGAGCCCCTGCCGCCGCAGAGCATGACGACCCGCACCGGTTGAGGGCCGGGCCTCAGACCCCGGCGCCGCGGGCGATGGCGCGCTTGACCACGCCCTGCACCTCGGGATTCGACAAAAACAGGTCGTGGTTGATCAGGCCGCCGCCGTAATCGGAGGCGTCGGCGACGCGCACGCCGAGCGCTTCCAGCTTCGCCCGATCCACCGCGCCCGCCCGGACGCCGCCGGCCAAAGCCGCCGAGAGTTCCAGTGCCCGGTCATTGGTCGCCGAGATCACCGTGATCTTCGACACATCGGGCCCGAGGCGCGAGACGCCGTTGGAGAACAGGTCGAAGTCGATGTCGGGGGCGGCCAGCACCACCGCGCCGATCCGCCCCATCGCCGCCTCGCCGGCCTCGGCGCGCAGCATGCGCAGGGTCTCCAGCGTCAGCAGCGTGCCCATCGAGTGTGCCACGATGTTGATGCGGCCGCCGCTCGGCGAGGCGGCGAGCGCCTTGAGCAGATCCTCGAAGGCGTCCCGGGACCAGAGAGCGCTCTCACGGTCGTAATTGTAGTCGAGGGTCGCGGCCGCGGAGGGCCAGGTGAACAGGCCCGACACGCCGCGGAAGCGGATCCCGTCCGAGAGCCGGGCGGCGCTGACGGCGGCCGATTCGAACGATTCGCGGTAACCGTGGACGTAGATCAGCACGTCACGGCCGAGCGCGGCCTGGGCGAAGGCCTCCGCCGCACCGGGCCCGGTCTCGGTCTTCGGGACGGCGCCGATCGTCCAGTCGCCGGTGATGACCGACGAGACCTTGCCCAGCAGCGACCGGTCCGGGGGTGACAGGCGCACCTCCGCGAAGCTGAGGCCGCGTCCGCGCTCGCTGTTGAAGTACGGCGCTTTCGGCGGGTTGCCCACGGGCTTGCGGGTCGTGGCGACCAGCAAAACCGGCATGACGTCGAGGGCCGATTGCTTTTCCGGCAGCGTCGCACCGGTCCCGAGATCGTCGGTGACGCAGGCGCCGAGCGACGGGGCGAGGCCGGCGGCACCCGCGAGGGCACCGAACCGGAGGAGAACGCGGCGTGAGACGGTCTGGCTCGACATGATCCGGGGAGGCTCGGGCGGGGGCCGCTTCCGTGGCGCAGGATCTTGGCCGTGGCGGGGCAGGCCAGAGGCGCGCAATGCGCCGGTCCCTGTGGAGTACGGGTACGGTGCGGCTTGTTGTGCCCGGGACACAGGCCGCGCTATCCCTCGACGGCGGACCACGCCACCGCCATGAAGAGCCCATGACGCCGTCCATCGATATCGAAAGCCTGCGTGAGCGCCTGCTGCGTGGCGACCGCGCCGCCCTGGCCCGAGCCATCACCCTGGCCGAGTCGAAACGGGCCGATCATCGGGCGCTCGCCGCCACGCTGATCGACTCCGTGCTGCCGCAGACCGGCCAAGCGATCCGGGTGGGGATCACCGGCGTTCCCGGTGTCGGCAAATCGACCACCATCGACGCGCTGGGCTCGAACCTGACGGCGGCCGGCCACAAGGTGGCGGTGCTCGCGGTCGATCCGTCCTCCTCGCGCACCGGCGGCTCGATCCTGGGCGACAAGACCCGGATGGCCCGGCTCGCCCACGATCCGAACGCCTTCATCCGCCCCTCCCCGTCCTCGGGCACGCTCGGCGGTGTCGCGGCCAAGACCCGCGAGACCATGCTGCTCTGTGAGGCCGCGGGCTTCGACGTGATCCTGGTGGAGACGGTCGGCGTCGGCCAGTCCGAGACCGCCGTGGCCGATCTCACCGACTTCTTCCTCGTGTTGATGCTGCCCGGCGCGGGCGACGAGCTGCAGGGCATCAAGAAGGGCATCCTCGAACTCGCCGACATGATCGCGGTCAACAAGGCCGATGCCGGCGAGGCCGAGCAGCGGGCCAACGCGGCGGCCTCCGAGTACCGGGCGGCCCTGCACATCCTCACACCGGCCTCCGCGACCTGGACGCCGCCGGTGGTGACGATCTCGGGCTTCCACAACCTGCGGCTGGATTCTCTCTGGGCCAGAATCGTCGACCACCGGGAGAAGCTCACCGCCACCGGCGAGATCCAGGCGAAGCGCCGGACCCAGGACGTGAAGTGGATGTGGGCGCTGGTGGACGAGCGCCTGCATCAGCGCCTCGTCGGGTCACCGGAGGTCCGCCGCCGCACCGCCGAGGCGGAGGCGGCGGTCGCCCGGGGGGAGACCTCGCCCGCCGCGGGCGCTGCCGCCATCGCGGAGCTGATCGGGCTCTGATCCGGCCGCACCGACCTGGGAATCCTGAAGCGGTGCGCACAATTTCGCGGCAGCCGGGGGGCACAAACGGGGTCTCGTGCGTTCCGAGGACGACGGCGTATCGAGCGGCGCCCCCGTCTCGGCGCCGCGCACGTCCAGGAGAGTGCCATGGTGGATACGGATCGGATCGTCGGCGGCGCCAAGGAAGCCGTCGGCAAGGTTCAGGGCGCGGCCGGCGATTTTGTCGGCTCCAACCGGGACTCGGTCGAGGGGCGGTTCCGCGAGGCGCAAGGCCAGGCGCAGAACGTCTACGGCCAGGTGAAGGACAAGGCTCGCGACCTCGCCGATCAGGCCAGTGACGTCGCCAGCGACGCCTATGACCGCGCCGGTGACGTCTACGAGCGGAGCGGTTCCTACCTGCGCGACGGCAGTGCCGCGGTCGGCGCCCGGGTGGAGGAGAATCCGCTGGTCGCGCTGCTCATCGCGGGCGCGGTCGGCTACGGCCTCGCCCTGCTGATCCACGGCCGCCGCTGAGCGAACACGGCCCCGCCCGGATGTGGGCGGGGCCGGACGCGGCGTTACTGCGCCGTCCAGCCGCCATCCATCGGGATGTTGGCGCCGGTGATCTGGCTCGCCGCATCGGAGCATAGGAACACCGCGAGCGCGGCGACCTGATCGACCGTGACGAATTCCTTGGTGGGCTGCGCCTTGAGCAGCACCTCCTCGATCACCTGCTCCTTGGTGAGGCCGCGGGCCTTCATGGTGTCGGGGATCTGCGCCTCCACGAGGGGCGTCCAGACATAGCCCGGCGAGATGCAGTTCACCGTCACCTTATGGGGCGCGAGTTCCAGCGCCGCCGTCTTGGTCAGGCCCGCGATGCCGTGCTTGGCGGCGACGTAGGCCGACTTGAACGGCGAGGCCACCAGCGAGTGAGCAGACGCCGTGTTGATGATCCGCCCCCAGCCCCGCGCCTTCATGCCGGGAATCGCGGCATGCATCGCGTGGAAGGCCGAGGACAGATTGATCGCGATGATCTGCTCCCACTTCTCCGCCGGGAACTCCTCGATCGGCGAGACGAACTGGATGCCGGCATTGTTGACCAGCACGTCGAGGGACCCGAAGCATTCCTGCGCGTCCCGGACCATCGCGCCGATCTCGGCGGGCTTCGACATGTCGGCGCCGGAATAGAGGGCGCGCACCCCGAATTCCGACTCGATGGCCGTGCGGGTCTGCTCGATCTCCTCGGGCTTGCCGAAACCGTTCAGTACGATGTTGGCCCCCTCGGCGGCGAAGGCCCGGGCGATGGCGAGCCCAATTCCGCTCGTCGAGCCGGTGACGAGGGCGGTCCTGGTCTTGAGCGTCATGGCAACCTCCGGATCTGTACGGGCCTTCGATCAGGCGAGATAGTCGTGCAGCACTGTGCCGTATGGGAGGGTGAAGTCCACGATCATATGGCGGGCCCCGACGATCCGGCGCACCGGCAGGTCGGCGACGCGGCAATTGACGTGCGGGATCAGGTGCAGTCGGCCCTCCCCATTCCAGGCCCCACGCACGGTGATGTCCTCCAGCCGGTAGCCCACGAGCTGGGCGACCTTCGGTCGCCCGTCGACATCCGGCAGGAGCTTCAGGTTGACGTTGAGCTTGCGCAGGCCCTCGCGGACCGAATTGAGGTCATGCTCCAGGCTTTCATGCTTGTAGGTCATGGTCCCGATCGCGACGCGCTGCTCGTCGTAGAACAGCGTGCCGGTGAGCGTATCCTTCATGAGCTTGAGCTCCGGCTGGCCCCACTTCTTCGGAAAACCCCAGATCTCGCGGCCAACAGTGATCGGCGGCTCGTCGTCGAGGTACATCTGGATCGAGAAATTGCACGGTTCGCCGTTGTAGAAGGCGTAGGCGCCGCTGCCGCTCTCCTCGTAATCACCGAAGCCCGAGGAATCGGGCATCTTCATCCACTCGTAGAAGACGAGATTGTCCGGGTGCGGCTCCAGCGGCTCCGGCAACGCCCGGCGCAGGGCGGCCGGATCGGTCTCGTAGGTGATGATCAGGTACTCGCGCTGACAGAATCGATACGGCCCGCGCGGATAGCTCGGGCTGAAGGCGGGCATCGAGGTCGTGGACAGGATCTCGTCGCGGGTCATGGTCAAGCCTCCGCTCGTCCGTGCCGGGGCGATCCGGTCCGCCCCAGCTTCCGTCAGGATGGTCTCAATCGCGGGCGTGCCGGCTGAGGTCGAAGACGGCGACACCGTCCTCGTTGTGCGCCCGCTCGCGCCAGCGCCGGTGGCGCAGGGAGCGGACCGCATCGTCGTGGCCGGCCTGCCAGTGCTCCAGCATCGTCGCCCGGGAGAACTCGTAATCCTTCGAGTTCCCCTCGTAGCTCTTCTGCCGGTAGATCAGCTGCATCATCGTGATGAAGTTCTGGCGGGTGACTTGGCGCAGAAAGACCACGTCGCCATCGGCCTGCATCTCCGGAGGCAGCTTCTCGATCAGCCGCCGCATGGCGCGTTTGGCCTTGCGGATCTCGATGTTCTTGTCGGTGTTGAGCCGAGTCCGGCTCGAAAAGCGGATGTCCTTCTCGCGCTCGGCCGCCTCGACCAGGGTGCGGGGCATCGCCCCCTGGGCCGGGAAGAGATCGACCTGATAGACGACGAGGTCCCGCTGGCGCTCGGTATCGAGGACGTAGTCGAGGGGCGTGTTCGAGACGAGACCGCCGTCCCAATAGGCCTCGCCGTCGATGATCACCGGCGGGAAGCCGGGCGGCAGCGCCCCCGAGGCCATGATGTGCTCGGGGCCGATCCGGTCGTTCCGGTTGTCGAAATAGACGAAATTGCCCGAGCGGACGTTCACGGCCCCCACGCTGAGCCGGACCTCCCCTCGGTTGATCCGATCGAAATCGACGAGCCGCGCGAGGGTGCCCTTGAGGGCTCCGGTGTCGTAGAGGCTGAGCGCCTCCGGGGCCCCGGGCGGGTAGAAGGTCGCGGGCGGCACGCGCGGTGTGAAGAACCCCGGCACGCCGAAGGTCGCAATCCAGGCCGCCGACATCTCGTTGAATGCGGTGCGCGCCTGCTCGCCGGGGACGAGCGGCTTCGCCGTCAGGTCTGAGGAGACCAATTCCCAGAACTCACGCAATCGGGCGACGCGCTGCCCTGGCGGATTGCCGGCGATCAAAGCCGCGTTGATCGCCCCGATCGAGATCCCGGCGACCCAATCGATCGCCGTTTGATGCCCGACGAGCGCTTCGTAGATGCCAGCCTGATAGGATCCGAGCGCACCGCCTCCCTGAAGGACAAGAACAGAAGCCTCGCCGGATGGATAGAGAGTCTCGGGTGCGATCATCGGGCCGCCAAGCTTTGATCTCGCGACTCCCCTGGCAGATGCAGATCTTAGAAATATGACATCCTTCCATCGCGCTGATGTACGCGATCCCTATCCACAGGAATGTCGGCGCAACGCTTTGACCTACCGCGTCTTCAACCTTTCGAGATCGACCGCATCGGCCGCGTCATCTTGGGCCAGGGGCAACACGACTTCCACGCGTAAGCCGGGTCCATTGTCGCGCAAATGCAAAGTGCCCCGGTGGAGCCGCACGACCGCATTGACGAGGCTGAGGCCGACCCCGAGTCCCGGCCGCGACCGGGATTGCTCCAGCCGAACGAACCGCGCGAGGACATGCGTGCGCTCACCTTCGGGAATGCCGGGTCCGCTGTCGGAGACCGCCAGACGAGCGCGCCCGCCTTCGCGCCAGACCGAGACGGCGATCCGTCCCGGCCCGCCTTCCGGCGGAGCACCGTATTTCAGGGCGTTGTCGACGAGATTGGCCAGCGCCTGCCCGATCAGCTCCCGGTTGGCCTCCACCACGACCCCGTCCTGCGCCGCGACATCCAGGGTGAAGCCCTGGTCCTCCGCGAGCGCCTCGTAGAGCTCGGCGACACTCCGGGCCGCGGCTCCGAGGTCGAGGGGCGCCATGATCTCGCGGGCGCTCCCGGCTTCGAGTCGGGCAATCATCAGCAGCGCGTTGAAGATCCGGATCAGCCCGTCGCCCTCGTCAATGACGGCTTCCAGGGCCGCGCGCAGCTCATCCGGCGTCGAGGGTCGGCGCAGAGCCTCGTCGGCGCGGTTGCGCAGGCGGGTGAGCGGCGTCTTCAGATCGTGGGCGATGTTGTCGGAGACGTCGCGCATCCCGCGCATCAGCTCGCCGATCCGCTCCAACATCTGGTTGAGGCTCGATGCGAGGCGGTCGAGTTCGTCACCGTTACCAGCGACGTGCAGGCGGCCGTCGAGGTCCCCCGCCATGATGGCCCGGGTGGTCTGCGTCATGGCGTCGACCCGGCGCAGGACCCGACTCGCCGCGAGCCAGCCGCCGATGACGCCGAGAAGCACGATGGCGGCCACGGAGGTACCGAAGGCCCGACCGATCACGGCACGGAGGCGGTCGCGTTCCTCCGTGTCCCGGCCGACGAGAAGCCGGAAGCCGCCCGGCAGGGTGAAGACCCGCACGATGGCCCGATGGGCCTCGGCGTCGGAATCGTTGCGGCCGTAGCGGGTCTCGCTCTGACCGGGGGTCGCCAGGATGGCGGCCGGGACGTAGCCGACATTGCCGACGACGTGGTCGCCGCCAGCCGTGGTGACAAGATAGAGGGAGGCACCCGGCTCGCGCGAGCGCCGCTCGACCACGCTGATCAGCCGGCGCAGGCCGCCGGCATTGTACTGCTCGGATAGGCCGTTGATCTCGGCATCGATCGTCGAGACGATCTGGTCATCCAGCACGGCACGCGCGTTCCAGGCGACATAGCCGAGGGCCAGGAAGGCGCAGAGCGTGAAGATCGCCAGATAAGCGAGCGACAGCTTGAACGCGGTTGTGCGGAAGAGTTTTTGGAAGCGCGCTGCGCCGGTCTCAGGCGAATTGAGCGCGTCGATCGGCAGCCGGTTCACCCGGCCGCGCCCTCATCGACGCGCAGCACGTAACCCGCCCCCCGGACCGTGTGGATGATCGGCGACGGAAAGCCTTTGTCGAGCTTGCCGCGCAGGCGCGAGACATGGACATCGATGACGTTGGTCTGCGGATCGAAGTGATAATCCCAGACATGTTCGAGCAGCATGGTCCGCGTGACCACTTGGCCCGCATGGCGCATCAGATATTCGAGGAGCCGGAACTCTCGCGGCTGCAGCGGGATCTCGCGTCCGGACCGGGTCACGCGGTGCGACAGCCGGTCGAGTTCGAGGTCGCCGACGCGATAACGGGTCTCTTCCGCGGTGCCGGATCCGACCTGCCGCCGGGCCAGCGCCTCGGTGCGGGCCAGCAACTCCGAGAAGGCGTAGGGTTTCGGCAGGTAATCGTCGCCGCCGGCCCGCAGCCCCTTCACCCGGTCGTCGACCTGGCCTAGAGCCGACAGGATCAGGACCGGCGTCGCCACCTTCTGCTCGCGCAGGGAGCGCACCAGCGACAGACCGTCGAGCTTGGGCAGCATGCGGTCGACGATCAACACGTCGTAGGCGCCCTCGCGGGCCAAGGCATATCCGTCCAGCCCGTCATGCGCGCAATCGGCGACGTGCCCGGTTTCCCGGAACGCCTTGACCAGGTAGGCCGCCGCTTCCCGGTCGTCCTCGATGATGAGAAGTCGCATGGATCCGGTCCATAGCGCGCCGCGCGGATCGGGGGAACGGACCTCGCTCAGCATGGTCAAGCCACTCCCCTCCCCTCTCGCGACGTCAGGGGGCCGGGACCACGGGGGCGCAGGTCCCGGCCCACTCCGAAGCGACACGGTGGAGACCTCGGAGGGCGCGAGATCCGAATGCGGCTTCGTCCGCCCGATCCGCCGCGCGGATCGGTGGTGCGAAAACCATGAACGGCCGCCGATTACGGGAAGGTCGCCGCCACATGACTTTCCGGCAAGACTGGGCCGGTGCCACGCGCTCGAACGCAAACAGGCCGCCCCATAAGGAGCGGCCTGTTTGCGTCATAGACATCGTGGAGAGGGAATGTCCGGTCTGTAGATGCGGCGATTGCGATGGGCAGGTCTGGCGGCGACCGACTCTCCCGTGTCTTGAGACACAGTACCATAGGCGCTGGCGTGTTTAACGGCCGAGTTCGAGATGGGATCGGGTTCTGGGCACGCCGCTCAGGCCAC
>Ga0316232_1001814_pt1 | contig 24582 bp, 17 predicted proteins | sample TBHtaG_FD_206006 | JGI IMG/M metagenome (GOLD analysis project Ga0316232, IMG submission 206006) | Freshwater microbial communities from Trout Bog Lake, Wisconsin, USA - TBH18025_13 | ecosystem: Environmental > Aquatic > Freshwater > Lake > Hypolimnion/Profundal zone | place: USA: Wisconsin... | reverse complement strand
TTATCCCCGCTCAGATTGCTGCGCAGCAGGTAACGGCCTTCGCGCCCTCTCGCCTCGCGTAGCCTGGCGCGGTTGATGGCAAAATGAAAGGTCTCCGCGTTGACGGGCTGGCGCGCTTGGGGAAGATGGATGTCCACGAGGTGCCAGGCACGGCCGGCCTCTGCTTTGGCCGCTCCGAGCTTGAGCAAGAGTTGGTCCCGTTTAAGGCTGGCCATGGCCCGAAGCTCGGCCAGCCGCTTGAGGAGTTTGCGCAACGCCCGGCGGCGCATCGATCGCTCCTTGCCGACGCGATCACGGCTTTGAGTAAAGACGTAGAGTTCGCCTTCCTTCGGGCAGAGCTTCACCTCGATGCCTTCGCGCACTTGCTGCCACGGCTTGGAGGCAAGCTCCGCTTCGAGCTTGCCCAAACGCCCCTTGGGCGTGCCCACCAGATAGCAAACAGGCGGGACGCTCGCCCGCATTTCGGCCAGGACCTCCTCGGTGGGGATGCCACGATCCATCACCCAGATGCGTTCGGCGCTGCCGTATTGATCGGCGATCTTTTGAAGAAAACCGCGCAGGGTCGTCTTGTCTGCGGTGTTGCCGGAGAATACCTCGTAAGCCAGCGGAAAACCTTCCGGGGTGACGATCAGGGCGATGACCACCTGCACGCAGTCCCCGCGTTTGTCGCGGCTGTAACCGAACTGGCGTTTGTCACCTTCGGCAAAGGGCGGATTGCTTTCAAAATAGGTGCTGGTGAGATCGTAGAGGAGCACCTCGAACTTCACCCCGAAAAGATCGCGCCAGCGTTTGGTGAGGTGGTCAAAGAGCGCTTTCTTGTGGGGCAGCAGCATGTCCAGCACGCGATAGAGATTGTCCTTGGCCGCAAGGGCGTCGTCTTCACCGAGCAGATCGCCCATGGCACTGGCGCCATACCAGTGTCGGTGCATGCGCCACTCGCTGCCGGGATCGAGGAGACGGTAGGCGCACGACGCCGCCAGGACATGCTCCCAGTCGGTGCCTTCGCGGCTGTAGCCGAGCTTGCCCTGCCAGAATTCTCGCAGGCCCAGTTCCTCCCAGAGATGGTTGAAAAGCCAGCACGCCCCCCACTGCCGGGGCCGCTTGAGGACGAATTCGGAAAGCCGCACCCCAATCTTGTCTGCTTTGGAATCGGCAATCGGGCTATCGGAGGCGAACAGCGATAACTTGCCCTGAGAATTGCGGTCTTCATCGAAGACCTCAATGGAGCGAATCCACGCTTCGCGCTGAGCATCGTTAATTTCGCCCAGATAAAGAACCGGACGCTGCACGATTCGCCCCCCGGAGCAACGCCGGTTCTCCATGATGCTCCAGTAACGATGCACTTTGCCGTCTTTGAGTCGCCGATTGCATTTGAGATACATGATGGCTCAGCATTGTAGGCAAAAAAATCCCCCCAGGAAGAGGGTAGGTCTCCCCTACGCAGCCTTTTGCAACCATGTTTCCCTATCCCCCCAGGGCGGCACCTGCGCTACCGCCCGAAAAAAACTGAAAAGCGCCTCCAGTTGCGAAAGTCGGGCTAACAGCGTGGGCATCTGGGCCGATAGCGGCACAAACGGGCACACGCTGATTGTGCGCACGGGATCGGCCACGCCCGCGCCGGGCTACGCCGGATCGAGAACGACGGTGGGGACGTTCGCCACGTTGAGCGACCCGGTCTACGCCGACGACGATTCAATCGCCTTCCTCGGTACGCTGGTGAAGACGGGGACCGTTGCGGTCGCCAACTGCACGGGCATCTGGGCGACCACGTCCGGTTCGCTCGCGCTGGTGGCGCGGGTCGGCGATCCCGCGCCCGACGCCAGCGGAACGACCTTCGGGAGCAGTCCGGTGTTCTCTGTGCTGACGCAATACGTGCTACCCAATCAGGGCGGGGTCATCATCCTCGCCACGCTCAAGGCCGGGACCGCATTGGCGCCGGCAGCCGGTGGAGTGGTCGCGGCCAACAGCCAGGGCATCTGGGCCGTGGACACCACTGGAGTCTTGAAGCAGATCATCCGCACCGGCAGCGGCCTGACGGTGAACGGCAGCGCGAAGACCGTCTCCTCGCTGACGATCTTCAACACGCCAGCCGCCGCCACCGGCCAGACGCGCCACTTCGATAATCCCGGTGATTTGATGTTCAAGGCGACCTTTACCGACGGCAGCGCCGCGATCATGCAGTCGGTATTCCCGTAAGACAACGGGAAGCGAGGCAACGATAGGCTTGTCCTCCCTTGGAGATTCGAAGCTCACTGCCTTACATCTTCCCCAAGAACTTCAGCACAGCGACAACTTAACGCGAAGGATGGCTCTGCCCGAAAAACGCAACCCAGGATGCAGACTCCGGGTTGACGGAAATCAAAATCGCCGAGGAACTGGGAGTCGCCCGCCTTGGAAGCTGCCTCGGTCTGGCTGATCTCGTAGTCTGCCGAGTTAATCCAGTCCGGTTATGTGAGAATTGAAGCGCGTTCCGCAGCACGCCCGTGAGTAAGATGCAGGCTGCGTGAAAAAGTTGGTTTTTTCAAAAATGAAAAGAGTCCTGCTTGCGGGCATTCCTTTTTGACCATAGCTGAGATTGATGAAACACCAGAAAAATGATCCCGTCCCTGTCTTGAGATTCGACCTGGTCCAGCGCCAAACCGTTATTCTGCAGGAAATGGCCGATCTCGACCGTATGCACGGTGGCGAACTCAGCAATCGGCTGTTTTTTCTCAAGCGAAGCGGTCGGGATATTCTATCGAGTCCATACCCTTCGATCCGCACCCTGAACGAGCATCCGAACTTGCGGCTCATCGATTTGCCTGCCCCCTCTGTGAACAACATCGAGGAAGCCTGCGAGCGTTTCGAGCAACTGGTGGAGGAATATGAGGCCGCCACCGCGCGTGTTTTTCTGGATCTCGGCATCGCTCAATGACGTCCTGATTGCGGGGGCAGAAAACTGCGGAACGCCACGTCCGTGGCCCCGGTACAACGTCGTCTGAAACAAAAACCAGTTCCGCGCCACAAGGTCGCATTTATTGAATACGATGCTCGTTAACGGTTTGCCACCAAGCCGGGTGTTTCATCGGCAGCGGCGTTATTGAGGCTGGCTGCAAGTGTGTCGTCGGACGCCGACTCAAGCAATCGGGAATGTTTTGGAGCGAAACCGGCGCCGAAAACCTGCTTTCACTTCGCTGCCTCGTGCTCGGTTTTCACTTCGAAACCTTCTGGAACGCACGTTGTCAGATCCTCCAAGGCCAGCAGCTTGCCGCCCGCCGCTGGCAAGCCAGTCTCAATTGACTATTTCTCCCCGGTTACTTTTTTTGTCCTGCACCCAGCACCGCAATTTCTCTTTGCGAGGTCGCCGAGAAACTTGCAAGTGTTGGGCAGGATGGACTGATAACGGGTTGAAGGTCCGTATCCAGGGTCTGGTTCCTACCGCCCTCACTCCCTACATCGAGTCCTATTTCGAATCGGTCCAAAAAGAGGAAGGCCCCCTTCGGTTCATCGAAAACCGAGAACCGTTGACCGCTCTGCCTAATACTGATGCAGAGATTCCTTGGGGGACCGCTCTTCGTTAGAAGCTGACAAAGAAGCTGCTCGAAAAGATTCCTGTCGGTGCCTGGGTCGTTTCCAACATCTTCGGCCCTGAGGAAGAGATTCTTTGCGAAGCTTGGGGCAGATCGTGCAGCAATATGGCGACGGGCAAAGATCGCAGGAGCCCAATACCGAATCTGCCGGGTCGTGTGGACAGAAATCGATCTCAACAGTCCCCGTCGCCCCGATCCGGGGGGCCACTGCCGTTGAGCCTCTCGCTCGCTGCCGTGGTGTTCGACACCAAGGCGGCTGATCGAAAGTCAAACAGACAACCGACGAAAAATTCTGAGCCTGACGGATCATCCGGTAAAACGTGGACTGGACGAGCTACTGTCCCAGAACGAAAAGAATCACGGTTTTTTGCCGAAGCATTGGGAATTACGCTCGTTTCTAGGGAGTGGAACCTGATTTGGTGGCTCGCGTGGTCTTGATCCACGAAATTGCTCATTACATCACCCACATAGGGACTCATAATCAGGGAATCTGGAGTTTCTGACACTGCCGTCCCATAGAAAAGCGCCGGGAAATTCCACAGCCATCCCACAGAAAACGGCTGACTAGTGAAAAAAGTGATGGACGGAGGAGTTGGAACCTGCCACTCGGCAGGGTGTAAAAAAAACATCCAATCGCCGCCGTCCATCGGCGTCTAAGTTCAGCGTTTTCCGGCAGCTTTGCAACCTCAATCCCAATTATCTCGTGCCGAAGCTGGCGCGGGAAACGGGCGTCGACAAGCTCTGCCGCACGTTCTCGGCGTGTAGCCATGTTGTCGCCATGCTCTATGCGCAGTTCAACCCACTGCATCGGCCTTAACGACGAGTGCGACGCAATGCGGCTCAACAGCGGGCCGCTTTCGGCCATCCGCGGCGCGATGCAGTCGAGCCGCAACGGACTCTCTTACGCGGGCAAGGGGCGCTCGACGGTTGCGCAAAAAGTCTTCTGGGAGGTGCTCGGCCATTTCCAGGCGCTCTCGCCCGGTTTCGCGCGGGGACGCCGCGGCAAGGGCGTCACCCACTGTTTTCGCAGTGCCATCCACATCGTCGATTCCACCACCATCGAACTGGTAGCCTCTTGCATGGACTGGGCCAAGCACCGCCGCCGCAAGGCCGCCGCCAAGTGCCACATGCGCCTCGCCTTGCAAAGTTTTCTACCCCGGTTCGTCCTCATCGACACCGCCCGCGACGCTGACCCCAAGCGGGCCCGCGAGGTTTGCGCCGCCGTGCAGGCTGGCGAAATCGTCGTCTTCGACCGCGCCTATGTGGACTTCCCCCACCTTTACGACCTCTTGCTGCGCGGCATCTTCTGGGTCACGCGCACCAAGGAAAACCACCAGTTTAAGGTGCTCAAGCGGCGCGAAAACAAAAACCCGAAAATCCTGGCCGACGAGGAGGTGTTGGCCGCCAACGAGGGCACCCGCCAAAAATACCCCGAGCGGATGCGCCGGGTGCGCGCCATGGTGGAAGTCGACGGCGTCGAGCGGGAAATGGAGTTTCTCACCAACAACATGAGTGGAGCGCCCAAAGCGTGGCCAACCTCTATCGCAGCCGATGGTCGATCGAGGTGTTCTTCAAGCAAATCAAGCAAACCCTCAAGCTGGCCGATTTCCTGGGTCACAGCGCCAACGCGGTGCGCTGGCAGATATGGAGCGCGCTGCTGTGCTACCTGCTGCTGCGGTACCAGGCATTCGTCTCGAACTGGGGCAGCAGTTTCACCCGGCTCTTCACGATCCTTCGCGCCGCGCTCTGGCCGCATCTGGACCTGGCCGACCTGCTGCGGCGCTGCTGTGGGACAGCAGGCGGCAGCTTCCGGGCATTAGCCACGCCCGAACAGGCGTATTTCCCTAGCTTTGGCTAAATTGGCTGTGGGACAGCATCGCCGCCATCTAACTATACAAAGGAGGCACCCCTCGAATTCTTAAACCGAAAATCGCCAAACCCGCCCGCCAACCGGCTTCAAACCAAGACCAGAGTCGGAAATTCTGCGCCTATGAGACGGCACTGAATTTCGATGAAGATTTTGAGATTCTTCACTCCGCCCTTCTTTTCAACGACTTTTCCGGTGATGATGATGTTTTCTGGCGCGGCGGGCCGCCGACATGGAAGGATTTGGAATGTCGGACGCCAATTCAGCGTAATATTGATAAAGCGTTAATCTCTGAACTCCATTCCAAACTTAAAGACAACCGAACATCTAAACTGGAATTTTTCCATACGCCGGGCGCAGGAGGATCAACGGTCTCATTGGTGGCTGCGTGGGCTCTGCGCCTCCAGTATCCAACAGCCGTTCTTCGCCGCAAATCTCGCAGTACCGCTGATAGAGCAGGTTGGTTATTTCATCTCACCGGGCTACCGGTGTTGTTAATTGCCGATGGAGTGCTGAACACGACAGATGTTAGCGAATTGTTGAGTGCGCTTTCTAACGATAATGTTAGAGCCGTAATTCTTCATGTTCAGCGAGTATCTCAGGGTAACAATGATAAACTCGGGGTTTATGACCCGATGGAGGTCAGCGAGGCTCTGGTGTTCGCGCAATCTTTCGGCCATCGCACAGGAGACCACGAAAGAGCGGCCTTGCTTAAATGTGTTGGAGATCCGTTTCGCCATGAATACGAGCGCCTGCGTTCCCCGTTTTTCTTTGGACTAATTACCTATGAAAAAAGATTTACTCACCTTTCTACCTATGTAGCCAATCACCTTCAACAAACGGCTTACATCGAAAGGAAGCTGTTGGGATATTTATCTTTAATCTCCACCTTTTCCCAGCTTGCCTTGTCGTCTTCGTTGGCTCGCCGTATTATCAATTTGCAGTCAAATAATGTTAAAGCAATTGAATGCGCTGTCGGCGCAGACACTGCCCGTCTCATTGTTGAGTGGGATAAGAAAGTGAAACTTATCCACCCTCTTATCGCTGAGGAGGTGTTGGCGCAACTGGGTGGAGGGCAGGAGACATGGAGGATGGGGTTGTCCGACCTCTGTATTGATTTTGCCAGAGAGGCGATTCAGGCAGCAGGGGATTATACCACCGAACTCCAAGAGATCTTTCGAAGTATGTTCTTCGAACGGGAGAACTGGAATATTGAGGAGATTTCTGGAAATCGAGACCCGTTTTCACCGCTTTTGATGACAATTCCTAGCGATGCAGGTCGCGCCAGGCTTCTTGAAACGCTAACAGACTTGTGCCCGAATGATCCTCACTTCTGGAGTCACCGCGGTCGATTAAGCGCTTATTGTGAATCGCCGAATTACCGAGAAGCCGAGGAATATGTACTCAAAGCGATAGAATTGTCGGGGGGACGTGATCCGCTTCATCACCATGCATTAGGGATGGTACGCCGTTTTTGGATGAAGAGCAAAGTCCGAGATATCGTCGTTCAGTCCGTTGCAAAGAAGACGCCGGTAACTCCGGAGAGCCTGTTTGAGCAGGTAAAAGATATCATTAACGGCTCATTGGAGGCGTTCGCTGCAGCCCGAAAGTTAGATTCGCAGGATCCACATGGTTATGTTACAGCCGTTCAGACAATTCTGTTCCTTGTGGAAGAATTGAGTAAGACCGCTGGCCATGGCTTCAACAGTTTGTGTATTGAATCGGGTTCGGTGGGCGATTGGGTCCGAGAGCAAGTGGCAACAGCAGAGCAGTTGCTATCCCGTTTGGCAAGGGAGCGAGGGAACGACGAAAGAAGTTCCTATGAAATTACATGTCTAACTAAATTGGCTAAGCTTTACGGTTCATACGAGCTAATTAAAAGCTGGGAGGATCAGTTAGATAAGACGAGCCATCCAGAGTACATGCGCAGGGCTATTGTAAGTCTTTATTTAGCCAAGCGACAAAGGCGGTGGGCATCCATGGAACCGAAGGAATTGCGCCGCGTTGTCAAACTATGCGAAGAAAATTTGCGGAGCAATCCCACTGATGTGCGGGATCTGCGCTCCTGGTTTCAAGCGATGAGGCGGCTGCCTGAGTTTAATTATTATGAAGCCATTGAAAGATTGCAATCCTGGGTGGCATCAGGAGGAGACGCCCTGGAGGCGTTCTATTATCAATATATTCTTGACTATCTTCGCTGGACTGGAGAAGGAGACGACGCTGAAGACGTCATTGCGAAGAATATTCAAAAGTGCATTGAGTTGCGGACTGGGCAGCGCGGATTTTCGTACGAATGGCTTTCAACTAAACCAATGTGGTGTCCTATTGTTAGTGGTCCAGAGATTGGCGAGTGGGATCGGCAGCGTAATTTCTTTACCGACGTAACCCGACTAGCGTTTGCTAAAGGGACTATCGAATCGATTAAGCCGCAGGCGGGAACTATACGACTAGGCCGCGTTCTGAGGGCGTTCTTTGTTCCGCCTGCTGACATCCGCGAGGTTGGACATCTTAATGATGATGTACATTTTTATCTTGGATTTTCGTACGAAGGCTTTCGAGCGTGGGGCGTTAAACTGGGGCCAGCGCCGATATTGAGCGACAACAGTTTGATTCGAGAATCGAAGCAACCAAAAACCCCACTGAAGATTTGGGTGGGGGGCATTCCATTTGAATTCAAGGAGTCTGATATGCGAGCGCTTTTCGAACCGTTTGGCCGAGTCGATTCGGTTGAGTTGCCTCCGAGCTTTACGCAAACCGGTAACAATCGGGGGTTTGGGTTCGTTACCATGCGGTCGAAGGCAGATGCACAGATCGCAATTCAACGACTGCATGGTCAACGGAGCTTTTTCGGAAAACGGTTACAGGTACGTGAGGCCGATAGATAGACCTTGTCGTGATTTGTAAGAATTGCGTCAATGAGAGGTTCGATTAGATTCTTACGCCGCATGGTTCTGGCTGCAGGCGCTCCTGGATTTGCGTCCGTGAGATGTTTTGTGTCCCACCTCTCCCCGTGATCGCGTGGTAATCCCAAAAGACTCCGCCCTTTTCTTTTCTCCTGTGATCGGCGAATCTTATCGTTCTGCCAGTGGCCGCTTACCAACCATATTCATTTTCATTCCTCGCCGGAGCGCTCTTTCTCAGGGAGTCCGTCGCGGTGGCCGGTCTTTTGGCGAAAGGTCACTCGTGGGACGAGCTTGCGCGGGTGGCAAACGAGGAGAATCTGCTGCGTCAAAGGACCGAGGCAAGCCGTGTGCGGCTCCTGCGGGAGATTCGCCACCGGCTGCGGGAACTATCTTCAAAGGAAATCGAGTTTTTCGCCGCGGCGGGTGCGTCCGACCAACGGCAGTTGCTTTTCATGGCGCTCTGCCAGCGCTTTCGCTTCATCCGGGAGTTTGTGGATGAAGTGCTACGGACAAAGGCGCTCGCGATGGAACTCCAGCTTTATCCGACCGACTTCGCTCGGTTTTTCGACCGCAAAGGCGCTGAAGAACCCGAGATCGAACGCCTCACGGACAAGAGCAAAGCCAAGGTGAAGCAGGTCATCATTCGAATGCTCGCCGAAGCCGGGCTGATTGACTCCACCAAGGCCCAACGCCTCCAGGTAGCCATCCCAAGCCAGGCTTTGGCTCGACTGGTGGCCGAAACCGACCCGAAACGCCTGCGTTTCCTCCTTCTCCCGGACGCCAGTATCCGTCAGTATCTCTCCTGAAATGCAAAGCCGCCCCGACGAGAATCTGGATCAGACCGCTGAAGACCTTTTTAAGGTCATCAGCAGCGAGCGATTCCTGGAATGCCGCGGGCTTGGCAAGGAATTGCCCTTTTTCATCTCGGCGTACCATGCCTCTTTGGAAACGCGCGTGGCCGCAATGGCGTCTGCCCTGGCGACCCGGCTTTCCAATCAGGGCATCGCCGTTCTGCTGCTCGATCTCTACGATATCGTCGTGGAACTGCTCAAAGCGAGGGGTGTCTGGGATCGCCTCGTGGAAAAAGAAGCCTCCATTCCGAAAGACCGCTTTTTCCAAACAATGCTGAATGTGACCGAGCCGAAACAGGAAATCGCCCCCCTGATTGCCCAGAAGCTCGCGACGTCCTCATGCCGCGTCCTTCTTTTAACCGGAGTGGGGCTGGTTTACCCGTACATTCGTTCCCACCGGGTCCTGGAAAACCTCCAAAGCGTTACAAAGGGGACGCCCACAGTTCTCTTTTTCCCAGGCGACTACTCCGTGGTTGAAGGCAAAGGCTGCTATTTGAAGCTCTTTGGCACGTTACCGGATGACCGATACTATCGCGCGTTCAACATCACAGATTTCAGCGTCTGACCTCTTTTTTCCATGCCCACCTTAATCCGAGACATTTTTGAAAAGCCAGTTGACCGCCACATCGAGGGAGTCATCAAGGCCGATGACGAGAGCGACCTCCTCAATGAAGTTTCCGAATACGTGGTCACTAAGGAGATCGCCAAGCGTCTGGACGAACTTCTGGGCGCCTACCTGGCTGGGGGCACCGCCAACGGTGTCTGGATCGCCGGGTTTTTCGGCTCGGGAAAGTCGCACCTTCTCAAACTTCTCTCGCTTCTCCTGGAAAACCGGCTTCTGGGCGCGACCAAGGTCGCGGATGTCTTCCTGCCGAAGCTTGCCGAGGATCCCCTTCTGAAAGCCGATCTGGAGAAGGCGATCAAAATCCCCTCGCGGTCCATTCGTTTCAATATCGATCAAAAAGCCGACCTGATCGCCAAGGATCAGATGGACGCGCTGCTGGCGGTGTTCGTTAAAGTCTTCAATGAGCTTCGCGGTTACTACCCGAAACAGGGTTACATCGCCGAGTTCGAGGCGGAACTCGATGCCCGCGGGCTTTTTGACAGCTTTAAGGAAGCCTACCGTACGGAAGCCGGCGGGACCCCTTGGGAGTCGGATCGGGACGTCGTCCACACGCTGGAAAACGAGAGGTTTGCTCGCGCTTACGCGAAGGCATCCGGAACAGCCTATTCCGAGGCACTCCAGATTCTCGACCGCAAGCAATCGAGCTACAAGGTGTCCATCGAGTCTTTCGTGGACACAGTTCACGGTTGGTTGCAGCGCCAGCCTCAAGGCACCCGTCTCAATTTCTTCGTGGACGAAGTGGGCCAGTTTGTCGCCCCCAACTCGAAGTTGATGCTCAATCTGCAAACACTCGTCGAAACGCTGGCCACCAAGTGCCAGGGACGGGCATGGCTTTTTGTCACATCCCAGGGCGATCTTGCCACCGTGCTTGGGGAGTTGAATACCAAGGAAGGCGAGGATTTCACCAAGATTCAGGGCCGGTTCAAGACGCTGCTGAATTTGACGAGCCAGGATGTCGCGGAGGTGATCTGCCATCGGTTGCTCGCCAAGAAACCGGCGGAATCAGCCGTGTTTTCCACCCTGTATGCTTCGGATAAGGATAATCTCAAGACCCTCTTCCTCTTCGGCGACGGCACCCGCAGCTACTGCGGATTCAAGGATGAAGAAGGCTTCCGGAACTTCTACCCCTTCCATCCCTACCAGTTTGAGCTTCTCCAGGAGTCGCTGATCGCTCTTTCCAAGCACAATTTCTTCACGGGGCGGCAGCGTTCTATCGGTGAGCGTTCCATGCTTGGGATTCTCCAGGACGTGGCGAAGTCAGTCGCGGGGGAGCCCGTCGGCGCCCTCGCAACGTTCGACCGCATGTTTGAGGGAATCCGTAGCGCCCTCCGCGGTGACTTGCAGACCTCCATCCAGACGGCGGAGCGCAACCTGGGCGGACCGGGGAATCTGGCGGTTCGTCTCCTGAAGGCGCTTTTCCTGGTAAAGTTCGTCACCTCCTTTAAGGCGACGCCCCGCAACTGCGCCATTCTGCTCATCGACCGGCTGGACATCGACATCATGGCGCACGGGCAGGCCGTCCAGCAGGCGCTCAATCAACTCGAACACGACACCTACATTCAGCGCAACGGCGAGGCTTACGAGTTTCTCACCGACGACGAAAAAGACATTGAGACGGAAATCAAGCACACGGATGTGAACGATAGCGACATCGCTGCACTGCTGGGCGATATCGTGTTTGACGACATCCTTCAGGACTCGAAGCTCCGCTACGAAGACAACAAGCAGGACTATCCCTTCACCCGAAAACTCGACGGGCATGTTTTCCGAAAACGCGAATACGACCTCTGCATTCACGTGGCCTCGCCTTTCCACGAAAACTTCGGCGATCCGATTTCCCTCGTTTCGCAGTCCTTGGGCAAGTCGGAGTTGCTGGTCATCCTCCCGGACGACCCGCGGCTCATGACCGATCTCAAGCTGCACAAGCAGACTGAGAAATACGTCCAGCAGAATCTCTCGCCTTCGTTACCGGAGAGTCGCCGCCGCATCCTGACCGGCAAGGCCCAGCAAAATGGGGACCGCCGCCGCGCTCTTTTCGACCGCCTCAAGGATTTGCTCTGCCGAGCGCGTCTGGTGCTCAACGGGAACGATCTCACCCACGCATCCACCGATCCCCGGACCCGTTTCGCCAAAGCCTTCCAGGATCTCGTGCGGAACGCCTTCCGCTCTCTCAAGATGCTGCGGAAGAACTTCTCCGAGTCCGATCTCCGGGAAGTGCTCTCCACCTCTGCCGACGATTTCTTCAAGCACGACGATGGAACCATGGGCGAAGCCGAGGGGGAAATCATTTTGAAGCTTCAGGGCGCGCGCAATCGCGGGGAGCGGGTCTCCGTGGTCGATCTCATCAACGCATTCGAGAAGAAACCTTACGGCTGGCCGCAGATCGGCACCCAATGTCTCATCGCGCGGTTGTTCATGCGCGGAAAAGCGGAGTTGCGCAGCGGTGGTAACCTTCTCAATTCCGTCGAGGCGCTGGAAGCACTCTCCAATAACCGGAATTTCGCTTCGACCATCGTCACGTTGCAGGAGCAGTTCGATTCGGCGGCGGTAACGCGGCTGAAGAACTTCCACCGCGAGTTTTTCGATGTCGCCAATCAGGGCAATGAGGCGAAAGAGGCGGCGCAACAGTTCCAGGAGAGGCTCCGAGCCGAAGCCGCGGAGTTGGAAAAACTCGCGTCGCACGCGGGGACGTATCCCTTTCTGGAAAAGGTCACCCCCGTCGCCGCAGAACTCCGGGCGCTTGCGGATCGCGAGTGGTCCCATTGCCTCAAAAACCTGGGCGATTTTGCTGAAAAACTACTCGATGCCAAAGAAGCGACGATTGACCCGCTCAAGCAGTTCTACAACGGTCCCAAACGAGCCATTTATGACGACATCCGCAAATTCGTGCGCGACGAAGCGCCCAACTTCGCCGACGTGGCCGGAGACGACGCCACCGAACTGAGCGAGACGCTCGGAACCGAGGCCCCCTACAAGGGGAACACATTGCAACAGGCAAAAGCGAAGCTCGATGCGCTCCGCACCAAGGTCAGCGAAGTAATCGATGCCGCGCGCACCGGCGCTGTCGCGAAGGTGGAGCAGGCGCGGGCGAGCGTTGAATCCACGCCCGAATTCGCCGGACTGGCTGCTGCCGAAAAAGCGGCGGTGCTCGCGCCGTTTGAGACGGCGGCAAACCAATTGAAGTCGGAGCGCCTCGCGCCTGTCATTCGCCAGGTCGCCGATCGCGCCGCCCGCGAGATTCTGCCGCAGCAACTGCAAAAGATCGCCGCGATTACCGCCAGCAAGCAACCGCCAGCGCCCGGTACCCCGGAAAAGCCGAAGCCTGTGGAATACGTTTCGGCCAGCGCTATCACCGTGCCGTTCGGGAAAGCGGTGATCGAATCTGCTGCGGATCTCGACGCGTATGTTGACGCCTTGAAGGCCGCTTATTCGGAAGAACTGAAGAATAACCGGCGGATCACCCTGTAAAAGAGAGCACTCGCGATGGACACGCCCCGCACTTTCACCAATGCCGACGATGCGAAACTGATCGAACTGATTCATGCGGCGCGCCAGCGGCTTGTTTTTGCGGCACCGGGGGTGTCCAAACCGGTGAGCGAAGCGCTTGTGAAAGTTCTTGGGTCAGTGTCCGCACCACCCCAGTGCGTGGTGATCTTGGATGTTGACCCGGAGGTGTGCCGCCTCGGCTATGGGACCATTGAGGGACTGAAAGCGGTGCAATGCGCGCTCGAAGCACGCCAGTTACGACTCCAGAGCGCCGAGGGCCTTCGCGTGGGGTTGCTCATCAGCGACGATCAAACGCTTATTTTCAGCCCGACGCCGTTGCTCATTGAAGCCGGTTCCACCGCCCCCACGAAGCCGAACGCGATTCTCCTTCAGCCGAATCCGGTCGAAACCCTGGCTGCGGCTTGCGGGGCGGGCACGAGCGACGAGGCAATGATTCGGTTGGAAGTCGGTAAAGAGTTTGTGAACGAAGCGGCGATTGCGAAGGTCCAACTCGACCTGAACGAGAACCCGCCGAAGCAGTTCAACCTGGCGCGGCTGGAGCGGGTCTTTAATTACCGGCTGGAGTTCGTCGAGTTTTCTGTGGAGCACTACAAGCTTAACACCCGCTCTGTTCCGCTCAGCCCGGAGATTCTCGGTCTCGCAGAACCCGGATTACAGGAGCGCTTCCGGAACACCTTCCGCGTTTTTGAAGCGGGCGCTCCCTTCCGGTTCGAAATTCCTGACCCTGCGAGTTCCGAGCAAACCATGGAATTGACTGAAAAATGGCTGAGCGACCGGGCCGAGGAACTACGTAAAGAATATTTCATTCCGCTGGGCTCCTCCAGCTACGGGAACCTGATCCAGAAACGCCTCAAGCCCGAGTTCGAAGCGCACGTTGAGGTCCTCAAAGAAATCGTCAAAGTGTATGCGGCGAAGGTGCGCACGACGATAGGCACGAAAATCCGCGAGACGCGCGCGAATCTGATCGCCGCTTTGCTGCCGCGTGTAAAATCAGCACCGCCGAAAAGCTGGCTGCGGCGCTCGGTGGACGGGAACCTCTCCGAAAGGGAACTCCGCACACGACTGGAGCAGGAAATTGATCGCGCCTTCGAAAAGGTCGAGGAAACCTTCAGCCCAACAGTAACCTGCGTCTTCAAAGGGGTAAACTACGAGACCATCACGAAGGATCCCCATTTCCGGGAAAAAATCGAAGCTTACTTCGGCGCCGAGGAAGCGCGTAAACTTCTCGACGAACACGACTCGGCTCGCGGTCAGCGACCGTCTCAGGCACCCGCGCGCTAACTATTTCCATGAACACCTCCGCCCTCAAGACCTTCGCCCAAGAAGCCCGCAAGAAACTTCGGCAGCAAATCGGTACGCGGCTGGACTACTGGCTCCAATCGGATTCCGCCGAGCATCGGCAGTTTGCCCCGCAGATTAAGGAATTACAAAGCGCCCTAGAAAAGGAAGGGCGCGAGGTGCTGATCGAGCGCGTTGCCTACACCTGGTTCAACCGCCTCGCCGCGCTCCGGTTTATGGACGCCAACGGGTACCACCCGTTCGGCGTACGGGTGGTGACACCGGCCACGGAGCAGCAAACCATGCCCGAGTTGCTCCAGCAGGCCCGCGCCGAGGTGCTCGACGAAGGGTTGCGCGCGGAGTTGCCGACGCCGGAGACCTACGACCTTCTCATTGCCGGGCGGATGCCCATCGAGAACCCGGAGGCCGAAGCCTACCGGCTCCTGCTCTTTGCCGTGAGCCATTATTACCACCGGCTCATGCCCTTTCTCTTCGAGAAGCTAGGCGACGCCACGGAACTGCTCCTCCCCGGCGACCTCCTTACCGAGCAATCCATTCTCGCCGACTTTCGCGAGTCCCTCTCCGACGACGACTGCCGCGAGGTCGAGGTCATCGGCTGGCTCTACCAGTTCTATATTTCCGAAAAAAAGGCCGAAGTAGACGCGCGAAAAACGGCAGTTCCCAAGGAAGACATTCCCGCCGTCACCCAGCTTTTCACTCCGCACTGGATCGTTCGCTACCTCGTCGAAAATTCTCTCGGACGCCTCTGGCTGCTGAACCGGCCTTATTCTGGGCTGCGCGAGCACATGCCCTATTATATTGAGAACGAACCGGAAACGGATTTCCTAAAGATCGGGAAACCGGAGGAAATCCGCCTTGTTGATCCCGCGTGTGGCAGCGGGCACATGCTCACCTACGCGTTCGATCTCCTCTATCGAATTTACGCCGACGAGGGCTACGACGCACCGGAAATTCCCAGTTTGATTTTGCAACACAATCTTTACGGGCTCGAAATCTGCGACCGCGCCGCCGCACTCGCCGCATTTGCCCTTTGCATGAAGGCACGTAGTTGCGACAAACGCTTCTTCCGCCGGTTGGCGGGTGACGGAGTCGACGTCCCGCGTCCGAAAATCATCGAGTTGCAGGACGTGCATTTCCTAGAAAACGAATTGCGCGATTACATCCGGGCGCTCGGGCTGGGCGACCTCTTCAATCAGCCAATGCTCAAGCTGCTGTACCAATTCGAGGAGGCGAAGAACTTCGGCTCGCTGATCCAGCCCTGCGTCGTGGAGCGCACTATCGCCTTCGCCAAACGAGTCATTGAGGCGAAGGATCTCGCTGGTCAGCTATTTCTGCGTGGGACCCACGTGAAAGTCTTACGCGTTCTCCAACAAGCTGAGGCGCTCGCTCAAACATATCACTGCGCCATAGCAAATCCGCCTTATATGGGAAGTGGAAGCATTAACACAACCCTGAAACTTTTGGCTGAGCAGCATTACAAGGATGAGTTGGAAGATATTTACTGCATGTTCTTAACAAGGCTCGCCAAGTTCACTTCGACGGGCGGCGTCGGTGTTTTCGTAGCAATGCAGAGTTGGATGTTTGGCGATCGATTCAAGAAGTTCAGGGCTGCATTTGTTCAACAAAACCACTTGCTAACATTGGCGCAATTTGGCGCACATGCATTTGATACAATCAGTGGCGAAATAGTTCAGACTGCCGCAGCTAGTTTCCAAAGGCAACCAGCAGGAGATCGGTCCACAATATTTGACCGTTTAGTCAATGGGGCCAACGAAGAGGAAAAGCGAACGGCACTTCTCCTGGGCTCCAATCGAATTCGAATCGCGTGCAACCAATTTTCCGCTGTTCAGGATGCGCCGCTGGTATATTGGCTTAGCCCGCACATTCTCGCTTTGTTTGAATCCAAGCCCGCGCTGAGCGAAAGCGCTACAACTCGTAAAGGAATGGTCACGGCTGGCAATGAAAAATATGTCCGCTTTTGGCACGAGGTATCACGAACGAGAACCTGTTTGAACGCTCGTAATCGAGGGGAGGCGAAACATAGCGAAAAAAAATGGTTTCCCTACGTCAAAGGAGGGGCTTTTCGAAAATGGGCTGGAAACCACAACAATGTCGTAGATTGGCTTCATGATGGCCACTCGATGCGAACAGCATTACATCATAGTGGCAGGCGGTTGGCTGGCTCCAATTTCAACCTGGAATTCATTTTTAACGAAGGGATCACATGGAGCAATGTAAGTTCAAGCTCATTTGGCTGCCGCTTTCAGCCCGCAGGTAGTCTCTTCGATCAGAAGGGCTCCATGCTTTTCGCGACTGAGGATGCAAGTCTTCACATTCATTTGTTAGGGTATCTTAATAGCGTGATTGCGACTACTGCTATGGCCGCATTGTGCCCCACGTTGGACGTCAATTCCGGAAGCATTTCCAAGCTGCCATTTGATCCAACATTTGAGCTTAATCTACAGCCAGTCAAAGATGCAGTAGCAATCGCACGCGCCGATTGGGACTGTTTCGAGACCTCGTGGGATTTTTGCAATCAGTCGTTACTCCGTCCTAGGCTGAAGGGCCAGACACTGGAGGCGAGTTGGCGCAATTGGGAGGCGCAGAGCACCGCCGACATCCGCAGGATGCGGGAATTGGAGACGGAAAACAACCGACTCTTCATCGCCGCCTACGGCCTCGAAGGCGAATTGCAGCCCGAAGTGCCCGAGGAGCAAATAACCCTCGCCCGCGCCGACGCTAGGAAGGACGCCGCCGCGCTCGTCTCCTACGCGGTTGGGTGCATGATGGGTCGCTACTCACTCGACCAGACCGGACTCATCCTCGCCGATGCCGGCGCTATTGTGCAGGATTACCTCGCCAAGGTGCCGCACCCCACGTTTGCGCCTGACGCCGACGGCATCCTCCCCGTGCTCAACGGCGAGTGGTTCCCGGACGATGTGGTGGCGCGCATGACGGAGTTCCTTCGCGTGGTCTGGGGGCAGGAGTGCGAACGGGAGAACGTCCTCTGGCTGGAAAACGCCCTGGGCAAGCTCGACAAGAAGACGGGAAAGACAAAACCCACCGATTTGCGAACTTACTTCGTGCGCGACTTTTACGCGAACCATCTGAGCAACGAGCGCGCCTACGGCTACAAGAAGCGCCCCATTTACTGGCTCATCTCCAGCCCCGAAGGGAGTTTCCAGGCGCTGCTCTACATGCACCGGTACACCCGCGACACGGTGAACGTGCTGTTGCAGGATTACCTCCGCGCCTTCATTCACAAACTGGAGGAAAAGGACCGCCACCTCACCGCCGTCACCATCAACGAAGCCGCCCGCCCCAGCGAGCGCACCGCGGCAACGAAGGACCTGGGCAAAATCCAAAAAATGCTCAAGGAGTTGCAGAACTGGGAGCGCGACGTGGTCCTGCCCCTCGCCCAGCAACGAATCGAAATCGACCTCGACGACGGCGTGAAGGTCAACTACCTGAAATTCCCCGGCCTCCTGGCAAAGATTTCAGGGCTGGAAAAAAAGGAGGACGAATAAACAATGTGGTCTGACAACGAAACGACGGATGACCTTTTTGGCTTTCGGGTCCACGCCGACCTTATCCGCGAACTCATTATGGATCCGTCGGTATTGCCGGCAACCATTGGCGTGTTTGGCGACTGGGGCGGAGGGAAATCAAGCATCATGCAGATGCTCAGGGACGATTTTGAGAAAATGTCCGACGGGGAGGGCGAGGAAGCCGCTCGTTACACAGGGGTGGCGGTCCTCTATTTCAATGGTTGGCTGTTCGAGGGTTATGATGACGCCAAGGCTGCGTTGCTGAGTTCAATCCTGACCGAATTACGGGATCACAAGCGGTTCGGCGAGAAGCTGAAGGACCGGGCCACTTCCCTGCTCAAGCGCGTGGATTGGATGCGCGGAGCACGCATGCTTTTCGCCGGGGCTGTTACCGGGGCAATAAAGGCAGCTTCTGGCGCGGCGGCACATGAAGCGATCCTGTCCGCATTGGCCACCGGCGCATTGGCAGGGGTGAAGGAGACTGCACCCAAAGCAGCGAAAGAGTCTCTCGAAAAGAAAGCTGAGGTGAAAGGCGACGCAGAGAAGAAAGCCGAAACGAAGCCCGATGAAGCGCTGTCAGATATTCGCAAGTTTCGTAACGACTTTGCGGAGATGCTCGCGAAGAGCGATATCAAGACCCTGGTCGTTTTGATCGACGATTTGGATCGCTGCTCCCCAGAGCGAATCATCGAGAACTTGGAGGCGATCAAACTCTTTCTGAATGTACCGAATACAGCCTTCGTGATCGGTGCAGACCGCCGCATTATTCGGCAGGCGGTTGTATGGCGTTATCGCGATTCTCTCAAGACGGACGATGGCCAGGCGGATCCTTCGGAGCGTTTGGTGGACGATTATTTGGAGAAACTCATCCAGATTCCCTATCGACTCCCGCGTCTTTCGCCTTCCGAGATCGAAACCTACCTGACGCTCCTGTTCTGCAAGCGCCATCTGGACTCGACACTGTACAGCCTGGTTTGCGAGGAATCCCGCAAGCAGCGAACCGAAGATCGCTACCGTGCATTCGGCCAGACCGCTGCGCTGGAAGCACTCAAAGATTCTGAGCTTCCACCCAAGCTTTCCGAAGCGTTACGGATTGGAGCGGGGATCGCTTCCCAGATCACGGATGTGCTTCAGGGGAATCCACGCCAAGTGAAACGATTTCTGAACGCATTCTTTCTCCGGCGGAAGTTAGCCGATGTCGCCAAACTTGACGAGGTGAAGGACGAAGTTTTGGTGAAATTGATGCTTCTGGAATATGCAAAGCCGAAATTGTTTGAAAAGTTGTTCGGCAGCATGGATGGGAACACCGGTCTTGCTGGAATACTTGCTGGTTTGGAGCCGAAAACCGATGACACAAACGCGGCTTTCACGCCCATCGCCAAAGAGTCCGGGGCAGAATGGGAGCCCATGACCCGCTGGCTCGCCATGGCACCAGCATTGGCAAACATCGATTTGCGTGACTACATGTGGGTTACCCGCGACAGGCTCGGTTCCACAATGAGCGGGATGACGATGGTTCCGCCCGTCGTCCGTACAGTTCTGAAACAGGTATTGAGCCAGATGGGAGACGTTGCGGGGCGTAAAGCAATTCATGATCTTCAGCCCACGGAACGCTCCATTCTGGGACAACAGCTTATTTCGCATGTGCAACGGAAGCCGGACGAGATGAAAGCATTCCAAGCATTGATGGAAATTGCTGAACTCGATCCACAAGTCGCTGAGGAGTTTAAGGCGGTGGTGAATCGGATTCCCAAAGCGGATATTTCCCCGGCTCTCGCCATTCACATTGCCACCGTCGCCCGCCAACACAGTATTTTTGGAAAGGTCTGTCAGCAGATCGTCGCGGAAAACAAGGATGGAACAACACCGTTTGCAAAAGCTCTGAAACAGAAACCGAGATAGATATGGGCACATCGACAAATTACGCCGGTTCGCCGAATTGGGGGGCGGCGAAAAGCGAAGCCACCCGAGCCGGGGGTGAAGGCCACGTCACGGATCAAAAGGCTGCGTCGATTGTCAGCGCTTTTGTCGGTGAAATGGTGCAGGCCCCGCAGTTGGGATTTGGTACACCTCTTGCCTCAACTCCGGGTGGACGGGCCAGTTCCGGACTAGGTGGTGGTGGTGGTGGTGGTGGTGGAACGCACCGGATCGGTGGCTCTGCAAGGGCAATTGCGCGCGGGATCGCTTCGTTTCTGGCTGATGTCGGGATGAAAGGATTCCGCGAGGCTCTCGCAGAACGAGGACTAACCGACATTTCAGGAAAGAGTCCCGATGAAATAGCGTTGGCGCTGGCTGACGTTCTTGGCGGTCCGTCGAGCCTGATTGAGCAAACTGCTCTCCGTGATGCGTTGATGGCCCTTATGCTCGCATGGTCGGAGGGAGTCAAGGGATTGGACGGACTTGCCGCATCGGTAGCTGCTGCCGCTCAGAATATTGAGACCACATTGCATCAGTTCTTCGGCCATTACATTTTCGAAGTATTCAAAACCGTAGGCTATCAGGGTGTTCTCGCGAAGCACGGGTTTGAGAAAGCAGAAAGGATGGTGGGTCAAATCCGGGATTTTATCGATGCTAAAATCTCGTGCATGGAGGCATCTCGCCCCCTTTCATCTGTGGATTGGAATGGTGCTGCTGGCGCCACACTCGTGAATGAAGTCGTTAATGATATCACTGAGGTTTTCGGAGAGGCAAAACCATGAAACGAGAAATCACCGTCTCAATAGCGCCGGAATCCGACGAAAAGAAGGAAACGGCCAAGCTTTCACTTCACTTTGATGAGCAGCCTGCGGACGTCGTTCTCGACATCAACGGTTCCGCATTGCTTAAAGTATCGCGAGCAATCCCAGACCTCGCTCAGGACTTTCTTTGCATCGCGTCCTGCATTTACGCCGCAGATAAGGCAATCGCGCGAAATACGGAGGAGGACAACTGGACCAGGCACCTGGCGATCGAGATACCGGTGGAACATCCGGACACTTGGGCCGACGTCGCGGATGATTTGTCGGATTGTATTGGATTTCTGACCGGCGACCGTTGGGAGATTGCGTTCAGACACGGAGAAAAGCGCCTGATTCAGAAGAAACCGAGAAAGAGGCGTGTTCCATATCGGCGCCCCGCTGGTTCGGCAGTCTGCCTTTTCTCCGGTGGACTGGATTCGTTCATTGGTGCTGTGGATTGGCTCTGCGATAACCCAGGCCAGCAGCTACTCTTGGTCGGGCACTATGATCGGCACGTTTCCGGGCCAGGGGCAGATCAACGAGCGCTGCGAGACGTCTGCCGACAGAAATTCGGTAACCGGTTTGAACTGGCCCAGACCCAAGTGGGATTGTCATCCGGGGGCGTCGACACGAACTTCCGTAGCCGTTCGCTACTCTTTCTCGCCCTTGGTTGTTACTTTGCCGAGATTCTCGGGGAAGATGCGCCTGTTCTGATCCCGGAAAACGGCCCCATTGCCTTGAACTTTCCTCTTACCGCGGCACGACGTGGATCATGCAGCACGAGAACGGTTCATCCTCATTTTGTTGGGAGTTTGAGGCGAATTCTGGAGAGAGTGCGCATCCTGAACCAAATTCAGAATCCCTACGAATTCAAAACTAAAGGCGAAATGGTCGAGGAGTGCCGAGACCAGGAGTTTCTAAGCACGGCTTACGCATTGACCCGTTCATGCGCAAAAGCGAATCACCGAGAGAATTGGTCCAATCGGAGAGCGCGCTCCTGCGGGGTTTGCATTCCATGCCTCTTTCGCCGGGCGTCGTTCCACAGTAGCGGATGGGACGACGAGGCTTACGGGGGCCGTGTCGAGGACATCAATTCCTTCGTGGGCGCACCGGGTGACGTTTTGGCCCTTGTTTCCTTTCTCCGAAGGAATCCCTCTGACCGAGAAATTGCATCGGGTCTACTTGGAAACGGAAACGTCCCGTTAGATCGGCTTCCGCTGTATGTCGATCTGATAAAACGAATGCGCATGGAGGTTTTAGCGTGGTTACGCTCGAAAGGTTCCGCGTATCTGAAGAACGAGGTGCGGGCATGCTGATCGACGCCCATTGCCACATCGACCAGTTTCCAACGCCGGAAGAAGTGGTTCGAGATTGTGAGAAGAATACGCTTCGGGTGGTGGCCGTCACCAATCTCCCCTCTCATTTCGCAGTGGCGGCAGATCGGTTGCGCGGGCACCATCTTATATCCGCAGCGTTGGGGATGCATCCTCTGGCGGCAAGCGACGGTGTCCGGGAACTGGCCGCCTTTAAGCGGATGGCGCCCAACGCTGATTACATCGGCGAAATCGGCCTCGATTTTTCCCGACAAGGGATAGCGACGAAAAGCATTCAGATGCGGGTGTTTGAGGAAATCCTTCGTTCGATCACTGATCGTCCACGATTCATAACGCTGCACAGCCGCGGGGCAGAAAGCGCGGTATTGGAAGCGCTGGGTCGGCACAACATCCGCGGAGCGGTCTTTCACTGGTTTACGGGCTCCGACAAGACTTTCAACGATGTCCTGGAAAACGGTCATTACTTCTCCGTAAACGTGGCGTCGCTCGCCACAGCAAATGGAAAGCGGACGATCCTGGGTGCTCCTAAAGAGGCGATCTTGGTCGAAAGCGATGGCCCCTTCGCCAAGATCAAAAGCAAACCGGCTCAGCCAGGCGACGTGGCGGCAGTCTATAGCGCCCTCGCCACTCAATGGGGAGTCAGTTTCGAAGCGGCGGTGGGGTTGGTCGAGAACAACTTCCGTCGCATCGCAAGCCTCATCGCTCGATAGCTGTGTCTCTTTTCTGCGTAATTTACCATCGCCAGATGTCCGGAAAACCCGGATGGATCGGTAGCGTTTCGCGAATTACGAAACCCTTGGTAGAATCAAGCAACAGCCGAGATTTTGTCACGATTCGAATGAAAAGAGTTGCTTCCTGTTGGCTTAAATCTTAACGAGGTGTGAGTTTTTCACAGTTTTATGCTTCTCTCCTTCTCCGTCGCCAATTTTCGCTCATTCCGTGAAGAGCAAACGCTTTCCCTGGTAGCCAGCCCGCGCCAACCGGATCACCCCGACCATCTCGGGGCGATTCCGGATGACGAAAATCGGGTTTTGCCCGTCGCCGTGATCTACGGCGCCAACGGAGCCGGAAAATCGAATCTCGTGCGCGCCATCGCGTTTCTGGAGGGGCTGGTCGTTCGGGGTACGGAACCCAAGAAGGCGATTGCCCGCCGCCCCTTTCTGCTGGACGCCACAAGCGCCGGACAGCCCACGGAGTTCAAAATCCAGTTTATTGAGGAGGGACGGGTTTACGTGCTGGGCCTTAAAATCTCGGATCGCGCCGTTTTGGAAGAATGGCTTTCCATTGTCCGGAATGGCCGTGAGATTCCCGTCTATGAGCGGGTGACGCGGGAAGACGGACAGGTGGTGGTTGAAGCCGGTTCGGTCCTCTCGGAAGATTCCTGGGGAAATCATGCAAAAGTCAAAGCCTACACCAAGGTTTTCGCGTTGCCGAACCAACTGTTCCTGCACGCCGTGAGCAACAGTGTTCAGGAACAGGAGCAAGGGCCGGTGATTGCAGGGGCGCTTCGTTGGTTTGGCAGTCGGTTGCAGATCATCCACCCCTCAATGCCGTTCAGCGTTCTCGCGGATCTCGTGGCGCAAGACCCTACTTTTACGGAATTCGCAGGCGATTTTCTTCGGCAGATCGCGACCGGGGTGGATCGGCTGAAGGTGACCACCGCAGAGGTCGATGAAAAAATGCTGGGGGCGTTTGGCGATGGCATGAGCAAGCTGATCGCGGATCTGCCCCTGGGTGAAACCACGGTTTTTGCCGGAGCCGACGGAACGCAGTTCATTGTGGAGAAGGCGGAGGGCACGAAAGTTCTCCTTCGTACGGTGCATTCCGAGCATCTCACTGCGGACGGCGCGCGGGTTACCCTTCCGTTTGCCGAGGAATCCGACGGCACCCAGCGAATTACGAATTTATTGCCGGCGCTTCATTCCGTCCGAAAGGAACCGGCGGTGTACGTGATCGACGAGATCGATCGGAGCTTGCACCCGTTGCTCGCCAAAGGGTTTGTGCGCGCCTTTCTCGCCGCCTGCGCGACCAAGGGGGGCCAACTGATCTTCACTACGCACGAGATCGCGTTTCTGGATCTGGATTTACTGCGGCGGGATGAGATATGGTTTACCGATAAGAAGCGGGCCGAAGGCAGCACCGAGTTGTATTCGTTGTCCGATTACAAAGTCCGCACTGACATGAAGATCGATAAAGCCTACCTCCAAGGGCGTTTTGAGGCCATCCCGCCGATTGAGGCGGAGTTGCCGGGGTGGGTTGTCGACATTATTCAGGAACTGCGTCCGAAGAACGCGACCGAAGAGGAGCCATCCGCGTGAGCCTGATTCAGAGGAAGGCAATCAGCATTGGCAGAGCGGAACGA
>Ga0316232_1001808_pt1 | contig 24619 bp, 25 predicted proteins | sample TBHtaG_FD_206006 | JGI IMG/M metagenome (GOLD analysis project Ga0316232, IMG submission 206006) | Freshwater microbial communities from Trout Bog Lake, Wisconsin, USA - TBH18025_13 | ecosystem: Environmental > Aquatic > Freshwater > Lake > Hypolimnion/Profundal zone | place: USA: Wisconsin... | reverse complement strand
CTACCTTGTCTGAAACGCCAATCCATTATTCGATCAGAATAATTCCGGTGATTTATTGGTCCATGACCGACAGGCACTGCTGGCAGAGGTTTTTGCCCTTAAAACTGGTCGTTACCTGATCGCTACCGCAAAATACGCAGGAGGGTTGATATTTACGGAGAATAATACAGTCATCTTCGGTGAAGATTTCCAGGCCGTCCTTATAGTCAAGTTCAAGAGTGCGCCTGAGTTCAACTGGTATTACCAGTCTGCCGAGGTCATCCAATTTTCTTACAATACCGACAGATTTCATTGCCAAGACAGCAGTTCCTCCTTTTAATCAGTACAATTGCGACGCATTATGCTACTTTCACATTTATTATATTGCACCTGCTCCACCAAAAATCCTGCAATAATTGTATCTTTTTGTAAATAATTGCAGTATGTGGGGAATTATTGTAGAGAATTTGTTCTGGTGATTCCTGCCTGCGAAGGCGCACTCCTGCTCCCTTTTTTCAGCAATATAGCCAATTATTACAGAGTATTGTTTCATGACGTCACGGGGAAATTAATATTGACTCTGATGCTTAAAACCAAAGGAGGGATTATCAATGGCACGTTCGAGAAAACCGGTTAACCCGCAAGCTGAGAATGCCCTTGACCGAATGAAATTTGAAGTTGCTTCCGAACTGGGCATCGCCAATCAGGTCCGCTCTCAGGGTTGGAGCACCATGACCAGCGCCGACTGCGGTCGCGTCGGTGGCCAGATGGTCCGCAAAATGATTCAGCAATATGAAAGCACCCTGAGCTAGGAAATCGACTCAAGGGAGGCCACGCAACCGCGTGGCCTCCCTTCTGTTGGTTATGTCGGACAGACCGCTACCTGTCCTGGTCCGGAAAAGACTGCTCCTGTCGCGCACCCCCTTACTCAATCTCCGTCGCAGGAAAAAAGTCGCTCTGCAGGCACCACATAGCATAAAACAAGCCTTTCTGCGCCAGCAATTCATCTTGCCGGCCCCGTTCAACCACCCGGCCGCGATCAAGCACCAGGATCTCATCCATATTCTCCAGACCGAGAAGACGATGAGTGATAAGGATGGTTGTTTTTCCTGGCGTGATTTGTTCTATTGCGGTCATGATTTCCCGCTCCGTTACCGAGTCGAGTCCTGCGGTAGGCTCATCAAAAATCAGAATCGGCGCGTCTTTTAAGAGTAACCTGGCGATGGCCAGTCTGCGCCGCTCACCCCCGGACAGTCCATAGCCGTTTTCACCGATCAGAGTGTCCAGCCCCTGGGGCAAAGACCGGATTACCCCGCCCAGCGCCGCCTGTTCCGCGGCGGCCACAACCTGCTGTATACCGGCCCTCGGCCGGGCCAGTCGGATATTATCGCCGAAGGTGGCGTTAAATATGTAATCTTGTTGCTGAACAACCCCGACCCTGTCGCGCAGGGACTGGGCATTGTACTCGCTGATCTCTCTTGTTCCCAACCGGATATGACCTGCTTCGTAGTCCCAGAATCTCAACAATAACGACACCAGCGTGCTTTTCCCCGCCCCGCTGGGACCGACGACAGCCAGACGCCCGCCGGCAGGCAAATGAAACGTTATATCGTCAAGGACCAGGGGCCCGTGCTGGTGATAGCGAAAACTCAGATGCTCGACATCCAGCTGGATTTCGACAGGGGAAACAATCGCCGTCCCGGCATCCAAGACCGCCGGTTCGATGTCAAGAATGGCAAACAGCCGTCTGGCGGCGGCAAAACTTTCTTCCCAGTACCGGCATGCAGACCCGAGCGGTAGAACGGCTTCAAAGCTGCTTTGGATTCCAAGGGCCAAAACAGCGAGATATACGCCGTCCAGAGCGCCGCTATTTATCATCGGAACAGCGATCAGCACCGCCGCGACTAAGGTCAGGTTCATGATCAAATTTCCCAGGGCGGCGGCGACTCCGGACAGAAATGCGCTGCGTCCCTGCCAGTACCTTAAAACGGCATTCACATATCCTGCTTGTTCTTTTTGGCGACCGACTTGGACGGGAGAGGCCGCCAGGTCGCGAATGCCTTTGATGCTGTCAGCGAAGACTGTAGATAATCGTGCCCTGGCCTCAGGCAAATTCCGGCCGACGTTTCGCCCTGCCAGCCCCAAAAAGGCCGGCAGCACAACCCCGGCACAAGTAAATCCTGCCGTCAACAGGCCGACGAACTCCACGCCGAATTCCCAAAGAAGGCCCGCCATCCCCATCAGGGCCATCAGAGCCACGGCAGACGGCAACAGCACCCGCAGATAAAAGTATTGCAGTGTCTCAACATCATTTACAACCCGGCTAAAAAGATCCCCACTGCGAAATTCCGCTAAGCCGGCCGGAACCAGGGGTTCCAAGGCCTGGTAACACCATACCCGGACACGGCTAAGCAAGCGAAAAGTGGCATCATGGGCCACATACCGCTCCAGATAACGGAAAACCGCCCGGGATAAACCAAAAAACCGCACCCCGACAATCGACGTCGATAAGGCCGCCAGCGGCGGATGCAGCGCCGCCGACGCGATAAGAAAGGCCGCCGACGCCATCAGGCCGACATTGGCAGCGATAGTGCACAAGGCCAGCAGGGAAGAAGCCGCCATCGCCGGCCAGGCCGGGGCGACAATGGTGATAAGGCGCCAAAACGTCTTCATGCTCCCCCCCGGTAGGCGGTTACCATCTGGCGGTACAAGCCGTCAGCAGCAACCAGCTCACTATGATTACCGGCTTCGACGATATTCCCCTGGTCAATCACCAGAATCCGGTCAGCCTCACAGGCGGTACTGAGCCTGTGGGCAATAATCATGACAGTTCGGTCAGTCATCAGCAGGCGGAGTGCCTCCCGCACCGTGGCCTCGCTGTGGGGATCCAGTCCTGTTGCCGCTTCGTCGAGAATCAGCAGCGGCGCCTTTTTGTAAAACGCCCGGGCGATGGCGATCCGCTGACCTTCGCCGCCGCTGAGACCCTGGCCGCCTTCGCCGATCACCGTGTCATATCCCTTCGCCAACCGGCAGATAAATTCATGGGCACCGGCGGCGCGGGCCGCTTCTTCCACCGCTGCCGGAAGGCCCTCCAGGCCAAACTTGATGTTGTCAGCCACCGTGCCGTAAAACAAATGGGGGAACTGGGGGACATAGGCCACATGAGCCAGCCAATCCGCCTGCCTGACACCGGATAGTTTCTGACCGTTGACAGTAATAATCCCGGCGGCGGGCTGGATAAATGTGAGCAGCAAATCGACAATGGTGCTTTTCCCGGCCCCGCTGGGTCCCACCAGTGCCAACCGCTCACCCGGCGCAACGCTGAAGGAAATGGAATTCAGGATCGGCCGCTGATCGTATGCAAAAGACACCTTGTCGAAGGTGACTTCAACCCGGTCTTGACAGGTGAAAGGTTCTTCACCTGCTGCCCCTGTCGCCGGTGCTTCCGGCTCCAGAATCCGAAAAATCCGCTCTGCTGCCGTGTTGCCCGCCAGTCCGGCGTGAAACTGGCTTCCCAGAAGGCGCAGCGGCAGATAATATTCCGGCGCCAACAGCAAAATAAAGAAGGCCTGCCGGAAGGCGAGCTGCCCGTATAGCAGCTTCAGACCCACAGCGACGGCCGCCAGGGCGGTACTCAGCGTAGCCAGCAATTCAAGGGTCAGAGCCGACAAAAACGCCACCTTCAGTACACCGAGGGTAGAATCCCGGAACTCGTCACTCAGCCGGGCAATAATCGCCTGCTGCTCTTTGCTGCGGTTGAATATTTTCAGAGTTGTCAGTCCTTGGAGAACATCGAAAAAATGCCGGCTAAGGCTGCTGAGCAGGGACCACTGCCGCTGCTCAAGACGGCTGGCCCAGCGGCCGATCAGCACCATAAACAGCGGTATCAGCGGCGCGGTGACAAGTAAAATAAAGCCGGCGGCAAGATCAAGGGAAAAAACCACTGTCAGGATCATGGGCGGGATGAGGACCGCTGAAGCCAGCTGAGGCAAATATTTCGCACAATAGGCGTCAATTCTCTCGACCCCTTCGACAAGGGTATTCACCAGCTCTCCGGGGCCTTCTCTGTCCACCAGTGCCGGTCCCAATGCAAACAATCGCGCCAACAGCCGCCCGCGCAGGTCGGTTTTGATTCCCGCCGCCAACCGGAACCCGAGCATGTCTTGCACCCAGATGAAAAGAGCCCGGGCCACAATGGCAACAAGCAGCACATACACCCCGGGCTTGAGCTCAGCCAGACCCAGTCCACCGAGGAAGGCGCCGTCAACAATATCGGCCAGATACGACGCCTGAACAATAGCCGCCACTCCTCCCGCCAAACCGGTGGCGATAAGCAGGGCAAACAGCAGCAGATTCTTGCGGACTTCTCCCGCTAAAGCAGAGGTGCGCATTACGCCTCCATATGGCACAGGCTGCCGAAAGCCGTTAACAGCTCCGACAGCCCGCCCCAAAATCGGTGATTAATATTCGAGATGTTTTCCGCTTACCCGCCGGCGAAAGACCCAGTAGGTCCAGCCTTGATAAGCCAGTATTACCGGCACCAGCGTAAGAGCGGCGATGGTCATAATTTTCAGAGTGTAGGGGCTGGAGGAGGAATTATAGATTGTCAGGTTCCAGGCCGGATTCGAACTGGAGACCATCAGACGGGGAAACAGCCCCCAGAAAAAAGCTACAGTGGTCAGCGCGATGGTCAGCCCGCTGCTCGCGAAAGCCCATCCTAAGCGGCGACGAACAACAAGGAGATAAGAGATCACGAATGCAGCCACAGCCGACCACAGGGAAATTCCGGCGCCTGTACTGCGGAATAAATCGGTATTGGTATAGGTGAGACCGACAAGAATCAGGCAGCAAACGGCTGCCAGCACTCCGGCCTTTAAAGCGGCCTGCCGGGCCCGGAGGGCCATGTCGGATTCCGTTTTCAGGGTAAGATACACGGCGCCATGGAAGGTGAACACAAGCAGGAATGCAGCTCCGCCCACCAGAGTATAAGGACTGAGCAGATCGAAAAATGTTCCTGTGTACTGCATCTGGGCGTTAATCGGCACCCCCCGGATCAGATTGGTGACCGCGACTCCCCAAAGCAGCGCCGGAATGAGACTCCCGGCACAAATCAGCCAATCCCAGGTACTGCGCCAGACCGGGCTGGGAAGCTTGCTGCGGAACTCAAAGCCAACCCCCCTGGCAATCAGCGCTGCCAGCATCAAAAACAGGGCCAGATAAAACCCGCTGAACAGCGTGGCGTACATATGGGGGAACGCCGCAAACATCGCACCGCCGGCGGTGATCATCCATACTTCGTTGCCGTCCCATACCGGACCGATGGTGTTGATAATAATCCGTCTTTCGGTATCATCCCGTCCCAGAAAGGGCAGGAGAATTCCTACACCGTAATCAAACCCTTCAAGGAAAAAGAAGCCGATAAACAGCACTGTCAGCAATACAAACCACAAAACAGTCAGTTCCATAATGTCGCCCCCTTTGCAGAAGTAGCCGGGATTTCGGGCTGCTCATCCACCGCGCCGAGCCGGGCAAATTTAGCCAGCAGATAAATGCCCGCCACTGCCAGCAATCCATATATCAGCGTGAAGCCCAGCAAAGAGGTCCAGATGGCGCCTGACGAAACGTTGGGAGAAACAGCCTGATTCACCTTCTGCAGACCGAAAACAATCCAGGGTTGACGCCCCAGTTCGGTTGTCAGCCAGCCGGTTGAATTGGCGATGTACGGAACAGGCAGCGACAATAACACTGCCTTCAGTACCCACGGAGTGGTCTCAAGCCGTCCGCGCCACAGCAGATAGCCGCTGAACATGGTAATAAGAAGCAGCCACGACCCGGCGGCGACCATCACCCTAAAGCTCCAGAACACGCTGGTTACATCAGGTACATAGTCTCCTGGTCCGTACTGTTTTACATATTGGTCCTGGATATCCTTTATCCCCTTTACCTCGCCGCTGAAAGAATTATAGACCAGAAACGACAGCGCTCCAGGGACGCCGATTTCCGTGGAGTTCAGCTGTTTTTCCTGACTGATCGAGGCCACCAGGGTAAAGGGGGCCGGATTGGCGGATTCCCATAATGCTTCCATGGCCGCCAGTTTCATGGGCTGAGCCTGGGCGAGAAACTGGGCCTGGCGATGGCCGGTGCCGGCAACCAGCAAGCTGGCGGCAAGGGCGCACATCAAACCGATTTTAAAGGCCGGCCGGAAAAAATCCGGCTGACTGCGACGGAGCAAATGGTAGGCGCTGATAGCCATGACGAAAACTCCGGCAGTTACCAGTCCGGCCAGAAGAGTATGAGGATACTGATTCATAACATAGGAATTGCTCAGCAAAGCTCCGAAGTCGTTCATCTCGGCCCGGCCGTTATTAATCACATAGCCTGTCGGCGACTGCATGAAGGAGTTGGCGACAAGTATCCAGTACGCCGACAAATTGGTTGCCAAAGCCACGATCCAGATGGTGGCGGCGTGCAGCCGCTTCGACAACCGGTCCCAGCCGAAAATCCACAGCCCGATAAAGACCGACTCCAGATAGAAGGCCGTCAGGGCCTCCAGCGCCAGAGGCGCCCCGAAAATGTCGCCCATGAACCGCGAATATTCCGACCAGTTCATCCCGAACTGAAATTCCTGGACCAGCCCGGTGGCGACCCCTAACGAGAAATTGATCAAAAATAATTTGCCCCAAAACTTCGCCATTTTTTTGTACAACTCATTACCGGTCCGAACATAAATCGTCTCCATAATAGCAACCAGAATTGAAAGCCCCAGGGTCAGCGGCACAAACAAAAAATGATAGACTGTTGTCACACCAAACTGCCAGCGAGCCAAAAGCAATGCGTCCATAAACATTCTCCTTCCTAATTGCTATTAGAAAACCCGGGGTTGCACTTTTGTCATTTCACCCGCTTCTGAGCCAGCAGCGAAGTCAGGGTGGCCGCCTGCAGCCCCTTGACCAATTCCCCCTGCAGCTTGCCCAAGGTGGCATGCACCGGACATTCTTGACTGCAATTCTTGTTGCAGGCTTCCCGTTCAGCCAGACAACGATGAATGGCGACAGGCCCCTCCAGCGCCACAATAATATCCCATAAATTAATCTCAGCCGCCGACCGGGCGAGTCCGAACCCTCCTTCCGTACCGCGATAAGATTTGACCAGTCCAGCTCGAATCAGCGAACGCATGATCTTCAGCAAAAACCGCAACGGAATGGTTTGCTCAGCAGCCAAAGTCCGGGTACTAACCACGGTCCCTTCCGGCAAAAACGCCAAATGCAACATGGCGCGAAATGCGTAGTCCGTTGCTTGGTTAAGTTGCATCATATATTTACCCCTTAAATGTATACCATAACGGTATAGTATTAATTATACTTTACCATGTTAATTCGGCACCCGTCAATTTATTTGTTGGGAAAATTCTAATTCCCGAATGTTAATTATTCTGTTAATAACTTAGCATGTTTTGTCGAACCGTGCAACGAATCAGTACTGCTCTCCAGCCTGCTGAAAAAGACCAATCTGCGTTCTAACCTTGAAGAACAGGCCCATCACGAAGCACTTCGTCCGGCAGGAAATAAGCAGACACACAGCGTTAACGTGCTGTGTGTCTGCTTAAAGCGCAAGAACTTCGTCGCGGTGCGAGCCTTGCCGGTCCTGGTATTGTGTCCTTGGGAACAGCCTGTTTCGGGAAACATTCCGCGTAAGTCAAAGACTCCGTCTTGCCACAATCAGACTGCGAAGCGACTGACGGCTTGCTGCAGTTCACCAGCTAGCCTGGCCAGCGCCTGACTTGAAGAAGCAATTTCCTCCATGGAAGCCGATTGCTCTTCCACCGCAGCCGAAATATTTTCCGTATCGGCCGCGGTCTTACGGGTCACAGACTCGATGTCTTCGACAGAATGAACTATTTTCTGGCTTCCGGCGGCCATCTGCTGAACCGCGACCGAAATATCTTTCACCTGGGTGGATAATTCGTCCACCATGTGAGCTATTGCATTGAAATCGTCTCCGGCCGCATTTACAAGCTGCACGCCACTGTCTACATTTGTACGCGATTCTTGCATTCTCGCCACAGTCACAGCAATACTTTCATTGTTCTTACTGATCAATTCAGTGATCTGCCGGGCTGCCGTTTCGGACTGCTCAGCCAGCTTGCGCACTTCTTCCGCCACCACCGCAAAACCTCGTCCCATATCCCCGGCCCGCGCCGCTTCGATGGCGGCGTTAAGCGCCAACAGATTGGTCTGTCCGGCGATGCCTGAAATCAAACCAACGATCTCGGCAATCTGGGACGAACTTTCCTGCAGTGACTCAACCGCCTGCGCCGTGGCTTCGGGTCTTTTCCGACACTGTTAATCTGGGCTACGGCCCTTTCGATGGTCTGGCGTCCTCCATGCGTGGTAGCTGTGGTTTTGTCGGCCACCGCAGCCAGATTATCGGAAATCGCGGCTGTCTCTTCAATTGCTGCCGACATTTCTTCAATAATAGCCGCCGTGTCGGCCACAGAATCAGTCTGCTTAACAGCACCGGCTGCCATTTCGGTCATCGTGTCAGCCACATGGCCCGATACTTCGGTTGACTGCTGGGCATTGGCTGTCAGTTGCTGCGAGGAGGCTGCCACCTGTTCGGCATTCCGCTGTACTTGCTGGATAAGGCTTTTCAGGTTGGCCACCATGGCATTAAAGGCCGTGCCCAGTTGGCCAACTTCATCATCGGAGGTCACTTTTACGGTCTGGGTAAGATCGCCGTCAGCCATCAGGTTGGCTGCTTCCACCAGACGAATGACTGGATTGATTATGTTAGCGGCAATAAAATACATAAAGATCGCGGCAAACAACAAAGCGACAATGGCGATGAGAACTGAATGGTTTTGAAGGTCATCGACTTTTGCCATTGCTTCCGCTTTACTGTCGGTACTGCTCACTCCCCAGGAAGTCCCGGGAACTGGCGCGTATCCGGCGAACTTGGTGATGCCCTCATATTCATATTCCTTGGCGCCTTGTTCTCCTTTGAGGGCCAGCAGTGAGATCTCCTTGAGGGCAGGACTGAGCTTATCGCTGGTCAGAAGATTTAATTTCAACGCCACCTGCTCGCTGGGATGGATGAAAATCAAACCCGACTTTCCGAAGGCGTAGCTATACCCTGTCTTGCCGATTTTCCGGTTTAAAACATAGCTCCTGATTGTGTCTATGTTGATTGCCGCAGCCGTATATCCTTTTATCTGACTATTTTCGCCCGTTACCGGCGTGATTACGACAACCACCAGCTTGCCGGTAGCTTTGGATACCACCGGATCACCGGATATGGCTGTCGCCTTTTTTTCCAAGACCTCCTTGAAATAATCCCGATCAGCAAGCGAACCTGTTGTTCCGTCGCTGGCCAGAAAGCGTCCGGACTGGTCAACGAAAAACAATGTCTCTATTTTGGGCTGCGTCTGTTTGATTTCCGCCAGCCGCGATCCAAAGACCGCCGGATCAGCGGTCTTGATTTTATCATCCATGGCTATGAACTTGATTATGGCTCTAGTTGCCGCCACTTCCTTGGCAATGCCCTCAGCGGCAATTTCCGCATTTCCCTGCATATTTTCGGCAATCTTCTCCGCCAGCGCCATCTCGCTTCCCTTTAGAATAAAGAAGCCTGTGACACCGACGGAAAGAACCAGGATCAGACACGCCGCTACGATTAGCTTGGTTTTGACACTTTTTGCACCAAAATTGGTGATCTGTACGGTTTTAAACATGTTATCCCCCTTATTGCTAAAGTATCGGTGCATAGATTTCTCCAGGCTGTCCTGGTGTGCCCTACCGTTATGCAAAACAAAAATCCCAACTATATCCAAGCATACCTACTTATTCTTACATTAAGTTACAATTCCTGCTATTTTATTATAAATTTTTCCAATATCTTATTTTTTCTGATATTTATCTACATTACATTTGTTGAGTACCAGGCAAAACAAAAAAGCCTTTGCGAAAAAATCGCAGAGGCTTTTTTTATTGGATAGTTATCAGTCGTTCTCTTTTATTACATTACTATCAGGTCCGGCCTTTCACGGCAAACAAAAACGCCGCTCTTATAGCGGCGAACTCAATTGACGGGCTGGTTCACTTGGCAGGAGACTTCGCTATTTTGTCTTGTTCCCGGACATACTCCCGGTATTCTGCCGAGGTTTTTTCTTTTTCCACTGTGATTAATTCACCGATTTTGGCAATTTCCCTGATTTTGTCGTTGATAAAGGAATGGAGACAGGCCGGCACATGGTCCTTATAATATCGGTGCAAGGCGATACATTCGCGGCAGCGCCCGTGCCATTCACACAGCGTCTGGGTGCAGGTACACTTCAGGTTCTCGGGGTCGGCTGCAAGCTTTCTGTTTTCCAAAACCATCTGGTAGTATTCGTCTTTGGTCCTCATAAGTTCCCCCCAATCCAAGCCTGCCGACTTGGAAACTTAGATGTTGCTTCTATAAACTATGCAACATCTCCTGCTCCCTATTCGCTAACCGGCGTTACTTACCGGCCAGGAATTTACCCGCTCCGCAGCCGTGACAAGCTGGCGGGCGCTCAGCAGAGCCTCGTGATAGTACTCTCGATAACGCGGCCGCAGTTCCAGGGTGATGCTCCCGCGATAGTCGCCCAGCTGTGCCAGAACCTCAGCCGCCGGAATATTCCCCCAGCCTATCGGCATATGCATATCGCCGCGCCCGGTGGCGTCCATCTCGTATTGCTTACGCTCGGTGGAGTAGCAGCAGTGGCCAAAGTTGTCATGAAGGTGGATATGTTTCACGAAACATGAGATCAGGCTAACCTCCTGCACAAGGTCAAAACCGTACCGGCAGGCAGCCAGGTGGGCATGCCCCACATCCAGGGCGATACCGACATGTTCATGGTTTACCGCCCGAACCATCCGACCCAGTTCGGCCAAAGACTCGGCGTAGCAATAATGGGCGGCGTCAAGATAGGGCCTGGCGTTCTCCACAGCAATGGTGACGCTCGCGTGGCCAGCGATATCGGCCAGTTTTGTCAGCAGCAGCCGTTCCTTTTCCCACAGCGCCTGTTTCTCCTGCGGGGTCTGGCAGGGCATCTCGTGAGCGAGAAATTTCTCTTCCGGCCAATACCGTCCGGCGTGGTACACCATAATATTTGCGCCGATGGCTGCCGTGAATTCGATACTGGCCAGGAACATCTGCCATTCGATATTGTTCGGTTCGTCATTCATCAAGTTCATGGGATTAGGGCCGTGCACAGTATAGCGGAAAGGATATTCTTTCAGAATCGACTGCAGTTCCTGCAGGCGTCTTGGGTTCAGCCGGCCATGATAGATGGCTCCTAGGCCGTGGGGCGCCACCTCGACCCAGGAAAAGCCAAGCTCCTGATAAAAAGCGAGTTCTTTGCGCAGCTTGTTTAGATTGCCGTCAATCAATCCGGCGTCGGCGTTGATGGCGATTCCGGCGATCTTCATCTCATTTCCCTCCTAGCAGGCCGGCTGTTCCAGGACCGCCCGGCCGGCGTAATCAACCATTCGATAATTCACGTCATATACCGGAATCCCGCCAACGACAGTGCTCGTCACCACCGGTACCTCGCCGCGAACCTTTACCACAATGACGTCTCCGGTGTTGCCTTCGTTCAGGCTGCCCAGAGTTGTAAGACCCAGCGCCCGGGCTGGTGCGCAGGTAGCCATAGCCACAGCTTCCGGCAGGCTGAGGGTCTGTTTGGCCAGCTGGAAAACAGCGTGCAGTATGGACGGGGGATAGTAATCAGAGCAGAGAATATTGACCGCGCCTGCTTCAATGGCGTCGATGGCCCGCATTCCTTTCCCGGTGGAACCGCCGCGCACGATATTCGGCGCGCCGACACAGACGTCAATCCCCATTTCCCGGGCGGCTTTCGCGGTGGAGATATTAATCGGGAATTCGCTCAAAGTAACGCCTTTGGAATGATAATAGCGAACCATGGTCGCACTATCGTCGTCGTGGGAAGCCAGCGGGATTGCCTCGGCCAGAGCAGCGGTCTGCAGCAGCCCGATGCTTTCTTCGATCCGGGACCGGCCTTCTTCTTTGACTGCCAGGATTTTTTCGACTTCACTGAAATGGACATGATAAGTTTTTTCCAGATAGCGCTGATAATCCTCGACAGTCGGGTACTGGCCCTGGCCCGGGGTATGGTCCATAAAGGAGAGCAGATCAACCATGCCGTCCCGGAGCAGGCCGCGGATGACATCCACCGCTTTGTAATTGGTAATCTCAAACCGCAGATGAATCTTGTTGCGGATGAGGGCATAGTTGCTGGCGATATTAACCATACAGCGGATACAGTTGGCTGCCCCATTGTCTTCCCGGACACCCCACTCGGCGCCGGCGAAGGAAAAGGAGTGATACATGGTGGTGATGCCCTGCCCGGCCAGCTTCTTTTCCAGTTCACTGAAGGCGACTTCGGTGTTGAAAAAAGCCCCTGGTCTTGGTTCGAGCTCCTTTTCGATGGCGTCGCTGTGCAGGTCGATAAATCCCGGCAGAATATAGCCGCCCTGAGCGTCAATGACCCGGTCCGCCTGTTTGCCGCGATGGGTCCCCGCCTTGCCGGCAGACATAATGACACTGTCCTCCACGAATAGCTCGCCGCCGGCAATCACCCGGTCAGGCAGCACAAGTTGGCCGTTAGTGATCAGCACCGTTTGTTTCATACTACCTCCTGCATCCGTTTGATGGATTTACAGCGTCCGGCGGTCATGGGAAAAACCCGGTCCACCAGTCGCCGCATTACCTCGGTATCATGAAATATCCCGACAATCGTCGTTCCCTGTTTTTTCAGCTGCATCAAGGCTTGCATGACGATTTTTTTGGTTTCGCTGTCCAGCGAGGCTGTCGGTTCATCCAGTAGCAGCAGCCGCGGCTGGGTGATGAGCGCCTTGGCCAGGTTTACCCGCTGTTGTTCACCGCCGCTGAAGGTCGAAGGCGAGGTGTCCCACAGCTCTCTGTCAATATTCATCATCCGCAGCAGCTCACAGGCCCTTTCCCGGGCGGTGCTCACCGCCCATCCCCGCTGGGTCAGTTCCCCCGCCAGGATGTCAACCGCCGGTACCCGGGGAATGACTTTGAGAAATTGACTGACATAACTGATTTCACGCTGCCGGAGTTTAATGATTTCCCGTTCGGAAGCAGTGGCCAGGTCCACCTCCTGGCCGTCCGCGGTTCGGTAGAGGATATTACCGCCGCTGGGAAGATAGGTGCGGTAAATGCATTTGACGATCGTTGACTTGCCGGCGCCGCTGGGACCGGCGATACCCATAAATTCCCCGGGTTTCAGGCTGAAACTCACGCCATCGCAGCCGCGTAGTTCCTTCCGTTCATGCAGGTGGAGGGTAAACCGTTTCGACAGCTCCCTCACAGTCAGGATTTCGTACTTATCAATCATCGCAAGCTCCTCCTATAACATGGAATGAACCAGAAGCTGAGTATACTGGTGTTGGGGATCCTCCAGAATCTGATCCGTCAGGCCGATTTCCACGATACGACCGTTTTTCATGACCGCCGTCCGGTCGGCCAGCATCCGGATCACCCCTAAATCGTGGGATACAACCAGCATGGCTATCCCCAGTTCGCGCTGGATTTCCTTGACAAGGTCGAGAACCCGGGCCTGGACTGAAAGGTCCAGACCGGTGGTGATTTCATCAAGGAAGAGCAGCGGCGGGTTGTTGGCCAGCGCTTTGGCGATCTGCACCCGTTGCTGCATACCGCCGCTGAAATGAGCCGGAAAGTCATCCATACGCCCGATGGGTATTTCGGTCCGGGTGAGCAGCACTGCAGCCCGCTTGCGAATATCACCGTAATGATAGACATCGGCGGTCAGCAGTTTTTCAGCCACGTTGCCACCGGCCGTGAAGTGGGGTTTGATGCCCAGCAGCGGATTTTGATACACCATCCCCATCAGATGATTTCGGATATGCCGTTTTTTCTGGGAGGACTCACGAAAGATGTCGGCTTTGCCGGCGCCATATGCGGCCAGATAAGCCTCGCCGCCAGTCACCTCGTCATCAAAATACAGGCAGCGAACCAGCGTACTCTTGCCTGAGCCGCTTTCACCCACGATGCCGAGAATTTCGCCTTGCTCCAGATCCAGGTTGATCTCATGGCAGGCAACAATGGTGCCGCAGCGCGGGCAGACATTGGTTTCCTGTTCCGGTCCGGTGAGGACGGCGCAGGAGGGGCAGCCTGGTCCGTAATATTTACTGAGGTTATGCACCTGAAAGATGATATTGTCAATCGCTGGCACAGGAGCATTCCTCCTCTCGTTGGGCTCTGATTTTATCACAATTGCTGCTGTCTGAGCAGACATGGATTTTACCGCCCGCGCCGTCGAAGACTTCATTGAAATAAGTATTGGTGGAACCGCAGCGGATACAAGCCAGCCCGCTGAAATCCTCCACCCGGAATGCAAAGTCATCAAACTCCAGCGGCTCAACCCTGGTATGGGGCGGCACGGCGTAGATGCGCTTTTCCCGCCCGGCCCCGAACAGATAGAGCGTGTCCGCCATGTTCAGGGGCGGCACATCCCAGCGGGGAATTGGTGAAGGGTCGATAAGATAGCGCTTGTTGACCAGCGACGGATAGCGGGCGCCAAGGGTAATCTCGCCCCATTTCACGATATTTTCGTACAAGAAAACCCACATCCGGCTGTAGTCCATTTCGCTGTGCATTTCCCGGGTCTTGGCCATACTGGCTTCGACAAACCGGAGCGGCTCCGGGATGGGAACCTGCAGCACCAAGATCTGATCATCCCGCATTTTTTCTTCCGGAATCCGGTGGCGGGTCTGGATGATGGTTGCCTCCGAGGTCGCGTAGGTGGTCTTTACCCCGGTGGTCTTCACCAGCAGGTTGCGGATATTGACGGCATTCACGCCGCCGTCGCAACCCTGATCAATCACCTTCAGCACATCTTCCGGTCCGATCAGCGACATGGTCAGCTGCAGTCCGCCGGTGCCCCACCCTCTGGCGATAGGCAGTTCGGGTGACGCAAAAGGTACCTGATAACCTGGAATGGCCACCGCCTTAAGCGTCTTGCGGCGAATTTCCCGTTTTGTATTTTCATCAAGAAAGGCGAAATTGTAGCCCCTCGGTTTCTTAACTTCCTGTAGATTGAGCATTGCCAGCCTCCTCCTGTAACTGCTGGGATTTACGCAGCCGGTCCAGTGTTGACTGGAAGGTTACGTAGTGGGGCAGCTTCCAGTGGGACACAAAGCCGGAGGCTTCGATTCCGTCAATATGGTAGAGCACGAATTCCTCGTCTTCGGCCGGCGCCTTAGCTGCCGACTTGCTGCGGGTTGTGCGGTCGAGAATACCCATGGAGATGGCTTTTAATTCATTATGGCCGAAACACAAGCCATAGCCCAAAGTCAGCTGAGGCTTGCTCCCCTTGGTCCCTTCCGAATACTGGGCGACAATCTCGGCTTCGGTGACCAGGACCCTTCCCAGGTATACCGGGGCTGCAGAACCGGGATGGTTGATGTATAGCGACACATACCCAACCCGCAGCTCGCCTAGATAGGGGTGGATGTCTCCATAGCCACGGATTGAGCTGTAGGCAAAAGCCATCATCGCTCCAGTCTCGCCCCGGGCCAGAGACTGCAGTTTTGCTGACCGCGGATAAGGAAAGTTCATGCTTTCCCGGGTGATATCCCGCAGAGTCCGGTCGTTCACCTCCGGCTCAGCAAGCAGTCCGTCCCGGCGTAAAAGCTCAACAACCTTGGGGAAACTGTCAGGCACGTTCTTTTCGGCATCCTTGACCCCGGCCTGCTGCAAAAAGGAGCGGATGATCTCCGTCTTCTCCTCCAGCAGGGAAAAATCCACCAGCCGCTGGGTATAATCCCGGGTTGGACCAAGAATCTGGCCGCCGGGGATGTCCTGGAAGGCACCGGATATCCGCCGGAGAAGCTGCATTTTGCCTGTATCCACCGCCAGCGAACTATAGCGGCGCGGCTGGGTCGCCCGGTAGGCCCGGACAATAAACGAAGCTTCGACACTGTCGCCTTCAGCCTGTTTCAGGGCGAGGGCGGCAATATTCGGCGCGTACAGCGAGCCTTCACCCATAACTTTATCCACCGCCAGCCTCTGCTGGTCCCTGATTTGCCGAACTTCAAGGGGTGCCGAGTCTCCCTTCAGCCGGAAATATTTTACAAGTTCTTCAGCCTTGGTGATGGCTTCGGTACCGCCTGTTACTGCGACATATCCCATTTACGTCACCTCCCAAACTACCGAACTGGATCTGGGCACTGCCGCCAGGTTGCCGCAGCAGTCAACAAAGAATACGTCGATCCCCAGGGGAAACTCTGCATTCAGCTGGAGAATGCGTTCCATATTGGCCGGTTCAAGGCCTTGCGCCACTAAAGCGGCCTTCCCTTTGACTCCCGGTCCGCTAAGGGTCAAACCCACTCCCGGGCCATCTTTCGCCAACCGGTCGACAAGGATAATCAGGGTGCTTCCCTGCTCCGGCGACAAAAGGTTACCACGGTTTAGTTCATTAATTTCCGCCAGATCGAACCTGCCGTCGGCGATGATGAATTCCGCCGCATTCACCGCTTCGGCCTCCGACCCGGTATTCAGCCTCAGGTATTCCCGCCAGTCGTCCCGGGCCGGCAGCACCGCAAAGCTGGTCTCGCTGTCCAGCAGCGTCAGAGCCATGCCTGCCGCGTAAGTCCCCAGCTCCGAAGGCGGGCGCAGATCCAGCGGCGGCAGCGGACATATCTTTCCAGGGCGGGCCATGGTGTCCAGCATTTGCCGGTAGAATTTCTGGGTGTCAAATATTTTATCAAAATTTGGTTCTAATTGAGCAGCCACGTTACCCCTCCATAATCGCGAAGTTTACCTTGGTTGCCGCAACAAGACCGCTTTCCTGCAGTCGGCGCTCCGTGATCCGTTCGGCCTCGGCGGCGATAATTTTGCGGATGTATTCACCTTCAGGCACTTCGGCGGCTAAAGCCGCGTCGATGACGGCGATACATACCGCCCGCTCCGGTTCATCTTCCAAAGCAAAGCCGTATCCGGGCTTGCCCTGGATGGCGACCGCAGCCTCAGTCATCAGCACTTCCCCCAGATAAAAGGGCGTCTGGCCTACACTATCAATAGCCTGCAGCATCATGGTACAGGTTTCCGGCGCCCGCAGCACCTGGATATCATGGCTCTTGGAGATCTCCTCCGCCAGCCTCAGCCAGACCATAAATGACCCTTCGGCCAATATCTCCCGCAATTCCACAGCAACTTCTCCCCCACTAAATAATCTTGGACCGGACCCAAGAGGATATGTAATCGACGATACTCACCATCACCAAAACCACGATCAGCACAGTCGTCATGTCCTGATACTTAAACAGCCGCATGCTGGTAATCAGTTCAAACCCGATGCCGCCGGCGCCGACAATCCCTAAAATAGTGGCTGAACGAAAGTTTAACTCCCAGCGGTACAGGCACAAGGTAACGAATTCCGGTAAAATCTGCGGAACAATGGCATAGATGATCACCTGCCATTTGCTGGCGCCGGTGGCCACCAGCGCTTCCACCGGGCCGGAGTCGATATTCTCGATAGAGTCGGCCAGAAACTTGCCCAACATTCCCACCGAGTGAAACGCCAGAGCCAGCACTCCCGGAAAAGGTCCTAGACCGACCGCCGCCACAAACACCAGGGCAAAAATAATCTCGGAGATCGATCTGGTGGCGTTCAAGATGAAGCGGCTGGCTTTATAGATCAGCGGATGGGGCGCTATATTCCGGGCCGCCGCCAGCCCGAACGGGATGGTAAAGATGATCGCCAGAGTCGTGCCCCAGATGGATATCTGCAAGGTTTCTACCGTAGGGCCCACCAAGCGCGGCAAAATATTCAAATTCGGCGGCAGCATCCGGCTGATGATATCGCCAAGCTGAGGTATCCCCCGGATGAGTTCGGCGACATTCAAATTGGTTCCAAAGGCGCTCCAGACATAGATTGCCACCAGCACCGCCAGCAGCAGCAGCCGCCGCATAACCACCTGAGCATCCCCGAACCAGGGGGTAATAGGACGCAAGGCAAGGCTGGGGTTCTTACGCAGGGGCATAATTCACCTGCTTGAAATCACAGCAGTCGTCGGCCCCATCGGCGTATTTGCCGCCATAGATTCTCTCCACTTCCCAAGGGGTCAGGGCGCCGCCGGATTTATCCACCACCAGCGCGCCGTCGCGCAACCCGACGATTCGCTCGGCGTATTTGCTGGCCAGTTCGATGTTATGCAGACTGACGATGACCGTGATGCCGTCATCCCGGTTGATCTCCCGCAAAATACTCATAACCCTGTCGGCTGAACGCGGATCAAGACTGGCAACAGGTTCATCAGCCAGAATGACCTTCGGGTTCTGGGCCAGCGCCCGGGCGATTCCCACCCGCTGCTGCTGACCGCCGCTGAGCTGATCGGCTCGCTGGTAGGCTTTTTCGCTTAGCCCCACCCGGTTCAGACAATGCAGGGCGTACTCGATATCCTGCTGGGGAAAGAGTTTGAGGCAACTGGCAAAAACATTGGAATGGGCCAGCCGGCCACACAACACGTTTTCGATAACACTCAGCCGCTTGACCAGATTAAACTGCTGAAAAATCATCCCCATCTGGCGCCGCACATCTTCCAGCTGTTTTACGCCATGCACGGCGCTGCCGGCAAAAAAGATTTCACCGCCACTGGGTTTGACAAGACCGTTGATACAGCGCAGCAGCGTGGATTTTCCGGCGCCGCTGGGCCCCAGCAGCACGGTGAACTGGCCGCTGGCGATGGTCAGGTCGATACCGCGGAGAGCTTTTGTCCCGTTGCCGAATTCCTTACGCAGATCACGGATTGCTATCATGAAAAACGCCTCCTTTGAGCCATCATTTCGCTGCTTTCCCAGGGAAAGCAACGGCCGCCGCTTTGGGCAGCGACCGTCCTATCAGCCTATTTTTTACCAAGATCGAGATTGAGTATTTTGGCAGTCTCCCGGATAACGTTGTAATTGGCGTCCTGAGCTTCGGCGTAGCCTTCCACCGAGCCGCCATAAGCGTTAAGTCCTGCGGGATCTTCCTTCGCCACATTTAAAAACGCGGCCTTGAGCTTGCCTTTCAGATCATCCGGCAAGTCTTTGCGCCAGGCCCAGACCGATCCGGGTATGGGGTCGGACTGATAGATCACCTTGATATCCTGGTCGCTGATAAGGTTCTTCTCTTTCATATTTCCGTAGGTGATATCATCCATCGAGGCGGCGTCGACTTTGTGGTTTTTCACCGCCAAAGCGGCCGCGTCATGACCTCCGGCGTAAAGTACGGTTTTGAAATCCTTGTCAGGATCGATGTTATTCTTTTTGTAAAAAGACCTCGGGATCAGGTTGCCGGAAGTCGAGGCCGGATCGACAAAGGCGTAAGTATGGCCTTTCACGTCTTCCAGTTTATTGATGCCGCTGTCAGGAGAGGTGATTACAATGCTCTTATAGGAAGTACCGCTGCCTTTGCGGATTTCCACCGCGAAGGCTTCCGCATTCGCTTTGTCGGCGGCCAGAACATACGAGAACGGGCCGAAATAAGCCAGATCCAGCTTGCCTGAGCGCATGGCCTCCACGACTCCGGAGTAGTCAGTGGCTACAAAAAGTTCCACCTGCATGCCGGTCTTTTTCTCCAGATAAGTAGTGAGCGGCTTGTAGGCCTCCCGGGTTTTTTGCGAGTCTTCGGCCGGGATGGCTCCCACCCGGAGAACCTTCATCTCCTGCGGTTTAGCGGTGTTTTGCTGACTGCTGGAACAACCCGAAAACGCCAAAGATAAGACAGCAAGAACGACCCAAATGATGATACCGGTTTTTGAAATTCCCTTCATCTCTTTACCCTCCATAGCTTCATTTGCTTACCAGTCGACACTGATTTTGGCGAGATCGCCGCGGTAGCAGGTGATGTTATATTCTATCAGGATATTATCCTGGGTTTTTAACAGGTTCTCGACCTTCAGCACAGGCATATTGCCGGGAATATCCAGGACTGCCGCTTCCTCGGCGGTGGCAAAAGTGGCCCTGATCTGTGATTTTACTCTTATCGGAATAATCTCGTATCTTTCAAAGATGGCGAACAGCGAGGTAAATTCTTTCAGGTGCTGAGTGAATCCCGGGAGATATTTCGCCGCCAGATACGTCTTGGAAATCAGGAACGGCTGCCGATCGGCAAACCGCAATATATCCAGCGCATAGACCGTCTCGTCCGCCCCCAGGTCCAAAAAGCTCGCAACGTCGGCCGGGGGAACGATTTCTTCTTTTCGCAGTATTCTGCTGCCCGGGATTTTACCGGCCTGATAGATAGTTTCGCTGAAGCGGTTTCTGGGGGTCAGGCGGTATTCCACAAGATCCAGCGGCGGTTTGGCTACAAAGGTGCCCCGTCCCTTGATTTTGTACAGGATTCCGGTTCGGCACAGTTCGCCGACCGCCTGCCGTATGGTGTGACGGTTTACCCGGTAGGCGCTGCTCATGTCCAGTTCCGAAGGAATTCTTTCTCCTTCCTTTAGCATCCCGGCGCCGATCTGCTGGTTCACGATATCCATCAGCTGACAATAATAGGGAATTCCGCTTTCCCGATCGATCACAAGGAAACCTCCCAGATCTAAATTGATATAGATGTCTAGACCAGTCCTGTATAGTACTTGTGCCGCCCTCATCAAGAGAGCGGCACAAGCCGGCTTTGTAGCCCGAATCACTGTTGTCCTGGTCTTATTATTCCATATCGCCGCTCAGGCTGTGTTAAGCATCTGTTACGGTTTAGTTAATTTTTTTGCTCAACCTTGCTCAGCAATACCCAGTCTTGCGAGTACTAAAAAAGGAACTTACCCAAAACGACAGGTAAGTTCCTTATCCACGGTTAATCCCACTTCAAATTGGTCCGGACTATCCTTCAACAATCTCATAATTCGAAGTAGATGTAGCGCTGAAAATATTTATTGATTAATTTTATAAACATAATGACCAGCCGGCATTATTTTTAATTTATCCCCGCCATAGGCATTTATCCTTTCTTCTGAATATCCCAGCTGCCTGTAGACACTAAATCTATATTGCACCTGGGGAGTATCAATCTCAACTGTTTTAGAATCAGGCATTTTAATCGTTCCATCTACTCCCAAAGGCTGATCATACTCATCAAAACATTCATAAGTTCCGGTCCCGTCATCTTTAATTGAACCTTTAAAATGAACATTATAGTCATTGTTGCCGGATACATTACCTTTACTGATACTGCCTGTTACATCCAGACTGTCAGGATTTATATCAATCTTGTTAAACGACAACAAGCCATCTGAATCGGTAGTGCTGTTTAAAGAACCTATTTGAATTCTATTCCACCGCGGACGAACCACATACCAAGAGTCAAATTCCATAACACTTGTTTCAGGTGACATTTCAATCATCCTGCGGCTATCCATTCTCTTGAATTCACCCAAAATACGCACCAGCTCGCCTTTTGCCAGTATATTTTCACTATCTTTCATCTGATAGCGAACAGCAATTGGAGTATTTCCACCGAGACCATTAGGCTCAAAAAAGAGTTCCACGTTCCTACTATGTTGTTTGACGTTACTTATGCGTGCGGTAAAAAGCAAGTGTTTTCTCGTAAATTTATCAGGTTGACTAAAAAACTCACTATTTTTATCCAAGACAATAGCATCTTTCCGGTAATCCAACTCGGAAACATGTTTTATGCCACAGCCAGTCACTATTACACTTATCCCTAAAGCAACAGGAAGAAAAACTTTTTTGAAATTAATCAACAAAATCCCCTCATTATTACCAATATGCTTCTTTGCATATTCTGTTTATTCGCCTAGCTGACACTCCGCTTATGCAGTCTTTATTCTTGCACCGCCACAGTCGAAGGGTTATTAGCTAAATCTAATTTAGAAATACCAAGGGCATGACAGTCCCATAGTACACTGCGAACCATCTCCAATTCAGGCTCCTGGCATTCGATGATCAGAACCACTTCAGGCGCTTTTTCCGGTTTTGCTCTGTCTTTTGCATATTTCTTTGTTGCAATCAACTTAATGATAAGCCCTATGGCAAAACCGCCAACTAAACCGATCAGCCCCCACCATATTGGACCCCACGGCAAAACAAAGCCATATATCGTGCCTAGCAGCATACATATTGTCCCTAAGACTGCTGCGAAATCGATTAGACTCACTCCATCGGAAGCATGAAGCGTGTCAAATAGCTTCCTTTCTTCACCGCGTTTATCAAGCGGGGCGGCGAGAATCCGCTCCTTCGAGACGCCCTGCATCTGTATTCCGGTGACAGCTCGCTCCAAGAAATGGTTATATTCGAACGTAGCAATTAGATACATACCTTCACTCCTAATTTTTCCGTTTTCCAGAGGCATACGAAACTGCTCATATTGATACTGCCTCTTGAAAAACTTGGATTGTTCCCATTCATATAATTTATTGTTCTCAACAGTATTGACATAAGCATCATAGATAGCAAATATATAAATGGATGGCATGTTCAGAATCCAGTGTACGTCAAGGATGTTTTTTGCTTGCTCGAATTGCCCGAGAAAGGAATCATGAATCGCCGGAAGAACCTTGGACATATAGCAATTAAGAATCCAAAGAAAAAGAATAAACCCCCCGGTAATAATCCTATGAGTATATAACTGCCCCGCTCCAGGTGCCAGCATAGACCACAAAACAGCATCCATTGGAGACCGTTTATCCAGATAGTTTATTTCTAATGCAGTGATGGTAAAGGACTGGATTTGCGCGTCCTCCCGCGCAGCCAAGGTATATACATTATTCAGGTCGATGGCTGTTCTAAAGCTATCCCAGATGGCGAAAATTAATGTTGCGACATATAATAACGCCCAATCTTTATCGATTACCAGCTTTGCTTTATCAAATTCACCGATAAAGGAACAATAAATTGCCGCATTGATATGCGCTTGCAGATTCACAAACGTTTCCCAGCCAAACAGGAGAAAACCTCGCATGTATTTGGATAGCAAAAAGTAACCCGCACCTGGAAACGCTGCAGACCACCACGCAATTATCCAGGGATTTATTAAATGTAATTGGGTAGTGCCTATCTGACTTACATAGGCGAGTTCCCTACGGCGTGTAGCTTGTTGACTTTGCGACTGCTGCATGGATGAAGTAGCCTCCAGTTGTCCTAAAGGTTTAGTCGGTGATTTCAAAGAATATGGTTATAAACGCAAGCAGGAAGCGTTCTACCCCAAGACCTCCTCGCTATCACCCGGGGAGGCTTATTTATAACCTTTAGTATTAGCGAATGAAAAGCTCCTATTCACCCAATACCATTTACTGAACAAGAGTCGAATGCACGTACTCTACCACGCCAAGGTAGCGCAAAAGACCCCCTCAAGCCACGAGGAGGTCTTTTCATAGCCCTCAAATCCTGTCAAGCCTGTAACAGGAAGTCAGCAATCTTTTGCGAAATAAGCTTCGAGACATTAACCTGAGCTTCGTGGGTTCTGGCACCAATATGCGGCGTTATAGTTACATTGTCAAACTGCAACAGTTCAAGGTCTTTGCCGGGTGGTTCCTCCTCGGTCACATCAAGGCCAATTCCGCCGATTTTGCCACATTTCAGCCCCCTGACTGCCGCTTGTTCCGACAATACTCCTCCCCGGGCCGCATTGATAAGAATAACACCGTCTTTCATTTTGGCAATTTGTTCATCAGCTATCATATGCCTGGTTTCAGGAGTAAAAGGGGTATGGATTGTAATAACATCTGCTTTGACAAGCAACTCGTCTAATGAGGTTAAGGAGGCATGAAGGCTTGCGGCGTGCTCCTGCGAGCAATAGGGGTCATACACCAGAATATCCATCCCAATGGCCCTGCACACTGTTGCCACTCGTGAACCGATTTTGCCGAGGGCAATAATCCCCAGCGTCTTACCACAAAGCTGAGTTCCGATAAAATGATTCGTATTCCAGCCGCCGCTCTTGACATCATTATTGGCAGCAACCACCTTCCGTGCTACCGCAAACATCAGCGACACCGCCAGCTCGGCGGCGGAATCAATATTCCCGTCAGGAACATTTAAGACAGCCACCCCCAGCTCTTGGGCCGCCGCTAAGTCGATATGGTCCACTCCGATACCGTGCATCCCAACGACCTTTAGTCTGCCGCCGCTGGCCAGCAGCTGTCTGGTAACCTTTATTCTGCTTCTGACTATCATGGCGTCAACGCCGGCAATTTCTTTTGCCAATTCGTCAGCACTGAGGTCATATTTACGGATTACTTCCAAACCCCTGGCTTCAAGAAGGGCAGGCCCTGCTTCATGGATCTTTTCGGTGATTAAAACCCGCATATGTTCATTTCCCCTTTTAGTGTTACCATCATTTTCATTACCCGCTTTCTAACAAGCCTCAAAACTTGAAGAAGGTTGACAAGGTACCCTTCGCCAACCTTCTTATTTTACCATAATCCGAGTATCTGCCACCAGATACCACCCAATCCATACTGACCTTTTTCGTCAAGCACCCTGAACAAAAAACCTGCTAAGAAAAGTCAAGAGCGTTCTTGCCCGATTTTAAAGAACCGAATATTGGATTTGGAGTACACAAAACAAACCAAGCGCTGAGAGCGATTGGCTGACAAGCAGTTGACTGCGC
>Ga0316232_1001807_pt1 | contig 24633 bp, 19 predicted proteins | sample TBHtaG_FD_206006 | JGI IMG/M metagenome (GOLD analysis project Ga0316232, IMG submission 206006) | Freshwater microbial communities from Trout Bog Lake, Wisconsin, USA - TBH18025_13 | ecosystem: Environmental > Aquatic > Freshwater > Lake > Hypolimnion/Profundal zone | place: USA: Wisconsin... | reverse complement strand
CGTTTGAGGGCAATATGCACATACAATGCTTTTAAGGAGGCTAGGATCCTATGTTACTGACTGAGCAGAGCATAGCAACCCTCAAAGGTAAACGTATGTTGCAGCATTATATGAAATTAGCCGAGGTCAACGGTTATTCGCGGGATACGCGCGAAATTCGTCCTGAGCACCTGCTGGAATGGGTATATACACTGTTTAGCCAAGGCAATTTGGATCTTAAAAAGATCAATGATTTTCACGAAGCTTTTTATTATTTACTTGGAGAGAACTCCCACCGCATAACGCTTTTTTTTAAAAAACAATACCTGCCGGCAATTCTGTCTTGTCGTATTTTTAATGCTAGCCTCCTTGTCCGGTTATTCGAGTTGTTTTTTTACGGCTCGCAGGCGTTTGCGACAAACTCTAAAGGAAAAGATATGATAAAAACAATCCCCGAAAGCCTCGTCCCTGAGGACAGGTCAGCATATAAACTTGAAAAATTGTTATGGTCCATTAATGACTGCTTTCGTGTCAGCGTGGTGATTGATTTTTATGTGTGGCTACTAGAAAGCCGCGTAGTCGTCAAAGATTATGACGCGCTTATCTCTGCCATCCAAAAATATCGTATAACCATGATCCCTAAGAGCAAACCCCGAATTACACATCGATTTCTGCTTCCCGTCCTCGAATATCTGGCGCGACTGCCAAATGCCACCATAACGATCGAGACTGGTTCGGTAAAATATGCGGCCAACATCTCCGGTTTGGATCTAGAGGAGGACCCTCCGGCGCCAAGTCCATTGGAGCTGATCGAAGACGGGAAAGCATATACGATCGCCGAATTAATGAACCTCAAGATTTTGCGGTACAGCCGGCAGCATATCAGCAGGCTTTGCACTAGCGGCAAAATTGTTTCCCATCAAGCCGCGGGGTCGGGCGGAAAACGTCTAATTTACGGTTCCGACGCCAAGCATTTTGCCATAAATTCATGACGAACGGCCGAATGGTGACGCCCCCTACGCCTATTAGCTCGGTAAACAAGCGAAAATACTAGGTTACAGGCTCCATCAATTCTAAAAGGAACTGACAAACTGCAGCATATCGGTTGGCTAAAGTCGTACTGTGACTGATGTTAAAAAGTCTGTCGCCTGGCTCTTGTCCAGTATCCCACTGGGCACTTTTTTTATATCCCATATTTTCCTCATAATGTATTATGAGGAAAATATTTCCATAAATTTCCGGTTTACAGGTATGAATTTGCTCATTTCTGGGCAAAAACGCAAATATAAAGCAAATCGATTTTGGGAGGAATCAAATATGAATCATTTCATGACCGCAAAACAAGTAGCCCTGGACTATTTTTGCGGATGCGTCAGTTATTGGAAAGTTCTTCAAATGGTGAAGGACGACGGTCTGCCGTATCTCTTGGCCGGCGACCGCTTCCTATTCGATCGCACAGCCCTAGATGCCTGGGTCGCAGGACGCAGCAGGGGAGTGGTAAAAAGTGGCCGGTAGTAAGCAGCAGCGAGGCAAAGACTCGTGGCGTTTGACCTATACAAAGGACAAAGTCCTGTATCGAAAAACAGTTCGGGCAGCTTCACCAGCGGCCGCGGATATAGAACTTGCCCGGTTCGTTGTAGAAGTGAACGATTCAACGAATGCCCGATCGCGAAAATCGATGACGTTTGCCGTCTTTGCCACCGAGCGATTCATGGCTCAGTATGTAGAAGTTAAGCTGTCGGCCCACAGTATCGCGAACTACAATGCCTACTTGGTCCGAATCCTCCCATTTTTTGGCCGTTACAAGCTTAGTGAAATTGATCCCGTGGATGTCCTGGATTTTTCCGACTCTCTTCGGAAGGTACGACGGAAAGACGGCAAGCCGTTATCGCCAAAATATCTCAGGCATTATTACGAAGTTTTGCACACTATGTTTGAAACTGCGATCGAATTGGGGCTGATAAAAACTAATCCCGTGACCAAGATGTCTCGGACAACAGTTCCCAAAAAAAAAGGTCCTTCACTAAATGCCAAGGAAGCCAAAGCCTGGCTCCTAGCTATAAAAAGGGCAGCAACTTTGGAGCTGAAAGTGATCGTACTTATCTCGCTCTACGCAGCGGCAGGACGGGCGGAACTGGCGGGTCTGGAGTGGTGGTGCGTGGATTATGTCATGAACAAGATAAAAATCGTCAGTAACGCCATTTCTGTTAAGGGGCAAGGCTTGATACTTAAAGGCACAAAGACTGAAAACCGTCGGCGGACGGTTACGCTCCCTAGATGGGTCATGCGTATCATTAAACGCTACCAGGAGGAGCAGCTAATCTTCCGCCGGCAGTTCGGCGACACCTGGCAGGGCGGCGAGCGGGTTTTTACCACGACCCACGGCACACCCATGTCACCGAATATCGTCACTAAGCGCATTAAAACATTTATGGAGCGCTACAATGAACATGCGGCGGGCGATGCTCAGCTAGTGCCGATTACCCCTCACGGACTGCGCCGGACGGGAGGCTCAATAATGATTTTTAATAACGTAGACATCCACAGCGCCGCAAAACGGATTGGCGATGACCCGAAGACCATGATGGACTCCTATGTGAATGATTTCGATCCGTCCGATCAAGAGGTCTGTGATAAAATGGATGATGTCATTAAGCCCATGTGGGATGACGACGATCCCTCTTCGGACGACGATTCCGAATAAAAGAGGCCAATGCCCAAGTTTATGCCCAAGTCGGAAAACGCAAAAAAAGCGACGCGGATAAACCCGCGTCGCGTCTGGTTTTTAAATGGCTCCTCGAGTAGGACTCGAACCTACAACATCTCGGTTAACAGCCGAGTGCTCTACCATTGAGCTATCGAGGAATGTCCACCGACAAAATATATTATAGAACAGAGGCTTTGTAACGTCAAGAGTTTAGCTCAAACTTTTTCCGGTAAGTAATGGCATAAACCAAAAAACCCAATAATTATAAAATCCAATGACTACTATTCCAGGAAGTCTTTCAGTTTTTTGCTCCGGCTGGGATGACGCAGCTTGCGCAGCGCTTTGGCCTCGATCTGACGAATTCTCTCCCGGGTGACGCCGAAGTGCTGTCCCACTTCCTCCAGTGTCCGGGCCCGTCCGTCGTCAAGTCCGAAACGGAGCCTGAGTACTTTTTCTTCCCTTGGTGTCAGAGTTTCCAGCACCTCCTCCAGCTGCTCTTTGAGCAGCATAAAGGAAGCCGCTTCAGCCGGCGCAGGAGCATCCTGGTCTTCAATAAAATCACCCAGATGCGAATCTTCTTCTTCGCCGATAGGTGTCTCCAGCGATACCGGTTCTTGGGCAATCTTCATGATTTCCCGCACCCGCTCGACACTGACATCCATTTCCTTGGCGATTTCTTCCGGATTGGGTTCACGGCCAAGTTCCTGTAGCAGTTGCCGGGAAACGCGAATCAGTTTATTGATGGTTTCCACCATATGAACCGGGATACGTATCGTACGGGCCTGGTCGGCAATAGCCCGGGTAATGGCTTGCCTGATCCACCAAGTGGCGTAGGTGCTGAATTTATAGCCTTTATTGTAGTCGAATTTCTCAACTGCCTTGATTAATCCGAGATTGCCTTCCTGAATGAGATCCAGGAACAGCATGCCCCGGCCGACATAACGCTTGGCAATGCTGACAACCAGCCGCAGATTGGCTTCAGCCAACCGACGCTTGGCTTCCTCGTCGCCCTGTTCCATCCGTTTTGCCAGGTTGATTTCCTCTTCACCTGTCAGCAGGGGAACCCGCCCGATTTCTTTAAGGTACATCCGGACAGGATCATCAATGCTGACACCTTCCGGAACGGAAAGATCAATATCAATCTCTTCAGGAGCAACTTCAATTCCCACAACATCAGTATCGTCCAGGGGCTCGACTTCAGGAATCTCGTCAACTATCTCGATACCTTTATTGGTAAAGACCTCATACATATCGTCAATTTCATCAGGAGTCAGATCTTCATTTTGGAGGGTATCCATAATTTCGGCATACGTCAGCATACCGCCGCGTTTTTTCCCTTTATGCAGCAGTTCATTTACATGTTCAGTAGGTATGTTCTTTTTTTCTGTCATCTTGCTCCCCTCCTCCCTCGGCATTCCCTGGACAAGGTATCTTCTTCGATTCGTTTACGATTGGTGCATTTTGCTAATTTCATCTTTTATTCGCTGACTTTCGGCTAATTCCTGCAGAAAGTTGCTATCCCCCATACGTTCTAATTCGTGAGCGCGCAGCCGGTGCTGCTCGTATAAACTTTTCAGATAAGCCAGGCGTATGGCCTTAAGGCAATCATCGACCATCCGCGAAATATCGCTGTGTTGGCTATCCATCACCATAATATTCGATAGCTCAGTGGCTGCTTCCTCTGATAATCCTACAGCCAACATATCGGCCACCAGACTTTTTCCCATATTATACGCTGCAAACATCGAATTGATTATTATTTTGCGTTGTTCTCCCTGAATTTCGCCGTTGATCAGCTGTTCTTGCACATAAGGAACGATCGAATGATCTTCAAACATCAGCCTGATCAATTGGCGCTCGGCGGCGACAGTAACCGTAGCGGGTTGCTGCGCCAGGGCAGCCATAGTAATAGTCTTTCCCCTATTTACATTTTTATCCTTTTTGGTCAAGGCAATATATTTGCGGATTTCAGTTCTGATCGAACTTTCGTCGATGGCCAGCAATTCGGACAGTTTGGCGATATAGGCGTTGACTTCCACGGCGTTCTCCGCTTCCGCCAGAGCAGGAACAGCTTTGGATACTACACTGACCTTACCTTCAAGATTGGAAAAATCAGTAGTTTCAATGGCTTGGCGCACCTGAAAATCCAGTAGTGCTGACGCGTTGTCAATCAGAGCCTGAAACGCATCAGCTCCGTGTTTGCGGATAAAATCATCAGGGTCCTTGCCGTCGGGGATGGATACTACCCGTACGCCAAGGCCCATCGTCCTCACCATCGTCAGCGCTTTTAACGTAGCATTCTGACCTGCGGCGTCACTGTCATAGGCGAAATATATTTCGCTGGCGTAGCGGGCAAGCCGTTTGGCCTGCTCAGGAGTGAAAGCCGTCCCTAATGAAGCCACGGCGTTTTTTATCCCGCCCATATGGGCGGCAATCAGATCCAGGTAGCCTTCTACAACCACGGTTTTCCCGGTCTGACGGATAAACTGGTGTGCTGTATCGAAGCCGTAAAGGATATGGCGTTTGTTAAAAACCGCCGTCTCAGCTGTATTAAGGTATTTAGGCTGGCTGTCGTCAAGAACCCGTCCGCCGAATCCCACCACCCTGCCTTGAGGGTCGACAATCGGAAACATGATGCGGTCCCGGAACCGGTCATAAACACTGTCGCCGGAAGACCGCGGCGAAGCCAGACCGGCTTTGACGAGGATTTCGGGTTCAAAGCCTCGCTCTTTCAGCGCCACAGACAACTTATCCCAGGCAGCAGGGGCGTAACCTAGTTTGAAGTTCGCCACCGCCTGGTCGGTAATTCCCCGTGATGCCAGATATGATCTGGCGGCTTTGCCATAACTGGTTTTGGTCAGGCAAGAGTGGAAAAAATCCCTTGCCATGGCATTAACCCGGTATAAGCTAGCCAATTCACGTTCCACTTGCCTGTCGTGATCTGATTTTTCCTTTTCCGGCAGGGGAATATTCAGCTTACCTGCCAAAAGTTTCACTGCTTCGAAAAAAGATAGATTTTCGATTTTCATCAAAAAGTTGAAAACATTGCCGCCGGCCTGACACCCGAAACAATAAAAAAAACCTTTTTCAGATGTTACCGAAAACGATGCCGTTTTTTCCTGGTGGAAAGGACAGCTGCCCCAATAGTTTCGTCCTCGCTTTTTAAGTGGCAGGTACTCGGAGATAACGCTGACTATATCACTCTGGGAGCGCAATTTGTCAATAAATTCGTCGTAAATCGCGTCTTTCATTTTTCCCACCTTTTAAGCGCTCAAGCAATATATATCATTACATTATAATGCAAAACCCAGCGATCTATACATAGCACATTGACCGCCACTGCCGTCTTGACACTATTCTCTAGTCTGCCCGAGATTCCTGCCGGTACGGTTCAAGCAATTTGGTTGTGCACTAGGTCTTCTCAGATAATATTATTCAAGGCGCTTCGCAAATATCCTCCTTTCACCCCCTTGACAAAACTGACCTGTTTTGATAACAGAAAAGACGAAGCCCTCACGACTCCGTCCCCGGAAAACACCCTGCCTCTAAAAACAGCCAACCCGACGGCTTCGTTTTCTGCTCATCACAAAGTCCGCCGTCGTCCGGCAACAAGCGGCTCACTCCAGGCTATAAACCTTTGGTCAGGAATCCCAGAACCACTGTGTTGAATTCTGCAGGCTTTTCAAAGATAGCCACATGCCCGGCGTCAGGTATAATGACCATCTCCGCCTGAGGGATCGCGCTTTGGATCAGATTCGACAACGCCACCGGCTTAATGAGATCCTGCTGGGCCGCCACCACCAGCGTCGGCACCCTTATTTGCCCGAGCCGGCTTGTGACATTCAGGGTATAGAAATTCTTCAGCAGCCGCTCGAACCCCTCAAACCAGTCCTCCGAGACTGTCCGGGCAAAGGCCTCGGCCCGTTTCGCCAGCCAATCCCCCCTTGTCTGCAAAAACTCATTGCCGTAAACGGTGGGGGCAAACAATTTAAAAAATTTCACCCCGTCTCGTTCTGCGGCCGCCGCCTCCCAGGATTCGGCAAATGCTTTGAGCAGCGGGGTGATTTCCGAAGCAGCCGTCCCGAGAACTAGTTTGATGACTCTTTCAGGATATTTGAGAACAAAGTGCATCGCCACTTCCGCGCCATAGGATACCCCGACCAGATTGACCGCCGGGACGCCGAGCGCATCAAGCAGCGCCTTAAAGTCTTCAACATGCGTGTCCCAGCTGTATTCTCCCTGCGGCTTGTCAGACTGTCCCTGTCCCCGCATATCGTGCAGAATGACTTTGTGATGCCTGGCAAAAACCGGTGTCTGGAAAGCCCACCCGGCGGTGTTCATCATGATTCCGTTCAGAAACGCCACCGGTGGGCCGTCGCCGTGGACCTCGCAGTATATCTCAATCCCGTTTAGCCTGGTTTTGGGCATAATAAATCTCTCCTTTTTGCGTGCAACCTGAAAAAGCCGCCGTGACCTGCGGCGGCTTTCAGGCTGTCCCATTTAGAAGGTCATGATGATTTAGAACACCAGATACAACGCAAACTGCGCGTAGGAGGTTTCCTTCTTGCCTGTATCAATATTGTCCGCCACGCCGATCTGGGTCAGGAAGAACACGTTCTTGGCCACCACGTTTTGGCTGTAGAATTCCAGCCCTTTGGTGTTGGTCAGCCAAAGAGCGCCGGCCAGTGTGTCATTGCCGAGAAGGGCATTGTACTGGGCGCTGAAAACACTGTTGACGTTACCACCAAAGTAGCGGTAGAGAATCGCTTGGGCGTTGGCGCCGATCTTGGTCCAGTCTCTGACAGGGACAATCATCCCGATGCCAGGATGATATGTAGCATCGCCGTTGGTGAAGCCGTACCAGTAGCCGGTGCTGTGGTCATGGTAAGCGGTATTTTTCGCGTACTCACCGAAAAACTTCAGCGAATCGCCTATCTTGGTGTCCACGCCAAAGCTGGTCAGATTCATATGGTACATGCTTGTATAGCCATAATAGGCGTTATCTAAAGGAGCTGGACCTTTTGATTCTAACTGATGGATATTGAAGATATTGAAGTGAGTGTTGGCTTCGGGAGTGAAGGTCAGCTGGGTCATCAAGGCGTTACTTTTGTTGGCATCCTGAAAATAGATATTGGGATCTCCACCTGTATTTGCGGTTGATGTTCCCGGTACATTCCAGTAGGCGGCCTTTACGCCAACCTTCGGGGTGTTATAATCGACGCTGAAGATATCGTTGCCGCCGGTGGTGTAAGCAAAGTTCCCCTTGCCCAGCAGCAGTGCCTGACGGCCGCCGGTTACGCTCCACTCTTTGCCCATTTTCCATTTTACCCAGAATTGTTCGACATTGATATCATTGAAGGTCTTTGTTGCTGTGAGGTTTTGGCCGCCGGTCTGAACATCATAGTCTTGTCCGGTCAGGCGGGAAAAGAACAGCAGGTTGGGATCAGGCTGCCCGGTGACCTCCAAACGGAGCCGGTAGGTAAAGTAGTTGTGACGGGAGGTGTCATAACCCCAAAAACTGGCATACCCATTGTTCAGACCGTCACTACGGTAAGTGTAGGTCTGCCGGGCCTGGCCGCCGATTCTCAGGTTGGGCTGGGCCGCTTCCAGCTTGGCCACCCGGACCCCCAGCTTGACCAGTTCTTCGTTAAACTCGGCTGCCAGTTTCTCGATCAGGGCCTTTTGCTCAGCGTCGGCCTTGTTGAGCTTTGTCATGGCGTTGGCGGTAATGATGGCCATTTCATAGCGGGTGATGGTGTTTTGGCCGCGGAAGGTGCCATCGCCGTACCCTTCCACAATGCCGGCTTTGGCCAGCTGCATCACCGCGCTGTAAGCCCAGTGCTTGGCGGGAACGTCGGCAAAGGCATCCATGGGGGCGGCCACCGCCGGCAAAGTGAAGATAAAAATAAATAACGTGGCTAACACCAAAATGACTCTTTTGTTCATTAACCTCTTTCCTCCTTCTCATTGTTGCGCTAGCTATATCCAGGCAGGCGCCCACCGAGTGTCCTGGTTTCCTCGTGCGCCAGCCTGTCCAAACACCGCGCGGCCCCTCTTTCCTCCTTTCGCCGGGCCAGCTTCGCGGCAAAGATAAAATCACCAGCGAAAAACCACCGCCGCCACTGCCAGGCCGACCCCCGACCCGACCATGACTACAACATCACCTGGCTTAATCCGGCCCTGTTTGACGGCATAGTCCAAGGCCATCGGGATGCAAGCCGACCCGGTATAGCCGTAACGGTCCATAATGCAGGTCGTCTTTTCCATAGGCAGACCCAGTATCGCCATGACTTCTTCGATCACCCACTTGTTGATCTGGGTGAAAATGATATGGTCAATGTCGCTTACACTGAGGCCGGCCCGCTGCAAAGCCTGCGGTACCACCTGCGGCCAAAGTTCAATATTACGGGCTGGAGGCAGTGGTTTCAAAAAGGTCAGCAGATGCTCTTTGTTCTCTACCCTTTCCTTGGTGGCCGGCAGCTTGGTGCCGCCGACGTAGATCCCCAACAGATCGTACTGGGTGCCGTCGGCGTATAGCTTGGAACTGAGGTACCCAGCCCCGCTGTGGGTGGCCTGCAGCACCACGGCCCCGCCGCCGTCAGCGAAGATCGGCGCAACCCGCTCGTCGCTCCAGTCGACATACTTGGTCATGTTGTACACGCCGCAGAGCAGAATGTTGGTGTAGGTTGTATCATAGCCGATCATCCGGGCGGCAACATCAAGGCTGGTGGTGAACCCGGCGCAGGAAGAATTCAAGTCGAAGGTGCCGGCGTTCACCGCACCCAGCCGTCCCTGCACCACTGAGGCGGTAGGCGGGCTGATATATTCCGGGGTATCGGTTGTCACGATGACCAGATCGATATCCTCCGGCTTTAACCCCGCGTCGGCGATGGCCGCCTTGCCGGCTTCATAGCCCAGATCGGCGCTGGACAGCTTATCGCCGGTAACATAGCGCTGCTTGATGCCCAGCTTGGTTTCGATGCTGTCCGGCAGCGGCTTGCCCATCATCACCGCCAGATCGGCGTTGGTTATCAAGGTCGGCGGCACATACACCCCGATCCCGGCGATTTTGGCCTGTCTCATACATTCCTTCCTCCTACCATCGAAAGACATCCACAGCCATCGCGGCTCCGACCCCGCTGCCCAAAAGCACGACAATATCCCCTTGCCGGATCGCGCCGTTTTGGCGCGCCTGGGTCAGAGCAATCGGGATGCAGGCTGATCCGGTATAGCCGTATTTGTCCATGGTTACGGTCGTCCTATCCAGCGGCAAACCAAGCTCCTGCATCACAAACTCAATGGTGCTGCGGTTAATTTGCGTAAAAATGATATGGTCGATATCCTGCACTGTCAGTTTGGCTTTGGCCACCGCCGCCCTCACCAGCCCCGGCCAGTGGTCGGTGTTGATGGTCGGCGGATAAGGCTTGTCGATCCTGAGCAGATGCTCATTTTTTTCGAGCCGCGCTGTTGTCAGCGGAAACTTCGTCCCGCCTACGAAAACGCCGAAATAATCGTGATAGGTGCCGTCGGCCCACATCATCGAAGCGAGGTAGCCGGCGTCTTCGGTTGTAGCCTGAAGCACCACCGCCCCGCCGCCGTCGCCGAAAACCGCACCGAAAAATTCGTTGTCCTGATTGGCGTATTTGGTCATGTTGTAGACCCCGATTACCAATACATTGTTGTAAGTCTCGTCATACCCAATCATCCGGGAGGCGATATTGAGGGTAGCCGCAAACCCGGAACAGGCGGCATTGATATCAAAGGTTCCGGCATTTGCCGCCCCTATCCGCCCCTGCACCACCGAGGCTGTCGGCGGACTTAGGTATTCCGGGGTATCGGTGGTGACAATCACCAGGTCAATCTCTTCAGCAAGAATACCGGCGGCAGCCAGAGCCGCCCTGGCAGACTCGGTACCAAGGTCCGCGGCCGAAAGGTCCGGCCCGGTCACATAGTGCTGAAAAATTCCCAGATTCTTCTCCACCGCCTCAGGCACCGGCCGGCCCAGACGCTCAGCCAAAGCCGCGTTGGTAACCAAGGTAGGCGGCAGATACATGCCTGTCCCAATAATCCTAGCTCGCCGCATACTTAAGTCCCCTCCGTCCTCGATATTATAATGATGCCATGAACCGCTGCAGCTGACCGGCGAATTCAGCCGGGCTTTCTACCTGGGGGCTGTGACCGGCTCCGGCGATAACCGCCAGATTGGCTGCCGGGAAGCACTGGACCGTCTTTTCGGCCTCCGCCAAAGCAACGATGGGATCCATTTCGCCGTGGACCACCAGCACCGGTTTGGGGAAAAGCGGCGCCGAAGCAAGAAAACTGGCCGCTTCCAGCGCCCTGGTGTTGGGGATGATCGCCTCCGCTGAACGGAGGCAATCCTCGGCAAGTTCGGCGAAATAGGCCGCGTCCGGCGGCTGGACCATGGTGGCCTTCAGCCCGGCTACCAGCCAGTTGTTTTGCAGCGCCAGTTCCAAAAATCCGTAGTCCACGCCTTTAAGCCCGTCTACCGGCACTGAATCCACCAGCACCAAACCCCTGAGGGTATCGGGGTAGTCGGCGGCAAACTGCATGGCCACGCCACCACCCAGGGAATGCCCCACCAGCACGAAATCGCCGATATTGAGGCTGCCCAGCAGCTGGTGAATCTCCCGGGCATGATCCGCCAGAGTCACCGACCCTGTGCCGTCAGGACTGCGCCCATAGCCCCGAAGATCAATGGCAAGCATGGAATACTCTTTTTGCAGGGCATTCATCGTCAGCCGCCACCAGCGGGAAGACCCGGTATTGCCGTGGAGAAAGACAATCTTGGCGTCGCCTGCCCCCTGGCGGTGATAGTACAGCCCATCCTGCATGGCTACTCCCCCTAATCAACGACCACCCAGATAGGAACATCGGATGGTGTCGTCGTTTAACATGTGGCGGGCTTCGCCACCCATGATCACCCGTCCGGTCTCCAAAACATAAGCATAATCCGCTGTTTTCAGCGCCATGTTGGCATTTTGCTCCACCAGCAGCACTGTCGTTCCGTCCTGATTCAGGGCCTTCACAATGGCAAAAATATCGGCCACAATTTTCGGGGCAAGCCCCAGCGACGGCTCATCCAATAATAGAACCTTCGGCTTTCCCATAAGGCCGCGGGCGATTGCCAGCATCTGCTGCTCGCCGCCGGAAAGCGTTCCGCCCCTCTGGGCCAGCCGCGGCGCCAGCGCCGGAAAATATTTCAGGACCTTCTCAATTTCCTCCCTGAGGGAATATTTATCGGCACGGCCGTAAGCCCCGATTTTCAGATTCTCTTCCACTGTCAGCTGGGCAAATATTTGCCGCCCTTCGGGAACATGGATGATTCCCTGGCTGACAATCTCCTCAGCCGGCAAATGGCGAATTCCCCGCCCGGCAAAGTTGATCTCTCCTTTGGCTGGCGGCAGGATACCGGATATGGCCTTCAAAGTGGTTGACTTTCCGGCGCCGTTAGCCCCCAGCAGGGTGACGATTTTACCTGCCGGAACGCTGATTGACACGTTATCCAGAGCTCTGACCTTGCCGTAGTACACGTCGAGACCCTGCACATCAAGCAATATCCTCGCCCTCCCCCAGATAAGCTTTGATCACTGCTGGGTTGCAGCGTATTTCATCCGGTCGTCCGGAGGCGATTTTGCGGCCGAATTCCATGACTGTAATCTGATCGCAGATCCGCATGACTAGCGTCATGTCGTGTTCAACAAGCACCACCGTGACCCCCAGCTTCCGCCCCAGATCGACGATAAGGTCCCCCAGAGCATACGTTTCCTGGGGATTAAGACCGGCTGCCGGTTCATCCAGCAGCAGCAGCTTCGGGTTTGCCGCCAGCGCCCGGGCAACCTCGACTTTTTTCTGTTTGCCGTACGGCAGTGAGCCAACATAGGCATTAGCCGTATCGGCGATACCCAGCAGCTCCAGAGTTGTCAGCGCGGCCTCCCGCTTCGCCTTTTCCTGGGCCCGGGCCTTGGCGGTGGCGAACATATCCTGAAAGAAACTGCCGCCAAAGGTGCTGTGCTGCCCGACCAAGACGTTTTCCAGCACCGTCATGCCCCGGAAGAGCTCCACGTTCTGGAATGTCCGGACTATGCCGGCCTTCACCACCCCGTGGGGAGGCGCATTGAGCAGATTGTGCCCGTCAAAGGATATGCTGCCTGCCGCCGGCTCATAAAACCGGCTCAGACAATTGAATACCGTGCTTTTTCCCGCTCCGTTCGGCCCGATCAGGCCATGGATGGTTCCTGCGGCAACCGCAAACGACAACGCGTTCACCGCAGTGAGGCCGCCGAATTTGACTGTCAATTCTTCAACCGCGAGCAGTGTCACGACTGTTTTCACCTCGCCTCCCCCTGACTTTGGCGGCCCAGCCGGCCTTCAGCCCTGTCCACAGCTGCATCAGGCCTTGGGGCAGATACAGCACCACCAGGATTAAGACCACCCCGGTCAATACCTGGGGGAAGTTTTGGGCCATGGCCTTCATGCCGCCGGGCAGCCCCCGGGTCAGGGCATTCACCCCGTGCGGCAGGGCAGTGATAAACGCCGCCCCGGCAATAAATCCGGGAATGCTGACAAGCCCTCCCACCACCAGCGCGGTAAGATAATTGACCGACATGCCGAGATTAAAGTCAGTTGCGCCGATAAACCGAACCAAGTGAGCATACAGACTGCCGGCGATACCGGCGTAAAAAGCGCTGAAAGCAAAAGCCAGGGTCTTATAATGGGCGATATTGATCCCCATGGCCTGGGCAGCTGTCTCGCTGTCTCTCAGAGCGATGAACGCGCGCCCGGTGCGGCTTGCGACCACATTGCGCGCCAGCCAGCCCATAAGCAGGAGGGTGATCAGGACAAGGTAATAATAGTCCTCTTCCAAGGAAAGTTTATAGCCGAACAGCATCGGCGCCAGCGGTTTCAGTCCGTTAAACCCGCCGGAAACGCTTTCCCACTTCACAAGCACCTGGGGCACGGCGACGCCGAATCCGAGGGTGGCTATCGCCAGATACTGCCCGCTGAGACGCAGCGCGGGAAACCCCAAAGCAAAACCGCTGACACCCGCGGCCAAGCCGGCGGCAGGCAAAGCCAGCCAAAACGGCCAGCCCAGCTGAAGAGTTGTGAAACCCGAAAAAAACGCTCCGATGGCCATGAAGGCCGCGTGACCGATGGATATCTGACCGGCGAACCCGACCAGCAGCCCCAGCCCCAATGTCCCGATGGCGAAAATCCCCATCAAATCAATCAAATAAAAATAGTAGGAGCAGTCGGTGAACCAGGGCAGTATCTGGGGTGGCAAAAGCAAAACAGCGGCAGCCAACAGGCTGGTCAGCAAACCTCTTCGGTGCATCTGCTACACCTTCTTTCTTTCCACGGTCCCCAGCAGACCGGTAGGCCGGATGCACAGGACGGCCACAATCAGCGCAAATGCAAAAGCCCCCTTCAGCTCTGTGGAAATATAGCCTGCCACCAGGTTTTCCATGACTCCGAGCAGCAAACCGCCCACCACGGCGCCGGGCAAACTGTTGAATCCGCCCAGGACTGCGGCGGTAAACGCTTTGATGATGACTTCAGACATCATGCTCAAATCAAGAAAAGTAACCGGCGCGATCAGTATCCCAGCTACGGCCCCCAGCATCGAGCCGATGGCCCAGGTAGTTGCCATGATCTTATTGACCTTTACGCCCATCAGACGGCATACCACACGGTTTTCCGCCGCCGCCCGCATGGCTATTCCCACCATCGAATACTTGAACACCAGATAAAAAATCGCCATAATTACGCAGGTAACCGCCAGATTCATGACATCCGGCATGGTAATAACCAACTGTCCCAGACGAACAGGCTCGCCGCTGACCGCGGTGGGGAAATTACTGGGTTCGAAACCCCAGATCCAGCCTGCAACTCCGTTGATAACCATCATGATCCCGATGGTCATGATCAGCACGCTTAGCAGCGATGATTTATGGAGCGGGCGGATAAAAAGCCTTTCCAGCAGGATGCCAAGAACGGCGGCGACAGCCAAGGCCCCGGCAAACGCTCCCCAGTAAGGCAGCCCGACGACAACCAGCAGGCTGAAGGCGACGAAAGTGCAAAACATCGCCATTTCGCCCTGGGCAAAGTTGACTACTTCGGTTGTCTTGAAGATAAGAACCAGCCCCAGCGCCACCAGCGCATACAGACATCCGGTCGCCAGGCCGCTTATTACCTGCTGAAGCAGAATCATGCTGCATTCCCCCGCTCTATGGGTGGGATGTCTGTCGCCGCTATCTTGCGAACATACCTCACGGCTTCAGGGCAAAACGGTCTTTGCTGATCTCCACGATGGTGCCGTTTTGAATTTTGAACATGATCAGCGATTTTACTCCGCTGTGGTCAGTGGCGGTATAAGTGATATCCTTGGCCAAAATGCCGTTAAAGCTTTGCAATGACTCCAGACCCTTCAGCAGGCCCTCGCGATCTAAATCCTTACCCGCCCGCTTCAGGCCCTCGACCAGTATTTCGCCGGCGATGAACCCTGCGGTAGCGTATCCGCTGGGCATTTCGCTGGTGTTATTATATTTTTGGTATATTTCCATGAACTTTTTATAGTCGGGAGAGTTGACATCGGTGATGGCCGCCCAGCCGGCGACAATAAGTCCTTCGGCCGCATCCCCGGCGAGTTTTATCAGGTTGAGGTCGGAATTAATGTAAGTCGTGACGAAAGCCGCCTTGTAACCCTGTTTTTTGGCTTCTTTCAGAATCCCGGCACACTGGCCGACCACCGTGTACAGGATGACTGTGTCGGCGCCGGCTTCCTGAGCCTTTAAGATATGAGTGCTGAAATCGACGTCCTTGACATCATGGGCCCCTTCATAAACCAGCTGCACCCCGGCTTTGGCGAGCTGCGCCTTCACGCCCTCCAGCCCTTGCTTGCCGATATCCGAGTTTTGCCACAGCACCGCTACTTTTTGGGCATTCAGCTTGTCTGCGGCATACTGGGTCAGAATCTTGGCCTCATCCACATAGTTGGGCTGCACCACAAAGGTATTTTTCTTGAGGGGATAGGCCGGCTGGCTGGCTCCGGTCATCGGATAGATAAACGGCACCTGCTTGTCGGCAAGATAGTCCAGAGTGGCCAGCACGCCAGGGGTGCCAAGACCGGGAGAAATTGCAAACACCTTGTCTTGTTCCACCAGTTTCTTGACCGCCGCCAGAGTGTTGGCCGGGTTGAACTGATCATCTTCAAAAATCACTTCAAGCTTGCGGCCGTTCACCCCGCCCTGGTCGTTGATGTAACTGATATAGGCCTCAAAGCCCTTTCTCACCGGTACTCCGACAGCCGCAACCGGGCCTGACAGCGCTCCAAAAGCGCCGATTTTAATGTTGTTGTCGGTCACACCGGAGGCAGTCCTCTTGGAAGCTGCGCCACAGCCGGCGATCACGGCAGCGATAAACATCGACACCGCCGCCCAGACGATAAATCGCAGCCAATTTTCCCTGTTCATAAGCACCCTCCCCAAGTCAGATTATTTGGCCAACTTCATTATAGGAAGCAGCAGTTACAGCACAGTTACAAATATTAGAAATTTCACTCAATTCAATTAAGCAAGGGAAAGGCTGGTTTGGAAATAAAAAAACAACCTTCATTGAACTGAAGGTTGCAGAGTGAAGATTGAAGACAAAATACGGAAGCGGGAGGGGAATTCCTCCGCTACGGATGATATCCTACGCCGTTACCGGCAGATAAGCTGCCGACGGCTGGGGATATTAGTGAAACTGGGCTCGGGTAATTTACCCGAGCCCTTAGTTGAACTTATCCATGGTAATGGGCGAATCCCGCTGCGGAAAACCCCTCCCGCTTCCTGCCTTATGCTTGCAAGCGAGTTTTGTCTACAGTCTGCAACCTTCAGTCAGTTGTATGAAGGTTGTTGTGCCAGCCGCCCCTAGCCGGACAAAGTTTTTTCCTGCGCCGGGGCCGTCTTCTCGTGAATACCTACAAGCATGATGAGAATCGAAACCACCAGCGACCCGACCATTACGTCAAACCCAGCGGCAAAGTCGCCCCCCCGGAAGGTGATGTAACTGCCGATCAGTATCCCGGCCAGGAAACCGCCGATCTGACCGCCCATGTTGACAAAGCCTGAGCCTGAGCCGAACAGCCGGGGCGGCAGCAGGACGACTGTCAGGGACCAGACCGAGCCGACCGAAAGGAACAACATGCCGGCAGCAATGCATTGCAGAATCATATAGGTTGCAACATCAGACACCTGGGTAAAGCCCCACAGGCATACCGCCGCGATGGACATCGAACCAACCATCAGTGTCTTGCGCCGGCCGCGGAAGTAATGATCAGAGATATATCCGGACAGCGCGAAACCGATGGTCGCGAAAACAAACGGCACTGAGGCGGCGAAGGATGTGCCTGTCAGGGTGAGACCCTTCACCTTCATCAGGTAGACCGGCAGCCAGGCCAGATAACCGTAAGCGCCGATATTATAAGACAGCCCGGTCAAAAACAGGGCCCAAAGGACTGGCACTTTGGCAAGCTCCCCAAAACTCACTTTTTCAATATGAGTCTCGGCAGTGGCGGCCTGGGACTTGACATCAGCTTCGTACTCATCGATTTCAGAGCGGGGGATGCCTGGATACTGATAAATGGAATCCCGCACGAATCTCAGGGTCAATAGGACGCAGAAGACCCCCACAGCACCCAGGATAAAGAAGGACGTCCTCCAGCCATAGTTACCGATGATCCAGCCCATAATCGGCGGGGTAAGAGCCGGGCCGATGGCGATCGAGGAAAGAATGAGTCCGTTGACTGTCGCCCGGTTTCTTTTGGTAAACCAATTGCCCATCACCTTCCACACCGACGCAGGGAAGATGCCCTCGCCGATGCCGAACAGAAAACGAGTTGTCAGCATGGAGCCTACGCTAAACACTGAGCCTGTGACGGCGGTAAAAATCGACCACCAGACCAGGGCCCCGGTTATGACCTTACGGGGTCCGACCTTGTCGGCAAGCATTCCCCCCGGGATCTGAAAAATAGCGTAACCAGCGAAAAAGGCGCTGACTATCCAGCCAACCTCGGTAGCGGATATCTGCAGGTCTTTCATGATGAACGGAATAGCCATATTGATCGCCATCCTGTCAAGCCAGGCGACCAAATAACAGAAAAGCAACACACCGCCAACTTTTACACTAGCTTTCATAATACTGCCCTCCCTTTACCTATTATTTACCTAATACTGGGATTTACCTTCTTTTTACCACCCTGGGTTTTCACCGCCATCTTTTGAAGACCGAAAGAATTACCAAATCTGCATCTTTTCGGCTTCCTCCTGCAGCCAGGCATGGAACTTGGGATGGGCTACACTGATGAGCTGTTTTACCCTTTCCCGGATGGAAGTGCCCCGCAGCTGCGCCACACCGTATTCGGTGACCACATAATCCACATCGTTGCGGGATAAAGACACCACTGCTCCCGGGGTCAGGGTCGGCACAATCTTGGAGATGGCGTCTTGTTTGGCTGTGGAATAAAGGGCGATAATCGACTTTCCTCCCGGGGATAACTGGGCGCCAATCGCGGTGTCAGCCTGCCCGCCGGTGCCGCTGAACTGCCTGTGACCAATGGATTCTGAGCAGCACTGTCCGCCAAGATCGACCTCCAGGGTTGTGTTGATTGACACCATCTTGCTGTTCTGACCGATGACGCACGGATCATTTACATAGGATCCGCGCAGCATGGCCACCGCGGGATTGTCGTCGATAAAGTCGTACAGTTTCTTTCGGCCCAGCGCGAAAGTCGCAATCATCTTTCCGGCAAACAGGCTCTTGCACTGATTGGTGATGACCCCGGCCTCATACAGATCAACCATGCCATCGGTAAGCATCTCGGTATGGACCCCCAAATCCTTTTTCCGCAGAAGACCCTGGGCCACCGCGTTGGGGATGCCGCCAAAGCCCAGCTGGATTGTCGACCCGTCCTCCACCAGTTCAGCGATATGTCCACCAATTAACAGATCCTTGTCGGAAGGGTCGACTTCCGGCAGTTCAAACAGCGGCAGATTGTTTTCCACAAATAAATCAATCTGGGAAACATGGACCGACGTGTCACCGAAAGTCCGGGGCATATTTGCATTGACCTCGACAATAACAAGGTCGGCCTCATCCAGCGCCTCGCGTTCGTAGGTCACGCTGAGACTCAAAGAGACGTACCCATGTTTGTCAGGAGGAGTGCAGGTACCTATGAAGATATTAGGTCTGCGGTGACCACTTCTTTTCCTCATGGCACAGTGCAGGTGGTTGGGCACAAAGGAGACTGTCCTATGAACATGGGACGCCCGCATGGTGGGGGTGTAGAACCAGCCTTCATTGGTAAAATGGCCGTACATCGCCGGATTGGTGATAAAGTCGTAGTTGCGTACATTCAGGCAATTGGACACAATGACATCCCGAACCTTATCGCCCACTGTATTGAAAAGGCTCATCAATCCCTGGGGCTCAGCGGCCCCCAAAGCTACGACGATATGATCGCCGGACTTAATATGTCCGACCCCCTCTTCTAGGGTAATCAGCTTCGATTTGTAGGAATTCTTCCAGGACATCTTCTCCCACACCCCCCATCAAGATTTCAAAGTTGTTTACGCCGGACCCCATTTAATGATGTTGGCCGCCCAGGCATAGCCGATTCCGGCGGCAATCATCGCCAATACTGTCCCGTCTTTCACCTTTCCCTGCTCCAACGCCAGCTGCAGCGAAATAATCTGGTCAATCTGGCCCAGGTGCCCGTACTCGGAAAGATAGATGGTCTGTTCTTCCGTCAATCCCAAAAGATCCAGCATATATTGATGCATCGAATACTTAAAATGCAGGACCGCAAGATACTCCAGATCTTTTCTGCCCAGGCCGGACTTTTCCAAAGCCCGGTCGATGCAAAACACCCAGTTGGATAAGGACACTTCATTCAACCGGTCTTTCATATGTTTTTCATTAAAAACCTGGAGCGACTTGTAGGCTGTTCCTACATTCTCCGGTGTAATTGGCTCTAGGGTGCCGCCGTAGCGGACCCCCACATCCCTGGCCAGCGAGCCGTCAGTCATGAGATGAGTACCCAGCAGCAGATTGCGGTCATAGCCCTTTTTCAGCAGAATCGCCCCGCCGCCAGCGCCCAGATTGTACATGAAGGAAACCGACGGATCGGTGTAATCGATGAAATCCCCGTTGCGATAACCGCCGACAATGAGCACTGTCTTGATTTCAGCATCGGCCAGCAGCAGATCTTTGGCGATTTTCATCGCCGCCACACAGCTGCAGCACCGCTGCTGCACATCCAGGGACCAGGCGTTAGTGGCGCCGATCTGTTCTTGAATGTAGATACCCGACGTGGTCAAAGGGTATTCTTTCCACTCTTCACCGATGCAAAGAATTGCATCAATTTCCTTGGGGTCAACCCCGGTCCGGCTCAGGCAGTCCAGCGCAGCCCGGACGCCCATCTCCTGGGTGCCGTCATTAGGTCCGGGAACCGGCTTCTTGCTAAAACCCAGTTTGCGGATAACATCATCCTCGGTCCAGCGGCCCTCGGTCGCAGCAGCCACTTCTTTCGCCGTCCAGGCTGTAGGTGGTATATAAAGCCCGGTCCCTACAATCCCCACACTGGGCGTCTGTTCCCCCGCCATAGTTGCAACCCCCTTCAAATAAAAAAACTTTCTTTACCATTGTAGGTAAAGAAAGTTACAGCAAAGTTACAACAATTCTAATTATTCAAAATACTTGTGATGAATGTTGACAAGACCTCCAGGCTGTTCAAAAAAGAGCATATCCACGTCCTGACTTCACCGGTCATAACAGCGCATCTTGCTTTCCCGCCGGTAGTCGGTACGATTTGTGTACGGGTCGCCCGGAAGGGCGCACCGCGCCGCGTACTCGGAAGTACGCAAGCCAGTGCCCTGAAAAGCAGGCGCACGGCGCTTCAGCGGCGATGCGATCGCTTTCAACGACGCTAGGCGAAGTTTTTCAACAGCCTTAGCGCCTAGACATTGATGAGTTCCATCCCGCTCAGGCTCCGGAACAACCTGCTTGTCTCCTCTCCCGGCTGGACACCGATCTCAAGCCGGAGGTTATCGCGGCATTGCTTGTAAATCCGGGTTATCATCGCCCGATTGTCCTGGAGATGATAACAGCGCATCAGCAGACGATAGGCCGCCTCCCAGCAGCGGTCCTTGCTGATGATCTGCATCGCCCAGCCAATGCATTCTTCCGTCTCGCCGCGGTTATACAGCATCACCGCCAGCTTTTCCGCTGTTGTCAGATAGAGTACCAGCAGCCGCTCCCGCTCGTATTTGCACCAGTCATCATAGCAGCACTCTTGCAGAAAGTCTCCCTGATAACGCTTGAGGGCCATCCGGTAAAGGCGAAGGGCTTCTTCCGGATTCCTGGTGACAATGCGGTCGGCCCGGGTGATATAACCCTCAAACTCATCGACATCAATCAGGATGCCTGCGGCCAGATTAAGACCGTAGCGGGTGTCCTGCCTGCTGATGAAAAAAGACGACTTTCTGGCGTGACGGCCGGGTTCCAGCGCGGTGACCATGGCGTTCATCGCGACTTTAAAATCGCTGTCAGTGCCGCATTCTCCCCAAATCGCGTCAATAGCCTCCTCCTTCTGGACGAGCTTTTTGCGCTGGGTGATAAAATACTGAAACAGCCTTTTGGCTTTCTCCCGCTGCCAGTCCCGGGCTTTGATTTCCTCGATGCCCCGCCAGGCCTGGAACGCGCCAAGGGTTTGCACCCGCAGGGTAAACCCGGGATGGGTGCTGAACGAATTCTTGAGCCCGAGTTCAGTCAACAGCGCGCCAACATACTCGGGGTGGATGTTTTCCCGCTGGGCGGCAAGCAAAAGCGGAATGCTGGCCTGGGCATCACGCAGTCCCATCAGGGTGGGTTTGTAGAAAATAAAATCATAATCATGAGACTGGGCGCCTGACAGGAGCGATTCCATCCCTTCCCGGAAAGCCGGTCCTCCGCCCTTATCCAACAGAATCCTGGCCAGCCAGAACTTGGCCACAGTCGACAGATAGCTGTCACCGCACCTGACAAAACAGTCCCTGGCCAGCAAAGCCCACTCCAGGGCCTTATCCAACAGACCGGCCTTATAATAGGCGATGGCCAGTGAAAGTTCAATAAGGGCCGCGATCCAGTCGTCTTTGGCCTGCTGGGAGAGCTGGAGACCTTCAATCCCATAGCGCAGCGCGCAGTCAAGCTGACCATGGTGCCCGTAGAGCAGGCACAGTCCCCAAAGCGGTTCAGCCTTGCCGCGTTCGACTCCCAGCCGGGAACTGATACTAAGCGCCTGCTGGTAGTGTCCCAGTGCTTCTTGCATATCTGTCCAGCTACGGAGTTGGGTGGCGTGACCGATGCGCATATAGCTGACTGCCTGAACAAAATCGGCCCTGAGCTGCACGCCGATGTGCAGTCCCGCCTGAGCATTGGCTAGAGCCTCATCAACCTCACCCATAAAGGCATTGATCAATGAAAGCAGCAGCGAAGTTTCGCGGTGCGACTTGGGGACATGCTGGCTGGTGCTTTCGGCCTGGCGCGACAAAATATCTTTGGCGGTCAACAAGCGTCCTGTTCGCAAATGCATCCTGGCTTCCACATTGCCGCGGCTGTCTTCCAGAAAAAGTTCGTTGGCTTTTCTAAATAAGGTCGAGGCCTGCTCTGACTGGCCCAGATTCACGTTGTTCTCGGCCATGAGCTGGTAGAGCTGAGCCTTCTCCCGGGTCCGGGCGCTGTCCACGAGTGCCAATGCTGTGGTGAGATACTGTTCAGCCAAAACCGGCTGGACGGTATCGAGATAGATGAGGGCAAAGGCCTTGGCGGCGAGATATTCTCCTTCGACATCCCCTTTCTCGCAAAAAAGCTTACGGGCTGACGAATAGTATTTGAAAGCCCCGGAAAAGTCGCCGGAAAGGCGCTGGACATCTCCTTTGCAGAGCAACAATTTCGGCAACTCATTCATGATATCCGCCGGCAGCAGCCCCAGCCAACCTTCCAGCTTTGCCTGGCGGCCCAGCATCAGCTGCTGCTGGTACAATCCTTGGATAAGCAGGCCTGCTTCCCGGAAGTATCCGCCTGTCAGGAAATGTTCCACCGCGAATTCGTGCAAGCCGTTTTTGTTGTAATACTCTGCCGCCTTAAAATGATACGGATTGACCTCCGGCAAAGGTATGCCTGCCAGCTTGACTAAAAACTCTTTAAATAATTGATGATAGCGGTAAATTCCGTCCCCCAGATAAAAGGTGAATAGTCCCTTGTATTCCAATTCCTGCAGGATGGTCTCGCTGTCTTCGATATCAAGCATATAGTCGCATACTTCCGTGGTTAATAACTGAAGCTGAGCTGTATATCGCAAGAATTTACGGATGTTTTTCGGTTGTTTCATCAAATAGTCCCGCGCCAAATATTCAAACAGCTCTTTCAACGATTTCGGCAAGGCGGACAGGGCCGCCTCCCAGGAGGAGCCTTTATTTACATGCTGGGCCAGCATATGAATGGCCATAACCCAGCCCTCTGTGCGCTGAATCAGCAGTTCAGCCAGATCATCATCAATTTTCAGGCCATAGCTGCGGCTGAATAGATCTTTGATTTCATGGTCTTTAAACGCCAGTTCGTGCTCTGAGATGGTTAATATCTCGCCCTTGGCCTGGGTCAAAGCCAGACCAGGCAGCAGTATTTTTTGCCGGGAAGCGATGATGACATGAACCTTGTCTGGCAGGATATCGAGAAGATGCTGGGTCAATTTCACGACCTCCGGCGAATCGCTGACCCATTGATAATCATCAAAAATAATTAATAAATCTTTTTCGATAAAATTTTTCATTTCATCAGCGAAATAACTGGCGACAGCAAAAACGTCAGGCGGGCTTTGCCGCTCATCCCAGGCAAGCATCGACAGAGCCTTGCTGCTGACGTGGGAAGCGACTCTCTCGACGGCATGAATCGTCTGGAGGAGGAATGAGACCGGTTCCTTCTCCTGGCTGCTCAAATGCAGCCATCCCATCTGATATTCGCTTTCAGGGAAAGCCTGATTGATCAGGGTGCTCTTGCCGTAGCCTGCGCCGGCCCGGACCAGGGTTAACGGGTAATAAAGCGCCTCACGCAGCTTGCCGGCCAGCTGCGGACGCTCAATGATATGCTGGGCCAGGCGGGGTCGGGTAAATTTGGCCTCCTGGATATAAAACGGCAGTTTCATACATCCACCCCTCTCGCCACTTCTTGGAAAAGTCTAAAAATTCTCACTATATTTTAGCCCGAAAAGGTTACAACACAGTTACAAAAAGTATTCCAGGTATTGTCACTACCTTTTTCGCGCCAAATCAAAAACAGGTTTTGGCAAAGATGTGTCCCCAGCGCAAATCACGGGGACATCTTTTGAAGTGCTTATTCATTTCGCTCCCGCAACAGGTCTCACAGTTCACGAAAGCCTTGACTTAATCCGCTTTTCGGCACAAACAAGCTTTCAAACAAACGAATCGCGTATAAATCGGTCAAACCGGCTATATAATCGGTAACCGTAACCGGCAGCCCCCAGCGATCCTCCCGCTCCAGAAATTCCTGCGGCAAAGCGCCTGGGGCGGCTGTATAGTACTCATAGAGCTTGTGGATGACGTATTTAGCCTTGCGCCGTTCATCTTCCAGGTGCTTCGAATTATACAGGGCCCCGAACATAAACTCACGAAATTCGTTCATGGCTTTTAGAACCCGCGGCGACAGACAGATTTCGTTTTTGTCGCTGGAAGATTTGATCATGTCGGCCACCATGACAGTAATCATTGCCGATGGATTGGTGCCCAGTATCTTGGCGACACTTTCCGGCAGATCAGTGGGTCTGAGCATCCCGGCTCGATTGCCGTCATCATAGTCGTGGCACAAGTAGGCAATACGATCGCCGATCCTGACAATAT
>Ga0316232_1001799_pt1 | contig 24696 bp, 22 predicted proteins | sample TBHtaG_FD_206006 | JGI IMG/M metagenome (GOLD analysis project Ga0316232, IMG submission 206006) | Freshwater microbial communities from Trout Bog Lake, Wisconsin, USA - TBH18025_13 | ecosystem: Environmental > Aquatic > Freshwater > Lake > Hypolimnion/Profundal zone | place: USA: Wisconsin... | reverse complement strand
GCGCCTCATGGCGAAGAAGGACGGCGTGGCGTAAGCCGCTTTTCCGTTCTTGCTGAACAACGGGGCGGGTGAACACGCCCGCCCCGTTTGCTTAATGACCCTGATCGTCTGATTGCTGCTTTCAAGGAGATGCTGTCATGAACAAGAAGACCCTGCGTGACGTCCAATTCGCCGGCAAGCGCGTGTTGATGCGTGTGGATTTCAATGTCCCCCAGGACAAAACGACCGGCGCCATCACCAACACCAAGCGCATTGAAGCCGCGCTTCCCAGCATTCGCTATGTGCTGGACCAGGGTGCATCTGCTGTGATTCTGATGAGCCATCTCGGTCGTCCGGACGGCAAGGCCATCCCGGCATTCTCCCTGAAGCCTGTGGCCGAAGCCCTGTCCAAGCTGCTGGACAAACCGGTTCAATTCTTGAGCGACTGCGTCGGACCTGCGGTTGAAGCCTCTTGCGCCCCCACCGCAGCCAAAAATGGCGCTGTGATCCTGCTGGAGAACCTCCGTTTCCATATCGAGGAGGAAGGCAAGGTCAAGAATAAGGACGGCACATCCATCAAGGCCGATCCGAAGGCGGTCGAGGCTTTCCGCGCCAGTTTGAGCAAGCTGGGCGACATTTACGTGAATGACGCGTTTGGCACCGCACATCGCGCGCACTCCTCGATGGTTGGCGTCAATCTGCCTGAAAAGGTCTCTGGATTCCTGATGGAAGCCGAGTTGAATGCTTTTGCCGCTGTGCTGGACAATCCCAAACGCCCGCTTCTCGCAATTCTCGGCGGTGCCAAGATTGCGGACAAGATTCCGTTGATCAACAATCTGATCGAAAAGGCCAATGAGATCATCATTGGCGGCGGCATGGCTTTCACCTTCAAGAAGGTGTTGAACAACATGGAGATCGGTGCCAGCCTCTTTGACCCTGAAGGCGCAAAGATGGTCAAGGATATCATGGTCAAGGCCCAGGCCAAGGGCGTGAAAATCCATCTCCCCGTGGATTACATCTGCGGCGACAAGTTCCCGAAGGATCCGTCCGCTGAAGTGGCGGTCAAATCCGCGGACGACGCGTCCGGCATCCCGGTCGGCTGGCTTGGCCTGGATGTGGGTCCCAAGTCTAACGAACTCTTTTGCGCAGCCATTGCCCGCGCCAAAACCATTATCTGGAACGGCCCGGCTGGTGTGTTCGAAGATGCGCGCTTTGCGGCAGGCACCAAGGCTATGGCTGATGCCATTGCCAAGGCTACCGCAGCAGGTGCCATCTCCGTCGTGGGCGGCGGCGATACCGCCACAGCCGCGAAGAAGTTCAAGGTTGTTGACAAGGTCACCCACTGCTCAACCGGCGGCGGCGCGAGCCTTGAGTTCCTGGAAGGTAAGGCGCTTCCCGGCGTGGTCGCGCTGAGCGACAAGTAAGCCTGCCGTTGCGGTTGATCCTGATCGAAACCGCGCCCAGCAGCGCGAACGCGGTCTCCTTTTTCCTAAAACCACTGGCATGGGTCTGTATCGCGCGCATTGACCTGACGTTTCTGACGGTTTATGCTGCAAACAAGACGTCGATCATGACCGAACCCACCTGACACGGTCACGATGCATGGAGAATCACAATGGATGCATTACTGCAATTGCTCCGGAAAAACGCGCGTGAATCTGACGCGTCGCTGGCTAAAATGCTCGGCACGACAGCCGCAGCGGTAGCCGAACAAATCGCCGCCTATGAACGCGCAGGCGTGCTCCGCGGCTATCGCGCGGTGGTGAACGAGGAACGCTTGAATACGGGCGATGTGCGCGCCGTCATCGAACTGCGCATCCGTCCGGAACGTAGCGGCGGCTTCGATCGCATTGCGCGGCGCATCGGCGAGTTTCCGCAGGTGGAGTCGCTGTTTCTCATGTCCGGCGGGTTCGACCTGCTGCTTTTCGTGCGTGGCCGGAATCTGCAGGAGGTCGCCAACTTCGTCAGCGCTGAGCTGGCTCCTCTCGATGGCGTCCTGAGTACCGCCACACATTTCATGCTCAAAACGTATAAAGACCAGGGTACGTTGATGGAGAATGCCCGTCATGACGATCGGCTCCAAGTCGCACCGTAGTTTTGTCGCGCCGTACCTGCTGGATATTCCCCGGTCCGGTATTCGTGACTTCTTCGACATTGTCGCCACACGCGCGGACATCATCAGTCTGGGCATTGGCGAACCTGATTTCCAGACGCCGTGGCATATCCGCGAGACGACCATCCAGGCCATCGAGCAGGGAGCTACGCGTTATACAGGCAATCTGGGCACACCCGAATTGCGCCAGGCCATCACGGATTATGTCGCCCGTTCCTACGGCGCGTCCTACGACTGGGAAACCGAAACCATCGTGACCGTGGGCGTAAGCGAAGCCATGGACCTGGCGATCCGCGCCGTGGTTTCGCCAGGCGACGAAGTCCTTTTTCACGAACCAACCTTTGTGGCCTACGCTCCGTTGATCCGGATGGCGCATGGCGTGCCGGTGCCGGTTGACACCTGCGTCGAGGATGGCTTCCGCCTGCGTATTGATGCGCTGGAGGCCAAAGTCACCCCGCGCACGCGCGCGCTGCTTTTGAACTTCCCGACCAATCCGACCGGCGCTTCGCTGCGACGTCAGGACGTGGAGGCGCTGGCAGCTTTCGCCATTCGTCATGATCTCGTCGTGATCACGGACGAGGTCTATTCGGAACTGACGTATGACGGTGAACGGGTGTCGATCGCGGCACAGCCCGGCATGCATGAGCGCACGATTTTTCTCAATGGGTTTTCCAAGGCCTGGTCCATGACCGGCTTCCGGCTCGGCTTTGCCTGCGCGCCGAATGCGTTGATCGAAGCCATGATGAAAATCCATCAGTACTGCATGATGTGCGCCTCGTCCATCAGCCAGCGCGCGGGCGTGGAAGCGCTCAAGCACGGCGAAGAAGATATCGCCGAAATGCGCGAATCTTATCGTCAACGCCGCAATTTCATCTGCGATGCGCTGAACGAGATGGGGCTGACCTGTCATGTTCCGGAAGGCGCGTTCTATGTCTTTCCGTCCATCCAGTCTACGGGGATACCCTCCAAGGATTTCGCCCTGCGCCTGATTGATGAGGAGCGTGTGGCCTGCGTGCCAGGAACAGCCTTTGGTGCCTGTGGCGAAGGGTTTATCCGCTGCTGCTACGCCACGGATATCAACCTGATCAAGGAAGCCATGCTGCGCATGGATAGGTTTGTGAAAAAGCTTCGGAAAACCCACGCGTGACCGCATTTCATGAACATTTCATGACCTTGGCGCTGCGCGAAGCGGATCGGGCGGCTGAGGCGGGCGAAGTGCCGGCCGGGTGCATCATTGTTGCCCGCCCTACTGATCCGCTCGCCTTGCCGGCTGCCGCGCACATTCTGGCGCGTGCGCATAACCAGACGGAGCTTCTCAAGGACCCCACAGCGCATGCGGAGATGATTGCCATCACCCAGGCTGCTGCAGCCCTGCGCGACTGGCGCCTGAATGACACAATTCTTTATGTCACCAAAGAGCCCTGCCCCATGTGCGCAGGAGCCATTGTTTTGGCCCGCATACCGGTAGTAGTCTTTGGCGTGCCCGATCCCAAGCGCGGCGGTGCCGTGTCGGTCTTCAATATTCTCAACCACCCCGATATGAACCACCGGCCTGAAATTGTTTCCGGTGTCATGGAAAGCGCCTGTCGCGACCGCCTCAAGGGATTTTTCAAGGATTGCCGTGAAGGTCGGATGAGCAAGCCGAAGCGTTCAAAGGAATAAGCGGGATTGCCACCAGCTTTTTCCCCGTTCAACGGGTACCCACGATTTTCTAACGTAATAAATCCCAAACGGGTATTACGCTTACTTCGCCGCTTTTTTCGGGTGCTTGGCTGCCTTGGCGGCAACGGAAACCACATTGGTTGCAGATGCTGAGATTGCAACCGGCGCGGGCTTGTTGGTCAGGGATATAACCGTGGTGTTCAGAACAACCAACGCCCTGTTCAAGGTCTCCATCTGCCCCGCAACCTGGGCAAACTGATTACCTGTCGCTGTAGCGAGCGATTGTTGGCGCTCGGCCAGGGCATCACTCTGGTGTGCCAATTTTGCCGATTGCCGCAAGCTGGATATTCCAAGCACACAGGCCAGTATGATGCCAGCCCAGATTGCCACGGGTTGCCATTGAAAAGGGGCGTCATTCATTGAGTGTCTCCTGCTCTCTGTTCGTTTGAAACCAATCGTTACGTCGGAAATGAGTTTAGGGCTCTATTCAAGACTCGTCAATTCTCCTTGATGTAGCCCCAAAAGGAAACCCAAAAATCCTACTCATGCCGACACCTTGGCACCGAGCTTGATCAGCATCTTTTGCATGCGCCTGCCGTACTCAACATAGGTGGAGTACCTGGCCGCATCGTCGGTTTTGATGGTTGGATCGTGAAAAACCGCGCCCATATGCGGCTCGATGGAGATACCGCCGTCATAGCCTCGTTTGACGAGGTCTGCGCAGATGCGCTCGACATCGCCATCCCCCTCGCCCGGCCATCCGTAAATGTTTTTGTTTTGGAGCGTGTCCATCTTGCCGTCCTTGATGTGCACATAGGCCACATGATCCCGCACATGGACGTAAAAATCCCAAGCGGATTGATAGGGATACGGCTCAGCCTGGGTGCGATCAAGAGTAAAGACAGGATTTCCGGTATCAAACACCAGCTTGAGACCCGGCACATGCTCAAGCAGCTTGAGGGTGAAGGTCCATCCCATGCCGCCGTAGTTCATGCAGTTCTCATGCACGGGCTGGATGCCGGCATCAAGAAACAGTTTGGTCAATATCGCCACGCGCTTGAATCGTTCTTTCTCCATCTGCTGACTCGGCGGCGCATCGGGAATGACCGCATAGCTCATGATGCGGATCAGCTTGGTTCCCAGACGCTGCATGCGTGAAATGGCACGGCGGGTCTGCTCCAAATCCACGTCCATTGGCTGGCGGATGTCCTTGCCCCAGTTGGCGATGGCCGACCCAAAGCAGTTGATGCGAACACCGGCTTCCTGCAGTTGGACGCAGGCGCGATCGAAGTCGGCTTCGGAAAGATCGTGGATGTTGACGCCATCAATAGCACGGGACTCAATGAATCGCCAGCCAAGTTCCTTTGTGGCGCGAATTTGTCCAGCGAGGTCTTTGGCCGCTTCGTCTGCAAAACCTGTGAGATACATATCGAGTCCTTTCTTGAAAACGGTTTTTATTGTCTCGAAAAGGGCTTGTTCGCGCAAGAGCGGCGTAGATGACAGCAAATCGAGCGTTGAACGCAACAATCCGACAAAAACGGCTCAAGGGCCAACACCGTGCGTCGGACGCGAATGTCACCCGTTTTATATTTAGCCTATTTGACTTCAAACTTTACGCTGACCACAGCCGTAATTTCCTTTTCAAGGGAAGTCGTATCATTGATCCCTTCGGCTGATGTCTCGGTCACTCCCTTCGGGTTGATCTGCATCACACCCATCTTGGCTTCGACCAGTTTTCCGAGATGTCCGTTGGCATTATTGACGATTTGCTCAGCCCGTACGGTCGCGTCTTTGGTGGCATCGGCAAGCATATTGATCTTCAGTTCCGACAGCTTCGTGTAAAGATACCGCGGAGATTCCGAGTCAATTTGCACACCATCCTTGATCAGGCTTGTCACGTTGCGGGAAATGGCGGGTATCTTGGTCATGTTCGTGGAGGAAATCGAGATGACCTGCGTCAGGGTGTAATTGTCAATCGTGTCAGTCGTAATCACGGTGGGCGGCTCCGTTGACTCGGCCAGTCCCTTTTCCTTGATCACATTCTTCTTGTAGTGCCGAGTTGTCGTAATGGATGCAGCAGTGATCTCGGATTCTTGCATGCCGGCAGACAGAAGAAATCCTCGAACCTTGTCTGTTTCGGATTTCAGGGTGTCGTAGGCTTTCACGAGATCATGATCGGTAGCCGTGACCGTGCCATTCCACGTCACAACATCCGATACGATCAGCTTTCGGGCCGAACCCGTCACAGAAATGGTCTTGCGTTCGATTTTCACAGACATGTAGGCCCAGGCCAAGATCGCGACACACACGACATTCGCCAACGCAAAAAAGTATCCGCCTGCCCGCAGGGTGACCACGAGTTTTCTGGGGAGGCTCTCCCCTTCTCCTTGTCCGTTTGTATTCGTTGTCATGGTTCTTTTTGCTCCGGCAATAACCGCTTCGTCTGCGGCATCAATGGGTTTGTTGGGTTAAGGTTTTAATCTACGGCTATCCGCTACGCTGAAGGGTGTGGAGGGATGCAATTTCGCCGTATGGCAGACTGACCGCAGGCATTTCCAGCCATTGGTCGTCAATGGCGCGATAAAGCATCTCCACCGCTTTGCGCCCCATCTCCTCGCAGGGTATCTGAACCCAGCTTGCGAGGCGCTCAACGGGCTGGGATGAGCATGTGGTGAACGAGACAAGGCTGACATCTTCCGGCACACGCAGACCGAGCTTGAGCATCAGACTCATCAGTGTTGAACCGTAGCGATACGCCATGACAGCAGTTGGCGCTTGATCGGGATCGGCAAAGGCATCGGCCAATGGCTGGAGGCGGATTTCAAAAGGGGCGGCGACATCAAGGCAGGTGACAGGAAAAGAGAGAAGATTGGTCCGCAGACCGGCTTGTTTCATGGCGGTAGAGTAGCCATTAAAGGTGTCGGTCCACGAGTCGCTGGAAGCCGCAGCGGTTGTTTCTGGCGGCATCATGCGCACCAAGGCGATGCGCCGGTGGCCGAGAGAGAGAAGGCGTTCCGTCACGCGCAAGGCGGCCCCGGCGTCATCAGGATAGATGGCATTGGTCGAGCGTTTTTGATTCATCCAAATGGCAGGGATCTTGTGCCGCTTCAGAAAGCGATTGAAAGAATCAGAATCAACCGGCAAATCATCCAGCAGAAGGCCCTCAGCCATGTCCCGCCCCAGAAGGCGCGGCAGAGTCAGGGAGTCGGAGAAATCAGCATCCGGCGGGATGGCGGCATGGGCCAGATATCCGCCCTGCCGCGTCACAGCTTCCACAATGGCCGAGATGGCTGTTGGCGGCAGGGTTGAGGCCGGGTGCGCAGACGATGAAAGCAGGACAATGCAGCCGGTATGTCCGGTACGCATGGCAGCGGCTGCGGCGTGTGGCCGGTATCCCAGCTCCCGGGCTGCGTCGAGAATGCGCTGGCGGGTCGAGGGACGCATGCGTCCCGTGTTGCGGAGTGCGCGCGAAATGGTCATCTCATGAAGACCGGTCGCATCAGCGATATCCTTTAATTTCGGCGTGTGCATGGGTTGCCCCGAGTCCAATTAAGTTCAGCCTACCGCTTCATATCTAGCCCGTCAATGGCGAGGTTCGGTTCAAAATACAATGCGCCTCTGGAGATGCCAAAACCGATTCCTCTCGCCTAGAAAAACGCCCCGCCAACACGCAAAGCTTGAACTTGCACCATCGCCTGTTTAATATGTTTTCAATTTGCGCGCTTGTAGCTCAATTGGACAGAGCGTCAGCCTCCGGAGCTGAAGGTTGTGGGTTCGATCCCCGCCAGGCGCACCATAATCGTACATAGAAGGCACATCGGAAGACCGCAACGGCCAACGGTTTTAAGGCTTCGATTGAGCCGAGATTCTCGGCAGCACAGGGCGAAACCACACGAATTTTTCTAACTACTTCGCCTGAAGATGCGACTCAATCTTTCGGTTTTCCAGCCAAACCCTTATTGATTTTCGGCGCTTGGGCTTTTTCGTCACTTAAACTTGTCTCTTGCATCACATACGCATCTGTGTTATTGTCTACTTTGTTGATAGACAATAGTGTTTTTAACTGAGACCGTTTTTTAATGAAAAAGCCATAAAAGGACACCGCCCATGAAATACCTACCCGTTGTTGCTCTGCTCTTAGGTCTGACTATCACGCCTCTATTGGCAGCAGATCCAGTCAGGATATTGAATGTGTCGTACGATCCCACGCGCGAATTTTACAAAGCTTTTAATACCGCCTTTGAAAAATATTGGCTGTCACTGACAAATCAGGTGGTGACGGTTGAGCAATCACACGGAGGCTCAGGCAAGCAGGCACGTTCCGTGATCGACGGTTTGGAAGCCGATGTTGTAACTCTGGCGCTTGCGTATGACGTAGACGCCATTGCCCGTGTCGGAAAACTCACAGCCACGAACTGGCAGAGCCGTCTTCCGAACAACAGCGCGCCCTATACATCCACCATCGTATTCCTCGTGCGTTCAGGAAATCCGAAAGGTATTCACGACTGGTCTGACTTGATCAAGCCGGGCGTCACCGTGATCACGCCGAATCCCAAGACATCCGGCGGTGCGCGGTGGAACTACCTTGCGGCGTGGGCTTGGGCTCGGGCCAATCGCGGCAATGACGAAGGGGCGCGCGCCTATCTGACTGCTTTGTTTGAACATGTGCCCGTGCTGGATTCCGGCGCACGCGGAGCCACCGTGACGTTTGCCCAACGCGGCATGGGAGATGTTCTGCTGGCCTGGGAGAATGAAGCTCTGCTGGCTGGCCAGGAGTTTGCGGACAAGCACTTTGAAATCGTCACGCCCTCGCTTAGCATCCTCGCGGAGCCTCCGGTGGCAGTCGTGGATTCTGTGGTTGACCATCACGGCACGCGCGCTGTGGCCGAAGCGTATCTCCGCTACCTCTACTCCCCTGAAGGACAGCGACTCGCCGCACAAAATGGCTTCCGTCCCTCCTTACCCGCCTTCGCCGATCCAGCTGATTTGAAACGATTTGCCAACCTGCCCCTGGTCACGGTGGATCAGGTGTTCGGAGGCTGGACGACCGCGCAACGCGTGCATTTCTCCGACGGCGGAGTGTTTGACCAGATCACCCAACACGGCAAATAAGTGAAACAAGGCGTCCGAAACAAGAATCTGTCGCTTGGCATCGGCATGAGCTACCTCAGCCTGGTAGTCCTCGTGCCGCTTTCAGCTATTGTTCTCAAGAGTCTGTCGATCGATTGGCATACGTTCTGGGGAGCGATCGGCACTTCGCGTGTGCTGGCAGCCTGTAAATTGACCTTTGGCGCAGCCTTTCTGGCCGCGCTGGCCAATACGTTCAGCGGACTGCTACTGGCCTGGGTGCTCTCCCGCTACCGCTTTCCTGGAAGACGCCTGCTGGATGCTCTCGTAGACCTTCCGTTCGCGCTGCCTACGGCCGTGGCCGGCATCGCGTTGGCCGGCTTGTACGCATCCGATGGTTGGATCGGACGTCTCCTGCAACCACTGGGCATTCAGGTCGCTTACACCCGCCTCGGCGTGTGCGTAGCACTGCTGTTCATCGGTCTACCATTCGTGGTTCGCGCCGTGCAACCCGTCATTGAAGATCTCGACCACTCCGTGGAGGAGAGCGCAGCATGCCTGGGTGCAACACGCGGGTACACATTCCGCCGCGTGATCCTTCCCGCCCTGCTTCCGGCCTTGGCGAGTGGCTTTGCCATGGCCTTCGCCCGTGGCATCGGCGAGTACGGCTCAGTGATTTTCATCGCCGGCAACATTCCCAAGGTCTCGGAAATCGTACCCTTGCTCATCGTCGCCCGTCTGGAGCAGTTCGACTACGCCGGCGCAACGGCGCTCGCCGTAACGATGCTGACCGTTTCATTTCTCCTGTTGCTTGCCATCAACGCCCTGCAGGACTGGAACCGGAGGCGTTATGTCAGAAACTAGCACCCACCCGCGCCCAGGCGTCAGCGATCCGCCGTGGTTGCGCAACATCCTGATTGTCCTGGCCGTGACCTACCTCGTTCTGGTCGTGCTGCTGCCATTCGTCAGTGTACTCACACAGGCGCTTGCCCGCGGATTCTCCACATACGGACGCGCGCTCGCCGACCCGGCTGGCCGGAGCGCCATTCTGCTGACCCTGCTGGTGGCCGCCATCGTCGTTCCGCTCAACACCATCTTTGGCGTCTGGCTTGCCCTCGGCGTGGCGCGCACGCGTCAGCGCCTCCGCAGACTCTTAGAAACATTGGTCGATCTGCCTTTTTCTGTCTCTCCGGTTGTGGCCGGACTTTTGTTTGTCCTTCTTTTCGGACGACACGGCTGGTTCGATCCGTGGCTGACGGCTCATGGCATACACATCATTTTTGCCGTGCCTGGACTGGTACTGGCCACTCTGTTCGTGACACTGCCTTTCGTAGCCCGTGAACTCATTCCACTGCTGGAATCCCAAGGCCTCGAGGAGGAGGAAGCTGCGGCACTGCTCGGCGCAAGCCGCTGGCGCATCTTTTGGCGCATCACGTTGCCAAACATCAAATGGGCGCTACTGTACGGCGTGATCCTCTGCAATGCGCGCGCGATGGGTGAATTTGGAGCAGTGTCCGTCGTTTCCGGACACATCCGTGGACGCACCAACACCCTGCCTCTTCATGTAGAAACGCTGTTCAACGATTACGACTTCACGGCAGCCAATGCCATGGCTTCTCTGCTGGCCGCGCTCGGTGTGGTGACACTCATCGCGCGGGCAATAACGGAATGGCAGATCGCACATACACGTCGCAATCGGGAATCGGACTCCGGGTTGGATAGTTTCGCATACGGAAAGACACCATGAGCATCGGCATTCACAACATCCGCAAACGCTTTGGAACCTCCGATGTGCTTGCGGGCGTATCGTTGCAGATTCGCACCGGAGAGCTCGTAGCGCTCCTCGGTCCTTCTGGATGCGGGAAAACAACGCTCCTGCGCATCATCGCCGGGCTCGAAACAGCGGATTCCGGTTCGGTCGTCTGCTACGATCAAGACACGCGGGGACAATCGCTCCGCGACCGGCGGGTTGGCTTTGTCTTCCAGCATTACGCCCTGTTCAGACACCTGACCGTGTTTGAAAACATTGCTTTCGGCCTGCGCGCCCGCCCACGACACAATCGTCCACCGGAAGCGGAAATCCAGAGCCGCGTCAATCGGCTGCTGGACCTCATCCAATTGCGCGCGCAAGGCAACCGTCATCCCGACCAGCTCTCCGGCGGTCAGCGGCAACGCGTTGCGCTGGCGCGAGCCCTGGCCATCGAGCCGCGCGTGTTGTTGCTGGACGAACCGTTCGGCGCGCTCGATGCGCAGGTTCGGGTGGAACTGCGGCGCTGGCTCCGGCAACGCCACGCAGATCTGGGCGTCACCACGCTTTTCGTCACACATGACCAGGAGGAAGCCCTTGAGGTGGCAGACCGCATTGTGGTCATGAATGGCGGTCGGATCGAACAAGTCGGGGTACCTGCTGAAGTCTATGCCCATCCAGCCACGCCATTTGTCTGCCGATTCCTCGGCTCCGTCAACGTCCTGCCTGCCTCCGCCCATGGCAGCAGCAAAGTGTATGTGCGTCCGCACGAACTGATCCTGTCGCGCCAGGCCACGTCGGACGGCATCAGCGGATGCGTTACCAGTATTTCATCTGCCGGACCGCTGGCGCGCGTGGAATTGGAAATCGCCAATGCCGAACACATCGAAGTGCTGGTTGCACACGACACCGCCACGGAACTGCATGCGGTCCCCGGCGACGCACTTTTCGTAACCCCGAAGCGCTGGCACACGTACGAAGAAGAACCGGCATCCGAGACGGCAAGCCCGACGGATGCATGGGCGATCTAAGTTTCAACACACAATCCCGGCGGCAATCGATGAAGCAGGGAGAAGACGGACAAAACAGATGGAAAACTACCGATTAAGCAATCTGAAGGCGTTGGAGGCGGAAAGCGTTCATATTATTCGAGAAGTGGTCGCCGAGTTCGAGCGGCCCGTAATGCTGTATTCCATCGGCAAGGATTCCTCCGTTCTGCTCCACCTGGCCCGCAAGGCGTTCCACCCCGCTCCAATCCCCTTCCCCCTTCTGCATGTGGACACCGGCCTCAAGTTTCCGGAGATGATCACATTCCGCGATCAATTTTGTCGCGAAATCGGCGTAAAGCTGATTGTTTATCGGAACGAGGAAGCCATCGCCGACGGCGCAGATCCGTGGTCCAGAGGCACGGTGAAATGCTGCGGCGCACTCAAGACTCAGGCGCTGCTGAATGCCTTGCGCATCGGTCGGTACGATGCCGCCTTCGGTGGCGCGCGCCGCGACGAGGAGAAATCGCGCGCCAAGGAGCGCGTCTACTCCTTCCGTGATGTCCATGGTCAATGGGAACCCCGCAACCAACGGCCGGAACTCTGGAGTCTTTACAACGCCCGCATCAATCCAGGCGAGTCCATCCGCGTCTTTCCCCTCTCCAACTGGACCGAACTGGATGTCTGGCACTACATCCATCTCGAAAATATCCCGATCGTTCCCATGTACTTTTCCTCGGTGCGTCAGGTCGTTCCCCGTGGCGATCTATTGATTCCGGTGATCGACGAATCCAAACTGGGCTCCAACGACAAACCCGAATATGTCAAATGCCGCTTCCGCACCCTCGGCTGCTGGCCGTGCACCGGCGCGATCCGCTCCTCCGCGAAAACGGTCACAGACATCATCCGGGAGATGATGGTGGTTCGAAAGTCCGAACGCAGCACCCGCGTGATCGACCACGATCAAGACAGTTCAATGGAACAGAAAAAGCGGGAAGGCTATTTCTAACGGTTCATGAAACAGCGCCTGCCGAATGCATAAATCCTGAAACCAGTCGCATCAAACACATGGTGGATTGCACATGAACACAACGGATGTACAAGAGTTTCTGAGACTGAATCAGGAATCGGACCTGCTCCGCTTTTCAACGGCTGGAAGCGTGGATGATGGCAAGTCCACGCTCATCGGGCGGCTGCTGCACGACTGCAAGTGCATCTACGACGACCAGCTTGCCGCGTTGACAAGCGACTCCGCGAAACTGAACCGCGAGGAGGTCGATCTCGCCTTGGTGACGGACGGCCTCAAAACCGAGCGCGAACAGGGGATCACCATCGATGTGGCCTACCGCTATTTCTCCACACCACGTCGACGGTTCATCATTGCCGATACGCCCGGCCATGTCCAGTACACGCGCAACATGGCCACCGGCGCATCTACGGCCAGCTTGGCTATCGTGCTGATCGACGCCCGCAACGGCGTACTCACCCAATCGCGACGCCACGGATTCATCGCGTCGCTCCTGGGCATTCCTCACGTGGTTGTGTGCATCAACAAAATGGATCTCGTGGATTACTCGCAGGAGATTTACGAACGCATTCGGCAGGATTACACGCGTTTTACGGAACGACTGCGCATTCCAGACATTCTCTACATCCCAATCAGTGCGCTGCGCGGGGACAATGTTGTGGACCGGAGCGACGCCATGCCCTGGTACACCGGACCCACTCTGCTCACGCATCTGGAAAGTGTTGAAACTACCAGCGACCGCAATCTCGTAGACCTGCGTTTCCCCGTGCAGCTCGTGAACCGCCCCAATCTCGATTTCCGTGGATTTTGCGGCACCGTGGCTTCCGGAATTGTGCGCGCGGGCGACACAGTCGCCGTGGCCTCGTCCGGTCGCCGTACGCGCATCAAGGCCATCACCACGTTTGACGGCGAACAGCCGCAGGCTTTCGCAGGGCAGTCGGTCACGGTTCAGCTTGAGGATGAGATCGACATCGGACGCGGCGACATGCTGAGCCATCCAGCCAACATGCCACGCGCCACGCGTTCAGCCGAGGCCATGGTGGTCTGGATGCAGGAGAAACCTCTGCGTCCCGGCACCACATATCTCATCAAGCACACGACGCAAACGCTGCGCGGCGCCGTTGCACGGCTGCACTATCGCGTCGATCCCGACACGCTCCACCGCGAGGATGTCCCGCAACTGGGACTCAACGATATCGGACGCATCACACTGGAGACCTTCAAGCCGATATTCTGGGATCCTTATGAGCGCAACCGCGCAACCGGAGCATTTATTTTCATCGATCCTCAAACCAACGCCACTGCCGGCGCGGGCATGCTCATGGATCGCATCATTGCGCGGGATGAAATCCAGCCCGCGAGCCGCAACATCGCGCATGAAGAGAGCCTGGTCACACCTGCGCAGCGGGAAGCGCTCCTGCGCCAGAAACCCGCGACACTCTGGATGACCGGACTGAGCGGCGCGGGAAAATCCTCCATTGCCCGCGCGCTTGAAAAACGCCTGGCGGATGCAGGACACAGCGCCTTTGTGCTGGACGGCGACAATGTGCGCCAGGGCCTGAACCGCGATCTCGCCTTCTCCGCCGAAGACCGCAGCGAAAACATCCGGCGCGTCTCCGAGGTCTGCCACCTGCTCAACGAGGCCGGGCTGATCGCGATTACCGCATTCATCTCGCCTGACCGCAAGGATCGCGAACAAGCGCGTGAAGTTATCGGCCATGAACGTTTCCTGGAGACCTTCGTCGATGCTCCTTTGAACGTGTGCGAAGCACGCGACCCGAAAGGTCTCTACAAAAAGGCGCGGGCCGGAGAGATCACATCCTTCACCGGAATCTCAGCCCCCTACGAATCGCCCGAACACCCCGCACTGCATCTCGACACCACCCAGGGAAGCGTGGACACAGCCGTCGACGCCATTATTGCCGAACTCTATCGGCGGGGCTTGCTGCCGCACGGGTGATGACAGGTTACGCAACGCGCGGATGGCGAACTTCAACGGCCAGACGCAGATTGGAACTTGCCAGTATTGATTTGAGGCTGGAGAGTTGCGGGTTGCCTTTGGCGGAGAGCATGCGGTAGAGGCTCTCGCGGTTGAGTTTGGTGTGACGGGCAAGACGGGTCATGCCTTTGGATTCGGCGATATCCTTCAGAAGGCCGTCACGATAGGAAGTGGTTGTTTTTTTCATCGTGTGGTCCTTTGTTTGTACGAAGCCCAGTACTCCTTGATTAAGGCGCCTCGACCGAGTGTTCGACAATGGCGCCGTCGACGATTTCGAAGGTACGGGTTGCGAGGGAGGAGATCAGTCGATGGTCGTGTGAGACAAAGATGACCGTGCCGCCGGTCTGTGTCAGCGCGAAGTTCAGGGCTTCAATCGCCTCCAGGTCCAGGTGATTGGTCGGCTCGTCCAACACCAGCACATTGCCGCGCTCGAGCATCATTTTGGCCAGAATAAGGCGGGCTTTTTCTCCGCCGCTAAGAACGCGAACTTGCTTGAATACGTCGTCTCTACAGAACAGCATGCGCCCCATGAATGAGCGCAATTCCGTTTCGGTCCGGCTCTCCTCCTCCGCGAACTGCCCCAGCCAGGTGAGCGCCTGGCAGTCCAGATCAAGGACCTCGCCCGAATCCTGCGGAAAGTAGCTGAACTCGACGGTTTCTCCAACGACCACAGAGCCGGAGTCCGGCGGCAGGAAGCCGCAGAGGATTTTCAGAAGCGTGGTCTTCCCAACGCCATTCTTGCCGATGATGGCAATCCGGTCCCGGTGGCCGATTGTGCAGGAAAAATCCCGGAACAAGCAGGTGTCGTACTGCTTGGATATCCCGTTGACAGCAATGACCTTCTCACCCAGACGTCGCTTGTGCGTGAAGCGGATGAAGGGCGATTCGCGCGAGCTGGGCTTCATCTCGTTGATTTCGATCTTGCCCAGCAGTTTTTTGCGGGATGTGGCCTGCTTGGATTTGGAGGCGTTGGCGCTGAAGCGGGTGATGAAGGTCTTCAGGTCATGAATCTGCTTCTCGATCTTGGCATTGGCTTTCTCGCGCAGTTCGCGCATTTCCAGACTCGCGATCACAAAATCGTCGTAATTGCCTGTGAACATCCGGATTTCATGATAGTCCAGATCCGCGATGTGGCTGCACACTTGGTTCAGGAAAAAGCGGTCATGCGAGATGACAATGACCGTCCCCTCGTAGCGGTTCAGCAGTTCCACCAGCCATTCGATGGATTCCAGGTCGAGATGGTTGGTTGGCTCATCCAGCAGGAGCACGTCAGGGTGGGCAAACAGGACCTGCGCCAGCAGGACCCGAAGTTTGAATCCGCCCTGCAGGGTGCGCATCTTCTTGGTGAATAAATCCTCCGCAAAACCGAGTCCGGCAAGCAGTTTGGCGGCATCAGCCTCCATGGTGTAGCCGCCTGCCTCGCCGAATTCATGCTCGACCTCGCTGCTGCGCTCCTCTTCGGCGTCGGAGAGGTCTTCCCGTGCAAAGCAAGCCTCCCGCTCTTGATGCAATTTCCAGAGCTTCTGGTTTCCCATGAAGACCGTGTCCAGAATGGGGGTGTCGTCGAACTCCGCATGATCTTGCCGCAGATAGCCGAGGCTGCAATCCCGGCCGATGGTCACCTCGCCGCGCGTAGCAGACTCGATCCCGGCCAGAATCTTGATAAACGTCGTCTTGCCGGAGCCATTAGCCCCGACCAGCCCGTAGCAGTTGCCCGGCGTGAACTTGACGCTGACATCCTCGAACAGAATATCCGCGCCAAATCTCTTGGTCAGCATCGTAGTTGCAATCACACAGCTCTCCAGGGTACGACCGACTCCGCGTCGGCAAAAGGGAGCGAAGGATATCAGAAGACAAGCGATCGCGCCATGAAGAGACGCTTACATCGATTTGAATATGTTTCGCGCCGCCTGAACACAAGCGTCCACATCCGCTTCGGAATGGGCGCTCGAAATGAACCCGGCTTCGAATTGCGCGGGTGGCAGATAAATCCCCATGGAGAGCATTCCCTGGAAGAACGCGGCGAAGGCAGAAGTATCCGCGCGTTTTACCGCAGCCAGATTATCCGGCTGCGTATCCAGAAAGAAGGGAGTGAACATCCCTCCCCTGCGTGAGCAGGTCATCGGGATGCCGGCTTCTCGCGCGGCTTCCTGTAGTCCGGCAGCCAGGCGCGCCCCCAGACGCTCCAGGCGCGCATAGGGCGGTTCCGCGTCGATCAATTTCAGCGTGGCCAATCCCGCCGCGACGGCGAGTGGATTTCCGCTCAATGTTCCGGCCTGATAAACCGTGCCAAGTGGGGCCAGTGCCTTCATAACGTCCGCACGTCCGCCCACAGCGCCGAGAGGAAGTCCACCGCCAATGATCTTGCCCAGACACATCAGGTCGGGCGTCACGCCAGCCAGCGCCCCAAAAGTCGTAGGGCCAAGCCTGAACCCCGTGATCACCTCATCGAAAATCAACAATGCGCCGCACTGGTCAGCCAGTGTGCGCAAGGCATGCAAGAATCCGGGACCGGGAGGCACCACCCCCATGTTTGCTGCTACAGGTTCGATCAAAATTGCGGCAATCTCATCGCCGTGCGTACGAACCAACTCGCCGACCGCATCCATCGCATTGTAGGGCGCAACCAACACCTCGGCGGCTAGCGCGGGAGGCACGCCGCCCGACGCGACAATGCCGCCTGTAAGCAATCCGCTCCCCGCCTGCACCAGAACCGTATCCGCATGTCCATGATAGCAACCGCTGAATTTCAAGAGCTTCGACCGGCCGGTAAACCCGCGCGCAAGCCGGACAGCAGTCATCACAGCTTCGGTTCCGGAGTTAACCAGACGCACCATTTCCAGACCTGGGACACGTTGTGTCAGCCGTTCCGCAAACTCTACCTCGGCAGGTGTATTGGCACCAAAGCTCGTTCCATCTTGCAAGGTCTTTTCAACGGCTTTGCAAATCTCCTCGTGGGCATGCCCAAACAGCAACGCCCCCCAGGAACCGCAAAAGTCGATCAGCTCCCGGCCATCCACCGTCATCAGCCGACTGCCTTTTCCAGAAGCCATGTACACCGGCGCGCCACCCACGGCTTGAAACGAGCGCACCGGACTGTTCACTCCGCCGGGGATCACCCGTCGCGCGCGATCAAACAACGCGGCAGATTTGGAAAAATAATCAGAATCAGACACGATTCACCCCATGATCTGGTCATACTGGTTCGCCCAGTACGAAATAATGATTTCAGCGCCAGCCCGCGCAATCCCCATGATCGATTCCCGTGCCAAGGCGTGTAAATCACCCCAGCCACGCTCGGCGGTCGCATGCAGCATGGCATATTCGCCGCTGACATTGTAAGCGGCAAGCGGCAGGTTGGTGCGCTCACGCAGCCGGGCGATCACATCCAGATAGGCCAGCGCCGGCTTGACCATCAAGATGTCCGCGCCTTCCGCCTCGTCGAGCGCAGATTCGAGCAGCCCACGACGTGAATCACCATACGAAGCCTGGTAGCCGCGACGGTCGCCATGGCGTGGCGACGAACCTCCGGCTTCGCGGAACGGCCCGTAGAAACCGGACGCGAATTTCGTCGAGTAACTCATAATCATCGTATTGTTGAATCCGTCCGTGTCGAGTGCCTGACGGATGGCTTGGACTTGTCCATCCATCATGGCACTGGGACAAACCGCCGTAGCACCGGCTTTCGCATGCGTAGTGGCCATACGAGCCAACGGAGCGAGGGTGGCATCGTTGTCCACATCACCGCTCGCATCAAGCAACCCGCAATGGGCATGACGGGTATAGCCGCAAAGGCAGACATCTGTAAACACGGCCATGTCTGGATAATGCTCGCGCACGGCACGCACGGCCTCAACTGCGGGTCCGTCCGGTTCCCACGCCGCGCAACCATTGTCCGTCTTGTTCGCATCCGGAACCACACCAAACACAAGAATACCGCCGATGCCCATGTTATGCACAGGCTTCAACGCTTCAACCAGCCGGTCCGGACTGAACCGAAACTGGCCCGGCAAGGAATCAAGCGGCTGCTGCACTCCGGAACCAGGAACGACAAACACCGGCCATATAAAACGCCCGGGACCGGGCGGCTCCATATCCAACATCCGCCGCAGGGCCGGACTTTGACGCACACGCCGCATTCGTATTTCCGGATACAGACTCATGCCCGTCTCCTCAAATCCTGTTGCACAAAATAACGCGCAAGATCTTCCACGCACGTCTCCACCGACATCTGCGTGGCAACCACGTCGACGGCCACACCCGCACGCGCGAGCGCATCGCACGCCGTTCCTGGAAAAGCGGCCACCGTGCGACTTTCCAGATGGGCCACACCCCACTGCTCCAGAAAGGCTTCGACCGTGGAGCCGCTGGCAAAGACAACACAGTCGAAACGCGGACAAGCGCCATAACGAATCGGAGTATTTCGATACAAGATGACATCTTCGACGAACAGGCCGTGATCATCCAATCGCAGGTTTAATTCGCTGCCGGCACGGTCGGAACGGAGTCGCAACACGCGCGCGCCAGGCGTCATGGTTTGAACCGCAGCATCGGCAAGGCTCACACCCGGCGCAGGGCAGAGATCGGCGACAATCCCGTAGCGGGCGAGACGTGCCGCCGTACCAGGACCGGTGACGAACAATCGTGGCAGCTTTCGCAGGTCTGTATGTGTCTCGCGCAATGCATCCAGAAGAGCATCAACCGCTGACGGTGAAGTCAACACGAGCCAGTCGAACGCGTTGAGACGATGCGTCCATCCAAGATTGTCGCGAGATAGCGAAAGGCGGATCATCGGTCGCGCGACAGGCCTCCCGCCGAAGTCGCGCACGTGTTTGCGCGCGACCGGCAGCAGCGCATCGCTCATGGTTAGCAGTACGCGCCGCCCTCGCAAAGCCCCAATATCTCCTCGGAAGCATCGCGTCGCGGCAACACCGCAAATCAGCAGTGCCGGCGCATCAGGCAGATACTCCCGCACGACTAAGCGAGTGGGCAACGTCTCCAACGTGGCTTCCACCAGGGTCTCATCATCCGACCCGACAGCAAACACGACTGCCACAGGCGTATCCGCAGACCAGCCGTCGCGTACAAGCTGTTCCGCGATCTCGCCTGCCACGCCTTTAGCCATAAAGAATACATGAGACAGGCGCGTTTCGGATGCCGCCGAGACATCAGCAATTCCGCCTCCAGCCGCGCGCGCCGTCCGCACTGCAAAACCATCCGACACCCCCCGCCGTGTCAGCAGCAATCCCGTGCCGGTGGTTGCAGCATTCAGACTGCTCACGCCGGGAAGCACGTGAAACGGCAGGTCCAGCGACTCCAAAGCAGCGGTCTCCTCTGCCAGACGACCAAAAAGGCCCGGGTCTCCACCTTTGAGCCTTACCACGCGCTGACCTCGACGAACGTGACGCAGAATGGTCTCTGTAATCGCCTCCTGAGAAAGAGAATCCCGCCCTCCGCGCTTGCCCGCATCATCGCGTTCCGCATGTGGCGGAAGTTCCTCCAGCAAGGCCTGATCAATCAAGGCATCGTGGATGCAGACATCACACATCCGCAAGGCTTCGACACCCTGCACGGTGCAGACTCCTGCATCGCCCGCGCCCGCGCCGACAAAACAGACTGCTTTGATAAAAAGCGTCCGCAGGCGCGTCAACACCGGATCGCCACGCCGAAAGCAAACGGCCAGCGACCCCTGCCCCGCCGGCGTGGACAACTCGTTGGCATCAATCCAGGCGCCGATGCGCGAAGTCAGGCCGAGACGCTGCAGAGCCGCGCCAGCCATGACAATCAAATCGAAAGACCCGCCATCCAATTGCGCCAGTCGTTCTTCAATAGTGCCGCGAATGGACAGAATGCGCGCATCTGAAAAACGCCTGCTGCACCAGATGGCGCGCCGGGCGCTGCTGATCCCCACGCGCGGCGCGGACGGGATATCCTCCATGCGACGACCAAGCGGAAGCACCAGAACATCGCGCGAATCCTCCGCATCAGGAAGCCAGAACCAGTCCAGACCGTCGGCAACAGGATCAGGCATGTCCTTGGCGCTATGAACGGCAAAATCGATATCGCCATGAAGCAGGGCCTCATCCAGATCGCGCGTGAAGAAATCGGGAGGGCTCTCGCGCAAGTCCATGACGCGATCCCGGTCGCCAGGGGTACCCATCGGAACAAGCTCGAACGCTCCGTCGGGTAATAACCGGCGGAGTCGATCGACAACCTGGCGCGTTTGAACCAGGGCGAGATTACTCGTCCGTGTGCCGATCTTGAATGTTGCGGATGGTCGTGTCATACAGATCACGATGCTCGTTAATGGTACGTTGCCCAAGCTCAATCGCCCGAGCAACCGCGCCGACCTCGCAATCGGGTTGATGCGTGAGATCGTCAAGATCCAAAATCCGTGTCCTCGCACGCTGGGCGACGAAATCAAGACCTACATTGTGCGGCATGCCGAGATCGACAATCAGGACTTCATCGGCACCCGACAGCATCGAGGCATGCCCGGCGCGTAGAATAGGTTCCGCGCCGCCAGCGGCCGCGATCACGTAGCCGACAGAGGATAACGCCGAGCCGATTTTTGAAAATTCGATCGCTTCAACACGCGTTTTCCACTCGGACCTGATTTCCGGAGGCCGCGTGCGATAACACCAGAAAAGACGACCCGTACCAGGACGAGCCATGAGTTGCTCCACCAGCCGGTTTCCGACCGCGCCCGTTCCGATCACCATCCCAGGTCCATCCCGAAAACCGGGCCGCCAGGCCGCAAGCAAGCCTAGAACTCGCTCCTCCACATCGCCGCCTGGAACAAGATCCGCCATCCCGGCGCGGATATCTTTCGAGACATGCAGCACATGGGAAGTCCACGCGCGCAAAATGCTTCCCGACCAGCCCGACCGTTCCGCAATGTCGATGGCATTCTTAAGCTGGGCAACGATGTGGCTTTCTCCGAGCGTCTGCGACAGCAGTCCCGCAGCCAGTAACGAAGTGTGCTCAAAAGCATCGAAACCCTGTTTGATGTAATACGCATCCCGCTCCAGCGCACCAAAGCCCAAAACGCGCCGCAGCAGTTCATGGACATCCGCGCCGGTGGATGCCAGCGCCCAGATTTCAACGCGGTTGCAGGTGCTCAGTAGGAGAAACTCGTGAATCCCCCAGATGCCGCCGAGCAGGCGACCGGTTCCCTCCAATCGCTCCCCGGTTAAGGCGAGGCTTTCCAACTGTCGCAGGGAAATCTGCTGGTGGCTCGTCCCGATGACCAGCAGGTCCGACGTGTTGATGCCGGAAAGGTGGCGCGCCAGGCTGTCACGAACCAGACGCGAACGCCGGCAGGATCGGCCACCGGTCGAAACCGCAACCGTCAGGTCATCCATGCGCAACACGGCAGGCGAGATCAAGTCGCTCTCACGCCAGTGGAAATCCACGCATCCGCAGAGAACACCCTCACGGCGACAAGCCTCCAGAACGCGCAGATTGGCGTTGGCATCGTTCGTGGCGGCGAAAACCACGGCATGTCCCGTCACATCCCCGTCCTGGAAAACTCGCGATTCCAACCGGATGACGCTTTGAGTCTGCCATTCTCGGATCGAATCCGCCGCATCCACACCAACCACCGTGACTCGTGCGCTGGCTTCAATGAGATGCCCGATTTTGCGAACAGCTACCTTGCCAGCCCCAACCACAAGGCAGGAACGCCCCTCCAAAATCAACCCCACGGGCAGGGTCAATGCGGCTTTTCTGCCTTCAGACTGTATGACCGCCATGCGTACTCCATTTGTGCGGCAGGAACCTGCCAAAACTCTTAAACAAAATCGTTACGCCTTGTCTGGAGCAGATGTATGGCGGGCAACCAATGTTTGAAAATACGCCACACCCATCCGATCAAAATAGTTCGCCGGCGTTTCCGTCACTTGTCGTCCGGCTGAAAAATCGCGCAGCAGTTCGACCAGGAAAGCCGGCAGCGCATGATCGGGCACAACCCCCACTGGCGTTCCAAAACGCGTTCGCCCTTCGCCACGCCTGGCTCCAAGCAGAACGCGATAGGCTGGTCTGCTCCCTTCGTCCGTCGTACGCATGGCGCCGGAAAAACCAATTGTGCCAATGGGGTGCTGCCCGCAGGCGTTCGGACAGCCGCTGAAGTGAATGTCGAACACCTGCACAGCGTCGGGATCAAGACCTGCCTGTGCGAGTGCCTCTGCACATGCCCCGGCTGCATCTGGAGAACAGCAGAGACCGATGCGGCAGGTCGCCGCGCCCGTGCAAGCGGTAAAAACATGTCGCGGCGTGCGGCGCAAAGATTCGAGACCAAACACGTGCTCCAATTCGCGACGCAGTTCCGGCAGGTCGGTTTCGCGCACGAATCGCAACAGAAGATTCTGACCTTGCGTCGTGCGCAAGGATTTTTCCGCGCTGAAGCGTTCCGCCAAACCGGCCAGAACATCGAGATGCCGCCAGTCTATCTCGCCGAATGGAAGCGGAATCAGCACCGCAACCCAGCCTGCCTGACGCTGGCGCAACACCGTCAAAGCAGCCACATCCGTCAGAAGCCGCCGAAGATCGTCCGGCGCCGCGATGGGCGCAGGAAGCGGTTCGGACTGCGTCTCGCACAACGGCACACCAGCATCTGTCGTGCGCGGCAGGGTTTCCCGATAAAGCGCGCGAAATGCTTCGACGCCCATTTTTTCGACCGCAAAGCGCAACCGCGCACGCTGCCGGTTCTGGCGGTCACCCACGCGATGAAACAATTGCCGTACGGTCTCCGCGATACGAACAACATCCTCGGCTGGCACCCACTCTTCAATCCGGTCGCCCACACGCGACACAGCCCCCATCCCACCACCTGCGTAGACGCAAAATCCGGGCACGCCGTCGCGAACCTGCGCAATGAAGCCAAGGTCTGTGACACAGGCCAACGCGCAATCCGCGCTGCATCCGCTGAAGGCGATTTTGTATTTGCGCGGCAGATCGGCAAAGGCGGGCAAACGGATGAGGTGCGCGGTCACAGCCAGCGCGTACGGTGTTACATCGAAACGTTCCGCTGGACAAACCCCCGCGTATGGACAAGCAGCCACATTGCGTGACGTGTTACCGCCGCCGCCTTTTGCCGTCAGGCCAGCCGGCAACAGTTCACGCATGACCTCCGGCGTCTCATTGACCCAAAGACCATGAAACTGGATGTTTTGTCGCGTGGTAAAATGAAGCACACCACTCCCGTGCTTCGCCGAAATACCGGCCACCGCGCGCGCCTGCGCCACAGACAGAACGCCACCTGGCACACGCACACGCAGAATGAAGGTGCCATCGTGACGCTGTTCATAAATGCCACGCGCGACCCGATGACTCTTCAATTCGTCCGCCGTCAAAGTGCCGTTGCAAAAGCTTGCGACATTTCGCGCATACTGTTCGACATCCTCAGAGAGATCGTCCGGCAAACAAACCGGAACAGCAGGACATGCGCGAACGGATAATGGCGTGTGAGCATGAGACATGAATCATCTCCTGAAACGGTGTGCCCCTGTGCGTCAGACCGGACAAAACCGTACCATGCGCAGACGGATGGATGCCACCGGTTTCTGTGGTTATAACAACAGGCAACAAGTGGATGCGAGCGGTGTACAGTGCCACCGCAATCAAATCTGCCAGTTCCTAACATGCAAGCCACACTCCTTGTGCTCAGCCTGCTCCCACCACCATCTTCCGGCTCGCGGATCTTCTCCCGGCTCGATGGCGCGGGTACAACATGCGCAACCGATCGACGTATAACCACGATCACGCAGATGGTTGTACGGAAGATTGTGCTCGCGGGTATAGGCAAGGACCTGGGCGTCCGTCCAAGCCACCAGCGGATTTATTTTAAGAATGCCGCCGTGGGCATCATCGACTTCCACAGGTCCAATATGACGCCGGGTTAAAGCTTCGTCACGGCGTAGTCCGGTTATCCATCCTTTCAATCCGCTCAATGCGCGATTCAGCGGCTCGACCTTGCGGATGTGGCAACAGCGATGCCGCGCATCAAGCGAATCACGGAAACTTTGCGTGCCTTCGCTACGGACAAGTTGTTCGACGTGAGCTGTCTCTGGAAAATACCATTCGACCCGGACGCCGAAACGCCGTTCCACTTCGGCG
>Ga0316232_1001792_pt1 | contig 24762 bp, 26 predicted proteins | sample TBHtaG_FD_206006 | JGI IMG/M metagenome (GOLD analysis project Ga0316232, IMG submission 206006) | Freshwater microbial communities from Trout Bog Lake, Wisconsin, USA - TBH18025_13 | ecosystem: Environmental > Aquatic > Freshwater > Lake > Hypolimnion/Profundal zone | place: USA: Wisconsin... | reverse complement strand
AACTGATCATCGCCCGCAATGACAGCGAGATCCCGAGCATTGAAGGGATTATGAAACAAGGCCGAGCCAATGGGGTGAAGCTGGAACTAATTGATCGCGACCAGATCGCCAAGATGGAGCCCAACATCACAGCTGTGGCGGCGGTGTATTCGTCGGCGACAGGTATCATCGACAGTCATAAACTTATGGCTCAATTGGAGCGGTTAGCGCTGCAGGGCGGGGCAATGTTGGCCTATAAACATCAGGTGACCGACGTTCACTTCCAAGGTGACGGCTATGAAGTCGTGTTTACGGGACCGGACGGGGCCGAGGACTCCCTGGAATGCCGCTGGCTTATTAATTGCGCCGGATTATACGCTGATCTCATTCCCGCCCGCCTCGGAATCGATACCACGGCGGCCGGATATAAAATCTATCCTGTGAAAGGCGAATATTTTACTGTCGCTGCCGCCAAGTCGAAGCTGATTTTTCACCTGATCTATCCGCCGCCGCTGAAAAGCCTCCACGGTCTGGGTACTCATGTGACGAAAAGCCTGGACGGCCGGGCGCGACTTGGTCCGAATGCTCACTATGTCGACAAGATCGAAGATTATGACGTCGATGCCGCTCATGGCGAAGAATTTTATCAGGCAGCGAAAACCTATCTGCCCTTTATTGAAAGGGAAGATCTGCAGCCGGACATGGCGGGAATGCGGCCCAAAATCCAGGCGCCTGACGCTCCTGTTGCCGACTTTGTGGTGCGCCATGAAGATGACCGGGGACTGCCTGGACTGATTGATCTTGTCGGAATAGAGTCTCCCGGGCTGACCTGCAGTCTCAGTCTGGCGAGAAAAGTAGCGGGAATCGTTGCTGCAACCAGCTGATGAACAGACTATAAGGAACTGGGTGATTAATTTGTGGAAAAAAGCGATATGCGTATTGGCGATTCTGCTGTTTGCGCTGCCGGCAATGGCGGCTCCGGCGGCAGACGACTCTTCAGCAACCATGCTGCAGACCATCTGGAAAGCGCAAACCATGGATGGGCTCAACAACGGAATATGGGCGATTCCCGAAGACGCAATCAACCAGTACTTTGGTTCTCGCACAGATTATGAAAAGATTAAGAATCCGGCGTTAAAACTGCTGGCAGACAACAGGATGCTTGTCTCCTTCGACAGCAGCCTGGGACGGGTTGTTCTTTATTGTGAACTCAAGGAGTTCATTCATAATCAGACCGAATCGTACGCCGAAGTCTATGTCCGCAAAAAAGAGGTTGCCGGTAAACCGTTTGTTTCCTGGATGCTCAAGTTTATTCCGCTGGGTGCCCTAGCCGATTTGTACGGGAATCCGCTCAAAGATGTAAATCAGGTTGACGCGAAGTTTTCCGGCAACACCCTCAAAGTAAATTTCCGGCCGCTTGTTGAAAAGTCGCTGCTTAACAACGAGTTCGGCCGAAAGGTTGAAATCAGCAGCATGACGACCCGGGAAGGGGTCCTGGAGCTGCATACCAATATGAAGGCCGCCGACCTGTTGGGGGTATTGATGGACGGCCAGAAAAACGGTTAGTATAGACATTTAGACTGTGGAAAAGGCAGTGACTGCGCAAGAAGCGGTATGTAGCAATAAGGCGCAAATCATATGCTGAGAACACTGTAATTCAAGGAGGAGAACCATGACAACCAAAACTTTTGACTTTCCCTACGGCGACGAGGTGGTTTCCCTATCGCTGCCGGCAGAACAGATACTCAATGATATCCGGGGAACCAAAGTGAAGGCGATTGCTGATGTTCCCGGAGCTGTCAGGGATGCCCTGCGCAATCCTATCGGCACGCCGCCTCTTTCCAAAATCGTCAAGTCCGGCGACCGGGTGGCTATTCTGGTCAGCGATATTACCAGGGCTTACGTCAAATTCGACCAGTTTCTGGCGGTGCTGCTTGATGAACTGAACACGGCGGGAGTGCCTGACAAAGACATCTTTATTATGATAACCCTGGGGGCTCACCGGATCAACACGGACGAAGAAATTGCGACCATCTGCGGCCGGGATGTCTGTCACCGGATCGCGATTTTTCAGCACAACACCCATGACAAGGACAATTTAGTTTATGTGGGCAAAACCTCACGTGGTGTCGAAAGCTATGTCAACAAACAGGTCATGGCGGCTGACAAGGTTATCCTGACAGGCGGAATTGTGTATCATCTGATGAGCGGATTTGGCGGCGGGCGCAAAGCCATCATGCCGGGAATAAGCGGCTATGACAGCATCCAGGGCAATCACCGCTATTGCCTTAACGCCGTGGTCGGCCAGGGCCTCAACCCGAACTGTGGTTCAGGCAAGGTCCAGGCCAATGAAATGGCGCTGGATATGAAGGAAATAGGGGCGTTGGTCAACCCTGACTTTCTGCTGAACGCCGTGTTTACCCCCCAGGGTGATTTCGCCAGATTTGTGGCTGGACATTGGCTTGAGGCTTGGGAAGAGGGGTGCCGGGAAGTCGAAAGGATCAACGGGATACCTGTTGACAGCCAGGCTGATCTTACCATTGCCTCTGCCGGCGGTTATCCGAAGGACATCAATCTGTATCAGGCGATCAAAGCCATTGATAACGCGCATATGGCAACCAAGCCCGGCGGAGCGGCCATCGTGTTTATGGAATGCCGTGACATCTATGAACCGCCTGAGTACAGCGAGTGGCTCAAGATCAAGGACCCGCTGGCGTTTGAACTGGCGCTGCGGGAACAATTCACTGTCCCGGGGTACTCGGCGTTTCGCCTTACCCACATCGCCAGGGACATTACCCTGATTGGGGTCACAAAACCGGAAAACGCCGAATTTATGCATAACGCCGGGATCATAGCAGTCACGGATTTTGAAGAGGCAATGAAGGTTGCCAAGAAGAAAATCGGTCAGACAGACTACAGCATCAATATCATGACCCAGTCGGCCAGCACGGTGCCGCTGATCAGGTAAAGCGCTCTTTAACTTTGTTGCAGGAAATCAGCTCAATCCTGCGATTCGATGTTTAATTACGATGGCAGAGAGTGAAGAAATTTCATGGACAATTGCGAGGATTTTCGCCAAAGCCTGCTGGCGGCAAAGGAATACAATGATGAGAAATTTGCCGTTTTCCTGGCGGCAGCTGACGTTCTGGCCGCGAAGATGAGCCTGGAAGAACGGGCTGCCGCCGTAAGCGGCGCTTTAGCCTGCGGCCAGGCAGCTGCCGGTGAGATTGCCGATGGTTTTAGCGGGCGGCGGCCGAGCGAAGTAGCCGGGCAAATGGGGCTAAAAATAATCGAAGCTCACCGGGTATTTATGCGGCCGATATTGTCCAGCTATGATCCTCAGGCACGGACGATTTCTGTGAATCCCACGCTGCTGAATACCATTGAGCGAATTGTGGATGAATATGGCCTCTCAGAGCTTTTGGGAGCGTTCACCCCGCGGGAAGTAGCAATAGGCCATGAATTGTTCCATCATATCGAGGGCGGGGACAAGAATCTTTTTGTTAAACGCTTTACCATCACCCTGTGGCGGCTGGGGCCGTTTCGTTACCGGTCTACCGTTCCGGCGGTCAGTGAAATTGCCGCCTTTGCCTGCGCCAAGGGACTTTGCCGGCTGGACTTCAACCCGCTGCTGCTTGACGCGATCATCCTGAAAGGCATCCATCCGGAACAGGCCGAGCCTTGGTTCAGGCGGCTGCGGGACACGGTCTGACGACGGCGGGATGAGAGATTGCTCGCGGCACCGAAGTATTGCAAAAATTGCGAAAAAAGGAAAGGGAATGTTCGACAAAGATAGAAATAGACTGTAGAGAAAAATAATACCTATTTTATTGTTCTACAATGTGAACAGTGTTCATAATTACGAACAATTTTCTTTCTGTATCCTGGGCTGGACATCATGACCTGCCCTGTTACCCGGGTTTCAAAATACATATATGGTTATGGGTCGCAGAGAAGGGTCGCTTGGAGGTGATAGCAGGCAACATGTTTGTGGAAAAAACATCAGACCGACAGTAAGCTTGGCAGGTTTGCCTGATGAGCTGACAAGACCAGGCCGTCAGCGTCGCCTGGCAACCTACGACGCCCGAATTCGCAACCAGTTTAATAATAGTGGGGTGAAAATATGGAGAATATTCAAGGACTATTATTGTTATTGGCGTATATCGGACTCGTTTATTACACCGTGAAGGGTGGAAATCTGATGGTCGGCTTTTTGGTGTCGGCCATCGTATGGGTAATCATCGGCCGGGTTCCTTATGCCCTGGCTATGAGCGACGTATTTCAGAAAGCTGTTGACATCTATGGGCCCACCGCCATTGTCATCATGCTCGGCAGCTGGTTTGGGCGGGTGCTGGTGGAAACCGGCATCGCCGGGTCGATCATCCGCAGGTCGGTGGAACTCGGCGGCGATAAGGCCTTGGTCACGACCATTCTCGCTTCACTGGCGACTACTTTCATTTTCATGGGCACCTACGGCGTGGGGGCCGTTATCGCGATAGGGGTTATTGCTCTTCCTATTCTGCTGTCCATAGGGGTGCCTGAGCGGGTGGCTACGGCGGCGTACACCATGTCCATCGGTGCCGCAATGTGGATCAACCTTGCTCTGTTCAAGCAGATTGCCCTGTTTTTCCCTCCCAATTCCGTGCCTTTCGCCGGGCCATTCTTTAATTTTGGCGTCATGGCGATGCTGATATCGGTTGCGTTCATTATTTTGATGCTGACCTTCAACCTGGGCGGACAGCGGGTCAGGACCTGGGCCGTTCCCAGCGTAAATCCCCCGACTATCGTTCATGTCCCGGTCTACAGCTACATTGTGCCGATCGTGCCGGTGGTCATGGCCGTTCAGTTTAACTGGGGCCCGGTAGCGGGGATGTTCCTGGGGGTTTTCCTGGCACTGCTAACCACAGGCAAACTCAAAAGACTGAATGATGCCCAGTCGTTGACGCTCAAGGCGCTGCGGGACGGTATAGCCGACGTTGCCCTGCTTCTCGGCATGCTGTTCACTCTGGCGATGTTCTGGGACGCTGCCGGTAAGAACGCCGGCATTATTAAAGCCGTGCTCGGCCCCGTTCTGCCTGACAACCCGTGGTATGTTGCCATTGCTTTCGGCGCTTTGGCCCCGCTCGGGCTGTTTCGCGGCCCGCTGATGCCCTGGGGCGCGGGCAGCGCGACCATAGCCGTGCTGGTAGGCCTTGGTTATTTCAAGCCGACACTGTTATTGCCCCTGGTTCTGGCCCCGGGTCTGGGTATGGCGATTGCCATGTGCCCGACCCAGTCCTGGAACCTGTGGACGGTCAGCTACACCAAGGTCGGAATCACCGATTATCTGAAAACCGGTGTTCCCTGGGCCTGGATGACGGTAATCGTAAACGCCTGTTTAGCGGTGTATATGTTCGGCTAAGGCTCTTCATCAGGCCGGTGGATCGCTGATCCGGCGGGTGCGGAGGAATTACTTTTGACTGACAGGCGGCAGAAGGGTCTGCAGGGATGCAGGCCCTTCTGGCTTGGTTAGGTTGCAACAAGAACCTGATGGTATCGAAATCCACATTACATTTTATAGGAGGTGTCGGCATTGATTGAAAAACGGACGAACTATCGCTGGGCCCTGGCCGTCTTCGGCATGCTTATGACTTTCATGTCATACATGGACAGGGTCAATTTGTCGGTTGCAACACCGGCAATCATTAAAGAGTTACACTTCACAATCATTGAGATCGGCATGATGCAAACGGCATTTTTTGTATGTTATGCACTTTTTATGATTCCCTCAGGTACCGCCACAGAGTTCTTCGGGCACCGGAAAACTCTTCCCTTTGCCCTGACATGGTGGTCTGTTTTTACGGCTATAACGGCTTTCTGCCAGCAGTTTTGGACCTGGGTTTTCGTCCGGGGCCTGTTCGGGATGGGGGAATCCCCGGTTTTTCCTGCCTTAAACGCTGCCTTCTCCAACTGGTTTCCCAAGCAAGAGCGGGCAAAAGCCGTTGGCTTTATGTTGATGGGCTCCCATAGCGGACCGATTATAGGCATGCCTCTGGCGGTTTTCATCATGGTAAATTGGGGCTGGAGATGGGTATTTATCTCCTTTGGTTTAATGGGCTTAGTCATAGCCCTTGGTTACTGGATTCTCATCAGGACACATCCCCATGAAAGTTCTTTTGTAAACGCCGCAGAGGTGCAGTACATTGCCGACGGGCGGGAATTCGCCACAGATGAGCGAAAATTAATGCCGCCCTGGAAAGATTTTTTTGGATCCAGTCAGTTTTGGGCTATCGGTTTGCAATTGGGTATGGCGAATTATATCTCTTATGTGTTTGTGTCCTGGCTGCCGCTGTACCTGCTGGAAGCCCGCCATTTCTCTCTGAAAGAAATGGGGTTTGCGGCGGCTTTGCCCAGCCTGGGTATCGTTTTGGGCAACTGGGTGTGTGCTTTTGCCAGCGATTACCTGGTGAAAAAAGGAGTGTCGAAGAACAAAATCCGTACTCCTTTTGCTTCGATAGGATTGCTGATGTGCTGCGCCGGCCTGTATCTTGCGGCAACCGCAACAGATCGATGGGTAACTGTGCTGTGGTTGACCTTTGCGTTGGCCTTTCTCGGGTTCAACATGAATTCCGCCTGGACCAGCTGCACCGATCTTGCCGGCCGGTTTGCCGGCACTGTGTCCGGCTGGATGAATTTCTGCGGCAATCTTATCGGTGCAACCGCTCCTCCGCTTACCGCCTGGATAGTCACGGTTTATGGCTGGGATTCGGCTATTTTGGCTACAGGATTAGCGGGAATCATCGGGGCCATTATCTGGCAGTTTGTAAAACCGGATAAGCCGCTGCAACACCGCTATCTGACTGAGAACCAGGGCTAAGTCGGCTCCCTGCCTCAAACGCATGAATTGAGCTTGTTTAACGATCATCACAAAGACACGGAAAATCATGAAAGGCAGGATGATTCAACCTGCCTTTCGGGGTCGGTGATAATCTCTTGAGGAAAATAATGTTGACGAATCTTAAACCAGATGGTACCTTTTAGACAGGACGCGTATGCAAACCAGGTTCGCTTATGCGAACTGACTGTGAGGGACTTGCTATTTTAAAGAGTAACAAATCAGCAGCCAGGACCATTGATATACTGTGCTTACTGGCTAAAAGCCCGAAACCGCTGACCCAACAGGAGATCAGCCAGGCTTTGGGTTGGCCTAAAAGCAGCACCTATGAGCTGATCTATACCTTGTTGGAGAAAGAGATCCTTGAGTTCGACAATGAGGACTTAAAGACTTTCCGGCTGGGTATCAAGGTCTTTGAAATAGGGATGTCGGTACTGGAAAAGACCGACCTGCCCAAGATAGCCCGCCCGTTTCTCGAGGAACTGAGTGCCAAGACGGATGAAACGGTATTCCTGGCGGTGGAAAATAAGGATGCAATAGTCTATTTGGATAGGATCGAGAAAATGAGTTCGATCACTACTTCTGCCGGCCTGGGAATGAGAAGACCGATGTACTGTACCGGATTGGGGAAGGCGATGCTTGCCGCATACCCGGCATCCAGGGTCAAAGAGATCTGGGATGCCGGCGACCATCCGGCTGTTACCAAAAATACTATTCGCAGCTACGACGAAATGGTTCAGGCCCTGGCCCAGACTCGACAGCGCGGCTTTGCTGTTGATAACCGGGAAATGGAAGACGAGATATTTTGTGTTGCGGCTCCCATCTATGGTCGTTCGGATAAAGCCGTCGGAGCCATAAGTATCGCCGCAATTTATCTAAAAATGAATCCAAAGAAAACCGAGCTGTTCGGGAACATGATTGTGGAAACGGCGTTGGCGATATCGAAGCGACTCGGTTATCGCCGCGACAATCTATATTCTGAGGGTATTGCGTTTTGATTTGACGACATGCGGGAAGGGTGCCTGCAATTACAAACGAGGTGTAGCAAATGGAGTTTATGGGGTATCGCCGGGCTGATGGAACGGCGGGAACGCGAAATCATGTATTGATCTTGCCGACAGTTGCCTGCGCGAATCATGTATCCCGGGCCATCGCCAGACAGGTTGAAGGCCCGGTGTGGGTTGAGCATCAGCACGGATGCTCGCAATTGGCTCCTGACGCCGCCCAGACGGCCCGGGTGTTCGTCGGACACGGCATTCATCCCAATGTATTCGGTATTGTGGTGGTGGGTCTGGGCTGTGAAGGCGTTAGAGCCCAGGACGTGGCTGCCGAGATCAAACGTCTGTGCCCTTACAAGCCGGTTCATTGCGTGATTATTCAGGATGCCGGAGGGTCATTCTCCGCCATTGCTGAAGGAGCCCGGGCTGCCAACCAGATGGTGAAAGACGCCTCACTGTGCGTCAGGCAGCCTATTTCTATCGCCGAGCTTGTTTTAGGGACGGCGTGTGGTGGTTCTGACGCATCCTCGGGATTATCGGCAAACCCGGCACTGGGTGAAGCCAGCGATATGCTGGTGGATGCCGGCGGCACCGCCGTTTTGTCGGAGACTCCGGAGCTTATCGGCGCGGAACATCTGGTAGCGGCGAGAGCTGTGAACAAGGAAGTGGCTAAGCGGTGTTATGACATGGTCAGACGCTGCGAAGAATCGGCGAATGCTTTGGGTGTCGATATGCGGGGCAGTAATCCCAGTCCCGGTAATATCGAGGGAGGTCTGACCACCATCGAGGAAAAGTCGCTGGGCTGTATTTATAAGGGCGGGACCAGACCGCTGGTGGGCGTATTTGAATATGCCGAGAAGATCAACGCCAAGGGTCTTGTTTACATGGACACCCCTGGTAATGATGTGGAACAGTTAACCGGAATGGCTGCAGGGGGCTGCAATATTATTGTTTTTACCACCGGACGGGGGACGCCGACCGGTTCACCCATCGTGCCGACCATCAAGGTTGCGGCTAATTCCGAGCTTTTTCATAAAATGGCCGAAAACATGGATCTAAACGCCGGCGCCATCGTTACTGGTGAGGAAACGGTGAAACAGGTCGGTCAGAGAATCTTGGCCGAGATGATTGAGGTCGCGTCAGGGCGTCTGACGAAAGCTGAAATTTTGGGACAGAACGATTTCGGCATCAATCGGATCGGGCCATCGATGTAGTCCAAACAGCTGCAGCAGGCGGATTCGCGCTGATGAAAAAATGTCGCAGTGCAGGGGGAATGGAAATGATACGATCGAAAGCGCTGGTTATCAAGGATACCGACAATGTCGCCACAGCGATTCAAGCCATTCGGGCCGGGGAAGCGGTTAGCCTTGGGATCGGTGAACATGTGCTGGCGATAAAAGTGCTTGACGACATAGCCTTCGGACATAAATTCGCGCTGGTTGATATCGCCGCAGGCGCGCCTGTCGTAAAATACGGCGAGCCGATAGGGGCTGCGATCAAAGACATTAAAACCGGTCAGTATGTGCATGTTCACAATGTTGAAAGCATCCGGGGCCGTGGCGATAAGCAGCAGCCCAAGGGCTGAACTTTACCGCAAGAACGCGTCCGGCATGGGTATAAAGCTGCTCCGACTATGGATAAGAGGTGTTTTTAGGTGAGGAGAATTATTGTTCGCAAGGAAAATTGCAGCGGGTGCCGGAGTTGTCAGGTCATCTGCTCCATGCACCACGAAAAACATGTAGCGCCCAGTGAGGCGCGAATCAGAGTAAAAAGCGACTATCCCTGGAAAGAAGAGCCCGCTGTCTGCCAGCAGTGCAAGAATCCAGCCTGCCAGAGGGCTTGTGCGGCTGGCGCGATAACGGCAGGCGGGACGGTTCCGGTCATTGATAACGAAAAATGCACCCGGTGCTTCGAGTGCGTCAAGGCTTGTCCGTTCGCCGCTATCTGGGAAAACGGCGCCAAAATGCCGCTGGTGTGCGACACGTGTTCGGGACAGTATCTTTGTGTGCGCTGGTGTCAGCCGAAAGCCCTGACGTTGGGGGAGGAGGATTAACGATGGCGGGTGGATATACGGGAAAGCTGCTGCGAATTGATCTTGGGAAGCGAAGCCATTCGGTGGAGAACATTCCGGAAGAAATAATCAAAAAGTACATTGGCGGAAAAGGAATATCGGCTTATCTTTTGTATAAGGAATTGCCGGCCAAATGTGATCCTCTGGGCCCGGAAAATATATTGGTGTTTGCCAATGGGCCGCTGACCGGGACCCTTGCCCCGGCTTCTTCCCGGGTTACTGTAAGCACCAAGAGCCCTCTTACTGGAGGGTGGCTGGATAGTAATTGCGGTGGATTCTGGGGGCCTGAGCTGAAATACGCCGGCTACGATGTCCTGGTCATCGCCGGCTGTGCTGAGAAGCCCACTGTTGTGGTGATTGAGGATGAAACGATACGATTTGAATCGGCAGCAGAGCTGGGCGGCTATGATTGCCCCAAAACCGAAAAGACCCTGAAAGAAAAATACGGAGCCGATCATCGCGTCGCCTGTATCGGACCTGCGGGAGAAAATAGGCTGCCGCTGGCGGGGATTATCGCCGAGGGGCGGGCCTTCGGCCGCGGCGGGTCAGGCGCGGTAATGGGCAGCAAGAATCTCAAAGCCATTGTTGTCCGCGGCCGGGGCAGTGTTGAAATTGCCCGGTACGAGGCTTTTCTTACCGCTAACAACGAAGCTATGAATGAATTGACCATCAACCCTGATACCGGGGGTTCCAGGCCTAAATACGGCACCAACAACATCCTTAGCGCCATGGATGTGCTCGGCATTCATCCGGTGCATAACTTCCAGGGAATACCGTGGAGCGGCGCCGAGAAACTCAATGAAGAGGTCCTGGCGGATCAATATTTTAAAAAGAACAAGGCCTGTTTCGCCTGCCCGATCCGCTGCAGCAAGGTGTCCAGAGTGGATAGCGGCAAGTATAAAGGCAGCGTTGTTGAGGGACCCGAGTATGAGAATGTCTGGAGTTTCGGCGCCCAGTGCGGTAACGCCGATCCCGGAGCGGTGATTGAAGCCGAGCGGCTCTGTGATTTTTACGGGCTGGATTCGATTTCGGTCGGCAACGCTGTCGGGTTTGCCATGGAATGTTATGAGCGTGGGCTGATTACCGAAAACCAGGTCGGTTTTGCTTTGAAATTCACTGACGATGATGCGATGATCAAACTGGTTCATCTGATGGGTACCAACGAGGGCTTCGGACAGGTGATCGGCCGGGGCGTCAAACAGGCTGCGGCGATTATCGGCAAAAATGCCGCCGATTTCGCCATGCATGTCAAAGGGATGGAACTGCCGGCCTACGATCCGCGCAGCGCCTTTGGGATGGGCCTGGCCTACGCGACCAGCGACCGCGGCGGTTGTCACCTCCGGGCCTTTCCGGTTGGGGCGGAAGTCCTGCAGAACAGAGGCAGGATGGATCCTTTCAGTACCGAGTATAAGGCCGATCTTGTGAAAAGCCAGCAAGAATGGTTCGCTATTGTTGATTCTATCGGCTTGTGCCTGTTTGCCACATTTGCCTTGACGCCGCGCCAGGTCACCCTGCTTCTGGCCGGGTTGACCGGCATCGAAGAATTTGCCAGCGCTGACTACTTGATAACAGCCGGTGAGCGAATTTATAATCTGACCCGCCTGTTCAACATCAGGGAAGGTTTCGGCAAGAAGGATGATACCTTGCCCAGCAGGTTGCTCAATGAACCGATGCCCAGCGGGCCGGCTAAGGGCCTGACCGTCGATCTGGAACCTATGCTGAAGGAATATTACTATATCCGCGGCTGGGATGAAGAAGGCGTACCCAAGAAAGAGACGCTGGATCGTCTGGGACTCAAACAATGAACTCGAAAGTCAAAGTAAAGGTGCAATTCCTCGGACCTTTTCGCGAAACGGCGGGGAAACGGCAGGATGTTCTGGAAGTGGAGCCTGACGTCAGAGCAGCCATCGCGGAAATAGAACGGATTTTTCAGTTGAAGACTCCAGAAAGCGAGCTTGCACCTAGCGGGGTTTTTGTTAATGGTCGCCATGTTTCATTATTGTCAAAAGAAAAAATGTTGCTCAAGGACAATGACATCATCACCTTTATGCATTATGTCAGTGGCGGTTGAGTAGCGGTATGGGGGATGTATAATGTTTAAACCTTCTGGAGTTTATGCGGCGATGTTGACTCCTTTCCGAGCCGACGGAGATGTTAATGAGGAAGTGCTGCGGCGTCTGGTGGATTTCCTGATTGCCAAGGGTCTGCATGGACTTTTTCCGGTCAGTTCGGTCGGTGAGTTTGCTCATATGACCCTGGAGCAGTGCATCAGAACTATGGAGATCGTGATTGACCAGGCCAAAGGCAGGGTGGCGGTTACGCCGGGAGTCAGCTCCACCTGCGCCGAACATTCGATCAAACTGGCCAGGAAGGCTCAGGAACTGGGCGCCCAGGCGGTGGTTATCTGTCCGCCCTATTATTACTCTATCAGCCAGGAAAATATGGAGAGACATTTTGAACTGGTGGCTGATTCGATTGATATTCCGATGATTTTGTACAATATTCCCTTGTTTGCCACTCCTATTTCCAACGATGTGGTCAAACGCCTGAGCCGCCGGAAAAATGTCGTGGGGATGAAAGATTCCAGCGGCAATATGGTTGATCTTATGCATTTTATGGATAAAGCCCGTTTGGCCGGTTCGGACATGAATTTTTTGACCGGGCGGGAGGAAATTCTGGCCCCGGCGCTCTTTGTAGGCGCCAGCGGGTGTATGGTCGGCTGCGGGGGAATCATTCCTGAAATCATGGTGGGGATTTGGGATGCCTTCCATGCCGGGGATTACGTCAAGGCTAATCGTATCCAAGCCGCGATGCTCCCCTTGGTGAGGGCGATGTTTGCCGCGCCGTTCCCGGTGGGATTCAAGGCCGCTCTTGAATTGCGGGGCTTTGAGATGGGACCGCCCAAACAGCCGCTGTCGGCTGCGGAAGAATTCAATGTAAGCGGCATCAAAGCGCGGACGAAAAATATCCTGAACGGTTTGCTGGAGTTTATCGAAAAAGAAGGACTGGACAAAGAAGTCAAAGCATAAATACTCTTTTGGAAAGCTCTTGATGCACAGCGGGTTCTCCCCGAAAGGGGCATGATAATGCGACAAAGTGCAGCGCCAGAAAGGAGTGGAACTAAGCGGTCCCTAGTCAGACAAAAAAATATGGAGAGTGATAGGAACATGGCAGCTTCTACAAGAACACAGCTTGCTGACCGGGCAATGGATAAAGCCCAAAGAAAGATCGTGCCTTTTATCCTGCTTATGTATATCCTGGCATTCCTCGATAGGGCCAACATCGGATTCGCCAAGCAGGCCTATCAACTGGATACCGGTATAACCGACGCCGCCTTCGCCATGGGCGCAGGCATATTCTTTATTGGCTACGCACTGCTTGAAGTGCCCAGCAATATTATTATGCATCATGTCGGCGCGAGGGTCTGGCTGGCCAGGATCATGATCACCTGGGGTATCGTGGCCGCCTGCTTCGCCTGGGCGACAACCGAAACCTCCTTTGTGGTTCTTCGTGTTCTGCTGGGTGTTGCGGAAGCCGGGTTTTTTCCTGGCATAATCTATTTCTTTACCTTCTGGTTTAGCGCACGCCGCCGCAGTACGATGATGGGTCTGTTCTATTTCGGGGCGCCGTTGTCTTTCATCTTCGGCTCACCGCTTTCGGGTATGCTGCTGGACATCGACGGTTTTCTTGGAGTTCATGGCTGGCAGTGGATGTTCGTGGTGGAGGGTCTCATGGCTACCGTCGTCGGCGTATGGGCCCTGTGGTATCTCACTGACAGGCCAAAAGACGCTGATTGGATTCCGGCTGACGAAAGACAGGCGCTTATTGAAGAATTGGAAGAGGAAGAGGCCAACAAGCCCAAGGAAGGCCATGTCGGTCCGCTGGCTGTTCTGGCCAATCCCAAGGTGTGGTATGCTGCGGCCATCTATTTCATGATCCAGATAAGCGTTTATGGCGTTATCTTCTACCTCCCCACCCAGGTGGCCGGCCTGCTGGGTAAAAAAGTCGGGACGCTGGTCGGTTTTGTCAGCGCGATTCCGTGGATCTGCGCGTTAATCGCCAACGCGACCATTCCCCGTTATTCCGACAAGTCAGGCAACCGGGGCAACCTGGCCACTGTGCTTATGTTTATAGCCGGTCTTGGGGTTATCGCCTCGGCTACCGGTAACCCGTTGGTTGGCATTATAGCGCTTTGCGTAGCTTCAGCGGCCTATTTCTCTGTTCAGCCGATATTCTGGAGCATGCCTACCCGTTTCTTGAGCGGGGTGGCTGCCGCCAGCGCTATCGCCCTTATTAACGCCATCGGCAACCTGGGCGGGTTCATAGCCCCCAATTTGCGGGTGTGGGCGGAACAGACCTTCCACAGCTCGTCCGCCGGTCTTTATGCTCTCGGCGCGGCAGCTTTTGTCGGGGCGTTGCTGTTCTTGATATCCATTCCCCTGGGGATGGGCAAGAACACCGAAAGATTGCCTGATTGAGCCTAACAGAGTGTCTTGGTGCTATTTCTTCGAAGAAAAGCGGCTGCTAACAGCCGCTTTTCTTCTTTTTGCTAGGGAAGCAGGGCTTTCGTCCTTTGTATTTACATTTTATTGCAGGAATCATTTTAGAAAAGAACGAAACTAATAATAGCAAAACCGGCTTTGCTGGCTGTTCGCCCGGCAGCTCGCTACTGAGCGGGACACCCGGGTGAAGATGGAGGGAAGAATGAGTACCACCGATGAAAGAAAAGTCATCCCCAAAGAGGACGTCAATAACGTGGTTGAGATGGTTAGCGAAGTGGTGGACAAGTACAACTCGTTACTACGGATGAACCAGCTGTTTATGGGATTTGTTCAGGAGATGCAGCTGGAGGAAGAACTGCTGGCGTACTTACAGCGCCAGGGGCTTCCGCCTAAATTCTTCAGTTGAAATAGGATGCATGAATGGTCCCCCGGGTCCGGCAGGCCGGGTAAGGAGCTGTGACGCGGCCTATTCAGCAGTCTGAGCCTTCGGCCCGGAAGCCGGGGGTTCTTTTGGTTGAAGCTCGGCGCAAGCCGGGTTTTCTAATAGGGGAATGGCTGTTTCTCAAACGGGAGTGTTGCAAAAGGTGCATAGAGGAGGAGATTTCAGTGTCAGCAACCAAAGAGCAGGCCTTCAGGTATATTGACGACCACCGGGATGAGATGCTTGTGCTCTGGAGGGACCTTGTTAACCAGGAAAGCGGCTCTGCTTGTAAGGAAGGTATTGATAAGTTGCAGGGAAAAATCAAAGCTATCCTGGAGGCCGATGGCGCCGATGTTCATATTCACCAGTTCGAAAAGGCCGGCAATATGCTGGTTGCTCAGATCGGCAATGCCTCAAAACCTGCAGTTATTTTCGGCGGCCATGTCGATACTGTTTTCAAGCAAGGCACTGTTAACGAGCGCCCTTTCGCCATCAGGGACGGCAAAGCTTACGGTCCGGGCGTGCTTGACATGAAAGGCGGTATTGTCGCAATCCTTTATACCGTCAAGGCTCTCCGGGCGGCAGGCTTTAGTGAGCGGCCATTGAAAATCATGTTGGCCGGAGATGAAGAAGTCGGCCACCCCTTTTCGGGTGCGGCGGAAATTTTTATCCGGGAGGCCGCAGATTGTGCTGCCGCCTTCAACTGCGAAACCGGTTTTGTCGACGACGCCATCGTTGTCGGCCGCAAAGGTGTCGCCCACTTCATCATGGAAACCCGCGGCGTTGCCGCCCATGTCGGGAATGACCCTGAGAACGGCCGCAGCGCTATTTTGGAGCTGGCCCACAAGGTCATCGAAATCGAAAAACTCACCGATTGGGCCGTAGGCACCTCTTTCAATGTCGGTGTCATGGAAGGCGGTACAGTAGTCAACGCTACCCCCGACTTTGCCAAGATTGCCATTGATGTCCGGTATGTCGCTGAGGCGGCCATCCCGGTTTTTACCAAACAACTCGCCGCTATCGCGGCTAAGACTGTTGTGGCCGGAACCACAACAAATCTCACCGGTGGAGCTACTTTCAAGCCGATGGAGACGACTGAAGGCGTAAACCGCCTGTTTAAACTGGTCGAGGAAACCTGCAGCGAAAATGGCTTTGGTCGGCCTCGAAAGAAGCAATCCGGCGGCGGCGCTGATTCCGCCTATACCGTGATGGCCGGCGTGCCCACTGTATGCGCCATGGGCGTCAAAGGCGGGCGCAATCATAGCCCGGAAGAATTTGCTCTTGTCGACTCGCTCTTTGAGCGGGCTAAGCTGCTTGCCGCCTGTGTACTCAACCTGGACAGGCTGTGAGGAACCGGGGAGTTGTCTGACCAAGGGGTCTTTTGGCTGTAAAGGTCTTGTTCTACACCAGCGAAAAAAGTCATATGATAAAAATGCAGAATCGCTGCTTTCCGGATAGCTTTCAGTGGCAGCCAGCAACCTTTGGCTGAATCCTCCGGCTGACCAGACATCATTGTAAGGAGTCGGGCTGATGCGACAGGTGACTATTGTAAACTGTGACAGTACGATGATTATGGGCGATTGTGTCGGTGTTGCCGAAACAAAGGTCGAGAGGGTAAAAGGCTTATTGGGGACTCAATGCCTTCCTTGCGGTCACGGCTTATTACTGCGGCCTTGCAGTGGCGTTCACACTTTCGGCATGAGGTATGCTATTGATGTGATCTTTCTCGACGAGGAGTATCGGGTGATAGAGATTGTCCACGATATGCGGCCAATGCGGATAGCCCGTTGTTACACTGGCAGTATGGTTCTTGAATTGCCGACAGGGACGGCGGAAAAGACTTGCACCCAGGTGGGTCATAGGCTGATGGAATACGGAGGAGATGCAGTTTTGCCCTGAATTGAATCGGAAAGAAAGAAAAAAAGAACGGCTGTCGTTCGGCGTGTGGCGCCGGCCGGGACAGGCTTATCTTGACACTGGATATATTTGGTTGTAAAATGAGCATATATCGGAAACAATCGCATAGAGGGCATACTTGTCGAAAGGCAAGGACGCAAAGCTATGGGTCTACGGTCGTTGTACGATCATGATTGCCAGGCCGCCGTTTTAGTGGATGCTGAAACGCTGTTTTAGAGCCAGGCGGAAGCTTGGCGTTTTGTTTATAAGGATGGTGAGGTGATCATCGTGGGAATTATTAATTGCAATGATTGCGGAAAAGTATGTCTTGAGAATCCAGGCCAACGATGCCCGGACTGCCTGCAGCAAATTCAACAGGCCGAGGGAAGGGTGGCAGACTACCTGGAGGATTATCCTGGGTCCTCTCTGGACGAGGTTCACAAGGCTACCAACGTGCCACGCAACATCATCTTGGCGATGATCCGTAGTAACCGTATTTTGTCGGGAATGATGAGCTATCCTTGTGAAAGCTGCAAGGAGCCGATCGTTAAAGGGCGGATATGCCAAAAATGCGCCGACGCCGCCATCCAATATTTTTCGCCTCGCGAGACGTCCACTGTTGAGCCGTCCACCCGGCCTGGGGCGATGTATATCAGGCATAAAGCCGACCGGCGTCGGTAACCGGCTTCCGAACTTATGACCGCCACGGGAAAAGTCTGTTTTGCGCAGATTTGGCCATAAAAGACGCATTGCAGCAGACAGTACCGATGATTGCAAAAACAGGTTCGAAAAACCTGTTTTTTTGTTAATGCAAAATGATATTTACCTGTTCTGACCTTTCTTCAGGTCCGATTGGCTGCAGTGGTCCTATTTACGAATTACGCCACTTTTTACAGGGGTTTTATGAAATAAGCTGACACGATATTTGTACGCAAAAAGATGCGGATCCATATTTTCCGGCTCGAACCTGGTAGGAGCGAAGTTCTGGTGCCCACCTCCTGCTTTGCTGACGGTCAATCAAGGCCATTGCTTTACGACCGATAGCAACGGATGCAGTTTTCCCAGGTGCTGGGAGGCTAAGCTTATGGCAATCGGGGACAACACGGCAAAACATCGGATCAAGCAAATGCTGCGTTCCAGGATCATCGTATTCCTGGTTTTTTTCGCGATCGCCTTTATCGGTATCGTCTGGACGACGGTCTTTTTAGCGCTATCTTTTGAGTACAAGACAGAAGTACAATCCTTGGTGAAAATCAACGCCAATCTGGTAAAAGCCTATAAAGAATATGTGCGTCACAATCTGACGATGGTGGATGCCCAGCTGTTATTCTTGAAAGAGGAATACGAAAAACAGGCTAAGGTAACACCGGCTATATCGTCCAGTATCGAGCGGTTACAATCCATTCCGGTGATTCAGGTCATCATCCTTAACCCCAGGGGCGATCTTGTCGAGAGCCTGTTGCCGCTGCCGCCTGAAGCAAGTGTCAACGGTTATGACGTGGATTTTTTCGCCGCCCATCTTGAGGCTGACAACGACAGACCGTTCATCGCCAAACCGCAGATCGGCAAAGTCAGCGGCAAGTGGTCCTTTCATGTCAGCAGGCGCCTTAACAATCCTGACGGGAGTTTTGGCGGTGTGGTGGCCATCGCGCTCGATCCGGCATATTTTTCGAACTTTTACGGCCAGATGGATCTGGGCAAGGGGTAGTTAGTAAGTATGATTGGCCTGGATGGTGTCGTGCGCGCCCGGCAGTCAGGGGAGGACCGGGAAATCGGGCAAAACGTGAGTTTCGGAACGTTGTTCAGTTATCAGCGGCAGGCGGAAGAAGGCTATTATATCAGCGAGTCGGATATTTCCGGTATCCGTCGCATATTCAGCTATCAGGCAATGACCGACTATCCTCTGATCCTGGTGGTTGGCGTTTCTGAAGCCGACGCATTGGCGGAGTTTTATAACCGGAGGGACAAGTACTATGTCGCCGCAGGCGTAGTCAGCCTGTTTATCGCCGGCGCCATCGGCGTGCTGATTCGGATGATTTTGGCCCGGCAAAGGGCGAAAAGCTCCAACACGTGCTGTACCAGATATCAGAAACAGCCAGTTCGCTCAATGATCCGGGAAAAATCTACAAGTCGGTTCATAAAGCGATTAGTGAATTAATCCCTGCCAAGGACTTCTATATCGCCACCTATGACGAAAAGGAAGGGATGATCCGTTATCCTTACCGGGTGGATGAGTTTAACCCCATTTCAGGCAGCAGGCCTTTTGGCAAGGGATTGTCTGAATATGTTATTAAAACAGGAAGCCCCTTGTTTGCTGATCCGCAAAAACGGGCTGAGCTGGAAGCGCAGGGGAAGATCATACCTGCGGGGATGCCGGCCGTGGACTGGTTGGGTGTGCCGCTCAAAACGGCGGACAACGCAGTTTTCGGTATTATGGCGGTGAAGACCTATACCAAAGGAGTGAGATTTACCCCCCAGGACAGGGACGTGCTTGCTTTTGTGTCGAGCCAGGTCGCGATGGCTATTGAGCGGATGAAAGCCAATGATAATATGCGGTTTCTCAGTCGCCACGACGCCCTTACCGGCCTTTACAACCGGACCCATTTCGAACATGAACTGAAACGCCTGCAGGAAGCGGGAACTGTCCCGGTGGCTCTTATCATTTGCGATATCGACGGCTTAAAGTTTATTAACGACACACTGGGACATGCCGTGGGAGATCAGCTGCTGGTGGCAACCGGGGAGATTATCCGGACGGCAGTCGAAGTTGGCGGCACCATCGCCCGGATTGGCGGTGATGAATTTGCGATCATTTTGCCGGGAACCGATGCCAAGATGGGTGATTTTATCTGCAAAAAAATCAAGGGTTTGCTGAAAAAATATAGTCAGGGGCAGTTCAGAGTCCCCCTCAGCTTGTCGCTGGGGTGTGCGGTGAAGGTCGAGAGTATTTCCTCGCTGCCACAGGTGCTGATCGAAGCCGATAACTATCTGTACCGGGAAAAACTTCACCAATCCAAGAGCTTTCAAAACAATTTCGGACAGACGGTGATCAAACTTCTGGAAGCCCGGGATTTTATCGCTGAAGGGCATGCCGACAGGATGCAGGATATGGCGTCCAGACTGGCGGGAAAAGTGGGGCTGTCAAAAAAGAGAATCGACAATCTTCGTCTGTTGGCCAGATACCACGATATCGGGAAAGTTGGTATACCGGATGCCATCCTGTCGAAAGCGGGGCCGTTAACCTCGGAAGAGCGGAAAGAGATGCAGGGACACTGCGACATCGGTTATCGTATTGCCCAGTCTTCTCCCGAATTGCTGCCGATAGCCGAATGGATTTTGAAGCATCAGGAATGGTGGGATGGAATGGGCTATCCGTTGGGTTTGGCTGGTGAGGAAATTCCCATTGAATGCAGGATTCTGGCAATTGTTGATGCCTTTGACGCTATGACCAATGATCGGTCTTATCGCCCGGGAATGAGTCGTGAGGCGGCGGTTGCCGAGCTCAAACTCTGCGCCGGTAGCCAGTTTGATCCCGGGCTGGTGGAAAAGTTTCTGGAAATCTAAAGAATAAAAGGGAGACTTGGTGCAAGCCAAGTCTTTTCTTATTACCCGGGGTGAAGGTTGCTTGCCGAGTTCTCTGCCCTGCGACTATCTTTACAAGGTGGTTCATATACATTATCTTGCGGGGGTGAAAATATTGAGCCTGCTGGAATTGTTTGTGCTTAGCACCGCTTTGGGCACTGATTTGGTCTCTGTCGCTATTCCCATCGGCATGAACCGGATTCGTATCAGGGTCATCGTGCGGGCAGCGGCGGTATTTGCCCTTTTTCATATCGTGATGATCCTCACCGGTTATCATATCGGACATTGGCTTGGAACGGTAGTCGCGCGGGTCGGAACCTACCACATTGATTGGCCGGTTGCGGCGATGCAGGACTGGGCCAGTATCGTCGGGGCATTGGTGCTGGCGGCGCTTGGCGTCCATATGATCCGGGAAAATTTGGTTCACAATGGGTTGAAGACGGATTTGGGCCACCCGCTCCAAGGCATAACGCTGATGGCGCTGGCGCTGAGCGTCAGTCTGGACGCCTTGGCTGCCGGATTCAGCATGGGAATGATGGATGTCGATCTTGTTAAATTGAGCGTAATTCTTGGGATGGTCATTTTTTGCATCGCTGTCGCCGGTCTGGGGTTGGGGCGGCGTTTTGGCCGCATTATCGGGAAACGGGCCGAGATTGTTGGCGGGCTGGTATTGATTTTGCTTGGTATTCATATTTTCTGGACGGCGCTGACTACTTGATGCCACAGGTGACTGGCGCAGAATTCCGCATTTATTATCGCCGGTAGATATGTTAAAATAGTGGCGGATATACTATAGGGAGGGCCTGTTCATATGCTGCGGATTTTGCTGATTTGTACCGGTAATACCTGTCGTAGTCCCATGGCGGAAGTCTTTTTACAGGAGAAGATCAAACAAGGCGGCCTGGCTGAGCATGTTAAGGTTTTGTCGGCAGGACTGTACGCCAGGGAAGAATCCCTGGCATCCTCAGGCGCTCAGGCTGCCGCGGCTAAACGCGGACTGGATTTGTCGGCACACCGTTCCCGCCAGCTATTGCCTGAATATGTACAAGCCGCGGATCTGGTGCTCACGATGACTCACTCCCACAAGGCGGCAGTGACTGACATGGCTCCGGAGGCTGCCGGCAAGGTTTATACTCTGGCGGAGTTTGCCGGCGAGCAGGACAACGTGCCTGATCCATTCGGCTGCAGCTGTGCGGTATATGAGGCCTGTGCGGCGGCTATTGAAAGGTTATTGGACAAGGCTTGGGGTAAAATAATGGATTTAGCAGGAAATAGCGATTTAATGTAGAAAAAGTCTCGAATGACAAAAGGGGGATTTATGATGTTGATTGCGATAGGTAGTGACCACGGTGGCTTTCGTCTGAAAGAGGATATCAAGCAGTACCTTGAGGAACGGAAAATTTCCTTCCGTGATTTTGGCACTTGCTCAGCCGAGTCAGTAGATTACCCCGACATTTCCCGCTCCGTCGCCCAGGCGGTGGCTGGCGGCGAATATGATCGGGGGATTATTATATGCGGGACAGGCATTGGCGTGAACATAGCTGCCAACAAGATAAAAGGCATTCGTGCCGCCCTCTGCCACGATACTTTTTCAGCTCAAATGTCGCGCGAGCATAATGACGCCAATATTTTGACCATGGGTGAGCGGGTTATCGGCCCCGGCTTGGCGCTGGCCATTGTCGAGAAATGGCTTGCCACTGAGTTTGCCGGCGGCAGACACGCCCGCCGGGTAGGTAAGATAACGGAGCTTGAGGGTTAACTTACAGGAAAGGCCAACAGCGAAGGGTGATGGGAATGAAGTTTGAACTTGAAACCATTAGCCAGCAGGTTACCTCAGCGGTGGAAGAGCTGCTGGCGGCGGCTGATCTGAAGCCGGGGCAAATCCTGGTGGTGGGGTGCAGCACAAGTGAAATCCGGGGAGCGAAGATTGGCTCGTCTGGTTCCGAGGAAGTGGCAGGTGCCGTGTTGACCGCCATAGCGAGATGCTGCGCAAGCCGTCAGATTCAACTGGCGATCCAGTGTTGTGAGCATCTGAATCGGGCGCTGGTTGTCCAGCGTCAGGTGATGCAGCAGTATGGCCTCGAGGAAGTGAGCGTCATGCCGGTTCTCAAAGCAGGCGGGGCTTTGGCCGCCCAGGCTATCCGCGAATTTGCCGATCCGGTGATTGTTGAAACCATTCAGGCCCATGCCGGACTGGATATCGGAGCAACCCTCATCGGGATGCACCTGCGGCGGGTGGCTGTACCTGTGCGTCTCCAGCAAAAATATATCGGTGAAGCGCTGCTAACTGCGGCCCGTACCAGACCGAAACTGATCGGCGGGGTCCGTGCCGTTTACGAGTTGCCCTGCAGCTAGTTTATGAAGGAGGAAACATGAAAATACTCGCCCGAATTGACCCTGAAGTCGCCCGTGCCATTGATCTGGAACATTCGCGCCAACAGAATAATATCGAACTGATAGCTTCGGAAAATTTTGTTTCCAAAGCAGTTCTTGAAGCGCAAGGGTCGGTTCTGACCAACAAATACGCCGAGGGTTATCCGGGCCACCGTTATTACGGAGGCTGTGAGCATGTCGATGTGGTCGAACAGTTGGCCATCGACCGGGCCAAGACGCTGTTCGGAGCCGAGCACGCCAATGTTCAGCCTCATTCCGGGGCTCAGGCCAATACAGCAGTGTACTTTGCTTTTCTCCAGCCCGGCGACGTCATCCTGGGCATGAATTTGGCCCACGGCGGACATTTGACCCACGGCAGCCCTGTTAATATTTCAGGCAAGTACTTCAAGGTGGTGCCATACGGAGTCGATCCTGACACCGAGCGCATCGACTACGACCAGGTGCGCAGCCTGGCTATGGAGCATAGGCCCAAGATGCTGGTAGCCGGCGCCAGCGCTTATCCGCGGATTATCGATTTCGCCTGTATGGGGGAGATTGCCAGGGAGAGCGGGGCGATGCTTATGGTGGATATGGCTCATGTCGCTGGACTGGTGGCCGCCGGGATGCACCCGTCACCGGTACCGCACGCCGATATTGTTACAACCACTACTCATAAAACACTGCGCGGGCCTCGCGGCGGCTTGATTCTCTGCCGCCAGCAGTACGCCAAAGCCATTGACAAGGCTATTTTTCCGGGCACTCAGGGCGGTCCGCTGATGCATGTGGTTGCCGCCAAAGCCGTGGCGCTGAAGGAAGCGATGAGCGATGAATTCAGTCTGTACCAGGCTCAGATACTGAAGAACACCAAAGCCTTGGCGGAAGGGCTGCTTCAGCACGGCTTCCGGCTTGTTTCCGGAGGCAGCGACAATCACTTGATGCTGCTTGATCTGCGAGGGCAGAACCTGACTGGCAAGGTAGCCGAAAAATTGTTGGATGAAATAGGGGTCACTGTCAATAAAAATACCATCCCTTTCGATCCTCAGAGTCCATTTGTGACTAGCGGCATTCGCATCGGCACGCCGGCTGTGACTTCGCGGGGGATGAAAGAAGACGCCATGCTGACGATCAGCCAAATTATCGCCATGATGCTGAAAAATCCCGAGGACTCCTTAACTAAAACCAAAGCAGTAGCTATGGTCGGGAACTTATGCAGGAGATATCCGCTTTATGCCGAACTGGGATAAAAAAGAACATTACTGGAGCTGATTTTTGTGCAAGTAAGAGTGATTGACCACCCGTTGATCCAGCATAAATTATCGCTGATTCGGGACATTAAAACAGGGCCGAAGGAGTTCCGCGAACTGCTGGAAGAGATTGCTATGCTGATGGCTTACGAGATTACCCGGAATTTGCCGTTGACCGAAATGGACATTGAAACCCCGGTGGCCAAATGTCGCTGTAAGGTGCTGGCAGGTAAGAAGCTATGCGTTGTTCCTATCTTGCGGGCGGGACTGGGTATGGTCAATGGGGTTGTTAGGCTGATTCCGGCGGCCAAAGTCGGACATATCGGCGTTTACCGCGATCCAGAGAGCCTGCAGCCTGTGGAGTATTACTGCAAATTGCCTAACGATGTTGCGGAGCGGGAAATCGTTATTATCGACCCGATGCTGGCAACTGGCGGCTCAGCTATCGCTGCCATGGACATGATCAAACGCAAAGGCGGCAAGAATATCAAACTGATGTGCCTGGTGGCGGCTCCGGAGGGCATTCGGCTGATTAACGAGCGCCATCCTGATGTCGAGATTTATACCGCCGCCGTGGACGAGAAGCTTAACGAGCACGGCTATATTGTTCCTGGTCTCGGTGACGCCGGTGACCGGATCTTCGGAACCAAGTAGTAGACTAAAAACCCCTATGGCCTAACAGCCACAGGGGTTTTTCATGTACGCCCAGCATGGGCGTCATCTATAGGGTGAAAGTCCCGAACGGGGGCTGGCGAGCGCCTACCGTTAGTCAAGAGCAAGGGTGTCCGCCGCGAGGCGGAATCTGAAGGAAGCTGGAGGCAA